>Ga0302316_10003262_pt1 | contig 11144 bp, 9 predicted proteins | sample III_Palsa_N3_2_FD_200456 | JGI IMG/M metagenome (GOLD analysis project Ga0302316, IMG submission 200456) | Peat permafrost microbial communities from Stordalen Mire near Abisko, Sweden - III_Palsa_N3_2 | ecosystem: Environmental > Terrestrial > Soil > Palsa > Peat permafrost | place: Sweden... | reverse complement strand
CGCGTGGCTGAGGCGGTGGCGATGGACCGAAGCGCGACAAGCCGGCTGACATCCCGGCTCCTCGAACTGGGGCTGATCAAGGCGCGCCCTGATCCATTGGACGGACGGGGCGTTGTCCTGGAACTAACCGATCGAGGCCGCACCAAGGTCAATCAATCCTCCGCAGGCAAGGACGACGCCTTTCGTCAGCGGATCAGCAACTTCAGCGATGCAGAGATCGAACTGCTCGCCGGCCTTCTCAGGCGATTCAATAGCATTCCAGCGCAACAGGATCCGAAGAATTGAACGGAAGCGCAGACCTGAGAGCATCCCAGGCGTCTTGCGGCGCTCAGCGTTCGCGGAGAAGCGATGTTGCGCTACAAGGTGGACGGCAGCGCCGAGATGCGTCGACGACGCATTGGTGCGAGTCCGCCGCGGTTGCAGCCGCTGTGGCGCGAGCCCGCTTGAGAGCATGGTCCGGGGATCGTCGGCGACAGTGGTGAGCGCAGCGACGTGTGTCTCGTTCATGAGATCGATTCGAATTCGACGACTCCCATGGCGCTGGTCGAGCCCTTCGTGAAGTTCACCCAGAGCTGAGGCGAGAACGTGACCCGCGCATCTAGCGTGCAGAGACGAGCCGGTCAGCGGGCTTGCTCCGCTTATTGGACATCCTCTTGAGCGCAAGGATGGCTACGATCAGCACCACACCGACCAGAGACGAGAGCAGGGATCCGTCGGGTCCGAAATTTCCTCCAGTCAACCACGCCGAGTGACCGGGAACGGGCGTCGCCTGGAGCAAGCCGTCGTGGTCTCCGACGCCCATCAATGACCATTCGGTGAAGTCGATGGAAAGGTGGGCGCCGACTGCCAGCCAAAGTCGCCCGCTCACCAAGTAGAGCAGTCCCAGCACCATGCCGCTGTTGAGGCATATCTCGAGCACTGCCGCCAGCGGCGCATGGCTGGCGTGCGCAAGTCCGAACGCGGCAGACGAGAGAATGAGGGCAGGCAGCGGTCCGAACATCCGCGCGAAGAGTCTCAGCAAGATGGCCCGGAATGCGAGTTCCTCCAGCACCGCCGAGATGTACGAGTTGTAGACGAAGTAGCCCCAGACGTGCCGCCAGGTCCCGCGCTGCACGTCGTACAACCCCGCCGCCCAGAGCAGGAGGAGAGTCCCCGTAATGAAGACGAAGCCGGCTACGAAGCCCAGGATCAACTCCATCGGTGCCCTGGACAGCGCCAGCTCCGTCACGGACCGACGCTCGACGAATCGAACGGCAAGGGCGTAGACCACGAGCGTCGCGACAGGCAGCGTCAACGCAATGAGCATCCTCAAGGGCTTGAGGATCCGGAAGGAGTCTGGTAACTGATAGCACGCGAAGAATGCCTCGATCGACAACGCGAAGAGCAGCGCTGTCCATGTCACGGCTCGTGGCCAGAACCACCGGCCGGGTACGAGGATGCCTCCGGTGCCCGGAATTTGCCACATTGAAGTCGTCTTGTTCATTGCCTTTCCCTCTTTAAGATTGATTGATGAGGCGGGCGACACCTCGAACTCGACGTTCGGCTCGGAGCGAGAACTGTTCGACCGTCTTCCAAAGAAGGTCAGCCTGAGCAGGCATCGACCCGGCCTCGACCTTGTCGACTGGCGAACCGATCAACGTCTTGATCTCCTTGGCCGCCTCGGCGTATCCCCATCACGGTGCGCCGAATGGCGCCTTCACCGAGTCGCGGTCAGCGCTTCCAGTTGGTCGAGAAGCCGGTCCATGCGCTTGACGAGTGCACGGTAGGGCTGCGGCGAAGTCATGTCGAGTCCGGCTGCCTTCACCACCAGGTAGGGATCGTTCGAGCCACCCGCCTTGAGCATGTTCAGGTAGCGGGCGCGCAGGTCAAGGTCGCCCTTCTCGATGCCCTCGGCGAAATACGCCGCCGCGCTGATGGACGTCGCATACTGGTAGACGTAGTAGTCGCCATAGAAGTGCGGGATGTACTCCCATTCGGCGCCATAGAGATCTTCGATCTTCATGACGCCTTGCGCGTCGCCCGAGTAGCGGCGCAACAAGTCCAGGTACATCTGTGACAGCCCCTCGCCCGTGAGTGGCTGATCCTTCTCGATGGCCTCGTGTGCCTTCAGTTCGAACTCGGCGAACATCGCTTGGCGGAAGAAGGTTGTACGCAGGCCTTCCAGCGCCTGCGTCAGCGCGTAGATCTTCTCTTCCTTCGTTTTCGCATGCTCGGTGACGTAGTCGGCCAGAAGCATCTCGTTGGTGGTCGACGGGATTTCTGCGACGAAGACGGCGTACCCAGCCGTTTCATAGGGCTGCGTCGCGTTGGCCAGAACCGAGTGCATGGCGTGACCCCACTCATGGGCGATGGTGGACACGCTCTCGTAGTTGTTGTTGAAGCTGGTCAGCACGAACGGATGGACGTCGTAGGCCGCTGGATTCATGTATGCGCCGTCTCGCTTTCCTTCTCGCGGCACCGAGTCCATCCAGCCCTCCTGAAAGTGCTGGCCGAGCGCCTTGACATAGTCGTCGCCGAGCGGCGCGACAGCTTGAAGTGTCAATTGTTCGGCTTCGCCCAGCGTATAGCTGCGCGGCGGGTCCACGAGTGCCGCATAGACATCCGAATACTTCTGATTGTCCAAGCCCAACATCCTTCCCCTCAGCCTGAGGTAGCGTTGCAGGGTCGGCAGTCCGGCGTTGGCTTCCGAGACCAGCGTGCGATAGACGGCGTCGGGTGTGTTGTTGCCGCTCAACGCGTCGGCCAGAGACGAGTCGAATTCATGCGCGCGTGCCTCGAAGACGACTCCTTTCAGATGTGCGACGTAGATCGCGCCCATCGTTCGTTCGAACGACTTGTAGACGGGCCAGAACGCCTTGAAGAGCTGGTCACGAACCTGCGGGTCGCGGTCGTCTCGAAGCTTGACATAGGTCTCCTGGTCGAGCCTCACTAGCTGGCCGCGCACGGTGATCGTGGGCCAGGGCAGGTCCGCGTTGTCGAGCACCTCGAAGATGTGGCCCGGTTGCGCCAGGGGCTCAGCCGCTGCAGCGAGCAGCGCCTCCTCGCGCGGCGGCAGCGTGTGGCTGGCGAGGCGCAGCATCGTGCGCAGGTAGTACGCGTGGATCTTGAGGCCCGGTTCGGCGGCGATGAATGCATCGATCTTCTCCTGGCCGACGTTGGCGATCTCAGGTGCCACCCAGGCGGTCGCCTGGCCGAACTGGGCGTGCAGCGACTGAGCCTGTTGGCGACGCGCGGCGTTGGCGGCGATCTGGGTGTTCTCGTCACCCTTGAATTGAGCGTAGGCCTCGAGACGCGCAACTTCGCGGCGCACGTCGGAGATCTGTCTCATCGCCTTCAGCAGGCTCGTCGCATTCTCTCCGAGCGTGCCCTGCAGGGCCTTGATCGCAGGGAACTGAGCAATGACCTTGGCACGCGAAGCGTCCCACGCCGAACCATCCGCGTACAAGGCTGTCAGATTCCAATTGGCCGGTGGGTTAGCCGGATCGGCTAACGAAGTTGGCGCAGCGGTCGCAGCGACAGCCGAAGGCATGGCCTTGCACACAAGGAAGCTTGCGGCGATCGCGAGAACGAGGACAGTTTTTTTCATGGCTTGGTGAGTCTTGTTGGAGCCGCGACGATATGTGTCGACGATGCGGGTTGAAGTACGGCAGCGACGGATCGCCAGATCTCGGGCGCGGGTCGCGAGATATCGACTCCGACTTGCGTGCCACCATGTGCTGTCAGGACAATCGGTTCGCATCACCAAGGTCGGTCCGTTGGGCGGATCGATCTCATCTGCTGGCCGCCTGCCGCTGGTTCCAGCGGAAGCCAAGGAACAGCGCGACACCCATCAGCACCTGTGCGGCAACAGTCTGGGCGGTCGGGAACAGGCCGATAGGTTCGACGCGTGGAACGGACGGCCATGGCGCGATTCCCACCAGGCCAGCCTCCTGCAATGCAGCGAGGCCCTTGCCCGCCAGTACGACGGCGAGTATCGCCATCAGCCACGCGCTGTACTGGAAGAACCTGGCGATCGGCAAGTGGCGGCTATATCGCAGGATCAGCCACGCGATGATCGCCAGCGCGACGCACGCGGTGCCCGCACCGGCCAGCATCGCGCCGCCGTTGCCCTGCGTCCAGAGGGCGCTGTAGAACAGGATGGTCTCGAAGACTTCGCGGTAGACCACAACGAAGGCGAGGCCGAACAGCAGCCAGGCGGAACGCCCCGACAAGGCCTTCGACATATTCTCCCGGATGTAGCGTTGCCATTGATCCGCTTGCGCTTTCCCGTGCATCCAGACGCCGATCCAAAGCAGGACGATCGCCGCGAACACCGCCCCGACGCCCTCGACGAGCTCGCGGTTGGCACCCGTGATGCCGATCAGCCAGGTCGCGACGGCCCACGTGACCGCGCCGGCCGCCAGTGCGCTGATCCAGCCGCCATGGACGTACGGCATGACCTCCATGCGCTCCGCCTTGCGCAGGAACGCAATCATTGCGACGATGATCAGCAGGGCCTCCAGGCCTTCGCGCAACAGGATCGCGGCCGCGCCGAGGAATGTCGACAAGTCGCTTGCCGAACCCCGGGATGGCGCGACGTCGGCCTGGTTCAGTAGTTCGTCGAGGGCCTGGGCGCGACGAGCAACAGCGTCAACCGCCTGGCCATGCTGCATGGCACCTCGATACTCACCCATGTCTCCTTCGATTCGCGCGAGCAGTGCGGCGTCGCGTGTAGCCAAGAGGGGTTCGACCGGCTCGAAGCCGTCAAGGTAGGCGGACAACGCCAGCTCGCGGGCCCGCTCCCTGTCGCCTGATCGATAGGCTGCCACGCTCTTGGCCAAGCGATCGCGCACGAGCACGAGCGACCCGGGTGGCCGCGGCTGCGTGACCGCCTCGGGATGCCGCCTAAGGTAGGCAACGAGCGCGATCGCCTTGTCGTGTCCGATCTTCTGTTCCAGCGTGGCGGGCGTCATGCCGACGAGTGCCTGAAGGTCGGGCACGAGCTGACGAACGGTGGCGTCCGATTTCCACAGTGTCTCGCCGTCCTTCGCCGCGCTGTCGGGGAAGGCGAAGTGTCCTGCGTAGAGCGCAAGCGCCCAGCGGTCGGCCGTCGACAGGCGGGCAAAGCTCGCCATGGACGTGCCATCGAGGCCTTGAGTGATGACTTGATAGAGCGCGAAGACGCTGCGTTCGCGAGCGCGATCCTGATCAACGAACGCGATGGACGGCGTCGCCAGGGTGGCTGCAGCCGGCCCATGACCGTCGCCGTTCGCGCCGTGACATGCGGCGCAGTTCTGATCGAAGAGTGCCGCCCCACGCTCGAACGAAGGAGAGGTGCTCGGAGCAAGCGGCACCGGATAGGCCGCCAGGAGCGAGGCCGCCAGGCCACGCGAGATTTCGGCGACTCGTGCGGGGTCCGCCTTGTCGGCGATGGCGCGCCGCAATCCTTCCGCGCCTGCGAGCAAATCCTTCTTGGCGGGCGTGGTCGGCAACGCCGTCAGCTTCGCTGCGACTGTCTCGATGAACTCCGTCTGTTCCGCATATTCCGACGTCGAAGAGACGGCGCCTTGCGCGACGGCTCCGCGATAGTCGACAGCGATGTAGTCGAGCAGTCGCCAGGCTGTCTCGACGTCTGCGTCGCCTTGTTGGGCTTGGGCGCCGGCACTCGCCGCGGAGCAGAGCGCCAGGGCGACGAGAACGAAACGGAGGAATGCGACTGCCACGATGGCACCAGACAGATGGCGTTCAGGCTTGAGCCCAGCCGCCATCGACCGCGAGCTCGATGCCGGTCACGTAGCTGCTGTCGTCGGACGCCAGGAACAAGGCCGCCTTCGCGATGTCGTCGGCGGTGCCGAGACGCGCCAGCGGGATCTGCTGCCGCACTTGCTCGTTGACCGCATCGACCTGCAGACGGGTAAGTCCAGCCCTGAGCAGGATGTCGGTGTCGATATGTCCGGGCGCAAGCGCGTTGACGCGGATGCCGCGTTCCTTGAGCTCCGCTGTCCACGTGCGCGCGAAAGAGCGAAGCGCCGCCTTCGTCGCGGCGTAGACACTGAGACCGGGCCTTCCTTGTGATCCGGCGACGGACGTGTTCAGGATGATCGAACCGCCAGCGGCCATCCACGGCAACAGCTTCTGCACGGTGAAGAACGTGCCCTTCAGGTTGGTGTCGACGGTCAGGTCGAAGTCGGCTTCCGACGTGTGCGCCAGCGGCCCGAGTGCGCCGCCTCCGGCGTTCGCGAACAGGACATCCACACGGCCGTGCCGTCGCTCGACGTGGTCGCGCAGCCGGTCGAGGTCGTCGCCGCACGAGATGTCGCCTTGCACGGTTTCGACGCCATGTCCGATCAGTTCTGCGGCGAGTTCGAGCGTGTCGCTGTCCCGTCCCGTGATGATGACTCTTGCACCTTCGCTCGCGAACAGCTTCGCTGAAGCCAGGCCCATGCCCGCGCTCCCGCCGGTGATGACGGCGACCTTGTCTTCAAGTTTGTTCATGTTCGATTCCCTGCGGGTCGATGCTAGGCGCCCCCCGGCCAGGTCGGAAGGCTCGTGCGTCTCGACTTCCTGCGCGATCGGCTCGACAAGCCAACCTGTCGTCGTCGCCGGGTCCAACGTGGCGAACCGCAGCGAAGCTCTCAATGGAAGACTCGCACGCACTTCGCGAGGATGAGCCCTCTCGCGAACAGGCGTTGCTGTCTGATGGCGTCCGCCTGGATGTGCAGGACGGTATTCGTCGAGGCTCGTGGCTTCAACGCATGGACAGCATTTTTCGCTGCCACACCGGAAGTGCATCCTCTTCATGGCGCAGGGCGACATGCCCCTCGGTCAGTACGCCGGCGAGCCGCCGAGGCTCACGCAGTCTCCAGAAAGATTCATCCGGGTACTCGTCCAAGCAGCTGCAAAGTCTGCATGTCCAAGTTGCCCCCACTCAGAATTATTCCTACCCGCTTGCCTCGCAGTCCGGTGCTCATCTGAAGTGCCGCCGCGAACCCCAGGCAGCCTGTTGGCTCGACGATCAGCTTCATTCGTGTGGCAATGAAGCTCATCGATTCCACGAGTTGCGTGTCCGTCACCGTCACGACGTCGTCGACCTCGCGACGAATGATGGGAAAGGTGAGTTTTCCGAGATGTTGTGCCTGGGCGCCATCGGCAATCGTGCAGGGTGTCGGGATATGCACGATCGCACCGGTGCGAAACGACAGTTGGCCATCGTTTCCGGTCTCCGGTTCGACGCCATAGAGTTTGCAGGTCGGAGACAACGCACGCACCGCGAGTGCTGATCCCGCCAGCAGTCCGCCTCCCCCCAGGGGCACGAACAGCGCATCCAGCGGACCAACCTCTTCGAACAGCTCCTTCGCAGCGGTACCTTGGCCAGATATCACGTCCGCATGGTCGTATGACGGGATCAGTGTCATGCACCGATCTTCGGCCAAGTGACGTCCGATCTGCTCACGATCCTCGGTATGCCGATTGAACAGGACGATCTCGCCGCCATAGGCTCGGGTAGCGGCCACCTTGGCGGACGGAGCGTCGTGTGGCATGACGATTGTCGAATGTGTGCCGAGCAGCCTGGACGACAAAGCGATTGCCTGGGCATGGTTGCCGCCCGAGAAGGCGACAACTCCAGCCCTGCGCTGATCCGGATCCAACCTGGACAGTGCATTGAAGGCCCCACGAAACTTGAAGGCTCCTGTACGCTGCAAGTTCTCGCACTTGAAAAAGAACTTGGCACCAATTTCAGCGTCGATTGCTCGCGAAGTCGTGATGGCCGTTTTGTTGACGTATCCCTCAAGACGGCTCGTCGCCGCGATCACATCTTCGTAGGTCGGTAGGGTCAAATCAGTCATGATCGCCTTCGTTGTTTGATCGCCGACGAGGAAAGGTCTCAAAACGACGTGCGATCGTCTCGACCGGCCATCGAGAGCGTCGGTGGGCTGCGGAGTAACGCTGTTCCGACTCGATGTATTGGTCAACCTGCGTCCCACGGCGAGAACTTCGAGCATCGAGTACCAGGCGTCAGCGTGTGCGGGTCGACCGCTGGCCGCGTGACGTACTCTTGGTCAGTGGCCCGCGCGCACCTGGTCAGCCAGGAAGTCGACGACCGCGAACGCTTGCGTCACACCTCGAGCCTGACGCGGCGATGTCACCCAACGGCCCTGCACTGCCAGCGCCGGGACTCCGATGCCGTCAATGCCGAACGATTCGAACAGTGCGTTGGCCTGCTGAACCTTGGTTCGAACGCCGAACGAGTTGAAGATTGACATGAACCGCGTGGCATCGACACCGTTTCGGGTCATGAAGATCGCGATGTCATCGGGCTTGTCCAGGCGCTGGTGTTCCAGGTGCACCGCGTTGAAAACCTTCTGCGGCATCGTGTCTGTCAGGCCCATGGCCTCGAGCGCGAAGTACAGTGGCTGAAAGTTCGCGTAGTTCTGCATGAAGGGAACCGGCGAGCGACGGAAGCGGACTCCAGCCGCCTTGCGGCTGAGCCACGATTCCAATGCGGGCTCGAACGCGAAGCAGTGCGGGCATGCAAAGCTGAAGAACTCGACCACGTCGACCATCCCGGCGCCCGTCGTCACCGGCGATTGCTTGGGGATAATTGAGTACTCCTGGCCAGCGGTTGGAGAGCTCTGGGCGATGGCGCTTCGAGCGAGACCGAGGCTCAGCGAGGCGGTAAGAGCAGAGAAGCGGCGGCGTTTCAAGAAAATTCTTTCTGTAGACGAACGGTGTTCCGCGTTCGTGGGGTGGCTGAAATACCTCGTGGAAAGCCCACGACAGCCCGGGACCCTCAGTCGTCAAGCCAGTTCGACGTGAAATCGTCTAACTTGGGGCGTGGAAAAGCTTCAGCGTCCGAGTGATCAGTCTGAGACTGCCGTATTCGATATTCAATGTCGTCAGGTCTCGATTGCTTGCCCGACCGTCTCGATACGACGCCGGGTCAGCCGGCAGCGTTCGAGTTCGGCGGCGCGATCCGGTCGGGCGTCGAGAAGTGCGTCAGCCCCAGCGACAGGTACCGGGTCGACGAGTCCTCCGACAACGGGATGTACTTGAGCTCGTCGAGAGGTTGCGTACGAAATGCCGGATCGGACAATGCCGACCAGTCTTCCTGCCAGCGATTCATCGTCAGCGCGGGGCGTGCAGGAGGCGGAGGGTGACGGCAGTGCGAGCGGCGACCATGGTCCGCTATCGCGGCGCGTTGGCGTGAATCTCGGCGATGTAGCCGCCAGGGAACTGGACGATCGCCGAGCTGCGGCCGTCGGCGTCGAACGGCGCGACCAGCACCTTGACGTTCGCCGCGCTCGCCTTGGCCAGCGTGCCCGCGAGGTCGCTGACCTCGTAGCCGGTGGTCTCCCGGCCGTAGGGCCATGGCAGATGGCCGTTCGTGACGATCACCAGCATGCGGCCGAAGGCGGACTCGATTCGGATGCGGCGGTAGGTGCGGGACGGCAATCCGATCTCGATGCCCTCGGCGCTCGCCACGTCGGAAACGACGCGTCCATGCGAGAACGCCACGAAGGCCCTGACGAGAGTCGCGGCCCGATCTGGCGACACGTAGACACGGTTTTCGGGGATGGTCTGGAACGCGGCGTACGACGGCTTCGTGAAGTGCAGGTAGAGCTGCAGGTTGAGGCCGCCGGGCCATTGGACGACCGCATCGCGTCCGATCGGGTCCGGAAACGGCTGGACGATGACATCCGCGCCGGCCTTGCGCGCCGCCGCGACGGCGGCGTCCAGGTCGGTCACCATGTAGCCGTTGCGCTCCGCACCGAAGGGGTAGGGGACGGGCGTCTTGAAGCCGAAGAGGGACACCGTCCCCGCAGGCGTCTGGATCAGCTGGGAGGTCGTTCTGCTCGGCGTCGGCGTGACCGTCGCGACGACCTGCTGCGTGCTCTGGCCGCCGAACGTGGCGATGAAGCTCTCGACGAACGCATCGACATCCTCCGATGCCACGTAGACGTGTGTCGTGTCGTACTGAGGCGCAACCGCGACCTGCTCCGATGCGTGGGACTGCACGCTGATGCCGAGGCCGGCGGCGAGCAGGAATGCGCTGGCAATCATGAGCAGCTTGTTGGGCGTTGTCATGTCAGGTTCCTTTGGTTTGAACGAGTCGATGGTGGACGCAAGCCCGACGCGGTCACATCCCTTCAAGGACGACGTCGACCTGATCGAAAGGGAGGGTTCGATGTCGACCGTGACGAGGGCGGTGGCTATCGAGTGCCGGGTCGCTGGTCGATCCAGGCGAGGTCGAAGACCAGCACTTCGGCATCGCGGCCCTCCGACAGCAGCAGGACTTCCTCGTCCTCCAGCGTGACGGCGTCACCCGCGCTCAGCGCGATACCGTTGACGCGAAGATCGCCGCGCGCCAGATGGACGTAGGCCAGACGAGCCTTGTTCAATTCGCGGCTCGCCGTCTCGCCGGCGTCGAACAGGCCCGCGTCGATGGACGCATCGGCATTGATGGACAGGGATCCATCGCGTCCATCGGGCGAGACGATCGTGCGAAGCTTTCCTCGGCGCTCTTCTGCCCGGAAATGCTCCTGTTGGTAGCTCGGCCGAATTCCGCGGAACTTGGGCAGGATCCAGATCTGCAGGAAATGGGTTCGGAACTCACCGGAGTTGTTGAACTCGCTGTGGGTGACGCCTGTTCCGGCGCTCATTCGCTGGACATCGCCCGGACGCACGACGCCGCTGTGCGCATTGCCTGCCGCGCCGGTGCCCATGCTGTCCTTGTGCGCAAGTTCGCCCTCCAGGACGTAGCTGACGATCTCCATGTCGCGATGGCTGTGGGCGTCGAAGCCCTTGCCGGGCGCCACGCGGTCCTCGTTGATGACGCGGAGGTTGCCGACGCCCATGTGACGGGCATCGTAGTAGTCGGCGAACGAGAAGCTGTGCCGGCTCTCGAGCCATCCGTGCCGGGCATGGCCGCGTTCTTCCGACTTTCGCAGAGTGATCATCGTCGTCCCCGTTTCGTGAAGCGCCGTCGGCGCGCTGGCGGCTGTCTGGCGTCTACCAGCACGCCAGTTCGGCCGGCGGTTTTGCTCGCTGGAGATCGAGCCAGGCGACCAGCAGGAAGCCGCCGACCAGGCCGAGGTGCTCGAAGAACCCGTTCTCGGTCATGAACCGGTCGTGCGACGGCGGCAACTCCCAGAAGCGGTTGGCGA
>Ga0302316_10003260_pt1 | contig 11146 bp, 7 predicted proteins | sample III_Palsa_N3_2_FD_200456 | JGI IMG/M metagenome (GOLD analysis project Ga0302316, IMG submission 200456) | Peat permafrost microbial communities from Stordalen Mire near Abisko, Sweden - III_Palsa_N3_2 | ecosystem: Environmental > Terrestrial > Soil > Palsa > Peat permafrost | place: Sweden... | reverse complement strand
GCAATGCTTATCCTCTTTTCCGGCCTGATTTGCCTGGCTGTCTCGGCGAGGGCGCAAGCGGGCAATGCGCTGCCGCAGTCGACCGATTTCCCACCCAGCCTGATTACGCCTGCAAACTGGTATTGGGGGCCGGCCAATCGCTGGTCGTGGCACAACACGCGAAGCATCTTTCCGACCGCGCAGGTTGCGCGCGGCAGCGGGCCAGTTGCGCCGCTCGCGCAGGATTCCGCTGCTCTGGACCTGACCAAGATTCGTTTTTCCGATCCAGTGACGCAGAAGAAGATGACGGTCACGGAGATGTTGGACGCGACCTATACCGACGGATTTCTCGTGTTGTTTCACGGTCAGATACTGACCGAAATCTACCGGAACGGCATGAACGCGGGCGATCCGCATCTGCTGATGTCCGTTTCCAAGTCGATCATGGGCACGCTCGCGGGAGTCCTGGTGGGAAGTGGCAAACTAGACTCGGCCAAACTGGTCACCGATTACATTCCGGAGATGAGAGGCACGGTATACGAGGGCGCCACCGTTCGAAACCTGCTGGACATGAGCGTGGATGATCCCCAGGAGCGGGCCGCGCTCGCGACCACGCAGGGCACCGCGAAAGAGTACGAAGCGGTCGACGAAGCAGGCGGCTGGCTGCCGGCCACGGCGACGACTGCTCCCGGCCTGCGAGCGTATCTTGCCAATCTTCGCCGGCCGCACGGCGAGAATGGAAAGCAATTCCTCTATCTGGATCAGTCCGCGATCCTCATTGGCTGGGTGATGGAGCGTGCGACCGGCGAGGATCTCGGCAAGCTTCTCACCGAGGATCTTTGGGCCAAGCTGGGAGCGGAGCAGGACGCCTACATCCTTCTTGACCATTATCAGCAGGCCTATTCTTCGGCGGGCTTCAATGCAACGCTGCGTGACCTGGGGCGATTCGGCGAGATGATGGCGCAGGGCGGGCGGTACAACGGCCAGCAGATTGTTCCCGAGGCATGGGTAGACGATATCCGGACAAATGGCAGACCGAATGGCAAGGGGAGCGGGGCTCCCGGTCTCGCAGCTCCCGCGCCGTGGCCCGGCCACAAGCGTGGCACATACCGCAGCTTCTGGTGGGGCGCGGAGCAATCCTGCGGACGATTCGCTGGCGTGGGCCTGGGCGGCCAATTGCTGATTGTCGATCCGGTGGCCGATATGGTGGTAGTCAAGTTCGATTCGGTACCTAGTCCCGATTTGGACGAAAACGTATTTCGCACGCAGTACCAGGGAATTGACGCAGTCATGAAAGCTGTCTCAGGCCACGGCTGTTCCTAAGCCAACCCAGCCGCTTCCAAGGGAGTCGGCTCGGAGAGGCCGGTTTTGATACTGTGAAGGCATGGCAGAAGTTGCTGCAACGCCTCAATCCGGAACCAATCTCGACCTCAAATCTCTCGCCGCCGAAGTCGTCGCTCGAGCTGTTAAAGCTGGCGCCACCGACGCGGAAGCCGTGGTCAGCGAAGGCGATGAATTCTCTGTCTCCGTCCGGCTAGGCGAGGTCGAAACCCTCCAGGAGTCCGGCTCGCGCGGCCTGGGACTGCGTGTCTTTGTCGGGCAGAGATCGGCTTCGACCTCGACGAGCGATCTTACTCCCGACGGTGTGGCTCACCTTGTTTCCGGAGCCATGGCACTGGCCAGGGTGACGGAAGAAGACGTGTTCGCCGGACTGCCCGACACGGCCGATTTCGGCCAATTGGACAGCGACCTGCACCTCTACTTCAAAGATGTTTACTCGCTCCCTGGAGCCGAGCGTATTGCGCTTGCCCGGCGCGCCGAGGCGGCGGCAATGGCCTTTGACCCGCGCATCACCAACTCGCAGGGTGGGCATTTTGACGCCGCTACGGGGCGTAAAGTGCTGGCCAATTCGCGCGGGTTTCTGAGCGAATACCAAAGCAGCTACTGTGGCATCTCGGCTGCGCCGCTGGCAATCGACGCTAACGGTGCCATGCAGCGGGATTTCTGGTCCTCGAGCGCGCGTCGCATAGCGGATCTGGAATCGCCGGAATCAATTGGAGAAGAGGCCGCGCGCCGCGCGCTGCGCCGTCTTGGAGCACGTCGCGTGCCGACCCAAAGTGTCCCGATTGTCTTCGCGCCTGAGATTGCCCGTTCCCTGATTGGCCATCTCTTTGAAGCGGCTTCGGGCGACTCCATCTGGCGATCGGCGTCGTTTCTCGCCGGGCAGCTTGGGGAATCCATTGCCGCACCGAGCATCACCATCGTCGACGACCACACCATGATTCTGGCCAATGGCGTTGGCGGATTCGGTACTTCTCCTTTCGACGGCGAAGGCTTGCCGACCCGTCGCACCGTCTTCGTCGAAAATGGCGTGCTACAAACCTACCTCCTGAATACCTACACCGCTCGCAAGCTCCAGATGCGCTCCACAGGCAATGCCAGCCGTGGATTGGCGGGGAGCCCCGGCATCGGCGCTGGCAATTTGTACCTGTTGCCAGGAACACAATCTCCAGAGTCAATTCTTGCGGAAATTACAGCTGGCTTTTATGTCACCAGCCTGATGGGTCACGGAGCCAACATTGTGACCGGCGACTATTCGCGCGGGGCGTCCGGTTTGTGGATAGAGAATGGCGAGCTGACCTTTGCAGTCGAAGAGGTGACGATCGCCGGAAATCTGCGTGAGATGCTGCGCAACATCACGGCTATCGGCAACGATCTGGATTTTCGCGGATCGGTCACCTCTCCGACGCTGCGGGTCGATGGCATGACCGTTGCTGGTTCATGAGGGCTGGGTGCGAGAGAATTAGCGATGTTGAGCCAGAGCCTTCCCTTCGAAGCTGCCCATCCTGAGCAGGCGCTGCGCGAGCTGCCGTCGCGCAAGGCGGTCTTCGCGCTTTATGGGGAGAACGAGAAGGCCGAGCCTTATATCGGCGTCACCCCCGATCTGCGGCGCCGGCTGGACCGGCTGCTTCGCCCGGCGAAAGGTCAGACCAACCGCTTGCAATTGGTCTCGCGCGTCCGCCGGATCGCCTGGCAGCTAACCGGATCGGAGTTCGAATCGCTGCTGGTGCAGTTTTCGCTGCTGGAGCAGGTCTACGGTTCCAAGGCGCTGGAGCGCATGCATCTTAGGTCGCCGGCGTTTGTGAAGTTTCACGGCGGCAATCCGTATCCTCGGCTCACCGTGACCAATCGCCCCGGCTTGAAGGAGAGCCAATGGGCTTTTGGACCGTTTCCATCGCGCGTTGCTGCTGACCGCTACGCAGAGGAGCTGCTGAAGCTCTTTCTGCTGCGCCGCTGCGAGGAGAATCTCGATCCCAATCCGAGTCACCCGGGCTGCGTCTACTCCGAGATGAAGATGTGCCTGGCCCCCTGCTACCAGGGGTGCACAGATGATCGCTATGCCGAGGAGTCCGAGGCAGTACGAAGTTTTCTGGCCACGCGCGGCGAAAGCAAGCTCACAACCATTCGCACGATGCGCGATCAGGCTTCGGAGCAGCTTGAGTTCGAGTCCGCAGCGAAGCTCCATTCGCAGCTGGAAAAGATCGAATCCGTCAGGGCGCTCGCGCAGGAGCTGGTGAGGCCCCTGAGCGAGTTGCGCGCCTGCCTGCTGCAAGGTTCTGCAAATCCCGATGAAGTTTCTGTATTCCTTTATCAGGCGGGCCAGTGGCGCGGACCGGCTCCGTTTTCGATCCTCGGTATGCGCATTCAGAATGAGCAATCGGGGTCGAGTTCTCTCTATGCTCAGCCGCTAGCGATCCAGCCCGTTCCGGAGGCGGACAGTCCTGCCGCGGCGAAGGCATCGCGAGACATGCTGGAATCGCGTATGGAGGTCGCGCTCGAGAGTCTATCCGCAATCAAACCGCAGCCTGACTCGACGATCCGCCAGGGCCATCTGGCGCTGCTCACGCGCTGGTACTACCGGCCGCAACAGAAGCGTGTTGGCGAGGTGTATTTCCCGGAGAGCGGCGGCCACTGGCCCTTGAGAGCCATGCTGCGCGGAGTCGGGCGAGTTGTCGCGGCAAACTTATCCAAATCGCCGACGATTCCTGAAGAATCCAAGGTTACGCCGGCTGGTACACTTGAGGGGTCCGGAAACTGACCCCGGAGACGCCCATGGTTGAACTGCTGCCCTCCATACTTTCCGCTGATTTTGCCCATCTCGCCGACGAAGTTGCCGCGGCGGAGAGGGGCGGTGGCACCGTGATCCACGTCGACGTGATGGATGGGCATTTCGTTCCCAACATCACCCTTGGTCCGCCGGTCGTCAGGAGCCTGCGCAAGGCCACAAGCCTGCCGCTCGACTGCCACCTGATGATCGAGAACGCGAACGAGTACATTCCAGCCTTCGCCGACGCCGGCGCGAATTGGATCGGGGTCCATTACGAGGCATGCCCCCACCTGCACCGCACCATCGAGCTGATCCACAACCACGGCATGAATGCCGGCGTCGTGCTCAACCCGGCGACAAGGGTCGATGTTTTGCTCGATATCCTGCCGATGTTGCATCATGTGCTCGTCATGAGCGTAAATCCGGGCTTCGGAGGCCAAAAATTTATCGGTTTTTCGCTCGATAAGATCCGCAGGCTGGTGCAGATCCGCAAGGAACTGGGGCTGCGGTTTAGAATTGAAGTCGATGGGGGCGTAGCTCACGATACCATTGCCCAGGTAGTCCAAGCAGGTGCGGACCTCCTCGTAGCAGGGAATGCTGTCTTCGGCGATGGCCACGCCGAGCATAATGCTCGTGAATTGCTGGCGGCGGCAAGAGCTGCATGCTAAGTAGTTCCGTTGACGAGAGTTCAGATTCAAAGGCAGTCAGGTTCCGGCGACGCACAGCGCGGCAGTCCCCTGAGCGGCATGCAGCGAGATTGAGGTGGTATGAATTTGTTTTCAAACAGGATGTCTGGCGGTAAATCGGCATTGTTCTCGGGTAATTCGGCCGGACGGGCCGTTGCAACCCTCGGCGTTCTAACCCTGGCCCTTTCGCTGATCCCCGCGGAAGCTGCCGACAAGAAGCCGAAAAAGAAGAAAAATGAGGACCTGAGCGCCAATCCGCTGGCCAACGTTGCCAGCCGTCAGCCCGATAAAGAGCTGTACGATAAAGCGATGGTCGCCCTGAAGAAGGGCCGCTTCGACGTCGCTCGCCTCGACCTGCAGACGATGCTCAATACCTATCCCAACTCCGAGTACCAGATGCGCGCCAAGTTGGCCGTGGGCGATGCCTGGTTCAAGGAAGGCGGCACCGCGGCTTTGACCCAGGCGGAGTCGGAATACGAGGATTTCATCACCTTCTTCCCGCAGGCTCCGGAAGCTGCCGAAGCCAAGATGAAGGTGGCCGACATCTACTTCATGCAGATGGAGAAGCCGGATCGCGACTTCACCAATGCGCAGAAGGCCGAGCAGAAATACCGCGAGATGATCGATCAGTTCCCCGACTCGTCGCTGGTTCCTCGCGCCAAGCAGAGGCTCCGTGAAACGCAGGAAGTCCTGGCTGAGCGCGAGTTCCTGATCGGCCAGTACTACGCGAGCCGCTTGAACTGGGCAGGGACGATCGCCCGCTTGCAGACCGTTGCCGACAGCTATCCGCTCTACAGCAAGAGCGATGAACTGTGGATCACCATCGGCGACGCGTACGCTGGAGAAGCACGGCAGGTGCAGATGGCCAAGGGATTGCCTGGCGCGGTTCGCGAGCGTCTGCAGCAGGTCTATCTGGATAAGGCCGCGGCAGCTTATGCTCGCGTGATTACCCGATATCCGATGGCCCCCCGGGTCGAGGACGCGCGGGATCGCCTGGTGGCGATGAACCGGCCTGTCCCCGAGCCGACGCAGGAAGCTATCGCGGAAAACGACGCCGAAGAGCGCAGCCGCCAGCCCGTTCGGTTTACCGACAAGACTCTGGGCATGATCAAGCATGGTCCGCTGGTGGTTGAGGCAGCACATGTGGGCGATCCTACGATGACCTCTCCGGCACGCACCATTGCCCCGGAGATCACCAAGCAGAACCAGCAGATCTTTGCCTCTGCCTTCAAGGCCAGCCAGCCCGGCGCAGCAGTGGACGCAGCAAAAGCCCCGCAACCCACGGCTCCCAACGAGCCTCCGCGCTCCGACCAGCCCCAGGCGCCGCTGCAGTTTGAGCCGGCGACAGGCTCGGGAGGAAGCGGCGGTAACAGCATCGGCGCATCCATTGTGAGCGTGCCCAGTTCAGCTCCAGCAGAACCCGCAAAGCCGGCAGAGGATCCGAACGCCGTCGTCAAAGGCGTAGGGCCGACTCAGACCGTGTTGCCCAATGCGGAAGCTCCCTCTGCGGCGCCAGACCAGGTCAACGAAATCAAGCCAGGCTCGGTTCCGGCTGCGACTGCTGCCGAACAGGCGAATTCAGCGAAGCCGACCAAGAAGAAACCGAAGCTGGACCAGAGCGACGAATCCTCGAGCAAGAAAAAGAAGAAGAAGGGCTTATCTAAACTGAACCCCTTCTAAATCTTGCTTGTGGTTTAGGAGCAGTACTGACGAAGAAACCCGCCATCCCGGCGGGTTTCTTTGCGTTCAACCCATGAATAGCGGGTCAAATTCGCAGCTTTGAAGGCTCTTTCTGCTGCCACTCAGGCGACCGGCTCTTCCGCTACGAAGCTGATCTTCTTCAAGAACTCCGTGGGGTGGATGGGCTTCGAAAGCAGCTCGAAGTCATGTCCTTTGAGTCTTGCGGCCTCGAGCAGATTGGAAGTAGCGGCTTGACCTGAAAAGAGCAGCACTTTGGTCCTTGGGTGCTCCTCCTTGATCGCGATGGCAAGATCGATCCCTGACAGACCCGGCATCACAACGTCGGTAATCAACAGGTCGGGAGCCTGGGCCCGAGCAGCGGCGAGTGCCTCCGACGGGTCGGTGAAATAGACCGCGTCAAACCCATTCCGCTGCAGAATTGTCGTCAAAGTTGATGCGATGATGAACTCGTCATCGACTACAAAAATGCGGGAAGGCGCACGAAGTGCAGCCATGACTATCCTCCATTAAATGCGCAACTTGGTGCAGTTTCGCAGTTTCGAATCACGTTGGGGGTCCACGAGAAAATAAATAGCCGAGCAACTTTCTATCCGAGCCTAACCCCAAGTATCTTGAATCGTATGTTCGACATCGAACCCAAGGGGCCAATTTCTCAGCTTAAGTTGTATTGAAACAACATTTTGCCGATAGAGTGAAATGACGAGGAAACCGTGGCAGGTCAAACGTTCAAAAATACCCTCTTAAGAGCCCTGGACGCCGAGGTCATAGAGCGGTTACGTCTAAGCCCGGTCACCTTTGAGCTGCGTCACGAGATGGAATACCCTCATCGCCCGATTCGTCATATCTACTTCCTGGAATCGGGAATGGCCTCGATGACCGCAACCTTTCAGGACGGATCTCAGGTGGAGGTCAGCACTTTCGGCTTCGAGTCTGTTGTCGGCATCTCCGCGCTGATGGGCTCAAAGAAGTCGTTGAATCGAGTTTATACCCAGATTGCCGGCCATGGCTTCGCCAGCCCGGTCGAAGCCGCGAGAAAAGAATTCAGCCTCGGTGGCAGCTTCCAATGTATTGCCTTGCGCTACGTGCAGGCGCAGTTAGATCAGGCCACGCAGTACATTGGCTGTAATGCAAAGCATACCTTTGAGCCCCGGTTGGCCAGATGGCTGCTCACTTGTGCAGACCGCTCTCACAGCGACACTTTCAAGATGTCGCATGAGTTGCTGGCGGACATGCTCGGCGGGACCCGATCCACCGTGTCTCTTGCGGCTGCCGCGCTGAAACGCAAAGGCCTCATCCAGTACAGTCGCGGTGTTATCCGGATCCTCGACGTTCCTGGCCTGCAAGAGAACGCCTGCGAGTGCTACAAGATCATCAAACACCATCTCAAGAACTACTCTGAATTCGATACTCCCATCGCGGAATAGAAGACACGCCCAGTCGTGAATCCAAGTGAGTCCTCAGTGCAAGAACGCTCCAAGATCATCCTGTATTTCGAAGCCCTGCAGAGATACCGCTGATCGTCGCCGAAATTGCGCGGTTCACCTCCGGCGTATCCTCACCGGCACGCTTGCGCCGCAGCAGATCCACCTGGATGAGGTGCATCGGATCCACATACGGGTTGCGCAGCTTGATCGACCGCGCCAGTACTGGATTGTTCTGCAACAATTCAGTCTGTCGCGTAATCATGAGCACGGCCTTCACTGTGCGGTGATACTCGGTCTCAAACTCGGAGTAAATTCGATTGCGCAGATGATGGTCTTCAACCAATGTTGAGTAGAGCCGCGCCGTTCCGAGATCCGCCTTACCCAGCGCCATCTCCACGTTGCGAATAAGGTCGATGAAAAGCGGAAACTCCTTGGCCATCGTAGTGAGCGTCGCCGTTCTATCCTCGTCCGGGCCAGCTTCGGCGAGGAATTGCTCCACGGCATATCCCACCCCGAACCACGCTGGAATCAGCAGCCGCGACTGCGTCCAGCCGAAGACCCAGGGAATCGCGCGCAACGTTTCAAGACTGAGCGAGCCTTTGCGCTTAGCGGGACGAGAGCCGATCTTGGCGTGCTCCAGTTCGCCCATCGGCGTCGACTGGCTGAAGTACTTGAGCAATCCCGGATCGTCGAGGATGTGCTCCTTGTAGCACTCGTAGGCCAGTACCGAGAGCCGATCCAACGCCTGCTCCCACTCCGGTTTGAGTATGCCGGTAAAGTGGCCGTGCGGGTCACGCGCGTTGGGCCGTGCCAGGGCATCGAGTGAGGCAGCAATCATCAATTCCAGGTTGCGCTCGGCCAGCACGACATCGGCATATTTGAAATTCAAAACCTCGCCTTGCTCGGTAATGCGCAACTGCCCATCGAAAGAATCCAATGGCTGGGCAAAGATCGCACGATGCGTTGGGCCGCCGCCGCGTCCGACTGTTCCTCCGCGGCCATGAAAGAGCCGCAAGTGGACGCCTGCTTCGCGCGCCACAACATGCAACGCACGATGCGCGCGGAAGATCTCCCAGGTGCTGGTCAGCATACCGCCGTCCTTGTTGGAGTCGGAGTAGCCGAGCATGACTTCCTGCGTGTTTCCCCAGCTCTGCAAGAGCGCACGATAGTCGGGCCGCTGCCATAACTCGCGGCAGATTTCGGGAGCATTTTGCAGGTCTTCGATGGACTCGAATAACGGCACCGGCATCAGGCCTGGATCTCGAGATGTCCCCGATTCGCTGCCTTCGAGCCTTACACCGGCGAGACGCCCCAACCGAACTACGGCAAGTACATCCTCCACACAAGTGGCGCCACTGATTACGTAATGCCGGATCGCCTCGGGAGTGCATCCGGCCTTGACTTCGGCGATCACGCGGAAGGTCTCCAGAATGCTTGCCGTCTCGGCGGATGGCGCCTTGGGAAGCTCTTTCGCCATCGTGTCTTTGATGGCCTCTTTCAGCGCGACAGCGTGTTGCTTCGCGTGCTGGCGGATGTCCAGCGTATGAAGGTGAAGGCCAAAGGTCCGCACCAGCAACAGCAGCGGATCGATGAGATTGCGTGCGATGCGGAACCCGCGATTGGCAGCCAGCGAGTCGCGCAGGATGCTCAGGTCTGCCGCGAACTCTTCCGCCGACTTATATCCCGGCAGCACCTTGGCCAACTCTTCCTGCGACTCGACCAGCGTCGAAGGCCTTGGCAGTTGCACCGCGATCACTCCCGCTGGCTGCAATGTCCGGCGGGTCCGGACGCGAACGCAGATGAGAAAGCGGCGATAGATCTCGAATTCAAAATTCTGGCCGGTGGTCTGCGATTCCACTGTGCGAATGCGCGACTCGTATTCCTCAAGGCGACCGCGCACCGCATCGCTCACCGGCATCTGCTGCGCTGAAGTGCTCAGCAGATCGATCACAGTCTGCAACTGCTCGTCATAGAAGCCCAACAGGTGCTCGCGCGCCAGCTGAATCGCGTTGCGCGTGACGTCTGGAGTGACAAAGGGATTGCCGTCGCGATCGCCGCCAATCCACGATCCGAAGGACAAGACCTTGGGCAGCTCGTGCGCTTCGAGCGACAGTCCATAGGCCGCATTGAGCGCGGAAGCGATCTCTCGATAAAGACTGGGCAGCGTGGCAAAGATGGAAACATCGTAATAATCGAGGCCCATCTTGATCTCGTCGTAGACCGTCGGCCGGCGGCTGCGAACCTCATCCGTCTGCCAAAGAGAGGTGATTTCGGCGAGCACCTCTTCTTCGAGGCGGGCAAGGTCTTCTTCGGGCAGCGGAATGCGATCGAGCTCCGCCAGTAACTCGCCGATGCGCCGGCGCTTGAACATTACCGAACGGCGCGCAACTTCCGTCGGGTGCGCGGTGAATACTGGAACTATCAGCACCTTGCGCAGCCACTCCATGGCTTCTTCCGCCGAGATGCCCACGCGAACCATGGCGTGCAGCGTTCCTGCGAGCGAGCCTCTCTGCTTGCCAGCGGCGCCGCTTAACTGCAGCGCCAGACGGCGCCGTTTGCGATGGTTGGTCTCGGCCAGATTGATCAGTTCGAAGTAGAAGCCGAAGGCGCGCGTGAGCAGAAGCGCCCGATCCACGGGCAGTTTATGCACCAGCGCCATGGCGTGCGCAGCATGTTCAGCGGCTGCAGAGATCGCTCCCTGCCCCGGATTTTGACCCTCAGCTTCGCGACGGCTGATTGTCAACTGGCGCAGTTGCTCGACCTGGGCAAACAGTTCATCGCCAGCTTGCTCGCGCAGCACTTCACCCAGCAACATGCCCAGTGAACGCACATCCCGCCGCAGCGGAGCTTCTTTCAACTCGCCGGATTCGGCCTGCAACTCAGCCAACCGCTGCGACCAACTCTCAGGATTCCACAAAAGTGCCATCGTACCTTGATTATGCACGACGAGGTATCGCCGCTCTCCCACAAACTGAGTGGATTCTACCCCGCGCAGCAGCGGCAACCTGTGTTGTCACCCGACGTGCTTCGCCAACACTTCCCTCATCGCCGCGGCGATCTCTTCTACATGAGTTTCAAGGGCGAAGTGTCCAGTATCCAGAAATTGCACGATTGCATTGGGATTGTCCCGCTTGAAAGCCTCGGCGCCTGGAGGGATAAAAAACGGATCGTGTTTGCCCCAGATGGCCAGTAAAGGCGGCTTCGACTTGCGGAAATACTCCTGGAACGCCGGATAAAGCTTCACATTG
>Ga0302316_10003252_pt1 | contig 11163 bp, 10 predicted proteins | sample III_Palsa_N3_2_FD_200456 | JGI IMG/M metagenome (GOLD analysis project Ga0302316, IMG submission 200456) | Peat permafrost microbial communities from Stordalen Mire near Abisko, Sweden - III_Palsa_N3_2 | ecosystem: Environmental > Terrestrial > Soil > Palsa > Peat permafrost | place: Sweden... | reverse complement strand
GTTCGCGTGGGGGCATCTGCTCGGCAGTTTCTCGCAAGACAAGCAAGGTTTCGACGTGAAGTCGGCGCCTGCCCGCTTCGTTTCGTATCTCAGTATGACTGACGAGCCGCAACTCGAGTATTTCCGGCAGATTGGTCTGTTTCCTGTCACCCGAAGCGCAATCGCCAAACTATCCAGCGACCCTTATGTTGCGAACTGGACCACGAGCGCAAAGAGCGCTACACGTGACGAACTTGCGCTCTACCCGAATGTCGCGGATCTGACGGTGATCGTCGGCGAGCAGGTACAGGCTGCCGTGCTGGGGCAAACGACGGCCGTGGAAGCAATCGACAACATGAGCAAACGGCTGAGTGCGGCCATCTGAAAAGCAGGCGGTGACGGCTCACCCGCTGGTCAGGCGTCACCGCGATTGAACTTGTGCCCGCGCGTTAATCCTTTACACGAACCCGGTTCCTATGAGCATGGCTAGCCTACCCTCGACGCAGTCCGATCCACGGGCAGCAAAGCAGCGTCGATCACTGAAGTCGCACGAAAGAAGAATTGGTTTTGCTTTCGCGCTGCCTTCGCTGATTGCATTTGTCGCCGTTATCCTGATTCCGTTTCTTCAATCGCTCAAACTCTCCTTCTATCGCTACACGATAGAAATGGATACGCCCCGCTTTGTTGGTCTGAGTAACTTCAGGAAGCTGCTGAGCAATCCCGACACGCTGTCGATCTGGTTAAACACACTGACGTTCGTGGTGCTAACCACCAGCATCACGCTCGTGCTCGGTCTCGCGTGGGCGGTCGTGCTCAATCAGTCGTTCAGAGGCAAGGCATTTCTGCGCGCGCTTTCGCTGTTGCCCTGGGTTCTGCCTTCGACCGTTACCGCGTTTCTTGCCGCGTGGATCTTCAATGGTCAGTACGGCATCCTCAACGCGATTCTGCTGCAGTTGGGCGTGATTACCGAACCCGTACCCTGGCTGGCCGAAGCGCATTCGGCTATGGCGGCCGTGGTCCTCACACGCGTCTGGGTTTCGGTGCCGCTCTTCATGGCGTTCTTCCTGGCGGGTCTGCAGGGCGTGTCGCAAGATCAGATGGACGCAGCGCGAGTGGACGGTTGCGAAAACATTGGCGTATTCCGATACGTCGTGTTACCCCATCTCGCACCGACGATCATCATCGTGACCATACTCGGCGCAATGAGTAACCTGCAGGCGTTCGACGTGATCTATGCGCTCACTCAGGGCGGTCCGGTCAAGGCCACGACGATGCTGTCCATCGAAGTCTACAAGCAGGCGTTTCAGAACTGGGATGTCGGCAGTGCATGCACGATTGGCGTGCTGTGGTTCCTGACCATTGCGATCCCGTCGATCTTCTATCTGCGCATTCTGTTCAAGCGGGAGAATTAAGCATGTTGCTTCTCAATAACTGGCGAGCAAGAACCGGTTTCATGACACTGTTGCTCGTGATTGGTGGCTTTCTGTTTCTGCCGATCGTCTGGATGCTGCTGACGTCGATCAAGCCCGAAGGCGAAGTGTTCGTGCGCATTCCGACGATATTGCCGCACGCACCGACGCTGGAAAACTATCGCGCGCTGTTCAGTCACAGCGAGACCGCGATGCAACTGTGCAACAGCCTGATCACGGCGGGCGGCGGCGCGCTTCTCACCGTCGCGCTATCGACCTACGCGGCGTATAGCTTCGCCAAGTTCCGCTATTTCGGCCGCAAGCCGCTGATGTTCCTGATGCTCTCGGCGCAGATGTTCCCGTTTGCGATGCTGCTGATTAGCGTCTACCCGATGTTGCAGTGGGCCGACCTGCTCAATACGCGCGTTGGACTGATCGTCGCTTATATCATCCTCGCGTTGCCGAGTGGCACTTACATGCTCTACAGCTACTTCATCAACATTCCTAATGAAATCATCGAGGCAGCCCGCGTCGATGGAGCGAGCGAGGTCTACATCCTGCATCGAATCGTATTGCCACTCGCTATTCCCGCGATGGTGACCGTCGGTCTGTATTCGTTTATGTGGGCCTGGAACGATCTGCTCTTTTCGCTCACCCTCATTACGTCCCCGGAGTTGCGCACGGTCGGGCCCGGCCTGCTGCTGAGCTATCTGGGCGAAGGCCGCGCGAACTGGGGCGGAGCGATGGCCGAATCGATCGTCATCTCGCTGCCCGTCGTGCTGGGGTTCGCCTTCCTGCAGCGCTACTTCATCAAGGGACTTACCGCTGGAGCGGTCAAATCATGAGACTTGAGAACAAGGTTGCGATCGTCACCGGCGCCGGTCAAGGTATCGGCCGCGCGATCCTCGAGCGGTTCGTGGGCGAGGGGGCCCGGGTGGTCGCCATTGAACTGTCGGATGAGAGTGCCGGGCGCGCAGTCTCCGGTCTGCCGCCTGAGCGCTTCGAAATGTTGTGCCTCGACGCACACAAGCAATCGACCGTCGATGAAGCCATTCGCATCGCGAGAGCGCGTTTCGGTGGACTCGATGTGCTCGTCAACAACGCCGTTCAGTACACGGCTGCGAGCCTCACGAACGAGACCGACGAGGGCTGGGCCCGCACGATCGATTCGGCGCTCGGCGCAACGTTTCGTTTCTGCCGCGCCGCGATGCCGGAAATGATCGCACGTGGAGGGGGATCGATTGTCAACCTTGCGTCGATCAACCAGATCGTCGCGAATCCGGGTCTTGCCGCGTACACCGCCGCAAAGGGCGGCGTGCGGGCGCTAACGAAGCAGATCGCCGTCGAATTCGGCGTGCAGCGCGTGCGCTGCAACTCGATCTCGCCGGCATTCATCGCGACGGAGCGCACGGTAGAGGGCCTCACGCCGACGGATCTTGCGGCGGTCGCACAGAGCTACCCGCTGGGTCGCCTCGGCGAGCCAGGCGACGTTGCCAATGCGGCGCTCTTCCTCGCCAGCGATGAGTCTTCGTTCATCACGGGCGTGGATCTTCCACTCGACGGCGGCTTGACGTCGCTCGCAGCCAGCGCGCTGTTGTCGAACCATATTCGTACCTCGTGGGGACTTCCTGCCCTGCACATCGCGGAGAACAAGAAATGACGATAACGAACGCCCACAAACCGCTTGTCGGCGTGTTTCCGGTGCTGCCGACGCCGTTCGAGGAGAACGGCAATCCTGACGTAGCGAGCCTGCGCAATCTGGTGCGCTATCTGATCAAGGCTGGGGTCGACGGCATCACCTATCCGGGCGTCGCCAGCGAGTTCGGACAACTGAGTGTCGACGAACGGCTCATGCTGACCAACATTGTGCTCGACGAAATCGACGGGCGTGTGCCGCTGGTTGCCGGCGTTTCCAGTTCGGATGCCGAGGTGACCATCCGGCTCGCGCAAGCCACGTCCCGAGGCGGGGCGGCGGCACTCATGATAGCGGTCCCGCCGAACCGGTTGACCGCGCAGGCACAGATCGAGTTTTTCAGCCGCGTTGCGGCGGCCGTGCCAGACACTCCCGTTATGCTGCAGAACGTGCCGGCGCCTGTCGGGGCGGGACTCGACCCCAACGTCCTGCTCGAAATCCTGAATGCGGTGCCGGCCATCCAGTACATCAAGGAGGAAACCCTGCCGAGCGGACAGAGGCTCTCGATCCTCAAGGCGAGTGCCCCGAAAACGATGCTGGGCGTGTTCGGTGGCGCGGGCGGCCGCTACATCACGGATGAATTGCGGCGCGGCGCATGCGGAACGATGCCGGCTATCGAACTGGTAGAGATTCACGTTGCGTTGTTCAAGGCGCATAGCGCAGGGCAAAGCGAACAGGTGAGGGCGCTGTTCACTCGCATGTTGCCGATCCTGAACGTGCAGGCGGTGTTTCGCTGGTCGCTGACGAAGTACGTCCTGCATCGACGCGGTCTGATCAAATGCCGATTGCAGCGCGCATCGGGTCCTTTGCTCGACGCGGCCGATACCTCCGACGTGGACGATTTCCTGCGCGACATCGACGATCTCCTGATTCCTCAGCAAGTGCTTTCCACTATCGGAGCCGAGCGACATGGCCCAGCTTGAATTGCGTCAAATTAATAAATCGTTCGGCGACGCATCCGTCATTCAGAACATCGATCTGCATGTTGCCGACGGCGAGTTCTGCGTGTTCGTCGGACCATCGGGATGCGGAAAGTCCACGTTGCTCAGATTGATTGCGGGGCTCGAGGAAAGTACGTCCGGCACGATTTCAATTGGCGGCAACGATGTCACGGCGTTGCAGCCGGCGAAACGCGGGATCGCGATGGTGTTTCAGTCGTATGCCCTCTATCCGCATATGAGCGTTGCGGAAAATATGGGGTTCGGCCTGAAGATGGCGAATCTGCCTAAGGCGCGGGTCAAAGAAAAGGTCCAGGAAAGCGCGCGCATTCTGCAAATCACGCATCTGTTGGCAAGGAGGCCAAAAGATCTCTCCGGTGGCCAACGTCAGCGCGTGGCGATTGGCCGGGCGATCGTGCGTGAGCCTTCGCTATTTCTGTTCGACGAGCCGCTCTCCAATCTCGACGCCGCGTTGCGTGTCGAAATGCGGCTCGAGCTTGCACGGATCAAGGAAGAACTTGGCACGACCTTCGTCTACGTAACGCATGACCAGGTCGAAGCGATGACCCTCGCCGACAAGATTGTCGTGCTGCGTGACGGAAAAATCGAACAGGTGGGGCGTCCGCTCGATCTGTACCACCGTCCGGCAAACCGGTTTGTTGCGGGGTTTATCGGCTCGCCGAAAATGAACTTCGTCGAGGTGTCGGCAACGCCTATGGATTCGACGTCGGTCACAGTCGAGTTGCCGGCCGGTCATGTATGCATTCCGGTGACGAAGCGGATCACCAATCGAACCCTGACCCTGGGTGTGCGGCCTGAACATATCCGTATTGTCGATAAGCGTGATGCAGCGCTGATCGGCGAAGTCAACCTCGCCGAACGGCTCGGCAGCGAAACGTTCGTCTACGTGAAGACGGTGATGGGAACGATCATGGTGAAAGTAGACGGCGCAACGACCTGCGCGAGAGGTGATCTCATCGGGCTCGCATTCGCCAATGAAGCGCTGCATCTTTTCGCGGGCGATGGCTCGCGCATTTCCGCATCCTGATCAATCACGACTCGCTCGATATGACTACCTCACCCAGAATAGCGTCGGTCGAAACCTTCATCGTTTCGATCCCGCGTGATGTGCCTTACCTGGGAGGCCTCGGCCAGGACGAACAGGTCAATAGCCGTGGCTACCTCATCCGCAAGGGCAATAGAACCATCTATCCGGCGACCGACATGTCGGTGCTTATCAAGCTCACCGCGGACGACGGAACGGTGGGCTGGGGCGAGACCTACGGGATCGTGGCGCCTGAGGCCGTGACGGCGATCATCGACGACGTGCTCGGGCCGGCTGTCATTGGACGCGATCCTCGCGACGCTGTCGTGATTCAGGAGGATCTGTACGACATGATGCGGGTGCGCGGCTTTTTCGGCGGCTTCTACGTCGATTCCATTGCCGGCGTCGACATCGCCATCTGGGATCTGTTCGGGAAGCTGGTCGGACAGCCGGTCGTCAAGCTGATCGGCGGGCAGCGTCAGACGTCGATTCCCGCATATGTTTCGGGCCTTCCAGGCCGCTCGCTCGACGAGCGTGTGGCGCTGGCGCATGCGTTTGTCGCCAAGGGATTCACCGCGTTCAAGTACCACGCGGCGGTGTCCTTCGACGGAATCGTCGACGAAATGCGCGCACTCCGGGAAGGACTCGGGGACAGCGTGCAGCTCATGGTCGATCTGCACTGGAAATTCACGGCTCAGGAAGCGATCCAGCTCATCGACCAACTCACGCCCTATCGTCCCTACTTCGTCGAAGCGCCGTGTCAGCCGGAGGATATGGAAGGCCAGGCGAGGGTCGGTACGCGGATCCGTGTGCCGCTCGCGCTGGGCGAGGAGTGGCGCACGGTTTACGAATACCGTCCGCGGCTGGAAAAACGCGCGATGTCGATTATCCAGCCTGAAATGGGGCATATCGGCATCAGCCAGTTCATGCAGATTGCGCGGATGGCCAATGCATTCCATATGAAGGTGATTCCGCACGCCAGCATCGGTATCGGCATTTTCCAGGCAGCGAGCCTGCATGCAACCGCCGCGCTTCCCAATGCGCCGATGCACGAATACCAGCATTCGGTTTTCGATCGCAACCTGCAGTACGTGAAAACGATCATGCGTTGCGTCGAAGGAGCATTCCAGCTCCCCGACGGCCCTGGACTTGGTATCGAGCCGAGCGAAAAAGTGTGGCAGCACATTCGAAAGAAGCCCACCGCGTAGAAGCAGCATCGACGTAGTGCGAGCGAGTCGGTTCGAACTGCGTCGGAAGTGCATCAAAACTCTTCTTTGAAATATTAATAAGGATCCCATAGTATGAATCCGTCATTTATCAGCCTCGACTGGGGAACGTCGAGTTTGCGCGCCACACTCGTGTCGACCGAGGGAGGAATCATCGAGGCGAGAAATGCCGCGGGCGGTGTGATGTCCGTGAAGGACCGGCAGTTCGAGGCGTCACTGCATGCGATCTGCAGCGACTGGATCGATCAGTTCGGCTGTCCGATCGTGGCGAGCGGCATGATCGGCAGCCGTCAGGGCTGGGTAGAGGCGCCTTACCTGGACTGTCCTGCGACGCCAGCCGCCGCGGCCCGCGCGTTCACGACACTATCGATCTCGAACAAGGTCGACATGCACATCATTCCGGGACTGCGTTGCGGCTCGGGAGCGTCGATGTATGACGTCATGCGTGGAGAAGAAACGCAGATCTGGGGCGCCGAGGTGGAAGCCGACAGCGTGTGCGTGCTGCCCGGCACGCACAGCAAATGGGCCTTCGTGGGCGAGCAGTCGAGGATTACCCGGTTCGCCACCTATATGACGGGGGAGTTGTACGGCTTGCTCACCAAGCACGGTATTCTTGGCCGGTTGATGGAATTTGGCGGCGCAGATAACGAAGCCTTTGCGCGCGGTGCAACGCTTGGTTTGAGTCATCCGTCGCAAGCCACGCATGTGCTCTTTGCTGCGCGCACGGCGGGGCTGATGGGTGAAGAGCATTCGGCTGCATTGCCTGACTACCTCTCGGGTATCCTGATCGGCCTGGAAGTCGCGAGCGCCGTAGCCGCAGAGAACGTGAGTGGCGAACGGCCCATTGTCCTGATCGGAGACGATGACTTGTGCTGCCGTTATGAAGTTGCTCTGCAGCTTGCAGGCTTGCAGTCGGTTCGGGCGCGGGACGGCGCCACCATTCAGGGGCATGTGCGGGTTGCCAGGGAGGCCGGCATCGCGGTATGTGAGTCAGCCTGAGAGCGCAAGTGCAGCCGGCGCCGCCACATCGTGCGCATGCCGTCACTTGCGCGGCAATTCCACCGGAGATGCGGGCGTGGTCGACAAACGAATATGCATCTCGGCGAGTGTAGCGAGGAACTCCCCAATTGAAGCAATCAGGATCTGGTCGTGGTTTTTAAACGGCCCGATCCTGACGGTCCTATACAGGCTGAGGAATGAGACGGTGCCGTCACCGGGTATCGCGATCGACAGTGTGTCAGTGACCGCTGGTCGCATGAAAAAGCGGTTGACGCATTCGACATGGGAAGTGGGGTCGACGACAACGGAACGGGCATCCGGACCGTTTCGCTGCCGTGCGAGTGAGGAAGCGAGTTCACGCACGAGAGGGGCGAGGCGGGCATAGCCGGCGACGTATTCGTCGAGCGGCGCGACGAGAAAATCGCGCGAGTGTCTGCTCGCGGCGCCCACTATGGACGCCCGGTCGCCGCAAGCACGAATGATCGTACAGTGATCCACCGCGATAGCCGTATTCAGTGCCGCGAGCAAAGCGCTTGCAAATCTACCTGAACCGGCTGTCCGAAGACTTTCAGCAAACAGTCCGGCGCTAAGGAGGTGGCGCGAGTCGTTCATCATGGTCCTGCGATATCCTGTTGATCGCAGCATTTTTTACAATGCTGTGCTCTTCCTTTTCGTGTTGATGTGAATTTAGTAGTGAAGAGTGAGCAGAGAATGATGGCGCAAGCCTGGCCATGGTGAACGGGCGCATATGAGCGTAAACCGCGTTCTACTGAGGGCGCCGATGAGCATCTGCACGCTGACCGTAAGCGGGATGCCGAGCCGCATTGGTGAGACTCAGAGGTCAATTCTGGAGCGACGTCGAAAGACTTTCGTTTGTTAACTTTGAGCTAATTCTGCGTCTCTACGATGCGTAGGCGTACCGGGTGTATATGGTTCGCCAGTTGCTCCGTTTCCAGCCGTAACCCTTGCGACGAATGGCCGAGCCGGCCTGCGCTGGCTCGAACGGCTGTACGTGACCACTCCCGCCGTTCGAAACCAAAGGCCGAGACGACCGCTTTCACGGTCCAACTGTCATTCCTGCCTTCGGATTGATTTGAAATCAGCACTCGCGTTCGTCGCATGAGGACGCGCGGACGAATGGAAAACCGCAATCCCCATTTACAAACCGCGAGCAAGCTCGCGAGCTTTTTCGCTGGCCTCATTGCGGGATGCATGGTCCTGCTCAGCGCCTGCCAACGTTTTTTCGACATTGATCACACGTACGTCGGTGATTCCGACCATACGCGACCACATGGTCAGATAGGCGCTCTGAAAATCGAACTGATCCGGTGGGAAGTCCGCTCCAAGCTGAACGCCTCGTGCCGCGATCGTGACGACCGTCCTTCCGCCAAGCAGGCCGTTCAATCCTCTTTCGTCGAACGTAAACAACACGTCCTTCTGCGATATGACATCGATCAGATGCTTGAGGCGATACGGGATGCCGAAATTCCACATGGGTACGCTGAAGATAATGACGTTTGCCTGCCGGAACCGTTCGGCAAGCGTTTCGACGGCGCGCCACGCATCGGCCTGCGCAGGATCGAGCGGCCGGCCCTCGATGCCCGCGTATTTTGCTTCGAGCACCGGTCCGTCGAAAACGGGCAGGTCGATTTCCCAGACGTTCAGTTCGTCCACTATCCCGTCGGGATGTTGCTCCTTCCAGACGTCAGTGAAGGCGTTAGCGACCTGCCGGGAGGCCGAGCGCCCTGTGCGTGGCGAACCAATCACGTGAAGAAGATGCATAAGTCCTCGCAAAAGTAAGTTGGAGAAGGAGCGAATCCTGCCGCAAAGTCATGTCAGACCGGCGTCAAGTCGGGATCGCCTTTAGCGATTGCCCGATGATACCCGGGCCGGCCAGGCGTGGTGCGCTCGAAAAACTACTTCTGGCTGGCGTCGCGCAAAGATGCGGTCGACGAATGGTGAGTACGACTTCTGGCGGAGGTAGCAGCGGCCCGGGTACGGTGTTCGTGGTGCCTCGATAATGGGTTGTGGTTGGCACTGCCTGACACAATGTTTAGGGAAGCCTCGCGGTCGCGCGTCAGCTTGCGCAGGATGTAGCGGCCGGCCCTCCTTCACTGCCACTACATCGCCAGAATTTCCCTCACCGCACTATCGATGAACTTGACGTCCACAGCATTGGCAGCAGGGCCGCCCGCAAAATGCCCCCAAACGGACTCGATCGGCCGCAACTCCGCGTTAGGCATCTTCGAGACCTCATACTCGCTATCTTCCGGCGGAAAGTAGAGATCTGTGCGCCCCGGCATCACAATCGCCTTTGCAGTAATACGGGCCAACGCCCGATCAAAATCTCCGTTATAAAGCGAATTCGCGGAAATATCGCCGTGCTGCCAGCTCCACATCATCGACAAAATATTGTTCGCGTCTTTCTTCAAGAAATCGCCCTCCCAGAACTGGGTAATGAAGTCCTCGAGCGAGCCATATCCCATCGCTTCCATGTCGAGCCGTTGACGCAGAAACGCCTGCGAAAATCCCCAGCCGGCAAACACACGCGCAGCGGCGCGCATTCCACGGGTCGGCGGTGCATCGTAGAAACCGTCCTCGAACGCTGGGTCCAACAGCAATGGCGCCTTAAGCCCTTCGATGAACAAGAAGTTGTGCCGCGAGCAGCGCGCCGCTCCGCAAAACGGCAGAATGCGCTCGACCATCTCTGGATACATTGCCGCCCAATGGAACGCCTGCATCGCGCCCATCGACCAACCGGTGACGAGTTTGAGCGACTCGATGCCGAACTTCTCGGTCACAAGGCGATGCTGCATCGCGACGTTGTCGTAGAGCGTCACATGCGGAAAGCGTCCACGATCATAAGGCGGCGGATTATTGCTCGGCGAACTCGAGATGCCGTTGCCAAACATATTCGGCACGATGATGAAATACTCCCGCGGATCAAGCCCCATGTGCTCGCCAATCAGCCACTCATTGTCGACATGGCTGCCGCTATAAAACGTCGGATAGACAATCGCGTTGTCGCGCGCTGCATTCAGCCGGCCATACGTCTTGTAGCTAAGCCGCATATCGGGCAATGTCGCGCCGGACTGCAGCAGAACGCGACCGAGATCGAAAGTGTCGAAGTCCGTCATTTGAGCCTCATATTCAGTTTGCGACGACGTTAAGGAATTTTCGGGTGCGCTCGTGGGTCGGGTTGTCGATGACCTGCGCCGGCGTCCCTTGTTCGATCACTTCGCCGCCATCCATGAAGACGACGCGGTCGGCGACATCGCGGGCAAAGCGGATTTCGTGCGTGACCACGATCATCGTCATGCCGGCATCGGCCAGACCGCGCATCACGCCAAGCACTTCACCCACCAGTTCCGGATCGAGCGCCGAAGTAGGTTCATCGAACAGCATCAACTTGGGCTTGATTGCAAGCGCACGCGCAATCGCTACGCGCTGCTGCTGGCCGCCCGATAACCGATGCGGCAGAAAATCCGCATGCGCGGCGAGGCCCACGCTTTTCAGCAGTTCCCGGCCGAGCGCTTCCGCTTCGGCGCGCGGCACGTCATAGACCTGCCGCTGTGCTTCGACGATGTTTTCCAGCGCACTCAAATGGCTGAAGAGATTGAAATGCTGGAACACCATGCCCACGCGCGCTTCGGCGCGCGCACGTGCGAGGTTGTGCAGGGGCCGCACCGTGCCGCCGCCACCCGGAACTTCGCGATAGCCCACGTACTGCGAATCGACCTTTATCGTGCCCCAGTCAAGCGGTTCGAGATGGTTGATGAGCTTGAGTAGCGTGCTTTTACCGGAACCACTCGGGCCGAGGATGACGACCACTTCGCCATGCGTGATCGACAGGTTGACCCCACGCAAAATCTCG
>Ga0302316_10003251_pt1 | contig 11163 bp, 10 predicted proteins | sample III_Palsa_N3_2_FD_200456 | JGI IMG/M metagenome (GOLD analysis project Ga0302316, IMG submission 200456) | Peat permafrost microbial communities from Stordalen Mire near Abisko, Sweden - III_Palsa_N3_2 | ecosystem: Environmental > Terrestrial > Soil > Palsa > Peat permafrost | place: Sweden... | reverse complement strand
GTATCGAAAGCAGTCCTCATCTCAGCTGTGACGCCGTTCATGCTCGGGACTCCCGATCATCCCGGAGCCCCCATGTCGGTCTTTGACGGATTACGACAAGGCGTTGTGAACAATCGCGCCGAGTTTTTCCGTGGTCTTTCCGTTCCGTTCTATGGTTACAACCGACCGGATGCGAAGGTTTCGGAAGGCATCAAGAATTCCTTCTGGCTTCAGGGAATGTTGGGTTCTGTGAAAGGAGAACTGGACTCCATCAAGGCATTCTCCGAGACGGACTTTCGGGAGGATCTGAAAAAGATCACGGTCCCGACGCTGGTCCTGCAGGGCGACGATGATCAAATTGTCCCTTTGCAGATCTCGTCGCCTCTCACCGCCAAGCTGGTCAAAAACTCCACGCTGAAGATTTACCCTGGTCAGCCACATGGGCTTTGCACCACCTTCGCCGATCAGGTCAACGCTGATGTGCTCGCGTTCATCAAGGGTTGAGTTTTCTGGCTGGCTCCAGACGGCGCGAGGGAGAGTACTAGAGCCCCTTGCGCCCCATTATTGACTGAGCTGGGCAGCAAGATTGCCAAGTAGGGTATGCCTTCGATATGACAACTCGTAGAACTTTCATCGCCGCGACGATTGCCACAGCAGCTTCGTTGGCGAGCAGTTCAGGCCAAACTTCAGGCGCTTTAGCCGGAGGCGCGGCGGAGTCAGAACACAAGCTCGGAAAGACGGAAAGGGGCAAACATATGCAAGACCAAGCAGAGGATCCAAGGATCACCAGAGCGCGGCTCTCAGGGCCGGAGCAGGTTACGAAGAATGCAACCGTGGCCGAACTTGGGCCGAACGGGGTCATGAAGGTCTTGGTTCAAGGATCGAACGAGTGGGTGTGCGTCCCAGGAGACGAGAATCGAATTGGTTCGCCGCCAATGTGCATGAATCCGCTCGGTATGCAGTGGATGATGGATGCAATGCAGGGCAAGCCGAAGCCGACGAATGCAGCGCCCGGCATGATTTATATGCTCTGCGGCGCAACTCAGCGGAGTAATACGGACGCACGAGACACGACAAGTCCCGCGATCCCAATAGGCCCTCACTGGATGATTACCTGGCCGTTCGATGCTCGGGCCAATGGACTTCCAACTACGGTCCGGGATAGAGGAGCGTGGGTGATGTTCTCAGGAACGCCCTATTCCTACCTGCACGTCTGCGGGAGTCCTTGGGAAGGTAACGAATATCATGTCGGCGACAAGGCTGTATGGACCATGGACTACGCTCGACCATGAACCGCAAGTGACCGGCATTAAATCTTTACCCCACACCCATGAGAATTGAGATCCGATGAGTGACGAGATAACTGCAAGGAACAGGGCGATTGCTATCGAGGCGATCACAGGGGTCTTTATCAAACGAGACACCGATGTGCCCCAAAAGCTGTTCAATATGAACTACACGCAACACAACCCTACAATTGCGAATGGCAGTGTTGCTATCCCTGAGCTGATTCGTGCGTTGCCGGCCGAATTTAGGTACGAAATGGGCATGGTCATCGCTGAAGGCGAGTTCGTTGCCATTCACGGCCGGTACACGGGTTGGGCAGCCAAGCCTTTGATTGCAGTCGATATCTTTCGGGTTGTCGCCGGCAAGCTCGTTGAGCATTGGGATGTAATGCAGGAGGAAGTGCCACCTGAGAAAACAGTCAGCGGCAACGCCATGTTCGCTCCAGCCCAATAACTTATGACATCTGCCGTTTCTCGGTCGCCGATGAGTCCGCCATGTGTCGCAGCCGGGGTCCAGGCCGCAGCGGACTCGCGGTGCCTTGCCTCCGATCGACGATCAATCCTCGTACTCACTGTGCTGGGATCATCCATGGCATTCATGGACGGGTCCGTTGTGAATGTGGCTTTACCGACGCTTCAGGCTAGTTTCAGGGCCACTTCCTCCCACATCCTCTGGGTTGTCCAGGCCTATTCTCTTCTAGGCTCGGCGCTGCTTCTGTTTTGCGGAGCTTTGGGCGATCGCTTCGGCCGAACGCGAATGTACCTGTTGGGTGTCGCTGTATTCGCTCTAGCCTCGATCGGCTGTGCAGCGTCGTTGAACCTTACCGAGCTGATCTTGGCGCGTGCAATCCAAGGCTTCGGCGCAGCACTACTGATCCCGCAAGCGCTCGCAATACTTTCTGATACCTACCCAGAAGGCGAGCGCGCCGGCGCCATCGGAGCGTGGTCAGCTTGGACTTCTGTTTCGATCGCACTTGGCCCCATAGTCGGCGGATGGCTAATCCAGGTGTCTAGCTGGCGAGCGATCTTCCTTCTCAATATCCCCCTGACTGTTTGGATAATGTGGCTCGCCCCCAAGCTTAGGCGCGCGACAGTCGCCCGTTCGGCAGCCGCCCCTGCTCCTCTGGATTATCGGGGCGCAGCGCTCAACATTCTAGGATTCGCCGCGATCGTTTTCGCCCTGTCTTTCGTGCCGCAACTCGGCTGGAAAGATCCGCGCATCGGGTTCTCACTTTTCGCTGGATTGGTTTTGCTTACTGTCTTCGTCCTGTCTGAACGAAGTAGCAAAAACCCTCTCGTTCCGCTCTCGTTGTTTCGCAGTTCCGCATTTTCTGGTGCAAATGTCCTGACCTTCCTTGCCTATGGAGCGCTCGGCGGGGCGTTCTACATTGTTCCGTACTTCCTGATTGGCGCACGGCATCTCTTGCCCAGCTCCGCGGGCGCTGCTTTTTTGCCGATGATTGCGATCATGTTCGCCTTCTCCGGAAGGGTCGGTACGATAGCTGCCAAAGTAGGTGAAGTGAAATTCATGGTGGCGGGCTCAGCCCTGACAGCGGGAGGTTTCGCCTTATTAGGCTTGGTCTCGAAGGAAACCCGTTACGCTTATGGCTTTCTGCCTGGAGTGCTGGTATTGGGTGTGGGCATCACTTTGACCGTTGCACCTCTTACGTCTTTTCTCATGTCCTCCGTCGCCGCCAGCCGCAGGGGGGTCGCATCCGCAGTAAACAACTCTGTATCCAGACTTGGCGGTCTCATCTCAGTCTCAATCGTGGCCGTGGCTGTGAGCCACACGTTCAACCATGAGTTTGGAAGGCAAATGCAATCGTCGGGCTTACCGGTCGAGATGCAACGCATACTCGTTCACTCAAAAGGGCTGATGCTTGCCATCCCGATCCCTCAACAGTTTGGGTCTTCGCCGGCGTTGCGCGCGGAGGAACTGGTAGAACGCTCGTTTGTAACCGCCTACCGGCATGTGATGTTTGGCTGCGCGTTCACCACCCTCGTCGGCACACTTGTAATCCTGACGACGTTGAGAAAGTCCAAGATCGCGCTGGGTGTCGCTGAGATTGAGTGCCGTCTCTAAATAACTAAAGGCGAGCTGTCCTATAGACCGGCCACAGAGCACCCAGAACAACGTTATTGGGGCAAGTTCATCGAAGAAGTTAGCTTTCTAAACACCGCAAAATGGCACAACAGAACGGCTGGAACGATGAACGCGGGCAGCAGGACGAACGGGAAATGAAGAATAGCGACTGTCGGTTGATCAAAGGCGAAGTGCTGGAAGCGAAACGGGGCGGAGAGCATCGCTCGGCCGAGAGCGTTGAGCACACTGAGTAGACAGAGGGCGTTCCAAATGAACACACCTCTTCTTCCCATCTTTCCGGTGTTGAACGCCCACCACACGAAAGGCACCGTTACACCGGCCAGGATATCGAGATTGCCAGCCTCAAACGTCATCAGTGCGGGTACTTGCTTGTACAGGAATAGCCAGTAGAGAGTGACCTCCACAAAGATCCGGATCGTGTGTACGAGGATGCACCACTTCAGGTCCATCCGATCAACGAAGCGCCTACCAGCTCCCGTGAGGAACAAGCCAGCAATCAGAAGGATGGGCGGGGCGACCACAAGGATGAAATTCGGCGGGATCGTGCTCGTGATCAGGTAAAAGCCACTGACTGCGATAACCGATTGCAACACCATCCAAACCAGCGAAAGCACGATCGCCGGCTTGGACCCGCGAACGGCTTTGCCAAACAAGAAGAGAGCCAGAGCACTGACTCCCAGAAAAAAGACACTGATAGGAAGCGGGAGGTAATTCATCTGTGAACTCCTTGGTGGCAAATTTGTGGCGATGCGTGCGACAACATCGTGGAGAAGACTATCGACATGCGGTCATAACCGGGGATCTCTCCAGAGCTTGACGTGCCCGCCGCAAACGAGATTTAGCGGCAGGTACCGACAAGCCGCTTTGTTCCGCGAGTTCGGCCATCGTGTAGTCGTGGTGACGGTAGGCGTCAACCACGGAACGCAGTGAGGGTTTCAACCGGGACACTGCAATTGACAGTAACTCACGCCTCTCCCGTACGACGTAAGAAGCCTCGATGTTGATTGTTCGGTCTGGTATGCCATCTAGCCTGGAAAGACCGTGTTCGTTGGGATCATCGAGAGACACGCTGGGTCTCGTTCGCTGCTTTCGCAACTGCATCAAGCATGTGTTGATGACGATTCGAGTCAGCCAGGTCGAAACGGCAGACCGTCCATTGAAGGTCTCGATGCGCCGGTAGGCCTTGAGGAAAGAATCTTGCACGGCGTCTTCGCCATCTTCTCTGTTCCGCAGGATATGAATCGCCGTGTTCAGTAGACGCTTCTCGTGCCTACCTCGAAGAGTCTCGAAGGCTTCATGACTTCCTATCCTTATCTGTTCTACAAGGCGATCGTCAGGTACGTGTTCGCTCCCTACCCCCATTCGGGTGTTTCGAGCCGCATTCGATGATCTGAGTCCGTTGTACATTTGCGGCCCCTTGGTGTGAAAACAATGATCGTCACACATGCGACTACTTTAGGGATAAGACCTCGACGCGAGATACGAACTAGCCGTTTGAATCACCCGCGTCGCCTGAAGGCGGTATTGGCGCGTCTAACTGGGCGGCTGGTCATCTCTAACCGGCTGCCTTGGAGTTCGGGGTAATCTCGAACGCGGCCTTGTGCTTGATGACGAAGTCCTGGATGGTCATCGGTCGGCGTCCCGTAATCCGCTCAACATCGTCGTTCGTCCCGCCGGTTATCCCATTCTGACAATCCAAGGCTACTGCCCCGATGTGCTGGGTAAAGAAAGGCGAGGAGTAGTCTGGGATCTTCCCGAGAATCGCTAAGAATTCATTGACTTCGAGGGGAGTGTACGTGATGGTGCGTCCCAGCACTTCACTCGCTGCGGCGGCTATCCCGTATACGTCAAGTTCGACCGGACCAAGCAATTTGTAGAGATGGCCCGCGTGGGGAGCGGGATCTGCCAAAATCTTTGCAATCACGCGTCCCTGATCCTCCGTAGTGATCGGCGCAAACTTTCCGCGACCGAATGGAAGCGCGAGTGTCTCTTTGGTCGCATAGTCCTTCCAAGAGAAGGGATAAAGCAACCACTCAGCGAACAGGGTTGGCCGAAGGTGGGTCACAGGCACACCGGACCAGTCGAACACCTGTTCGGCGAGCCAATGGCTCTGAGCCGCATGGCTCTTAGAATCGCGTCTTGAGGTCATTTGGGAGGTGTAGACGATGGCACCGACCCCGGCTTCCTTTGCTGCCTGTGCGAAGGCGACCGTTGCCTCGAGGAGTTGTGGGGCAAGAGGGTAGACAAAATATGCAGCACCAACTCCTTCCATCGCCGCGCGAACGCTATCGATATCCAGGAGATTGCCTACCGCGATCTCCGCCCCCAGGGAGCGCAATTCGTCGGCCCGCGCGTCGTCCTTCAGGACGAATGCTCGTACTTCATGCCCTTCATCGCGAAGGAAGCGCGTCGCCGCGCCGCCGGTTCCCCCGGTCGCGCCGGTCACTAAAATCTTTGACTTTGTCATATGATCTCCTTTGTTCCGCCCTGGTTGAACAGATACCAGACCAGCTACCAAAGACAGTGTCCCCGGTTGCCAATACAGCGAGACTACTGGCCTTGCTCCAAGAAGGATTTTCAAATCGCACTGCATTTTGGCAGTGCTGCTGCCAAATGGTTTCATTCTTTTAGGCGAACTTCTCCCGCCCTAGAGTTTGGCGTTGATCCCTATCGTCTGCGACAAATGACAGTCGTTTTCGCAAAGAACTCCACCCCTTGTTCTTCTATCGTTGCTGCTTGTACAACATCTATCTCCGATAGATCGAGCGACGCTAAACACCATGAAAAATCCGTTGCGGGCGATCTCACAAGCGTTCATCCTCACCGTTGGTATCACACCTCCGACCCCTGCAAAGGAGCGCGGCGCGCTCATCTTTGTGTCGACTCTGCTGGTGGGGATGGTGGTTCTGGCTGTGTTTGTGTTCTTCGTACTCATACGCCATCTCTAGCCTGGCGAATTACAGGCTTCGTGGATAGAGGCGAGGACAGGTCCGACCTTGAGCTATGGGCTCACTCGAACTGAAACTTCGATCGACATACCGGGTAACAAGAGCGGACCTGCCGCTTCAAGACCATTCAGCCGAATCCGCACGGGGATGCGCTGCACCACCTTCACATAGTTGCCGGTTGCATTGTCTGGGGCGATCACTGAGTACTTGGACCCGGTAGCCCCTCCGATACTTTCTACAGTTCCTTGGAAATCATGACCTATCGAATCGACGTGCACAGTTGCAGACTGGCCAATGCGCATCTTCTTCATCTGCGTTTCCCGAAAGTTGGCAATGGCCCACACGTCCCTAGGCGGCACGAGAGTTAGCATCAATTGATTGGCTGCCACTCGCTGTCCAACTTCCATAGATTTACGACCCACGATTCCACTGACAGGTGCGACCAGGTTTGTGTAGCCGAGGTCAAGCTGCGCATTCCAAAGCGCGGCTTGCGATTTCTTCGTTTCACCTGAAGCGCGGAGCACGTTTGCACGCGCACTCGCGATCGACTCTGGAGCAGTTTCGGCCATGCGAAGATCACTCTGCCGCTCTTTGATTTTCTGGCGCGCAGCCTCGATCTTTTGACCGGCACCGGCGCTGTTGGCCTGAGCGGCGGCGAGGAGTGCCCCCGTACCTTTAGAATCCGCCTCGCGCTGATCGTACTCGGATCGTGAGATCTCGTGTGTCGCCACAAGTGCTTGATATCGGACCCTATCATCTTCTGCTCTGCGATAGTTCGCCTCGGTCTGAGCAACCGTTGCTTCGGCTGCGGTCTTTTGAGACAAGGCAGATTCCAAGTCTGCCTCTGCCTCCACAAGCGAGGCCTGAGCTGAGGTCAGCCTGCTCAGAGCGGTTGCTGAAGCGATAGGAAGGTTTAACGCTGCTGCCCGCTCCTGCGCTACGGACGCCTGTACATCGCCTTCTAATCGATTGACGGTTGGTTGATAGTCGTTAGGATCCAAATGTGCGATCACAGTGCCCGCCGTCACGTAGTAGGTATCTTCAACATTTGGGTTCACCCACGTGATGGTCCCTCCGATTCGAGTGTTGATCGGGTGAACGTGCCCGTCGATCTGCGCGTCATCCGTGCTCACTTCGTTGGGATGAAGCACAAAGTGCCAGCCCAAGAGCGCGCTTATCAGTACCGCGACGAATAACCCGACGAGCAGACTGTTGCTAGCCTTCCTGCCTATGGTCTCGGTCAATGCCATTAGTGCACCCCCAGGTACGATAAGTAGTCTTGCTCTGCTGTGCCAGTCGCTCGGATGAGCATCAGTTTCGCGACTTGGTGCGCGTAGATGCTAGCGATCCGGTTATCCTCTGCCTCCGCCACGGACTGTTGAGCTTGGATCAGGTCGGCCGCGTTCGACACCCCAACGTCGAATCGGTCCCTCGCCTGGCGTAGGCCCTCGACCGCCAAAGCTTGATTTTCCAGTGATACTTCGACGCTCTTGCTGGCAGCTGTCAAATCCAGAAGGGCCGTCCGGACATCGAATACTGCCCTTGCCTGCGTGTCGGCGTACTCGGCTCTCCTCCTGTTAGCGGTTGCCTTTGCGTCCAGCACACCCGCCTCGATTCGCCTCCCCGTAAAGATAGGAACTGAGATCTTCCCCTCCACGTCATAGTCCCGATAGGGGTGTCCATAGGTGATGCCTGTTTCGCCGCCATTGGCGAGCACCTCCACCGACGGCAACCGCTGTGCTCGTTCCGCCTTCACACTCTGCTCAGCTGCATCAAGGCGCGCCCTCGCGGCTCGCAAATCCTGGCGCTTTTCTGTGGCTTTCGATAGCAGCTCCGCCTGGTCGGTGGGAGGGCCTTCGAGGAAGGTCAAACCATCTGTCAACGTGAATTCTTGTTCGATGGGAAGACCAATGATCCGAGTTAGGGCTAGCTTGTCCTTCTCCAGCGTGGTCGTCGCAAGAGTCACCCGAAGCTCCGCAGAACGCATAGCGACGTGCGCTCGTATCTCGTCAATCTGAGGAGAAAGGTCATGTACTACCCTGCTCGACAGAATGGACTCAATGGTCTTGGCGGTTGCGAACTGCGCTCGTGCGGTTGCGAGCCTAGTTTGACTCGCCGCGACTAGCAGGTAAGAACTGACTGAGGCCAGAACGACGATATTCCTGGCGTCAGCCATCGATGCTGCCGAAGCCTCCATCTCTTTGCTCGAAGCTTTCAGATCATGCAGTGCCTGGACATCTACAACTCGCTGTTGGAGTGTGGCGTGAGCCGTCTGGTAGTTATAGCCTTGGACGACGTGCGGTACGCCAAGCTTCTCCGTGCCCAAGGCGTCCATCACGAGATTTCTGTAGTCCTCAGTGGATTCGACCCCAATCTGCGGAAGCAACGTCGAGAGGGCGCGAAGCCTTGCAGCACGCGACCGCTGGTGATCTTGTTCCGAGTCTATGTAACCAAGGTTTGTTCGAAGTGCTACGTCGACGGCGGCGCGTAAAGAGAGATCAAGAACCCCGGGGAACACCGGTCCTGTCGGCACGCTGCCAAGGAAGGGATTCTGCGATTGCACCGCAAATGCGCTTGGGTTGGTGGTGTTCTGACCGGGGTTGAAGGGACGAGGGGTGTCGACCGTATTTTGCGGGTAGCTCCCGCTTCCGGTACTTTGCGTTCGACCATTTGTTGTCAAGCAAATTGCCACACCGAGAGTAAAACAAACTGTACGACCAAACGACCACAATGACCTCTTCATGTGCGCCCTCCAGCGGCTTGCGGGAGGCTGGCAGAGGCCGGTTCGTCGAGAGAAGTTCGCGTGGGTGACTGGGTTGCCGCGCGATAGGAAAGAAGTGGAACGAAGAACACAGTGATCGCGGCCACAAACGCCATCGTGTAAAACGTATCGGCGTAACTCAATACCGAACTTTGCTTCCGGACCATCGCAGACAGTGCTCTATCGCTGAGATATGAAGCTTGACCAAGCACGGAAAGGTTCCGATTAACAAAGGCGTCGAGAAGCCTCGACGAATGAAGTGACATCCTTCGGTCGATGAGGACTGCCGATAAGGTGACCCCCACGGATGCGCCGAGTTGTCTGCATCCGTAATACATCGCGCGACCATTCGAAGCATCGTGGTTGTCGACCGTTGCGAACGCCACAATCCCAAGGGTAGGGACGGACAGACCAACGAATATCCCATTTAGTGCTAAGGGCAGCCACAGATCTCGATCGGGTGTATCAATCGTTACGAAATGCGCAAAAAGCAGTTGTGAAGCTATTTCCACGGCAAGAGCAAAAAGAAGTACGCCCGTCCCGCCAATCTTCGCGAAGAGAGGAATGATTGAACGGAAGCAGCAAAGCACGAGGACAGAGGAGGCACCGCCAATGCTGAGGAGTACACCTGTCTGAAGTGCAGAATGAACTTCAAGATTCCGCAAATACTGGGGAATGACGTAAAGGCTGCCGGCCAGCAACACTCCGACGAGAAAGCCCAGGATCGCGCCCCCGCGAACTAGAGAATTGCGAAGGAGCGCAAAATCAAGCAGAGGATATCTATTCCAGGAAGACAGTTCCCACAGCACAAAGAGCGAGTTTGCGGTGACCCCCACGAGGAAAAAGGTGCAGAGCATCGAAGACTCAAGCCAACCGTCTACCTCGCCGCGGCTCAAAGCGGTTTGCAGACATACAGCACCGAGAATGAGAAGTCCTATGCCGAATGAGTCGAGAGGATTACGCGAATCCTCCGTCGCCCAGTGATTTGCTCCGTACCGATCAAACAACCACGCGGCCGTGAGCATCAGGATGGTTGGTACAACAAAGAGGAATCTCCAAGAAGCAACATCTGCGAGCCACCCGCATATCATTGGTGACAAGAATCTGCCAACAAAGAAGTAGGCGATCGCATAGCCAACCAGGGGTGTAGGGCGAACCGCAGGTTCATATTGCTGTGTGAAGAAAACGAATGCACGGACCAGAAACGCCCCGCCCGCAAATCCGGCGATAGCGCGGAAGAGAAGAAAGATACTCAGCTCGGTACTGAGCGCGCACCCTACCGATGCGACCGCATAAGACAGGGCGAGAACTGTGAGGTAGTGCCGGTTTCCGTATTTCAGGGAGAGGCGATCTGACAGCGCAATAGAGACGGCAAACGCAGCCATGTACACCGTCAGAGCCCAACTAGCCTGATCGCTCGAGGCACTCAGAGTGCCCGTTAGATCCGTAAGAGTGAGACTCACGCCAGACGTGGTCCAAGTCTCTGCGGCGCTGGCAAGTGTCAGCGCCGCAAGCGTGGCGGACCTGCTCACTTCCCGTGATTGTGCGGAGCCGACAGTCCCCATTGGCAGCGCATGAGCTGGCTGTGTCATCGTTCGACACTACGGGTTGGCGAGAGACATCTCTTTGTAGAAAGTACCGCCTTTTTCCATTTCAAACCCAAAAGCGGTTCCGTCGGCGAGCACGAGCATTCTTAGGCTCTTCCGGTCAAAGCATGAGCTTATTTGGGAAGACGGGGGGCGACCGGAACTCTATGGTGAGGTGGTATGCCGCTCCAAAATCTCACGATGTGCATGCGCTCTGAAGGGTAGTTAAAGATGAACAGACGAGAGATAGTTACCGGAATTGGTGTCGCCGCAGCCTGGCTCGTAGCGCCCTCATCCACAAGAGCAATGGTGGAGAAGCACCTACCTGAAAACCTATTGGGCGGGGTAGGAGCATCGCAAGCTAAGGGTTCGCAGTCCATACCTCCGTTCTTAGAGCACCGCGTTCCGCGAGAAGGCCATTTCCTGTATGCCCGTGAGTACGAGGGCAAGGGACCGACGTTTGTTCTCTTGCACGGCTATCCCGACAATCTGCATATCT
>Ga0302316_10003241_pt1 | contig 11185 bp, 12 predicted proteins | sample III_Palsa_N3_2_FD_200456 | JGI IMG/M metagenome (GOLD analysis project Ga0302316, IMG submission 200456) | Peat permafrost microbial communities from Stordalen Mire near Abisko, Sweden - III_Palsa_N3_2 | ecosystem: Environmental > Terrestrial > Soil > Palsa > Peat permafrost | place: Sweden... | reverse complement strand
CGGCGATGTTGCGCACCTGCGACGTGAGATTGCCGGCCATCGAGTTCACCGAGTCCGTCAGATCCTTCCACGTGCCCGACACGCCTTCCACGCGCGCCTGCCCGCCGAGCGAACCTTCGGTGCCCACCTCGCGCGCCACGCGCGTGACTTCCGACGCGAACGAGCGCAGCTGGTCGACCATCGTGTTGATCGTGTTCTTCACCGTCAGGAACTCGCCCTTGACGTCCACGTCGATCTTCTTGGACAGGTCGCCCTTGGCCACCGCGGTGGTCACGTCGGCGATGTTGCGCACCTGGTCGGTGAGGTTGCCGGCCATCGAGTTGACCGAGTCCGTCAGGTCCTTCCACGTGCCGGCCACGCCCTTGACCTTGGCCTGGCCACCCAGCTTGCCTTCGGTGCCCACCTCGCGCGCCACCCGCGTGACTTCCGCGGAGAAGTTGCCGAGCTGGTCCACCATCTTGTTGATCGTCTTGGCGGTGCGCAGGAACTCGCCTTCCAGCGGCCGGCCGTCCACCTCGAGCGCCATGCTCTTGCTCAGGTCGCCCTGCGCCACCGCGCCGATCACCCGCGCCACTTCGCTGGTCGGGTGCACGAGATCGTCGATCAGCGAGTTGATGCAGTCGATCGATTCGCCCCAGAAGCCGCGCGCTTCCCGCAACGACGCGCGCTGCTTGAGCTTGCCTTCCTTGCCCACCACTTGGCGCAGGCGCGCGAGCTCCTCGGCCATGTTCGCGTTCTGCTCGACGACGTCGTTGAACGCGTCGGCCACGCGGCCCGCGACGCCCGACCAGTGCACCGGCAAGCGCACCTGCGCGTCGCCCTTGCGGAGCTGGACGAGCGCGCCCAGCAGTTGCTGCATCTCGGTGGCGGCATCCGCCACGGGGCGGCTTTCCATGATCGTCATGAGCGTCGGTCTCCAGGTCGCTGCCGCGTCGCACACCTGTCCAGTCACGCGTGCGGCACGACTGCTCTGCAGTTTCCATGCCAGACAAGTCCTACAGTGCGGACGACATCGCGTCCTACAGCTCACCGGGCGTCAGGGGCCTGAACATCTGCGCAGCCACCGCCGCGACCGCGTTGCAGAGTCTCGAGGGCCGGTAGCTTTTACCGTATGGTCTGCCGCGCGCGACGGTAGTTCTTGTCGCGCAGACGCGGCTCAGCGCAGCACGAGGTCCGCCTCCGGCGGCTTCGGCGCGTGCGTCGCGATGCGCTCGTATTCGGAGATCACCTGCGCCCCCAGCAGCACCAGCGTCGCGCCGAGCTCCAGGCTCAGCAGCACGACGATCGTCGTCGTCATCGAGCCATAGACGACGCCCACCTGCGACAGCGTCGCGAAGTACCAGACGAGCACGTGGCGCGTCAGCTCCCACAGCAGCACCGCGGAGACGGCGCCGATCAGCGCATGGCGCAGGTCGAGCTTGCCGGCCGGCATCACCACGTAGATGGACGTGAGCAGCACGATCTCGCCCGCCAGGCCCAACAGGTACAGCAGCAGGTGCGAGAACTTGCCCAGCGAGAACAGATGGCCGAACAGGTCGACCTGGTACTCGCCCAGGTTTTCCAACCCGCCCGCGACCAGTGTCACCAGCAACAGCCCGGCGGCCAAGCAGGCCACGTAGATGTAGGGCAGCAGCAGCTTCATCACCAGCGAGCGCTGGCGATTGACGATGCGGTGCACGAAGATCACCGACAACGCGTTCTCGAGCACAGCGAAGGCCAGCGAGCTGAAGAACAGCATCGTCAGCAACAACACCCAGCCGACGACGTCGCGGTGATCGAGGAAACCGCGCAGCTCCGTGACGACGGCGTTCGACTGGCTGGGCACGAGCCAGGCGAGATAGCGCCCGATGGTCTCGAGCAGGTCGTGCTCGGGGATCACGTGCGACAGCGCGATCACGCTGAGGATCAGCAGCGGCACGATGGACAGCAGCGCGTAGTAGGCGATGGCGCCGGCCAGCAGCAGGCCCTGGTTGGCGCGGAAACCGCACAGCACGCGCCATGCGAACGCGCGCGGGTGGGCCATGCATTGCCGGGCGGGCGTCATGTCGTGACGCGGAGAGAAAACGGAAGACGACTCGGGAGTTGGCACGTGGAAGAGTTCAGTCGGAACGGTGGGAGGTTACCTGTTCGCGATGTCCTTCGGGGCCATCGTCTCCGACGACATCGTCGCCACCATCGGCGCCGGCCTACCGTCCTGCTCGAACACCTCCGCGAAGGTCTTCCTCTCGGGGATCACGTAGGTGACGCCCGAGCGCTTGCCGAACACCGGCGAGATGTAGCTGTCGAAGAACGCGATCGGGATGTTGATGCAGCCCCACGAGATGCGACGCACCCTCGGGTCGGCCGACGCGAGGCGCTGCAGGCGCCGCTCGGCCTTCACCTTGTTGATGACCCGGTGCATCGCGAGCGCCGCGTCGTAGTCCAGCCACACGACGTCCGTCTTGTCGGCGTCCAGTCCCGGGCGGGTGACGAAGCGTCCGGCGGCCGTCGTGCGCTGGTAGGGCTTGACCTGGGCGATCGGCACGTCGCCGATGCCGGGGTAGGTTTCGTCGCCGTGCGCGGAACCCAGCAGCACGGGCGTCTGGTCGATCAGGCGGCCGCGGGATTCGAAGACGTACAGGCGAGCGTCGCGCTTGTCGAGCACGATGAAAGGCATCTTGCCGTTGTCGTGCTTCGTCACCACCCAGTCGGCCATCCGGCGCACGTCGGTGGTCGGCTGCACCCCGCCGAAGTCGGCCGCCGTCAATGCGGGCGGCTCGGGCGGCGGCACCGGAATTTCCGGCGCGAACGGCGTGACGTTGCGCTGCAGCGTTGCCACGGACGTCACGGGGCGATCCTCGAGGATCGCCAAGGCGCGTTCAGCCTCGCGCTGGCGCGCAGCTTCGGCGTCCAGATTCGGATTGAGCGGATGCAGCCCCGTCGCGAAATGGATCGCGACGATCGCCAGCACCCCGGTCACCGGGCCGACCACGCCCATGATCAGCAGGTCGCGCAGGCGACGGGCGAGGCGCTGGAACAGGCCATCGTCGCCGTAGTCCCTGGAGGTGGCGGGTCGGCGTGCGGACGGAGAGACGGGGGGCTTATCGCGCATGGTGACCCCGATACAGCAAGCAGCGCGCCCGTGCCCACGGCACGCGGCCTGCCTGTGCGCAGGCCATGACACGCCCGCCCGCAGCCCGCAGCAACCGCACGCCCATGGCCGCGACCGCCCATGACGGTTCGCCGCGGCCCGATGCGGCGCCCTCGGGACTCGTGTGGGTCACCGACGCCGACCCGGGCTATCGCCGCGTCAGGCACGGCGACCAGGTGCACTACCTCGACACCCAGGGCAAGCGCATCCGCGACGAGGCCACGCTGGCCCGCATCCGCAAGCTCGCCGTCCCACCGGCGTACGACCAGGTGTGGATCTGCGCCGAGGCGAATGGCCATCTGCAGGCCACCGGCCGCGACGCGCGCGGTCGCAAGCAATACCGCTATCACCCGCAGTGGCAGGCGCAGCGTGGGCAAGACAAGTTCGAATCCATGCGGGGCTTCGGTGCCGTGCTGCCCCGCATCCGTCGCAACGTCCGGCGCGACCTGTCCGGCGACGCCGCGGGCCGACCCACGCGTACCCTCGTTCTTGCCACGCTGGTGCGCCTGCTGGACACCACGTTCATCCGCATCGGCAACGAGGAATACGCGCGCGGAAACGGCTCGTACGGCCTCACCACGCTGCGCACGCGCCATGCGGGCGTGAGCGACGCCGAAGTGCGGCTGTCGTTCAAGGGCAAGAGCGGTGTGCGCCACGACGTGGCGCTGGCCGACCGCCGCGTCGCCACCGTCGTGCGCCGCTGCAAGGCGCTGCCGGGCCAGGAACTGTTCCAGTACGCGGGCGCCGACGGGCAGGTGCACAAGGTGACGTCGGCGGACGTCAACGACTACCTCAGCAACGTCGCCGGCGCGCATGTCACCGCCAAGGATTTCCGCACGTGGCACGGCAGCGTGATGGCGCTGGAGTTCACGCGCGCCGCGTGCGCGGGAGAGCCCGTGCGCGGCGCCGCGACGCAGGTGATCGCGCAGGTGGCGGCTCGCCTGGGCAACACGGCGGCCGTCTGCCGCAAGTCCTATATCCATCCGAAGGTGCTGGAACTGGGCGCCTTGCTGGCCGACGACGAGGCGCGCTCTTGCCTGCTCGAACAGCGCTGGGCGCTGGCTGCGAGCAAGGCGGGCGGACGGTCCTTGGCCGCAGCCGAACGCCGATTGCTCGCGTTGCTGGGGCCCGTGACGCCGCGCCGGGCAACGCGGCGCCAGTCCTCGACGAACGCACCGCTCGGTGCGCGGCGATCGACGATGCGTGACCCAGCGCCGGACAGCCCGCGCGAAGCGACACCGCGCGGGCCCTTCGCCTTTGAATCCAGAACAAGAAACGACTCATGACGCCCACTCCTTCGACACCTCCGCGCCGGCACTCCGGCTGGCACAAGACCGGATTCGGCGCGTTGGGCGTGCTCGCCGCGCTGGTGATCGCCTTCGGCGTGTGCGAGTTCGTCGAATGGCCGTTCCTGCGCCATCCGCTCGAGACCAAGCTGTCGCAGATCCTGGACCGCCCCGTCGCCTTCGGCGACAAGTTCGGCGTTCGCCTGCTCGGCTCCGTGCGCGCGCACACCGATTCGATGGTGATCGGCCCGGCGCCGTCCGATGGTCCGACGCTGGTGGACGACGCGGGCAAGCCGCGCGACTTCATGCGAGCCAACAGCGTCAAGCTGGCCTTGAGCTACGGCACGCTCTACGACCAATGGAAAGGCAAGGCAGGGCCGCTGCAGGTCCGCCTGCTCGACGTGGATGGCCTGGAACTGAACCTCAAACGCAACGCCGACGGCCACGCGAACTGGCAATTCGGCGCCGCCCAGCCCGCGAGCTCGGCCAGTTCGCCGCAACTGCCGCGGTTCGAGCAACTGAACGTGCGCAATGGCGAAGTCCGCATCGTCGACGAGCCGCTGGAGATCACGGCAGACGCCCATGTCACCACTCGCGAGGGCAGCGCCGAAGCCGCCGCGATCGCGGCCTCGGGCGCCTCGACGCCTGAAGTGCGCGTCGCCACCGTGGGCCAGACCAGGATCGTCGGATCCGCCCCGCTGGCCGCCTCGGCCGGTACCGCGTCGCCGGCACGCCAGGCCCTCGTGATCGACGACAACACGCCCGGCCTGCAGGTAGATGGCACCGGCACCTACCGCAAGGCGCCGCTGGTGCTGCAACTGCGCTCCAGCGGCCTGTTGCCCTTGGCCGCATCCGATACCAACGCCATCGCCGTGCCGCTGTGGCTGGACGTCCACGCCGACAAGACGCGTATCCGCGTCGACGGCACCGCCACCGACCTGCTGCACTTCGGCGGCATGGACGCCACCTTCGTCGCATCCGGCCCGTCGCTGGCTGCCGTCGGCGACGCGCTCGGCGTGACGCTGCCCACCACCGCGAAGTTCGCCACGCACGGCCGCCTGCGCAAGCACGGCAAGGTGTGGGACGCCGGCATCGCCGCGATGGACATCGGGTCCAGCCGCCTGAAAGGCGACTTCAAGTTCGACACCGAGCCCGACGTGCCCAAGCTCTCCGGCACGCTGGGCGGCTCGCGCCTGGCTCTGGCCGACCTCGGGCCGGCCTTCGGCGCCGAGCCGCCGGACGCGCCGGCCTCGGCGTCCAACGCGAAGCCCGGGCACGTACTGCCGGAGCGCGAGTTCGACATCCCGTCGCTGAAGGCCATGAACGCCGACATCGGTGTGCAACTGGCCGTGCTCGATCTGGGCACCAGGGCATTGGAGCCCTTCCAGCCACTGCAGGGCCACATCACGCTGCAGGACGGCGTGCTCGATCTGAAGAACCTGCTGGCACGCACGTCGGCCGGCGAGGTGCAGGGCATGATCGTCCTGGACAGCCGGCCCGCGAATCCGAAGTGGAACGCCGACCTGCGCTGGAACGGCATCGAGCTCGAACGCTTCATCACGACACGCGACGCCGTCGTCCGCAAGGACGCGAGTGGCCAGAAGCCGGACGTCGGCTACATCAGCGGCGCCCTCGGCGGCAACGCGCAGCTGACCGGCACCGGCAAGTCCACCGCCCAGCTGCTCGGCTCGCTCGACGGCACTGCGCGCCTGTGGGTGCGCGAGGGCACCGTGTCCCACTTCCTCGCCGAGGCCGCCGGCATCGACGTCGCGCATGCGCTGGGCGTCTTCATCAAGGGCGACGACAAGCTGCCGATGCAATGCGCATTGGCACAGTTCGACCTGGTCAACGGCAAGGTGATGCCGGAGGTCTTCGTCATCGACACGACGAACACGACAATGATGGTCGACGGCGACCTGTCGCTGGCCACCGAATCGCTCGATCTGCGCATGACCGCGCATCCGCACGGTTTCAGCCCGCTGGCGCCGCGCACGCCCGTCAAGGTGGTCGGCACGTTCGCCGATCCGCACATCCGCCTCGAGGCGAAGCCGCTGGCGATGCGCGCGGGCGCCGCCGTCGCGCTGTCGCTCGCCGCGCCGGTGGCCGCACTGCTGGCGCTGGTCGACTTCAAGCAGCCCGAGCGCGACGTCTGCACGGCGGCGGTGTCGCACGTGGACGGTGCAGCCCAGGCCGGCGTCAAGTCGGGCCCGGCCGTGTCACCGCCGCTGCCGGCGTCGTCTGCGAAGGCGACGCTGGCGCCGGCGCGCAAGAGCTCGTGAGACGCGTGCGCGTGACGCACCGGATCGCGCGCGCGCCATGCTGACCGCCACGCTCCTGCTGCTGGGCGTCGTGCTGCTGGCCATGTGCCTGCTGGAGCTGCACGTCACGCGGCTGCCGATGTCGCCGGCCGTCGTCTACCTGGCGGTCGGCTGGGTCGCCGGCTGGATGGTGCAAGCCAAGGTACTGACGCCGCCGACCGCGCCAGCGCGCGCCGACATGCTGGTGATCGTCACCGAGACCGCTGTGCTGATCTCGTTGTTCGCCGTCGGACTGCAACTGCGCATGCCGCTCACGTTGAAGGGCTGGCGCGTGGCGGCCATCCTCGCCAGCGCCAGCATGCTCGCGACGATCGCGTTCGCGACGCTGGCCGGCTTCTGGCTGATGCCCGCGCTCGGCTGGGCCGGCGCGCTGCTGCTGGCCGGCATCCTGGCGCCCACCGACCCGGTGCTGGCGGGCGAGGTGCAGATTCGCTCGACCACCGATCGCGACGCGGTGCGCGTGTCGCTGACGGCCGAGGGCGGCCTCAACGATGGCACCGCGTTGCCGGTGGTGATGCTGGCGCTGGGCCTGCTGGGTGTCGGCGAACTGGGCCCGGGCGGCTCGCGCTGGTTGTGGCACGACCTGCTGTGGCCCATCGCGGGCGGCGCGTTGCTGGGCTGGGCGTTCGGGCGCGGCCTCGGCAGCGTCATCCAGTGGCTGCTGCGCAAGGGCCACGGCCTGTGCTGGGACGAACTGCTCTACCTGGGCATCATCACCGTGGCTTACGGCCTGTCGCGGCTGACCGACACGTCGTCCTTCCTGTTCGTGTTCTCCGCTGCACTGGGCCTGTTCCGGCGCTCTCCGCGCGCCACCGATTCGCTGGCCGCGGCCGGTGTCGAACCGGACGATCTGGCCGACCGCCTGCTGGCCTTCGGCCACCGCTGCGGCCGCCTGGTGGAAGTGGTGATGGTGCTGCTGCTGGGCTTCGCGATGCCCTGGGTCCAATGGCGCGGCGAACCGCTGATCTACGCCGCGCTGCTGCTGGTGCTCATCCGCCCGCTGAGCGTCTTCCTGACGGTGCCGGGCAGCGCGATGCCGAAGACGCAGCGCCGCGTGGTCGCCTGGTTCGGCATCCGAGGCGTCGGCTCGCTGTTCTACCTGGCGCTGGTGATCGACTCGGGCATCGCGCCCGGGCTGGCGGCCGACCTGGTGAACGCCACATTGCCGGCGATCGCCTTGTCGGTGCTGCTGCACGGGGTCTCGGCGACCCCGTTGATGGCGCTGTACCGCAAGCGCCGCGTCCTGCAGAAGCGCGAGAAGAGGCGACTGGCGCGACAGGGCTGAAACGAAGAACGCCGCGGCAGGCCGCGGCGCTTCATCGAGACAGGCCCTCAGGCGCCGCCGTGCGCCAGATCGGGATCGGTGACCGCTGCAGGCGCCACCTTCACGCCCGCACCCGGGCCGCCGGTGGGCAGGCCGCCGCCCTCGCCTTCCCAGGTCTGCACCGCCTCGGGCTTGGCCGCCGGCCTGGCGTGAAAGCGCGTGGTGTGCACCTTGTTGACGCGGGTCAGCGCGGCGTAGGCGATGGTGATCAGGGCAAGGCTGGTGAGCAGTCTCATGTCGGTCTCCCGCGCCGGAAGCTGGCGCTGTTTCGGTGGACGGGTCAATGAACGTAGTAGCGGCGGTTGTCGGCCATCCAGTGGTCGTCGCCGAGATTGGGCCACGTCTTCGATGTGAAGCCGGGGGTGTTCTGCAGGTGGGCCCTGTCGATGTCGAGGATGTGGTCGTCCTTCGGACCCAGCGTCAGGACGTCCCACGGCACCGCATGCAGGCGGTCGCCCACGCCCAGGAAGCCGCCCGTGGACACGATGGCCAGCTTGATGACGCCGTTGTTGTCGATCATCAGGTCGCGGATGTCGCCGATCTTCTCGCCGGCCTTGTTGCGCACGTCCGAACCGATGATCTTGCTGATCCGGTGCGACCGTTCCCAGTCGTGGCGCTCGGCAGGCGTCATCGCGGAGTCGCCGGACTGCGCAAAAGACATCACGGGCGATGCCAGCAGGGCTGCCGCGAGCAAAGTAGTCGTCAGGACACGTACGTGGGTCATGGTTCCTCTCAGGAGTCGAGACAGGGCCTGTCGCCAGACACTGCTGTGGGGATGGCAAGCGCCATGCCCGACAGTAGACCAGTTTTCGTGCGGCGGCCAGGGCCTTTTCAGGCCGACTCGGTCCGACTGCCCTTGCGACGCAACAGCCGGCCCAGCAGCGGTGCGATGAAGGTCAGCAAGGTGCTGGCGGTGCCAGGCGTCACGATGCGTCGCCAGGCGCGCGGCAGCATCGGCCACAGCACGGGCAACAGCCCGGCCAGCGTCAGGCCGGCGTCGCGGAACAGATGCTCGAATGTCGGCGGCGCTTCCGGCGCTGGCGTGGCTGCGGCGGCGCCGGCCGGAGGCGGCGCGCGGCGCTTGCTCAACCGGTTCAGCCACCACGTCAGGGCCACAGTGCCGACGCCCATCAGCAAGCCGCCGCCGGCGTGCCTCAGTGCGTCCCGCTTCACGCGTGCGACGAGAACGTCGGTGCGATGCCGGATGCGCGCGTCGCGGGCGATCACGGCCATTTCGGCCAGGGCGATCTGCTCATCGAGGTCCATCTCGACTTCAGGCGCGGCGAGGCGCTTCGGGCTAGCCATGGGGAGGCTCACTTTCGTCGTGGCGGTCCGGGGCGTCCGAATCGGTCAGGCGGCGCAAGGTGGCCGGCAAGGCCAGCAGCGGCGCGAGCGCCTTGACGCGCATCAGGGCCCAGACAGCGGCGGCAAGGTTGACGAACAACACCAGCAGCACGATCCAGGGCCATGCCAGGCCGACGGCTAGAAAGGCCGCCGCGAGACCCACCCACAGGGTGATCCAGGCGGTGGCGAACAGGATCGCGGCCAACAGGCCGAGCGCCACCATCTGCCCGAGCGCGCTGGAGGCGCGGCGCAGTTCGAGCGCGAGCAGATGGACGCGATCGGTCAGCAGTCCGGGCAGGTCGGCGAACAACGCACCAACCGCCCTGGGCAGCGACACGACCTCGTCGGGCGGCGCCGGGGGCGGCGTCGGGGCGTCATCGACCATGGGCAGGATCAGCGGTCGTTGCTGGACGAGGTGAGCCTGGCGAGGATCACGCCCAGCGCCAGCGCTGTGCCGATCGCAGCCAGAGGATGCTCGCGCACGGCGGTGCGCAAGCTCTCGGTCCACTCGTCCGTCAGGTCGACGGCCTGGTCGGCGCGTTGCTTGAGCGTGTCGGCGGCGTCGTTGTACGTGTCCTTCAGCCGTTCGACGGCCGGGATGGCCTTGTCGGCGATGCGGTCGACGGCCTCGTGCGCGCCCTGGACGACGCGGCGCATCACGTCGCGCTCGGCCGCGGCAGCCTGATCGATGGTGGCATCGGCCGTCGCGGCGGTGGCGGGACGCGAGCCCGAGCCACCGGCGGACGGCGTGGCCGGCGAGGCCGAGCTGGGCGTCGTGGTGCCGGTCTTGGGGAAGGTCGTGTCGGGGGTGGTGCTGGGCGGGTTGGCCATGATGGTCTCCGGGGTTGACGTCGGACGGGCGCTCTTGCCCGGTTGAGGGCATTGACGGCAACCGGTGTGCCAACCCGACAGTGATCCGATGCGCAAGCAGACTAGCCGATGTTTGCCGGGCGATATACCGCCTGGGGCATCGGATCCGGCGGCGATCGATGCCGCAGGAGGGCGCTGGGCAGGTAGATCTTGCTGTCCAGCTACCGCAGCGAGTTGACCACTACGCCGGCGGCTCGTCAAACAAAGGGTCGCGCCACGAAAAAGACGGGCTCCGAGGAGCCCGTCTTTTTCATTGCTGGGTCGACTTAGTTGCGATCGGCCTTCGGAGCCGGCATCGGTTCCGGAGCAGCGTCCGGCGCCGGGGCGGCGACGGGCTCCGGCGCCGGAGCGGCCACTTCAACGGGCGGCGTCACCGTGGTGGTGGTCGTGCGCTCGGTCGTCACGGCGATGGCGGTATCGTCGCCCTGGATCGGCGGCGTGGCGTGGTCGCCGACGCTCGGACGGGTGATGCCGTTGACGACGCCGGTCGTCATCAGGCTGTTTTCCATGCCCATCGGGCCATCGGCCTGGCGGGTGACGGGCTCGACCGTGTTCTTCGGCTTGGCCAGTTCGACCACGCCGGTCGGCTGCGCCGGGATCACCTGCGTGGCCGTGTCGAGGGTCGTCGTGGTGGTGGTCTGGGCGCCGTTGGCGTCGGTCGTGGTGGTGGTCTGGGCGCCATTGGCGTCGGTCGTGGTGTCATTGGTCTGCGCTGCGGCGAAGCCGACGGTGGCCAGCAGAGCGGAGGCAGCGAGAGCGATCATGGACTTGTGCATCGGGGACATGGTGTGGACTCCTGGATTTCGTTGAGGCCGCGAGAGGCGCCTGATTCAAGATGCCGCGGTCGTCTGGCGATTCGCAGCTTGCAGGCCAGACGAGGCAACGGGTGTGCCCATCGCCCGTAGGACAGGGT
>Ga0302316_10003238_pt1 | contig 11188 bp, 9 predicted proteins | sample III_Palsa_N3_2_FD_200456 | JGI IMG/M metagenome (GOLD analysis project Ga0302316, IMG submission 200456) | Peat permafrost microbial communities from Stordalen Mire near Abisko, Sweden - III_Palsa_N3_2 | ecosystem: Environmental > Terrestrial > Soil > Palsa > Peat permafrost | place: Sweden... | reverse complement strand
GTGCGCAAGCAGGCTCGGAGCCCCTGTTTGCACAGCGGCGCGGGCTTATACCCTGACATCGGATACGAGGGTGTAACCTCGACAAGTCCATCCGGACATCGATCATAAATGGTCATATACAACCTTTTAATTAGTTTATGGCGTCACATGCAACTCCTTAATTTATGATTTTTGCCGAAAATTTGATTTCGACCTATAATCAGTCATATGGAACCTCTAAATTCTCCTATTCAATCACATACGACTGCAAAAGTAGATGCACTGCCTTTGCCGGTGCGTCGCGGATTGAAAAAACTCGGTGAGGACATCGCGTTGGCCCGTCGTCGTCGACGCATCTCCACGCAATCCATGGCCGAACGCCTGCAGGTCTCGCTAAAGACCTTGCAGCGGCTTGAAAAAGGCGACCCAACGGTTGCCGTGGGCACGGTTGCGACCGCAATGCTCGTGTTGAGCGAGTTGGAGCGCTTTACGAACCTTTTGGACACCGCCCACGACGATGTCGGTCTAGCCCTAATGGATCAAAACCTTCCCAAACGTATTCGGAGCAAGAAGGCCGCCAGTTCGTCAGGAGCCCTGTGATGGCCGTGCCGGTTGAGCGCACAGTGAGCGTCGCGCTGGGGTCGTCGGCATTGCCCGTCGGCCGGTTGACCTATGCCAAACTTGGCTCACGTGAAAGTTCAGCGTTCGTCTACGACAGAAGCTGGCTTCAACACGACGCCCACTTCGCCATCTCTCCCGACCTTGTTCTGACCGCCGAACGACAGTTCCGCAAAGCCCCCACTAGAAACGACTCGGTATTTCATTTTGCGATTGCGGATACCGAACCTGACGGCTGGGGCTGCCGGGTCATTGCGCGTGACCACGCCAAGCGACGCAAGATCGCGCAGGAACAAGGCAAAAGCTTCGGCGGCGCATTGACGGAGATGGACTACCTACTTGGCGTCGACGACGAAAGTCGAGTCGGCGCGATCCGCTTTGCGAACGATCAGGGAATATTCCAACGCATGGTGGAGGACGGTGACCGCCGAACTCCGCCACTAATCGAACTGGCCCAGCTATTCGGCGCGTCCCGTGCGGTCGAACGCGGCACTGAAACTGAAGCTGACTTGCACTACCTACGAGGGCGCGGCACGTCACTAGGCGGGATGCGTCCAAAATGCACGATAGTCGACGAAGGCGGGCACCTCGCCATTGGCAAGTTTCCAAGCGTCCATGACGAGCGCGCGGTCACGCGCGCCGAGGTGCTCGCTCTGCGCCTCGCACAGAGGGGCGGTATCGACGCTTCACACGCGCGCATCGTGCACTCCGACAACGTGCCGGTCGCACTGATTCGCCGCTTTGACCGCCATAACGGTAACCGGATTCCGTACCTGTCGGCGGCGTCGCTACTCCAGGCCTCGCGCGAAGAAGATCACTCGTACACCGAAATCGCAGAACGGATCCTGGTCGTCAGCGACGATCCGCGCAGAGATCTGACTGAGTTATGGCGCCGGATCGTATTCAGCATGCTCATCACCAATGTGGACGACCATCTTCAGAATCATGGTTTCCTGCACGTAGGTCATGGACAGTGGCGTCTTGCTCCTGCATTTGATCTCAATCCGATGCCCGACAAGGATCGCGAACTCAAGACGTGGCTCACGGAAGAAGCGGGACCGAGCGGTTCGATCGAAGAAGCCGTCGCAGCAGCAGCGTATTTCCACTTGACGCACGACGCGGCGCTTGATGTACTCGGCACCGTATACCTTGCTGTACGTTCATGGCGGGAGATGGCACTCTCGAAAGAGATTGGAATGACAGCTCGCGAGGCAGACGAATTCGAACCAGCTTTCGAACACGCCGAAATAGCGGCCGCGAACCGGCTGCTCGCACGCTGACCACTTGCCACCTTCCCTCACTCCGCAAACGGCAACGTCTCCTGCCCTTCGGCCCGCATCCCGAACACATTCAACGTCATCGCAACGAGCGCGTAATACCCAAGCAAGCCGACCAGATTGATCGTGACCTCGCGCCCAAAGCGCTCCACGGTCGCCGCATAGGTCGCATCGGACACCCGCTTGGTGTCATACAGTTCATTGGCAAATGCGTAGATCAGCGCGTCGTCGGGATTGGCAAAAGACGGGGGCTGACCTAAGCGAATCGCCTCCGCCTCGGCCTCAGTAACGCCTGCCTCGAGCGCAATCGGATAGTGTATGCACCACTCGGCCTGCGCTTGCCAGCGCGCCGCCGTCACTAGAATCGCCAGCTCCGATAAGCGCAGCGGCAGGCCGGTCCGGTAGCGGCAAAACGCGCCCAGCCGTTGCGCCTGCTGCGCGAGTTCGGGACTGTGGATCCAACCCAGAAACGGGCCATTCAGATTCCCGCGCGGACCGGACAATATCTCGTCGAGTACAGCCTTCTGCTCGGCAGTGGCATGCGCTGCGTCGAAACGCGGCAAACGTTCAGTCATGGAAACTCTCGCAAGTAATAAAGCGGCGACGTGCTCTCAGGATACCGTGCGCACGCCGGTCGAATGAAGCGCGCCGTCGATCGCGTCGGTGAGACGGCTCACAATGTTGTCGATGTCCTGCGCCGTGCAGATAAACGGCGGCGCCAGCAGCACATGATCGCCATTCTTGCCATCCACCGTGCCACCCATCGGATACACCATCAGCCCGCGCGTAAACGCTTCGCGCTTGATCGCCGCATGCAGCTTGAGCTTCGGGTCGAACGGTGTTTTGCTCGACCGCTCCTTCACCAGTTCGACACCCACAAACAACCCGCGCCCGCGCACATCGCCGATATGCGGATGCTGCGCATAGTGCTCGCGAAGCTGCGCACGCAGCTGTTCGCCACGTGCCTGCACGTTCGACAGCAGATTGTCATCGGCGATCACGCGCTGCACTTCGAGTGCGGCGGCACACGCCGTTGCATGCCCAATATACGTATGACCATGCTGAAAAAAGCCCGAGCCGCCGACGATCGTATCGTAGATGCGCTTGCTGACCAGCGTTGCCCCGATCGGCTGATAGCCCGCCCCCAGGCCCTTTGCGATCGTCAGCAGATCCGGCGACACACCGTCCTCTTCGCAGGCATACAGATACCCGGTGCGACCCATTCCCGACATGATCTCGTCAAGAATCAGCAGCACTCCGTAGCGGTCGCAAACAGCGCGAATCTTGCGGAAATATTCCCGCACTGGCGGCACGGCGCCCGCGGTTGCGCCTACCACCGTTTCCGCGACAAAAGCGGCCACTGTATCCGCGCCAAGTTCGAGGATTTTCTGTTCCAGCTCATCCGCCAATCGCTGCGCAAAGGCCTGTTCGGTTTCGTCAGCGCGCTGCTCGCGATACGCGTAGCACGGGCTGACGTGATGCGCTTCGATCAGGATCGGCAGGAACGGCTCGCGGCGCCATGCATTGCCGCCAATCGCCAGCGCCCCCAGCGTATTGCCGTGATAGCTCTGGCGGCGCGCAATGAAATGACGCCGTTGCGACTCGCCCTTTTCGACGAAGTACTGGCGTGCCAGCTTTAACGCCGCCTCGATCGCCTCCGAGCCGCCCGACACAAAATACACGTGATCCAGACCGGACGGTGCACTAGCCACAAGCCGGTCCGCGAGTTCTTCCGCCACCTGTGTCGTAAAGAACGACGTGTGCGCGTACGGCAATTGCTGGGACTGACGCCTGATGGCGTCGATTACGCGCTGGTTGCTATGGCCAAGGGACGAAACAGCCGCCCCGCCGCACGCATCGATATATCGTTTGCCGGCGGCGTCGATTATCTCGATGCCATCGCCAGCCACCGCGACTGGCAGATTTTGCTTCGGTGCGCGGTGAAACACGGTAGACATGATAGGTATCCTTATCGCTTGTTCGCAGTTAGAAGACGGTGTTCGAATGCGCCGTCCGGGGAATAAACGTATCGAACGCACGGTGCCCTTGCCGATAGACCTGCATCGCCACACCGTCCGATTCGATGCGAAACAACGCGGTGGCCAAGGTATTTTCGTCGTCGGGGTCGTGCGGGTCGTCGCGATAAATTGGCAAGCCAGACGGCGCCTGGTCGCTTAGAACGCGTAGCAGTGCATCGTCTGTCACCGGCGCGCCAAGCGCCGGAAGCAATGCATTCACGCGCACCTGACGGTCGCGGGACGAATCGGTGATGATTTGCCCTTCACTATCACAGCCGTCGTGAACCAGATGATTCGCGTGACCAAAACGAAGCGTATCGGCGACGACTGAGCAACGCTGCACCGTTGCTTCGACACTCACCAGACGAGAGTCGCCCACGCAACCTAGCGTGTGATGAAAGCCGCTTGCACGCGGCATATCGCGCAACAGCGCAACAGCCTCGTCGAGCGAGTTTGTATCGAGCACGGCGCGCGCGAGGATCATGCGGGGCACGCCCACCGCCGGCACGCGGATGCGCAAATTGTTGATGGCCTGCACGAGGCCCGCGCGGCTCGCCGCAAAGGTATGTCCCGGCAGTGAACCGGGATAATAGAAACTCACGAAACCGGGCTTGCCGGCAGGCTGAACGTCCACGAGAAAGCATCGTTCGCGCAGATACGGATCGCCGTCTTCGTTGTGCGCGATGAAACGGGCATTGCCCGACACGGCGGCTAACGTCGTACAGCCGTCCGGCGCGTTGTGAATCAGTTCACCACGGCAGTTCCACAGGAACACGTCTTCCACGGGCCATCCCAGGCCAGCCGCCATACCGTCTAACTCGGCAACCAGCGCGGGAAAATATGCTTCAGCCGCGCGCCACAGCGCCTCCACGAATGGATGACCACGCCACCGGCTAACCTGCTTCCAAGCCGCGCTTTGCTGCATGTACGCCACCATCATCGGCCGCGCCAGCTCGCCCAGCCTGTAGCCGATGTCATCCGGTTGCCCGGTGACACGAAAGAGACTCCATTCCTGCATTGACTGTTATGCCTCGCTGAAACCCGGTTTGCTGTGGCACCGCGACATGCAACGGTAATCCGCTCACATATGCAGTGAGTTGAAGGGACGCCGTCATTGTCAACGGCATCGATTCAACACTCGAATCCAATTTATACATCTCAACAACATATGTTGTCAACATGATCGAGCATGTACCGAATGGAGCGGGCAGCACAAAACAGAGTGGAAGAATTAGATGTAGCGGGTCTGCAGGTCATCAGCTGCCCGCTCCGCGCTCGCTCAAGGCACGTAGGCGCCCTTCGCATGCAGCGAACGTTCGGCAATCTCGAGTTGCTCGACCGCGTCGGCGCCTTCAAGCGCCAGCAGATGCGCAACCAGCGATTCCGCAATGGCGGTGGCCGCGACCAGCGAAGGAAAGAACGAAGGGCTTTCGTGTGAAAAAATCAAAACTTTGTCCGCATTCAGCGCGATCGGAGACACCGCGCTATCGGTAATCGCAATCAGCTTGCTGCCCTTCTCGAGCGCTGCTTCGGCCACGCGCGCCGCCTCCATCGAATAAGGTGCGAAGCTGATGACAACAGTCGCACTATCGCGTTCGATGGTGCGCAGTTGCATCTCAAGCGTACCGGCTTCGCCGGTCAGCAACGACACCGACGAGCGGAACAACCGATACCCATACACCAGACCGAACGCCACCGCATAGCAGGAGCGAAAGCCCGCCACATGCACATGCGGCGCGCGGCGCAGCAGCCGCGCCGTTTCAACGGTGACACGCGTGTTATGCGCGGCCGTCACATCGAGATTGTGCTGTTGCGCCACCAGCAGATCGTGCGCCAGCGCGTCTTTGGCATTGGCCTTGACGAGCGAACGGGCGCGGCTGGCGAGCGGTTCGGGCCGCGTTCGCACGCGCGCCACGAACAGATTGCGCAGTTCGTTCCAGCCGGGAAAACCGAGTTGCTGCGACAGCCGCACGAGCGATGCGGGTTGCACCTGGGCCCGCTCGGCCACCTTGCGCATGGAAGAGACCGCGACTTCGTCAGGATGATCCAGCAGGAACGCGGCTCCCACCTGGAATTGCGGACTGAGTTCTGAGAAGCGCGCCCGGATCAGGGCGGCGAGCTGGTCGAAACTGTCGGGCATGCGATGGACCGGAGAGTAAGTTGACAACAAATGTTACCACCCGGACACCGCATGCACCACGCGCAAATACCACCACCAGGCACCCGCGTTTACAGCAACGCCACGACCCGCACGTCGCCCTGTTCCGCCGAGGCGACCACCTTGCCCGCGACCCGCCGGAAGGTGATGGTCACGCTCGAATCGCCGACGCGCATGTCGCCGATTTCGAGCCAGTCGATGCCTTCAGGCAGCATCGGCTGTTCGATCAGGACTTCGCGTTTCGCCGCATCCACGGTTACGCCGAGACACGCTTCCAACATCATGAACGGCGAGCCGGCCGCCCACGCCTGCGGCAGGCACGCAACCGGATACGCAGTGGGCGGCTCGCCGCGCCGGCGCGGGAAGCCGCAGAACAGTTCGGGCAGACGCATGTCGAAATTGACCGCAGCCTGGAACAGCGCCTGCAGCAGATTCACCGCAGTCGCCTTGCCGCCGTAGCGCGCCACGCCGCGCGCGCAGAGCGCGTTGTCATGCGGCCAGACCGAGCCGTTGTGATACGCCATCGGATTGAAACGTGCCTGTCCTGCCGCGAGCGTGCGCACGCCCCAGCCCGTGTGGAACAGCGTCGACTGCAGACCGCGCACCACGGCCTCGCCGCGCTCGCGCGACGGCAAGCCGAAGGCGAGCAGATGGCCGGCGTTCGATGCCATCACGCGGCACAGTTCGCCATGACCGTCCAAAGCAATGCCGTAGAAGCCAGACTCTTCCATCCAGTACTTCTCTTCCACGCATTCGCGGATGCCCTTCGCGCGCGCACTATAAGCGGCCGCCTCATCCAGCAGACCGCGCAGCTTGGCGAAATGCGCCATGGTGTCGAACGCCGCGCTCGCGTAGGCCTGCACCTCGACCAGCGCAATCGGCCCGTCGGGGAAGCGCCCATCTGCGTGAAAAACGGAATCGTGACTGTCTTTCCAGCCCTGATTCGCAAGACCGCCATCCGATTCGCGCTGGTAGTCGAGCAGGCCGAAGCGGTTCTTGTCGCACACCCCCGCGACCCATTGCGCCGCGCGCACCAGCGCCGGCCACAACTCGTCGATCAGGCTCAGGTCGTCGGTGCGTGCCACGTAGGCACCGGCCAGCACGATAAACAGGGGCGTCGAGTCGACCCCGCCGTAATAGAGCGCGAACGGCACTTCGCCGGTGGCGGCCATTTCGCTCTTGCGCATCTCGTGCATGATCTTGCCGACCGCCGCGTCGCGGAACGCCGAGTTCTCGCGCGCCTGATGCTCGGCAAGAAAGCGCAGAACGCCACGCGCCAGTCCTGGTTGCAGCCAGAGCGTTTGCAGCGACGTGATCAGCGCATCGCGACCAAACGGGGTCGAAAACCAAGGGATGCCGGCGTACGGATAAGGGCCGGTTTCCAGATCGGTAGTGAGCAGACCGAGATCGGCAAGCGAGCGGTCGATCCACGCGTTGAACAGCGGATTGCTCGAGCGCACACGTGCTGTTGCCCGGCGCCGTTCACGCATCACCAGGTGAGCATCGACCAGCGCCGCGCGCACGGCGGCGCGCCCGACGCGCGGACGCGCTGCATCGATCTGCGTCAGATGGGCCTCGTTCAGCGCATGGACGGACTTTGCGACATCGGCATTGGTGGCGGTCGGCTCTGCCTGCACCTCGACGTTGACGGCAAGATAGATCGACACGCAGGCTTGCGCCGGCAATTGCACCGTGTAGTCTGCGCGGTTGGCAAAGAGCTTGTCCGGGGTCGGCGAAAACGCAATGCCGACGTTACGCGCGACATTGTCGAGCCCCACGTAGCCGAGCAGCACCTCGCCGTTTTCGACGCGCGCTGGTTCGATCTTGCCCTGCTTGTCGCGTTTCAGACCACGCACTTCAAACATGTCGCGGAAGTCGCTGGCGAATGAAATGGAAAGCGGCACCACAGCGTCTTTCGTGCCGTAGTTGGTCAGTTCAATCGCTTCGTTGAGTACCGTGCCGGACAGCACACGCACCCGTTGGACGTGGATCACACCCTCGGGTGTGCTGTCACCGCCTAAGGGTGGCAACGGCCGGTTGGTCAGGTGCGCCGTGAATGCCGTGTTATCACTGCTGACACTGCCTGAGAGCAGCGACGGTGCACGCCCGCCGAAGGTCAGCCGCAGTTGTGATAGGACCCGCGTGTCGTTGACGAACAGGCCGTCGTCGTGCCCGGTAATATCGCCGAGCGGGTCGTTGACAATAAAGGTGTCGCCCGACTTCAGGACGAACTGGTTCGCGCTAGCGACGTTGAGGTTTTCCGGCGGGATAAATGCGCCATCCGGTTCATGTTCGACATGGTCCACGCCGCCTGAGAGTCCGCCAAGGGCTTCGGGTTGCTGCATCAGCTTGCTCCTGTGCTATGGGCTTCGTTCCGATTGTAGAGGGTCTGCGCCCGTCGAACGAACTTAACACAGGTAGGTGGTGGATTTAAGCCGGTAAGCTATTTCGAAGGCGTAACAAAACGCTACGAACGATGCGCCGGGCCGGTGCATGTGCGCGGTGGCACGCGTCATGCAGTTTTGCCGTAAACGGACTGCGGGCGTTGTCTCCTGTCCGGAGACAACGCCCGCTCACGGTCCGCAATCAAGCGGCACTCAGGCCATTGCGGCGGTCAATCAGCGTTGCGCGAGCGGCTTGGCTTCACGGGACGTGGAGCCAACGAACAACTGACGCGGACGGCCAATTTTCTGTTCCGGATCGGCAATCATCTCGTTCCATTGTGCAATCCAGCCGACGGTGCGCGCCATCGAGAAAATACACGTGAACATCGAGGTCGGAATGCCCAGCGCGCGCTGCACGATGCCGGAGTAGAAATCGACGTTCGGATACAGCTTGCGCGACACGAAGTATTCGTCTTCCAGCGCGATCTTTTCCAGCGCCATGGCCAGCTTGAACAGCGGGTCGTCGTGCAGGCCCAGTTCTTCCAGCACTTCGTGGCAGGTTTCGCGCATCAGCTTGGCACGCGGGTCGTAGTTCTTGTACACGCGGTGACCGAAGCCCATCAGCTTCACGCCCGAGTTCTTGTCCTTCACCTGCTTGATGAACTCAGGAATGTTGTCGACCGAGCCGATCTCTTCCAGCATGTTCAGCGCTGCTTCATTCGCGCCGCCGTGTGCTGGGCCCCACAGGCAGGCGATACCGGCTGCGATACATGCGAACGGGTTCGCACCCGATGAGCCCGCCAGACGCACGGTCGACGTGGACGCATTCTGTTCGTGGTCCGCATGCAGGATCAGGATGCGGTCGAGCGCGCGCACCAGCACGTCGTTGACCTTGTACTCTTCTGCCGGGTTCGCAAACATCATGCGCATGAAATTCGCGCTATACGATAGGTCGTTCTTCGGATACACGAACGGCTGGCCAACCGTGTATTTATAAGCCATGGCCACCAGCGTCGGCAGCTTCGCAATCATGCGCACCGCCGACACCTCACGATGCTGCGGATTGTTGATGTCGAGCGAGTCGTGATAGAACGCCGACAGCGCGCCGACCGCAGCGACCAGAATTGCCATCGGATGCGCGTCGCGACGGAAGCCGCGGTAGAAGAAGTGCATCTGCTCGTGCACCATCGTGTGCTTCGTGACGGTTTCGACGAACTCTTCCTTCTGCGCTGCGTTCGGCAGTTCGCCGTTCAGCAGCAAGTAGCAGGTTTCCAGAAAGTCCGCATTCTCCGCAAGGTTATCGATCGGGTAGCCGCGATACAGCAGCTCGCCTTTGTCACCGTCGATATAGGTGATGGCCGAATTGCACGCCGCCGTCGACATAAAGCCCGGGTCATACGTGAATTTGCCGGTCTGGCTGTACAGTTTGCGGATGTCGATCACGTCCGGGCCCAGCGTGCCCTTGTAGATCGGGAAATCGACGGTCTGGTCGCTGTCGGAAAACTTCAGCGTTGCGTGTGTCTTAGAGTCATTCATCTACGTGTTCCTTTTTTGCTGTCACATCGCGCACGTGCCGGACTACGAAGGTTCTAAAGCCGGCTCAGGCTTTGCATTTTACGGCCACAGCGTCCATTAATTGCGACGATTGGCCACAACAATCCATCTCGACCTAAGCAACATTCGTTGCGAATCATATTAAATCCAATTCATTCCTACGAATATTGGCCAGCTAGACTCAGCCAGCCAACTGAAAGATAGCGTAGATATTGCAACAATGTTTTGCACTGCCTAACCAGCAGAAGCGCGCGCCGTCTGAGATACTCGTTGCGTGAATTGCTTCCCCTGCAAAACACATCGCTGTCTTTGGCCCGCCGTTCGCGGCGGGTCTTTTTATCCAGTCAGAAGAACAGGATTACCAGATGAACGCATCGCTCGAAACGCTGTTTCCGGATCTCAACCACACCGAAGACAGCATCGTTACCGCGCTGAACCATCAGGACATCGTGGTGGCGTTGTCCGCAGCCCTGAAGACGCAAAACGTCGCCGTGCTGCATATGCTTTATCCGCGCACCGACGCGCGCACGCACAGCAGCCTCGACGCTCTCGTCTCCAGGCTGAATAGCCACGGTCTGCACAAGGTCGCCGCACTGGTGGCCAATGAGGCGCACTACCTCGTGTTCAAGGAGCCGGTGAAGGCGTGGAAAGCCTTCCAGGAAATCCGCAACGACTCGCTCGCCATCGGCGTGCATCTGTACTATCACGGTCTGGTCGGCGAAGCGGCCGAGCACGCGCTTGACGCCGACGCGCATCGCAAGGCTTAAGGCTGGATTAGGAACTGGCTAGCTGAATCAGCGGGTTCAGCGCTGTCCGTTGTCGCCGCCCACGCTGCGGATAAATTCGTCGATATAGCGATTGAACGCCGCAGGGTGCGCCAGGTTCATCCCGTGCGATGCGGCGCGCACCGTCTCGCGCCGCCCATCCGGCAACCACGATGCGAGCGCAGTCGCGGTGCGCCTGAACATCTCGGGACTCTTCTCCCCGTCGATCAATAGCACGGGGCAGCGAACCTGCGCCGCATCTTCGGGCGTATAGGGCGGCAGCGGATCGCGGAACTGACGCGCCAGCGTTTGGGCGTTGTCGATCGCCATCGTGCGGAATGCCAGCGTGCTTTTTGCCCAGAAGCCAGGACGGCTCACCGAATCGACGAACAGTTGCAGGCCCGCATCCACATTGCCTTCTTCGATCAACTGGGCG
>Ga0302316_10003237_pt1 | contig 11191 bp, 9 predicted proteins | sample III_Palsa_N3_2_FD_200456 | JGI IMG/M metagenome (GOLD analysis project Ga0302316, IMG submission 200456) | Peat permafrost microbial communities from Stordalen Mire near Abisko, Sweden - III_Palsa_N3_2 | ecosystem: Environmental > Terrestrial > Soil > Palsa > Peat permafrost | place: Sweden... | reverse complement strand
CGTCAACACCCGGAGCTGTTCACGGCGCTCTATACCTCTACATTTGGATTTCAACACGTGACGCTGCTGCCGACCCCGACCTGGCTCAGCTCATTGCGGGTCATCAATCCGGATGCGCCCGATGTCGACTGGATTTTCTCGATCGACCAGGGTGCTGGCGGCCACTGGTGGCTACCTGATCTGCTGATCAATAATCGCGATCATCCTCAAATGCCGATGGGCTTCCAGATGGTGGCACTGGGCGTGAAAAGGCAGGGCGATAAGTGGGAGTATCTCGATCCGGTGTCACCGGGCAATCCCCAGCTGCTGTACGGCATTGACGCCTACATCCAGCGCTTCCCGATCCACGATGAACTCTTTCATCCCAACGAGATTGCGGCCAATATGCTGGCCGCCTGGATCACCGGCGTGCGCATCAAGGATCCAGACAACCCGATGTGGAACAAGATGTCTGCCTGGGCCGCTGAAGCCCTCAAATAGCTAGGCCTGGTGTCTCATGATGAGCGCGCGCGACGATCAGGCGCGCAATCGGCATCGCCGCCGTAGCAGCAGGCGAGGGGGCGTTGAGGATGTGCACCGTTCGTGGCGTGTCAGCGAACAGGAAATCATGCACGAGCGTACCGTCTTTCAAGACCGCTTGCGCGCGGATCCCGGCCCGGTACGGCAACAGATCATCGAGCTTGAGTTCCGGGCAGTACTTGCGACACTCCTCAAGATAGCGCCCGCGTAGCACCGAGCCGCGCAACTCAGAGAGTGCGGAGCGCCAGTGGTTGCGAAGCACACGCCAGAAGCCTGGATAGCTCAAAGTATCTGCCGCATCGCGCAGATTGAATGAGAAGTGACCGTAGCCTTCACGCGAGAAACCGAGTACCGCGTTGGGGCCCACGGTGATCTCACCCCCGATCATCCGGGTCAAATGCACCCCAAGAAAGGGCAGTTGCGGATCGGGTACCGGATAAATCAGATGCCGAATAATGGAGGATTTCTCCCGCTGCAATTGGAAGTACTCGCCTCGGAACGGGATGATGCGCAGCTCCACCTTCAGGCCGGCCAGGCGTGCGAGCCGGTCCGACTGCAGGCCGCCACATACGAACAGCTGGCCACTGTGCAGACACTCGCCACTGGCTAGGCCGATTTCCACCTGCGTTTCGTTCTCGTCAATTCGCTGCACCTGCGCGCCCGTGCGGATCTGACCGCCGCAGTGGCGGATGTCATCGCCGAGCGCCAGGGCCACGCGCCGGTAGTCGACAATGCCGGAACTTCGCACCAGCAGCGCCGCAAGACCTGAAATATGCGGCTCAAGTGCGCGCAACTGGGCGCCATCGAGTTCCTCGGCCGGGATCTCGTTTGCCTGGCAGCGTGTTCTCAGGTCCGAAAGACGCCCGAGCTCAAGCGCGCTGGTCGCCACAATCAACTTGCCGCACACCTCGACCGGAATGCCATGCGCGGCGCAAAACTCCCGAGTATCCCGGTTGCCTTCGCGACAGAGGCGAGCCTTGAGCGAGCCGGGTGCATAGTAAATGCCGGCATGAACTACGCCGCTGTTGTGCCCCGTCTGATGAGAGGCCAGAGTCGATTCTTTCTCCAGCAGCAGCAGTGATGAACCGGGGCGTTTCAAGAGGAGCTCACGGGCCGTTGCCAGGCCCACAATGCCGCCACCGATCACGCAATAGTCATAACGCATAGTCGTAGTCGCTGTTTGGCCGACCAATTGCAAATGCCGGCAGCATCAGGCAGACGGCGAATGAATCCGGTGCCAATGCGGCCGCTTGCTGCGCAAATCCGCAGCTTGCATCGACTTGATGGCTGGCCCGGTGGCGCATCAATTCATTTTGAAATCGGCGCCTAGATTTTATCCAGGGCCCGCGCCAGATCCGCGCGCAGGTCCTCGACATCCTCTACCCCGACCGACAGGCGTATCAGCGAGTCATCAATCCCGCGCGCGCGCCGATCCGCCACTGGAATGGAGGCATGGGTCATGATCGCCGGGTGTTCGACCAGGCTTTCGACACCGCCCAGGCTCTCGGCGAGCGCGAACAGCTCGAGGGTCTCGAGGAAACGCTTGGCCCCCTCAAGATCGGTCGCCAGCCGCAGCGAGATCATGCCCCCGAAGCCATGCATCTGCCGCAGCGCCAGCGCATGCTGTGGGTGGCTTGCAAGACCGGGATAGAACACGCGTGTGACCTTGGGCTGTGATTCCAGCCACATGGCGAGGTCCAGGGCATTGGCGCAGTGTCGCTCCATGCGCAGGGCGAGTGTCTTGAGGCCGCGTAGCGCCAGGAAGCTGTCAAAGGGACCAGCGATCGCACCGACAGCGTTCTGCAGGAACCCGAGCTGCTCCCGCAACGCCTGCTGGTGAGGCTCGCGGCCGACCACCGCAATGCCACCGATCACATCGGAGTGGCCGTTCAGGTACTTGGTGGCCGAATGCACGACCACGTCGAACCCGAGCTCGAGTGGCCGCTGCACCCAGGGACTCGCAAAGGTATTGTCAACGACGCTGATCAGGCCGTGCGCCCGCACAACGGCCGCGATGGCGCGCAGATCGGCCAGTTGCAGCAGCGGATTGGTCGGGGTCTCGACCCAGACGATCTTTGTCTCCGGCCGCAGTGCGGCCTCGAGCCGTGCGGGTTCGACCAGATTGACGTAGCTCACCGTCAGGCCCGCACTCTTGCGTCGCACGCGCTCGAAGAGCCGGTAAGTGCCCCCATACAGATCATCGCCCGAGACAATGTGTGATCCGGCAGGCACCAATTCGAGCACCGTGGCGATAGCGGCCAGTCCGGAAGCAAATGCAAAGGCCTGCGAGCCGCTCTCCAGATCCGCGGCACAGCGCTCGTAGGCCGAGCGGGTCGGATTGTGGGAGCGGGCATAGTCATAGCCCTGATGCACACCCGGACTGCTCTGAACAAAGGTCGATGTCGCATAGATCGGGGGCATGATGGCCCCCGTCGACGGATCGGGCTTCTGGCCGGCGTGGATGACGCGTGTGGCGAAGCCGTGCTTGGACTCTTTTTCACTCACTTCAGGGATCTCCGCAGATGATTCAGTAGGTCGAAGCGCGTAATCAGCCCATGGAAGCCGCGTTCATCGGCCACCATGGCCACCAGGCCGCGATCCAGGATGGCCCGCAGCGCGGGGATATCCGCCGTCGGCGCAATGGTCTGCGGCGCCGCAGTCATGGCAGTACTCACCGGAGAGCGGAAGCGCTCGGCGTCGGCCTGTACGGTCATCAGCAGGTCAGATTCATCGATCACACCCACCAGCTGATTGTGCTCCAGCACCGGCAGCTGCGAGATCTCAGAGACCCGCATGCGCTGGAACGCGGTCAGCAACGTATCATCGGGCGCGACGCTGACCACGGTAGCATCCTCAGCGCGCCGCGAGATCAGATCGCGCAGGTCGCCGAAGCTGCGTCGCTGCAGCCATCCCTGATCGATTAGCCACTGATCGTTGTAGACCTTGGACAAGTACCGGGTGCCAGTATCACAGACGAAGCTGACCACGCGCTTGGGCCGAGTCTGCGCCTGACAGTACTTGAGGGCGGTCGCCAGGAGCGTACCCGTAGAGGATCCGCCCATCAGACCTTCACGGCGCAACAGCTCGCGCGCCGTGTTGAAGCTTTCCTGATCGGGAATCGAGTAGGCCGAGCGCACACCTGACAAGTCGGCGATCGTGGGCAGGAAGTCCTCGCCGATGCCTTCGACAGCCCAGGACTTGGCCTGGCCGATGACACCGGTGCGCGTGTACTCGGCCAGGATCGAGCCGACCGGATCGGCAAGCACGAACTCGAGTTGCGGCTGCACTTTGCGAAAGAACCGCGTGAGGCCAGTCAACGTGCCCGAGGAACCCACTCCGACGACGATGGCATCCACATCGTGCCCGGTCTGTGCCCAGATCTCAGGGGCCGTACCCGTCTCGTGCGCAAGTGGGTTGGCCGGATTGTTGAACTGATCGACAAAGTAGGCGCCAGGGATTTCACGTGCGAGGCGCGCCGCGTAGTCCTGATAGTAATCCGGATGCCCCTTGCCGACATCCGAGCGGGTCATGCGCACATCGGCGCCCAGCGCGCGCAGATGCACCACCTTCTCGCTCGACATCTTGTCCGGAACCACCAGCACCACCCGATAGCCCTTGGCGCCGGCGACCAGCGCCAGTCCGAGGCCGGTGTTGCCCGCCGTGCCCTCGACCACCGTGCCACCGGGCTTGAGCTTGCCCTCACGCTCCGCGGTCTCGATCATCGAGACACCGATGCGATCCTTGATCGACCCGCCCGGGTTTTGTGATTCGAGCTTGAGCAGCAGCGTGCACGGTCCGGTGTTGAAACGCGTAATCCGGACCAGCGGTGTGTTGCCGATCTGATCGAGTACCGCCGGGCGTTGCGTTGACATGTCTTACCTCGGCGGCCTTACGAAAATGCGGGCAGATGGGCAGTGCAGCTGGCGCCAGAGGGACCCTGATTCTGGCGCCGGCGGCATTCTACAGTGAGGTGCCGTCGTCGGCTGGAGATTGCCCGGCGGGCCCGGGTCGGGTTTCTGGCGGTCGCGTTTTGGTCACAGGCCGGTGACATCCATAGGCGCGTGCAACGCTGCTTGTTATCGTGATCGGGCGATAAGCGGCAGCGCTCGGGCAGGCAACGAAGACCTGTGCGGACTGCTGACTTCCAATCCTTCGAGTTAACGGGCCGGCCAGAACCGGCCGGAGAGTCCTCATGTCCGAGACCGCGCCGCCTCCAACCCCAGTGCTGCCCGCCCCCAGTCAGTGGCGCGAGCTGATCGGCCGCGAGGACTGGTGGGCCATCTGGATCGGATGCGGGTTGGTGCTGGCCGGTGCGCTGCTGCTGAGCGGTGGCCACAGCCTCAAATGGCTGGCGATTGCGCCCACCAAGTGGAGCCATTTGCCCGAGGCGCTGGCGCAGTTGCGGCTGCACGCCCTGCAGTACCTGGCGCTGTTCGTGCTGTGGTCGGTGCTGTTTGGCATCGGGCTGGCTGCGCTGGGCTTCCGTGTCTCAAGATTCCTGCCAGCCTTCGCCCTCGTGTTCCTCACATCGCTGGTGCTCTATTTTGTGGGCCAGTGGGACCAGGCCGCGCACTACAACCTTGAGCCGCCACTGGTAGCCCTCGTGCTCGGTCTGCTGGTGTCCAACACCGTCGGCACGCCGGCGTGGGCGGATGCGGGGCTGCGGGTCGAGTTCTACATCAAGACCGGCATCGTATTGCTCGGCGCGAGCCTGCCGCTGACATTGATTCTCTGGGCCGGGCCGGTCGCCATTGTGCAGGCCGGCATTGTCTCCCTGATCACCTTCGGCGTGATCTACTTCACCGCGGTGCGTCTCGGGCTGGACCGGCGTCTGGCAGCGACTCTGGGCACCGGCGGTGCGGTATGTGGCGTTTCGGGTGCGATCGCGACCGGCGGCGCGGTCGGCGCACGCAAAGAGCAGGTGTCCATCGCCATCTCGCTGGTGGTGTTCTGGGCAATAGTCACCATCTTCCTGTTGCCGCTGCTGGCGCGCGGCCTCGGCCTGCCCACCGGTGTCGCCGGGGCCTGGATCGGCACTTCGGAATTCGCCGACGCCGCGGGCCTGGCCGCAGCACAGGCCTATAGCGGTTATGCCGCGCATGGGCTCGTTGCCGGGACCCCGGAGGCTGCCGTCAATGCCTTCACGCTGATGAAGGTTATCGGGCGCGATATCTGGATCGGTGTCTGGGCCTTCGTGCTCTCGATCATTGCCACGACCCGCTGGGATCGCACCGGCGTGAATTCGCGCACGGGACCGGGCGAGATCTGGCGGCGGTTCCCAAAGTTCGTGCTCGGATTTTTGCTGGCCTCGGCGATCGTGACGGTGCTGGCCCGGGGCTACAGTTACGCCGACTACAAGTCGATCCTCGTGCCCTCACTGGTCGCGCCGCTCCAGGCGCTGCGCGTCTGGGCCTTCACGTTCGCGTTTCTCAGCATCGGACTGACCACGCGAATCCGGGAATTCGCACAGGCCGGCCGCCGGCCCTTCTACGCCTTCACCGCCGGCGTGGCCGTGAACATCGTGCTGGGCTTCGTGCTCTCGACACGCATCTTTGGCGCCTTCTGGACCCAGTTTGGCCAATGAGCGAGCGCACCGATAACCGGCAGTTCAGGGCGCAGGCCGGCGCGGGCGCGCCTGCCAAAGCCGAGTGTGGCAATTGCCAGTTCTTCTGCGATCGGCCGGCCGAGCTTGAGTTTGAGTTTCCACAGCTGCGCACGCTCGGTTCCGTCTACGGATCGGTCCGCAGCCAGGACGGGCTGTGCCAGCGGCTGCAACGCTACCTCGGCTCTGCAAGTCACTGCGCAGCGCACGAACCGAGAGCTCAGATCCTGGGGTGATGCCCCGTGGATATTGGATCAGGGGGAGAAAGATATGAAGCTGCATCAGTTGCGCTATCTGCTGGCCGTCGCCGGGAGCGATCTGAACGTGACGGTGGCCTCGAGCAGGATTCATACCTCGCAGTCCGGTGTCAGCAAGCAGTTGCGATTGCTCGAGAGCGAACTGGGCTTCCAGATCTTCACCCGCCAGGGCCGCGCGCTCACGCGCATTACCCCGGCAGGACAGCAGGTCGTGCAGCGCGCCCAGCGCATCGTGCACGAGATCGAATCCATTCGCCGCCTCTCGGAGGATCTGACCAACGAGACCGGTGGTACGCTCTCGATCGGCACCACCCACACCCAGGCACGCTACGTCCTGCCGCCGGTCATTGGCGCCTTTCGCAAGCGTTACCCTCATGTGCGGCTGCATCTGCATCAGGGGACCTCCGAGCAGATCGCCCATATGATGCGCGCGGACCAGATCGACTTTGCAATCGCCACCGGCTCTGAGTCGCTGTTTCCCGAAGTGACGATCCTGCCAAGCTACCATTGGCACCGGACCCTGGTGGTCCCCAAAGGCCACCCGCTCGCCGAGGTTCGCGCGCTTAGCCTGCGCACGCTGGCCGACTATCCGCTGATTACCTATACCTTCAGCTTTTCCGGGCCTTCCTCTTTAAATGAGAGCTTTGCCGAAGCAGGACTGGAGCCCAATGTCGTGCTGACGGCGCGCGATGCCGATCTCATCAAGACCTACGTGCGCCTGGGCTTGGGCGTCGGCATCGTGGCCCACATGGCGCTCGATGCGCAGGAAGATGCCGATCTGATCCCGATCGATGCGACCGGGCTGTTCCCGCGGCACACGACCTGGATTGGTTACCGGCGCGGCATGCTGATCCGCCGCTACATGTATGACTTTCTGGAATTGTTTGCGCCGCATCTGGATCGGCGGCGAGTGGACAAGGCGAGCGAAGCGGCCGATGCCGCAAGTGTGGCCGAGCTGTTTGAATCGGTCAGTTTGCCGTTGCGTTAACGCTAGCAACCTTGGCACGCGCGTGCGCGTGCACGTGGAATGCGGCTCGCGCGCCGTGTCTGTACCGACACAGCTTGCGCTGCAGAAAAACGCGGCGATGAAGTTGCTGAGGTTCAGACGGCATGAGGTTATAGCCAATAGACGCTTCAGTCTTTGCACGCACGGCGCTATGGTGAAGATCGGTCCCCGACCCGTGCCGCTTTCAGCCAGAGACGGATCCCCCTCAACGCTCCACGGTGAGTCAGTGCGCACGGGATCGGGAGACCACCACAACACGGACTCGCGCCGCCTCGACGTAGCGGTCACGCGAATGTCACCGGATTCCGACTGACTTGGCCAAACTACGCGCCTAGACTCGCGCCTGTGAGTCTCAAGGCGTCAGACTTTCGGCTTCGCTAGGCTCCCGGTACGGAATACGCCGAGGCATCAATGGCCCAATCAGCGCGCACCATCGCAATCGTGGGCGCCGGATTCTCCGGCACCGCGTTGGCGGCGCGATTGCTCCGATCCCTGCTGGCGCCGACACGACTGATTCTCTTCGAGCGTTCGCCCACCGCGGGCACCGGCGTGGCGTACGCCTCACATCCGTATCCGTATCTGCTCAATGTGCCTGCCGGCCGCATGTCGGCGGTGTCCGAGGATCCGGATCACCTGATTGATTACGCGCGTCAGCGTCTTCCCGAGATCCACGCCGAGAGCTACCTGACGCGTGCCTTCTATGGTGAATATCTGCAGCACTATCTGGCGCAGTCCGAAGCTGCTGCGCCGCCGCACCTGCAGCTCGAGCGCGTAGCCTGCGAAGTCACGGCGCTGCACCCGCTCGATCTTAAGGGGTCGGTGGTGATCCGTGCGCAGGGTCGACAGTGGCTTGCCGATCAGGTCGTCGTGGCCTCGGGTGATCCGCCGCCCGCGCCGAGGCGCTATGCAGCCGAGGTTCAGGATCATCCGGCCTACATCTACCAGCCCTTTGGACCGAAGCTGACCGAGCCCTCGGACCGGCGTGTGCTGATCATCGGGACCGGACCGACGATGGCTGACATGACGGCCGCAATTGTCACTGCGAACCCGCAAGTGGAGCTGATTGCGGTGTCGCGGCACGGACTGCTGCCTGAGCCGCAGACCAGCGGCAGTGGTGCGAAGGTGGTCAAAAGCGGCTGTTTCGGCTTTGAGATGCCGGCCGGCGCCTCGCTCCGACAGATCGTGTCCGCCGTACGTACCTATATGCAGGCGGTACAACAGCAGGAATTTGACTGGCGCGATGCCGTCGCCGGCCTGCGCAAGTCCATTCCCGCTTTGTGGTCGGGTCTGGACGATGCCGACCAGCGCAGATTTCTGCGTCACGTCCGCACGTACTGGGATATCCATCGGCACCGCCTCGCGCCCGAGCTCGCGCTGAAGATCGCGCGACTGAGAAGCAGCGGGCAGCTGCGGGTCCACGCCGGCCGCATCGTGCGCTTGGTGGCGGATGATTCGAGGATCAGTGCGCACTGGAGTGCGCGGGGCAGTGCCGATGTGCAGCAGCTGAGTGTCGATCGGGTCCTCGATTGCAGCGGCTCGGACTGCCGGGTGCTGAGGACACGCGATCCGCTGCTACGGCAGCTGATTGATGCGGGAATTGCGACCACGGACCCGAACGGCCTGGGTCTGCAGACCGCGGAGCACGGCGCGCTCATCAACCGCGATGGCGATACGGCGCAGCAGGTGTTCTACGTAGGTCCGATGCTGCGTGCGGCGCATTGGGAAGCGACCGCCGTTGGAGAACTGCGCCAGCGCGTGGAGGCGCTGGCCGATGCACTCAAAGCACACGCATCCAGCCGGCGCACGCCTGCCCGGAGACTCATCGCGAGTCGCTTTGGGTTTGCTGAATCTCAGCCGGCCCACTGAGCCCTATTGCACGAGCGGATGCTCGGGTTGATCCCATCTGACCTCGGGTACCGCACTTGCCGGGCGCAGCGGCAAATGGCTAGCGAACAGAGTGAGCGAACGGCGTGCCGCGGCGCCGCGGCCGCAACAATCGCAGCAGCCCTAAGAGCAAGGCCTCGACCAACGCGGCCAGTACAACGGCGATGATGATGCCGGTGGCAATGGCCGGCAGATTCAAGGGCACCGTGTAAGAGTACTCGGTCCGTGTCTCGCTGAATATCTCCCGATTGGGGCGCAGTGCGACATGAAAGATCTGCCGGATCAGCGATCCTTGCAGCGCCGCGAGTTCGGCCGTGAAGTCCTTCAGACGCTGGTACATGGCCTGAATCGTATGGCCCTCATCCCGGAAGGGTGGGTCATCGCTCGCCGCATGGTGGGCGATGAGTGCCTCCACATTGCCGCCGAAGTACTGGTTCGCCGTGTCCTGAAAGCCGGCGAAATTTCTCGAGACCTCGATCTGATGCGCGCTCACGCGCTTGACGTACTGATCGACAAAACCCGGTACTTGAACGCCGATCAGCAGGCCAAACGCGAATGCGATAAGCCTCAGGTAGTTGGCCAGCATGAGCAATACCTCCAGCAGAGAATTCGGGACAAGCGCTCAAGCCTCGCGTATGCCCTATGAATGTGCAGCTGCCCTGGGCGCGCCGCGCTTGATGAGCTTGAGCCGTATCCCCTCGCTCTTGGGCGCAGGGGCAAGCAGCGAGCGTATCCGCTCGGCATCTGCAGGCGTTGCCGGGTTGTAGATCACGAGGCCAAGATCGGGCCGGCCATCGACCGCAAATGAGGTGTATTCCAGCGCAATCGTGCCCGCACGTGGATGACGCACGTACTTGGTGAGGTCGCTGTAGCTGCTGCCGACATCGTTGTCGCGCCACATCGAGTTGAACTCCGGGCTCAGCTGACAGAGCTCATCGACCAGCGCCTTGGCAGTCCTTGCAGCGCCAGCGCGTGCGGAGTCAGCGCGGAAACTCGCCACCGCGAAGCGTGCGACGCCTTCCCAGTCAGTCTGGCGGTCGCGGACATGCGCATTGGAGAAGATCAGGCGCAGGATGTTGCGTTGTTCGAGCGAGAGCGCTCCATAGTCGGCGAGCACCGCGGTCGCTGCGCTGTTCCACGCCACGATGTCCCACGTGGAGGTCTTCACGTAGGCGGGGCTCAGTTCAAGGGAGTCGAGTACGCGCTGCAGGCGCGGCGTCACGCCCTCAGCAGCGCGATAGCGAACCTCCGGCGGCCGGCCCAGCGCGAGCAGGAACAGGTGCTCGCGCTCGACATCGGTCAGCATCAGCGCGTGTGCGATGCGATTCAGCACTTCGGCTGAGGGTGAGCCGCCGCGGCCCTGTTCGAGCCAGGTGTACCAGGTGGTGCTGACATGCGCGCGCTGTGCCACTTCTTCACGTCGCAGTCCCGGTGTGCGCCGGCGCGTCAACGGAAAGCCCAGTGCTGCCGGGTCGAGTCGCGAGCGCCGATCCTTCAGATAGGCGCCCACCAAATTTTCGTTCGTGTCTGGCATGCGGGTCCTGTTAGTCATTATACCCGTATAAACTCACTACTTTACCCGGATACAGTGCGGCCAGAGAATACCGCCCGTCAACTGCTGGAGGGCTTAGTTATGCGCGTCTTTGTAACCGGTGCGACAGGGTTTGTCGGTTCGGCGGTGGTCAAGGAGCTGCTGGGCTCGGGACACCAGGTGCTTGGGCTCGCGCGCTCTGATGCGGCAGCTTCAGCGCTGGCTGCTAACGGCGCTGCGGTCCATCGCGGTTCCCTCGATGATCTGGACAGTCTGCGCCGCGGCGCGGCAGCATCGGATGCGGTGATTCACACCGCCTTCATCCACGACTTCAGCCAATTCAAGGCCAACTGCGAGATTGATCGAGCGGTCATTGAGGCGCTCGGTGCTGC
>Ga0302316_10003231_pt1 | contig 11203 bp, 8 predicted proteins | sample III_Palsa_N3_2_FD_200456 | JGI IMG/M metagenome (GOLD analysis project Ga0302316, IMG submission 200456) | Peat permafrost microbial communities from Stordalen Mire near Abisko, Sweden - III_Palsa_N3_2 | ecosystem: Environmental > Terrestrial > Soil > Palsa > Peat permafrost | place: Sweden... | reverse complement strand
CGCCCCAGTCTCCAGGTTGAGAAACCCGAACCGCCGCGCCAGGTGCGCTGCCAGCGTGCTCTTGCCCGCACCCGCCGGCCCGTCGATCGCAATCACCGGCCGCACGCGCCGCGCCTTGCTCTCCGCGCCCGCACCATTTCCTGATTCTGTTCCAGTCGTTGACGCCGTGCTCATCCTCGACCCCTATGCCCCAGGCTTCCTGCGAAATGTCGGCTTCGCTCCACCCGGCTTGCCGCCAAACTTCGGCTTGCCGCCAGGCTTACTCCCAAAGCTCTTCCCCGCGCCACCACGCCCATAACTGGCAGACTTAGGTTTGAATGTCCGCTTCGCCCCATCGCCGTCGGCCTTCGGAACCCACGGCTCCTTCGTAAACGGACGCGTATGCGCATCAGCCGCCCGCGGCTTATACGGCCGCTTCGGCAGCGACCGCTCGACCGTCGACTCCGCGCCTCCACTCGCCTCAACCCGTGGCGTATACGCCTTCTTCACAAACGGCCGCGTCCCGCCCTCACGCGGCTTGTACGGCCGCTTCGGAAATGGCTTGCCCCCGCCTTCCTTCCCCGCAAAGCTCCGAGGCTTGAACGAAGCCCGCTCTCCACCCTCTTCCGTCCGCGGAGTGTAAGGCCGCTTAACAAACGGCTTTGCCCCACCCTCACCATCGCGCTTCACATAAGGTCTCTTCGCAAACGATCCTTCCGCACCCTCACCACGCGGCGTGTACGGCCGCTTTGCAAACGGCTTCGCTCCACCTTCCGCAGTGCGTGGCGTGTAAGGCCGCTTCGCAAACGATCCTTCCGCACCCTCACCACGCGGTGTGTACGGTCTCTTCGCAAACGGTTTCGCCCCACCCTCAGCATCGCGCTTCACATAAGGCCGCTTCGCTCCAAACCCGCCCGTGCGCTCCTTGCTCTCATAGCTCCGAGGCTTGAACGTAGCCCGCTCGCCACCCTCTTCCGTCCGTGGCGTATACGGCCGCTTCTCAAACGACTTGGTCGCCGACCGCGACGGAGTCCGCCGCTCCACCGGCAACCCAGCCTGCTCCCGCGGGGCCAGCGGCGCACGATCCTCAGGCGCCGGCCGCCGAAACTTCGTGAACCCATCAACAGGCGCAGCCGCCCTCGGCTTCCGATCCTCATCCCAGGGCTTCGTGAACGTCTTCTTCGCCCCACCAGCCCGCGCCGGCGCCGCTCCATCTTTCTTGAACGGTCGCCGATCCTTATCCGTCTTCCCATCCAGCCTCGCCCCAAATCGAGCCGACGGCTTCACTGGCCCAGCACCGGGCCTCTTCGCAAAGCTCTTCGCCCCAAAACTCTTCGCAACCGGCTTCCCTCTGAACTCGCCAGCAACCTTGCTCTCGCTAGAAAAGCTCTTGATCCGCCCCGTCCCAATCTTCTTCGGACGCTCGACAACCGCAACCGGCTCTTCGCCCTCTGCAACCGCCTCGCCCTCAGCCGCCGCCGCCACCGGCAACCCGCCCGGAATATGCAGCAGCGTCTTGCCCTCCACCACCACCGTCTCCAACTGCCGCGCACCCACCAGGGCATGCAGCACCTCACGCACCCGCGACCGCGCCGTCAGAGGCGAAAGGAACGTCGTGATGTCTTCCTCAGTAGCCGCAAACACCTGCGCCAAATAGAGTGAAATCAGCGCCGACAGCGCGGTAGGCTGCCCGGCATTTGCCCCCGCCTTAATCGCCTTCGTGAATCGCCGCGACGTCAGCTCCCACAACGTGGATCCCTCGCCCTGCGCCAGCAGCGGAATCACTCGTAGCTGCGACCAAAGCTCCGTCAGCGAACGCAGAATCGCCGCCTCCGTCACCTCGCGCCCCAGCTCCTGCGCAACCTCGGCAGCCGACACCGGCCCGCGCTCTGCCACCACCTCGTACACCTTCAGCCCCAGGGGCGACACCTTCACCGCGCCCGAAGTCGACGGCGGCTGCTTCCAGGCCTTATCGCCCCTCATCGTGAACACAAAGCTGAACACCTGCGCGCTCACCACGAAATCCGGCGCATCGCCAGGCACACCCAGCAAGTTCAGCGGCAGCGCCAATCCCTCACCCACCAGCCGCGCAACCAATCCCCGCGCAACCTCTGTCTCCGCAAATGTAGGAGCAGCTTTCGCCACTCCCAGCGTAGCCTCCACCAGCGTTGGCGCCGGCACCGGCAGTTGCGAACCGCGCGGCATAAACAACACCAGCCCGCGTTCGTTGATCCAGTCGCGTGCCGCTTCGAGCGTCAGCAACGGCTCGCCCGTCTGCTTCCATGCTGCAGCCCGTGCAGCCTCAAGCTGCAAGTCATTGAACTCCGGTGTTGTACTCAAAATTGCCTCTATCGTTTTCTGCTACGCCGTTTACGCGCAGCTTCCGAGATACCACGCAGAGAATAGACCTCAGTTCGCAGTACTGTCATCGGAGAAAATCCTGTGAAGTGCGGGCTTGCTCGCGCCTATATGCGCTGAAACGCCCGTTGGATGTCTCTTAGAGAATACCGCAATGCGATCGGTCTGCCGTGCGGACAGCTCATCGGATGCTCAGTTTTCCCCAATTCCCGCAATAACCAGTCAATCTTCGCCGCCTCCAGCACCATATTCACCTTAATCGCCGCATGGCACGCGATCGACGCCGCAATTCGCGTCCGCCGCAGCTCCTCATTCTCCACCTGCGCCGACTTCTCCGTCACCCCCAGCACCTCTTCCAGCACCCGCTCCAGCTCCTTCCCCTCCAGCCCCACAGGAGTCGCCTTCACCGCCAGCGTCCGCGGCCCAAACGGCTCGGCCTCAAACCCATTCCTCTCCAACTCTTCCGCAATCTCCGCAAACGTCACCATCTGCTCCGGCAACAACTCCACCAGCACCGGCATCAACAGCCGCTGCCGCTGCACCGCCTCCACCTTCCGCTCGCGCAGTATCCTCTCGAACAGCACCCGCTCGTGCGCCACATGCTGATCGATAATCCAAAGCCCCTCCTCATTCACCGCCAAAATAAACGAGTCCCTCAACTGCCCCAGCGGCTTCAACGAAGCCAGCGCATTCAACGTCGCTTGGCTCCCCACACTCTCCTCCGCCAACTCCGCCAGCGTAGCCCCACCCGCGTCCTCATACCCGACGGCCATCCCCGGCCCGCTAAACCCCAGCCTTCCAGGCGAAGCAGGCACCACCCGTTCCCTCAATTCAAACCCCGCCACATCTCCCGGCTCAATCGCCCCCTCACTCTCCTCCACCATCAAAGCGCGCGGCTCAAACACAGCACCATCCACGCCAGGCAGCGGACTCACATCCACCATCAATGACTCGCTAGCCCGCGCGCCCCCACTCAGCGCCGAGTAAAAACTAGCCGCCGGCCGCGCATTCATCAGCGCCGTCCGCACCGAGTCTCTTACAAAATCATGCACAAAACTTCCCTGCCGAAACCGCACCTCCGTCTTCGCCGGATGCACATTCACATCCACCTCCTGCGGCGGCATCTCCAAAAACAGCAGCACCACCGGAAACGAAGTAGGCGGAATAATATTTCGATAAGCCTCATTAAACGCGTGCAAAATCACCTTGTCGCGAATCAGCCGCCCATTCACAAACACATAAATCGAGTTCCGATTCAGCTTCTGCAACTCCGGCTTACTCACAAACCCACTCAGCCGTACAAACCCCGGTTCCGGCGCCTCATAGTCCTGCTCTCTTTTCCAAGGCGGAGGCTCCGGCAATCCCGCACGCGCAAAATCAATCTCCGCCGCCACCGGGATCAAGCTCTCAAACGTCTCCCGCCCAAAGATCTGATAAAGCCTCTCCCCAGCATTCGCCACCGCCGGCGCCACCAGCAATGCCTGCGTAGCCGAGTGCAATTCAAAATGCTTTGTCGGATGCGCCAGCGCATAGTGCGTCACCAGCGCCGCCACATGCCCCAACTCGGTCTGCTCCGCGCGCAGAAATTTCCGCCGCGCCGGCGTATTAAAAAACAAATCCCGAACCGCAATCGTCGTCCCCTCAGGCAGCCCTGCATCTTCCACGCGCAACAACTTCCCGCCCGCAATCTCCATCACCGTGCCGACTTCATCCTCCGCCGCACGCGTCTCCAAACTCACCCGCGCCACGCTTGCAATCGAAGGCAACGCCTCCCCGCGAAACCCCAGCGTAGCAATACTCAACAGATCATCCGACGACCGCAGCTTCGACGTAGCATGCCGCTCAAACGCCAGCAGCGCGTCATCTCTCCCCATGCCATGTCCGTTATCGACGATGCGAATCAGCTTCCGCCCACCCGCCTCAATCTCCACCCGAATCCGCGTAGCCCCCGCATCCAGCGAATTCTCCAGCAGCTCCTTCACCACCGACGCAGGCCGCTCCACCACCTCCCCCGCCGCGATCTGGTTCGCTACCTGGTCCGAAAGAACGCGTATCTTCCCCATCGCTCGATTGTAGTCAGCGGCCCCGCCTCACCCCTGCGCAAATCTCGCCTCTATCTATCCCCCGCCCGATGCAGCCGCATAAAGTTCGTAGCGCCTGTCTTGGTCGCTGTCCCCGCCACAATCCCCACTACCTGGCCGGGCTTAAGATACCCGCGCTGCTCCAGCATCTCTTCCGCCATCATCACCAGCGTGTCCGTCCCCACAAACCGTTCGCAATGAATCGCGAGGGTCCCCCACAGCAGCATCGCCCGGTTCACCACTTCCTCAAACGGACTCAGCGCAAAAATCGGCGCATCCGGCCTGTACTTCGACAGCAGCCGCGCCGTATTCCCGCTCTCCGTAAAAATCGCAATCGCCGCCAAATCCAGATCCTGCGCCGAGTGCGCCATGCACTCGCAAATCGTCTCCGGCACCGTCAGGAACGTGCGCTTCCCCTCGGCCGCATGCCGCGGGCTCAGCCTCTGCCCAAGCTCTTGCATATGCTTCTCGGTCTCCAGGATGATCTTGCTCATCATCGCTACAGACTCCACCGGATACTTGCCCGCCGCGCTCTCCGCCGACAGCATCACCGCATCGCTTCCGTCATAGATCGCATTCGCCACGTCCGACGTCTCCGCCCGCGTCGGACGCGGGTTCTCAATCATCGACTCCAGCATCTGCGTAGCCGTAATCACCGGCTTCCTATACTCCGCCGCCCGCCTAATAATATGCTTCTGAATTGCAGGCACTCGCTCCGGCGGAACCTCAACACCCAAATCGCCGCGCGCCACCATGATCCCATCGGCCGCCTCGAGAATGCTATCCAGATGGTCCACCGCCTGCGGCTTCTCCAGCTTCGCAATCACCCACGCATCGGACCCCAGCTCCTTGATCCGCCGCTTCACATACAACACATCCTCAGCCGTCTGCACAAACGACACCGCCACCGTGTCCGCGCCAGCCTTCAAACAAAACTCCAGGTCAATCTCGTCCTTCTCCGTGAGCGACGGCACCTTGATCGCCACGCCCGGCAGATTGATGCCCTTGTTCTCACCCAGCATCCCGCCGTTCACGATCTCCGTCACCACATCGGCGCCAGCAATCTCCACCACCCGCAGCTCAATCAATCCATCCGACAACAAAATCTGATCGCCCGGCTTTAAATTTTCCGCCAGCGTCGTGAACACCGTGCTCACGCGCTCCGGCGTTCCTTCAATCGTTTCTGGAGTAATCACCAGCCGCTTGCCCGCCACCAGCAGCACGGGCTTGTTGCCCACCAGCTTTCCAGTCCGAATCTTCGGCCCCTGCAGATCCGCGAGGATGCAGATTGGCTTCCCCTCTTCCGTCGCCACCTTGCGCACCATCGCGATAAGCTCAGTCTTCTGCTCGTGCGAACCGTGCGAAAAATTCAGCCGTGCCACATCCAGCCCCGCCCGCACCAGCTCGCGAAACATCGCCTCGGTATTCGACGCAGGTCCCAGCGTTGCCACAATCTTTGCCCGGCGTCCGCCGCTCGGCGTCGTCAATCTTTCCCGTACATCCATTCCTGCATCATCCTTCCAGCCGTCCTTGAAGGCAGGCCGCAAACGTTTTCTCTTCGTCAGTCAGCAATTCTACCTGTACGCCCCCGGTGCAGTCGCGGCAGCAGTCCAGGCAGGTTCCTCAACAGCTCCGAAAGCTCCGGATCCCTGCGCCCCGGACCCTGCGCCGCCCGCTGCGCATTGAACTCCGCACCCAGCAACACGCTCAGCGCAATGATGTACAGCCATGCCATCAGCGCAATCGCCGCACCCAGCGATCCGTACACCCGCGAGTAATCCGCAAAGCGCGTCACGTAATACCCGAACAGCAGCGTCGAGCCCAGCCAGAATCCCGTCGCCAGCGCCGCTCCCGGCAAACTAGCTCGCCAACTCCAGTCCTCGCGCAGAATCCCCCAAGGCTCCCGCAACAGCGGCCCCAGATGTTCCCGCATATGCTTGGTCAAATCCGTTCCCAGGTGATAGATCACCGCGATAATCCCCACGCTCCCCGCAAACGCAATCGTCCATCGCATCACCGACGAGATCACCAGCACCGGCACGCGCAGCGCCGGCGTCACCTCTCCTGCCAGCCACTGCGAGATGAAGTGGCCAAAGACCACCAGCGCGCTAGCCGCCGCCAGCGGCACCAGCGACAACGGCACCAGTGCCAGCGACCGCACCCTACGCGGCCAGAAGCTCCCCCGCGTCAGCGGTAGCTCATACGCCCGGCGAAACCCCTCCATCAGCGTCACCATCACGCTCGACGCCCCCGTCACACTCACCACCACCGCCCCCAGCAATGCCCTCACCGTATGCGCGCTCGTGTGCGCCGGCGAAAAATAAATCTCCAGCAATGGAGTCACATTCGCAGGCAGCACCTGGTTGAAGAACTGTGCCATCTGCGCTCGCAGCGGCGTCGTATCCGGAACGAAGCTCACAAACGCCGCCGCCACAATCAGCGCCGGAAACAACGCAACCATCGCCGAGTAAGCCGTAGCCTGCGCCACAGTCAGCGCATCATGCTCCACCGCCGCCCAGGCCGCACGGCGCACCATCTCCGCCGTGCGCAGCGCCGCTTCCGGCCACTCCCGCCAACCCCGCGGCTCTATCTCCTCGCCCGCCACTCCTGCCATCCGAGCCTCGTGCGCTTACGGCTTCCACTTGTTCAGAAACTCCGTCACCGACGAAGCCTGCATGTTGCGCATATCCGCGAACTCATTCGTCTGCGCGTACAGCACCTTCCCGTTCGCATCCAAAACCGAAAGCGCAGGAACACCCTTCGTTACAGGCACGCCGTACTTATGCGCAATGTCCAGATTCGCATCGAAGTGTCCAATATTCACATCCACCAGGATGAAGTTCTTCTCCAGCAACTCGGCATTCGGGCTCTGGTGAAAATAAATGTTTAGCACCTGGCAGTCCCCGCACCAGTCCCCACCAAAATCCAGGATCACCCGCTTGTGCGTCTTGCGCGCCTCTTCCAGCGCCGCGTGAATATCCGCCTGCGCCGCATCCACTGTCGGATAGATATGCGCATGTCCCGGCACAACCTGCGCCTGCATCCCAACGCTCAACCCCACCGCCAGACCCACCGCAACCAAACCCATCCGAAGCTTCCCTGCTGTCATCACTGTCTCCTTGTCGCAACTACATCCTTCCATCATCCGTCAGGTTGCGCCCGCCTCCAAGCTCAAAATCAAAGAACGCCCCTATCCGCCCTCCGCGCGCATCCAACTTCTTATGGAAATCGAGCAGCTTCCACCCAACCAGCCCAACTTTCTGCGCGTCGTCCTTCTCTTCGGCGCCGCTCTGATCGTGTTCTTCATCCTCGCGCTTTTCTTCCTCCGCTTCGATGGAAAACACCTCACCTTCCGCCACCACCGCGCGCACCCCACCTCGCAGCTCGTCCTTCCAGGCCCCGCGACGCCAGTGCCCGCAGCCCTCATTCTGTCTGCGTAGCCCCTACTCGTCGCTCTCCCGCAGCTGCGCTAGGATGCTGAAGTCCTCCAGCGTCGTCGTATCCCCCTTAACCTCGCCCGTAGTAGCCAACTCCCTCAGCAGCCGCCGCATGATCTTTCCCGACCGCGTCTTCGGCAGCCGCTGAATGAATCGCAGATCATCCGGCCGCGCCAGCGGCCCAATCTCCTTGCTCACCCACTGCCGCAGCTCCTGCTTCAACTCCTCGCTCGGCTCATGGCTTTCTTCCAGAGTCACAAACGCGGCAATCGCCTGCCCCTTCGCCTCATCGGGTCGACCCACCACCGCAGCCTCCGCCACGCCCGCATGGCCCACCAGCGCCGACTCAATCTCCGCCGTCCCCAGTCGATGCCCGCTCACATTGATCACGTCATCCACCCGGCCCATCAGCCAGTAATATCCATCCTCATCGCACCGAGCCCCATCGCCCGTCACATACACATCCTTCTCTCCCGGGAAGTACGCTGCGTCATACCCCTCAGCATTCCCCCAGATGCTTCGCGCCATCGAAGGCCACGGCCGCGTGATCCTCAGCAGGCCTCCATGCCCCGGCTCAACCAGCTCGCCCGTCTGCGACACGATCTCCGGCAGCACCCCAAAAAACGGCCGCGTAGCTGACCCAGGTTTGGTCGCCACCGCTCCCGGAATCGGCGCCAGCATGATTGCCCCCGTCTCCGTCTGCCACCAGGTATCGACAATCGGGCAGCGCTCCTTACCAATCTCCCGGTGATACCACATCCACGCCTCAGGATTAATCGGCTCACCCACCGTCCCCAGCAACCGCAGACTGCTCAAATCATGTTTGTGCACCCAGTCCGTCCCCCACTTAATGAACAGCCGCACGGCCGTAGGCGCCGTATAAAAGATGCTCACCTTGTGCCGGTCAATAATCTTCCAGAACCGATCCCTCTCCGGAAAATTCGGCGCACCCTCATACATCATCACTGTCGCCCCATTCTGCAGCGGCCCGTAAAGCACATAACTGTGTCCCGTCACCCATCCAATATCCGCCGTGCACCAGTACACGTCCTCGTCCCGCAGATCGAAGACATACTTGCTCGTCAGATAGGTCTGCACCGCGTACCCACCCGTCGTATGCACCAACCCCTTCGGCTTGCCCGTAGTCCCACTCGTATACAGGATGTACAGCGGATCCTCCGCATCCATCCACTCCGCCGCACACTCACTCCCCGCAAACTTCAACATCTCCGCATCCAGCCACCGGTCACGCATCGGATGCATCTCGATCGCCGATCCCGTCCGCCGATGAACCAGCACATTCTCCACCGTCGGACACAGCGCGACCGCCTCATCCACAATGGCCTTCAACTTAATCTCAGTTCCGCGGCGGTATAACCCGTCCTGGCTGATCACCAACTTGCACTGCGCATCCTTGATCCGCTCCGACAACGCCTGCGCACCGAACCCACCAAACACCACCAGGTGCACCGCCCCAATCCGCGCACACGCCAGCAACGCGATCGCCAGCTCCGGGCACATCCCCATATAAACAGCGACGCGGTCGCCCTTCTTCACGCCCAACGACTTCAGCACATTCGCGAACGCCTGCACCTGCTCATGCAACTCGCCAAAGGTCAGCCGCCGCACCTCGGGTACCCCATCCGCTCCGCAAGGCTCACCCTCCCACACCAGCGCCACCTTGTCCTGCCGCGCGCCCTTCGCATGCCGATCCACACAGTTATGCGACAGGTTCAGTTTCCCGCCCGTAAACCACTGCGCATGCGGCCCGCTCTCATCCAGCACCTGATCCCACGGCGCAAACCACTCCAGCTCCCCCGCCGCGTCTCCCCAGAACCCCTCAGGATCCTCCACACTTCGCGCATACATCCGTTCATAATCTTCCAGGCTCCCCAACCGCGCCTTCGCCGAAAATTCGGCCAGCGGCGGAAACACCCGCGACTCGTGCATGTGCGTTTCGAACAGATCTGTATTTAAAGTTAGGGCTTCCTGCGGCATCGTCTCATTCCTTCCGGAGTCCGAATCGCGGGCAGGATCGCGACACTCGGCACAGCAACCGACATCATTTAAATTACCCCAGAAAACTCCCTCCCACTCCCCCGCGGCGAACTTAACCCGCGGCCGCTAGCACGAATCAGCCTACCCTTGCCGAGCACAAGGCATACCATGGCTTCATCGTGGACTTCTTCTCCAGCGCGCTCATCGGTGTCTTCCTCGGCTTCGTCTTCGGCGTCGGCTGCGCTCTCGCCGTCATGTACTCCATCTTCATGGGAGGCTACCGCGCCGCCATCAAGGACGCGCTCCTCCCCTCGCCCCCCCAACGCCTCCTCGACGCTCGCGCCAAATATTCCATCTCAGTCCCACCCACCCACTAGCCCCGCGCCGCGACCTCCCGCCGCAGCGCCTTCACTTCCGTCGTCAACTCCGCCAACGCTTGGATCATCTGACGCCGCTGCAAGTCATCGCTCTGCAGCTTCTTCCCCTCCACATAGAACGTCCCGTTCGGCTCCAGTATGCACGTCTGCACATCCGCCGGATCGTTGAACCCATTCTTGTTCAACACCGACACCAGATCCTCGTGCGTCAACGATTGCCTCTTTAGCTCCGCCTCATCCACCACCCCGTCCCGCACCAGCCTCGCCGGATGCCCCGACAGCAACCCTGTAAACTTCGGAGCACGATATAACACCCACGCCAGCACCCAGTTGATCGCCAACAGCGAGAATGCCCCCACCAATCCGCCCGAAAGCGAGTTGTCGTCCCCGATCATCGCATTCTGTACCGTGTTGGATAAACTCAGCAACAACACCAGATCGAACGGGTTCAACTGCGCCAGCTCACGCTTCCCGAAGATCCTTAGGAACACCACCAGGAACAGGTAAACAAGCACCGGGCGAAGGATCTTCTCCGCCAATGGAAGCGGCATCGAAAACATGTCGTGGGACAGCGTATGCAATAAGTCGTGCATCGAGAGTATCTCCAATGGCTACAGGCCTGTTTCCAGTCCGCCCCCGGCTTAATGCACCGGTACCTTTGTGCTATCCTAACCGCGACGGGGTTCGAGCCTGTGCATCATTCCGGCCTCCGTTCGACTTGCTCCATTTTCTTCTCCTGTACGCGCTAGCCCAGTAAAGTCTCCGCCCACGGAGCACCATATCCTGCTCATCTACCGCACGACTCTTGGTGTATGCGATGAGTTACTTTCGGATCGGCCTGCGTCTATGCTAGTAGCTAACTTGCCAATGAGAAGAAAGATGCACAGTGCCCACATACACTAGAACTTCAATCTTCGCAGTGATTGTTAGCGAAATTCTTCTGCTATGCTCTGGATACTCTTTTCCATGAGTG
>Ga0302316_10003227_pt1 | contig 11208 bp, 8 predicted proteins | sample III_Palsa_N3_2_FD_200456 | JGI IMG/M metagenome (GOLD analysis project Ga0302316, IMG submission 200456) | Peat permafrost microbial communities from Stordalen Mire near Abisko, Sweden - III_Palsa_N3_2 | ecosystem: Environmental > Terrestrial > Soil > Palsa > Peat permafrost | place: Sweden... | reverse complement strand
GCCTGTGAGACTTGACCTCTTTGACTGGAAGGATTTCAGAATAGCGCATGCGGGCGCGGGTTTTCCGCAGGCGCGTTTTGCGACAGACGATGAGGCTAGATATGGTGAGCGGCGGCGAGTTTCGCGGCCCACTCGCAGGTCGCTCGCGGTCCGCTTGCTGCCGTGCGTTCGAGCGTGGCGAGTTGCACTGCGAAGTTGCCGAGCGTTGAGCACTCGGTGCCTGCGCGGCTTACATCGAGGCCTGTTGCCTCGGCGGTCAGTCGATTGAGGAATTCGTTCTGGCTTCCGCCACCCATGATGTAAAGGCGGCGAAACTGTTTGCCGGTGATCTCGGATACATTGCGCAACACGACGGCGTAGCGCGCGGCGAGGCTATAGAAAAGGAACGAAGCCATCTGTGCGGCGTCTGCTGCGGCTGGGCTGAGCTCGGGCAGGCCGCGGTGGCGAAGCTGCGCGTTGATGCGCTCGGGCATGTGGCCCTGCAGCAGAAGATCAGGGTCGTCCACGTCGAGCACGTAGCTTCGCGGCTCGAACTTAGCGGCAGCGGCGATGAGATCAGGCAGATCGAGCGTCGTACCGGCGGCGCTCCACTCTTCCATGCACTGGCGTAGCAGCCACATGCCGTTTACGTTTTTGTGGAAACAGATAGTGCCATCGGCGCCGCCGAGGTTGGTGAAATTCTGCTCGCGTGCGGCGGATGAGTTCACCGGCGATTGCAACAGCGTGCCGACCAGCGACCATGTACCGGAACTGATGTACGCCCAATCGTCGCCTGCATCAGCAATAGCGGCGATAGCTGAAGCTGTGTCATGGCAAGCCGGAGCGATCAAGCGCGTGTTCGCGAATGCGGAAAGCGCGGCCAGCTCGCCCTGCAACTGACCAACGTCTGTGCCGGGTTCGACGATAGATGGAGCTTCGGTCGTAGATTGTTCCAGAGCTGCGAATATTTCTTCCGACCATTTGCCGTCGATGCCGACCATTTGTGTGTGCGTTGCGTTGGTGCGCTCCGAAACCGGGCGCGCGCCGAGGCTGTAGAGAACGAACTCCGGCAGGTTGAGCCAGCGAAGATTCTTACGCTCAGACTTGTCGGCGAACATCTGGTAGACCGTGTTGAGGGGCAGCAGCTGGATGCCGGTAAGATCGCGCATGCGTTCGGCTGAAAGACGTTCATGCAGAGCTTGCACCGCGGCGATCGTGCGCTCGTCGCGATAGCAGAACGGATCGCTGACGATGGCGCCTGATTCATCGAGTCGTACGTAATCTACAGCCCAGCCATCGACTGCGATGGAGCGGATGCCTTCGGTTGCAATGCCGGCACACTGGCGCAGGCCGGCGTTGAGGCCTTCGAGGATGCAGGCCAGGTCCCAATGCAGGCCATCCTCGCGTTTGCCGGCGTGATTGGCGAAGCGATGAACGAGGTGGAAGTGCGGGCCTGTGGGAAGCCAGCGAAGCAGTGAAACGCGGCAGCTCTCCGCCCCCAGATCGATCGCCACAAGTGCTCGCCGGTCTGCAGGCTCCAAGAATGATGCAAGAGCTGCCGCTTCCGACAAGCTCATCGCAGATAGGCCTCGGTCAGGCCGCCATCGACGGGGATCAAGTGGCCAGTGGTTACGGGAGCCTTCGGTCCGCCGACGAAGAGGATAGCTTCGGCGCAGTCCTTGGGATCGATAGGCACATGCGTGAGCGTGCGTTGTGCATAGAAGCCGGCCAGGAGATTGCGAATCTCGTCATCGCTGGCGGAGTCGTCAAACGGAATGCCGTATTTGCTCAGCGAGGCCTTCACGCGGTCGCGCGGGAACATCGTCGAACCTTTGACGACTGTTGCGGGGCTGATGCCGTTGACGCGCAGCAGAGGCGAGTAAGTGATGGCGAGCTCGCGTACGAGATGACTGAGAGCTGCCTTGCTTACGTCGTAGGCTTCCGATCCGCGCTTGGCGACGACGGCGTTGGCCGAGCTTGTGAGAACGACGCTGCCGGGGATTCCCTGCGCCTTGAAGATTTTTTGCGCTTCGTCGGTGAGCAGATAGTTGGCTGTGACGTTGATTTCGAGCGTGATGCCCCACTGCGCATCCGAGATGATGCCATCGGGCGAGGTGGGGAAGATGGCTGCGGTGTTGATGAGAAGGTCGATGCCGCCAAAGGCTGCGACCGTCGCTTCGAGAGCGCTCTTGATCGCGTCGCGCTTGCGGATGTCGATGGTCGTTGCAACGGCGCATTCCTTGCCGCCGATAGCCTTCGCTTCGTCAGCAACCTTCTGCGCGTTTTCCTGCGAGAGATCGGCGACCACGATGTGCGCGCCGCGCTCGGCGGCGAGCAGCACGGTTTCGCGGCCGATGCCGCTGGCTCCACCGACGACCAACACGATGCGGCGGCTCAATTCCTTCTCAGGCGGCTGACGGCGAATCTTTGCTTCTTCAAGAGCCCAGTACTCGATGCGGAACGCTTCACTTGGCGGCAGCGCGACGTAGTTCTCATGCACGCTGAACGCTGATGTGGGGGCACAACCAGACTGCGGCAGCTCAGAGGGCAGCTTGCCTTCATCAAGCGAGCCTGCGCCTTCCATCACGTGGATCGCGTTGATATAGAACTCGCCGGTGATGCGGGATTCGGTCTTGTTTTTGCCGAAGCTGAACATACCGATGCCGGGCACGAGTACGACAGTCGGGCTGGCGTCGCGCATGGCGGGCGATTCAGGCAGCGCATGCGTCTTGTAGTACTCCGCATACTCCGCGCGGTAGGTTTCGAGAGCCTGATCCATTGTGGCTTCGAGATCGCTTACCGAACTCTTCGGATCCCAATCCAGAAACAATGGACGAATCTTGGTGCGGATGAAGTGGTCCGGGCAGCTGGTGCCGAGATGCGCAAGCTGTTTGGCGGAGTGTGAATTTACGAAAGCCAAAACATCGGGTGCATCAGTAAAGCTGCCGATGGCTCGCTGCTTCTTTGAGACACGGCCGCGAATGGTCGGCATCAGCTTGGCCGCGATGCTCTTACGCTCCTCGTGCGAGGTGTGCTTCGCGCCGCCGAAGCTGATTCCCTTCTTCTTTGCGTGCTGCTCAATGAACTGGCCGAGCTGATCGATGATGGTGATAGTGTTCAGGTAGCTTTCGCGCTGCGTGTTGCCCCAGGTAAAGAGACCATGGCCACCGAGCACGACACCGTCACAGCCGGGCGTGTCTTCCACGGCTTTCTTGAGCATCATTGCAAGCTCGAAGCCAGGGCGCTGCCATGGAACCCACGCCATTTTGTGGCCGAACTGCTTGTTGAACTCTTCCATCTTTTCTTTGCCATTGGCGGAAGCAGCAAGCGCGATGGCCCAGTCGGGGTGCAGGTGATCGACATGCGGCGCGGGCAGAAAGCCATGCAGCGGCGTGTCGATAGAAGCCGCGGTTGGATTGTTGTTGAACGTGCACAGCGGATACATGCCGACAATCTCATCCTCAAGCTCGACGCCCTTGTAGCTCTTGGTGAGCGCGAGAACCTTGTCGAGATAAAGCGTGGCAAAGCCGGAGCGCTTGATGCTGCCGAGATCGCCGCCCGAGCCTTTGACCCAGAGCACAGTCTTCTTTTCGCCGTCCAGCGGATCGATCTCTTCGATCTTCGAGCTGGTGTTGCCTCCGCCGAAGTTGGTCAGGCGGAGATCGGAGCCGAGCAGGTTGGAGCGGTAGCGAAGCAGTTCAGGCGCATCGAGTTTCGAAGCCACAGCCTCGTCCCAACGATCTTCGAGGAAGTGGAGTTTGTTCGGGGTTGTCATGCGAAATCACAATCCTATGCAATAAAGATGGAAGGCCGACTGTTGACGGCGCAACGATGATGCTACACGGAATAGGGTAGCAATTTCTATAGAGACATGAATTTCCCGCTGAATTGTGGGTGCGATTTGTGGCAAATTAGTGGACTATTTGACCATTTTGGCGAGACGGCGCTTGACTGGCTTTGCTTTGACTTTGCGTTTCACACCTGGCGCGCTTGCCTTTATGTTTTTGCCGGGCTCAACCGCGCCCTCTTCTTTTGCGTGCAGCGTCCAGGCGCGATCGGCCGTAATGGCGCGGTGTTCCACGTAGTTGTAAGGCGCCACGGTTTCGCCGCGCAGCAATGCCAGCCCGATATCGATCAGGCGCGTGCCGTAAAGGCCGACCTCGTGAAAAATAGAAGCGATCGCCGGGCTGCCGGGGCGCTGCATTTCGGTGAGCATCTCGTCGAGGCAATCCTGCCCGACGACCGCAACATGCTTTTCGCGGCGAAGCTCACGCACAGCGGCGATAGCGCCCATCGCACTGGTGTCGTTCGCTGCCGCGATGAGGATGTGTTTGTCTTTGGGATGGCGATTGAGAAAGTCAAGGATCACCTTGTAGCTTTTCTCGCGCATGCCTCGGCCATCGATTCGAACAAACGACTCAACAGGCATGTTCGGCAGGCGCGACCTCACGCCTTCAAACGCGCCCGTGATGCGGCTCTGCACGAGCGGGCCGGCTTCTTCGATATCGAGCCCGACCATCCAGTCCATTTCACCGCCCCAATGGTTGATGGCATACTCGGCCAGCAAGCCGCCGGCTTCGCGGCCAACACGGTAGTTGTCGACACCGAAATAAACAGCGTGAGGATGCGGAATATCGACCGCGATCAACGGAATTCTGGCTTCGGCAATCTTGTCGGCAATGATCGGAGCAGCGTGCTCGTCAATCTGGAATTCGATGATGACATCGACTCGCTCGCGGATAAATGTTTCGGCGTTTTCTTTTGCGGTGTCCGCGTCGTAGCGATTGTCCAGCACGATCAGATCGATGCCGACGGCTGTGGCAGCGCTGCGCAGGCTGGCCGCAACGGCCTCTGAGAACGGCATCTCCGAACTCTGACTGCCGAAGCCGAAGCGCAGCTTCTTAGGCCGCGCAATATGGCGATACTGACGGTCAGAGGTCTGCGCGACGTAGCCGCGATGGACCAGCGTCTTCAGGATGCGATAGACCGTTGTCTTGGAAATTTTGGTGAGCCGGTGAATCGTCTCCAGCACCATGGGCTGATTCTCGGTCTGAAGCAGTTCGAGAATATCGAGCGACTTGGTCAATACAGGAATCAGATACAGCCGCTTGGTTTTGACTTTGGAAGCCATTCTCACCTCGTACAAGCGCATCGCCGCGCCGAAGGCTCCATTATCACCAAGAAAAGCGAATTCCCCTAATGGATTCGACTTCGAATGTCACCGGGATAGAACATCACTATCTTAGGCGTACGAACTCGCTCTGCTTCAGGCATACGAACTCGCTCCGCTGGCGTTCTTTTCCTTGCGCTCTAATGTAATGCGCTCGACATAGCCGCCTTCGCGCAGGGCTGCCATCGGGTTCGCGGGCAGACCGCGCTGCTCCCGCCACTCGCGCAACCAGGGCCGGACGTCGGTCCAGAATGCCCCGCGAAATGCTTCTTCGGCATCGACCAGATTGCAGGCATCCTGCAGGCCGGCGAGCTTTTCCTGATCGACCAGCGCGGCCTTCGCGTAGAGCTCCTGTGCGGTGACGACGGTCTGCACCATGGCCTCGATCTTGCCTTTGAGGTTGTGGCTCTGGTCGATCATGTACGCAGGGGTCTTGAAAGCTTTGCCCTTGCTCTGCTCGAACAGGATTTCGTGGAAGATGCGGAAGATTTGATAGGGATCGATCGAGCCGAGGGTCAGGTCGTCGTCGGCGTACTTTCGGTCGTTGAAGTGGAAACCGCCGAGCGCGTTGAGCTCGATGAGCCATGCGACAATCTGCTCGATGTTCGTTCCCTGGTAGTGGTGGCCTGTATCGACGAGCACCTTGGCCTGCGGCCCCGCGCTGCGCGAAAGCTCAAGCGCCATGCCCCAATCGGCGATATCGGTGTGGTAGAAAGCCGGCTCAAAAGGCTTGTACTCGACGAGCATAATCTGGCCCGGCGCCAGCGCGGCGTGTGTACGCTGCAGCGCTTCCTTCATCCAGCCGATGCGGCGGCGAATGCTCTGCGTGCCCGGATAGTTCGAGCCGTCGGCGATCCACAAAGAGACTTCAGCCGAGCCGAGCGCCTTGCCGACCTCCACGGAATCCAGCAGGTGGGCGATCGATTTCTCGCGCACTTCCTCGCTCGGATTGCAGATGGAGCCGTACTTGTACTCCGGCTCCTGAAACAGATTTGGATTGATCGAACCTGCGCGAACGCCGGTCTTCGCTTCCAAAGCTTTGATCTTCGGCGCATCGGCGACGCCGTTGGGCAGATCCCAAAGTACATGCAGCGCCAGCGTCGGAGTCACACCGGTAAGCCGGTTCACCTCCGCTGCGTCGGCAAACTTTTCTTCGATGTTGGTGGCCGCGGCAGCCTGCGTGAACTTGCCGAAGCGTGTCCCGGTGTTGGCAAAGCCCCATGAGGGAATTTCAATCGCAAAAGCGTCAAGAGCAGCAAATACGCGGCTCTTGGAGTGGTCATTAGACATGGAGCAATTCACCTCGATGGGACCGGCATAAGAACTGATTTACAAACGGAACTATAATACGTATTGAAACATCTTGTCGTCCAACTCTGTGAAGACCGAACAAACGATTTTTGCCACGTGAAGTGAATTCGATAAAGAATTCGTTTCCCGATGGTTCATTCCGTCAGATAGGATGACAACGCTGCACGAATCGCTGATACCGATCAGCGCAAACAAGCTTCGAGGTCAATGTGGGTCCGAATCCGTTTCTCGGCGTCATGTTTCACTGGCTTGGCGGACTGTGCTCCGCCAGCAATTTCATTCCGTTTCGCGGCATCAAACGCTGGTCGTGGGAGATCTACTGGATCATCCAGGGTGTCGCTGCGTGGCTGATTGCGCCACCGCTGCTGGCCGCGATTTTTGTGCCGCACCTCGTCTCGATTCTGCGCGCCTCTCCAACGGAAAGCATTGGCTATGCCGTTTTGTGGGGAGCGCTTTGGGGCGTCGGCGGCCTGACCTTCGGGCTGGCGATTCGCTATCTTGGGCTGGGGCTTGGCTATGCCATAGCGCTAGGATTCTGCACGGCATTTGGCACGCTGATTCCGCCGATCTTCCACGGCGAGATGCATACGATTGTCTCGGAGCGTTCCGGGCAAGTGATTCTGGCCGGCGTTGCCATGTGCATTCTCGCGATTGCCGTCAGCGGCGCTGCTGGCTACTCCAAGGAGCAGGAAGTCAGCGAAGAAGATAAGGCCATCGCAGGCGAGCGCGACTTCTCGTTCATCAAAGGGCTGTTTGTCGCAATTTTTGCGGGCATCATGAGCTCGTTTTTCGCGTTTGGCCTGGACGCGGGAAAGCCGATCGCCGCGATTGCAAAGCTGGAGCTTTCTGCAGCAGGTAAAAGCGATCTATGGTCGAACCTGCCAGTGCTGATCGTCGTGCTCTGGGGTGGTTTTGTCACCAACCTTGTCTGGTCGGCCATTCTCATCTTCCGCAACAAGTCGGTCCGGCAGTTCGCAGGGGAGCCCGGCGATAACCCTATGGGCACAGCCGCCGTTACCGGCGATACGCTGATGGACGCCGACCTGACACAACTTACGCAACGCATCAGCGCCAATGTGTTGCTGCGCAACTACCTGCTGGCAGCATCGGCCGGCATCATCTGGTACTTCCAGTTTTTCTTCTACTCCATGGGCCAGACCAAGATGGGCAAGTACGACTTTGCCAGCTGGACACTGCACATGGCCAGCATCATCATCTTTGCGAATCTGTGGGGCATCGCTCTGAAAGAATGGAAGGACACCAGTCTGCGGACACGCGTGCTGGTTGGCTGCGGGTTGGCTCTTCTCATAGGATCAACAGTAGTGGTCGGCTACGGCAGCTATCTGAAGGTCCGCTGATCGCGAAGCCCTATCCGGCAACCGGGTTTCACAAGTAAACTCGCTTTGTCGCTGTTGCAAATGGAGGAGTTCCCTGCGCATCACGCTTTTTGTCGCCTGTTATAACGACACGCTGTTTCCACAGACAGGGATAGCAGTCACGCGTGTCCTTGAACGCCTTGGGCACACTGTTGCCTTTCCGCTCGAACAGACCTGCTGCGGACAGATGCATTACAACACCGGCTACCATCGCGAAGCCGTGCCGTTGGTGCGTCGCTTCGTCGAAATGTTTCGTGATGCCGAGGCTGTCTGCGTTCCTTCCGCATCCTGCGTCGCGATGATGCGCGAGCACTACGAGATGATGGCCGAGGCTGATGGCGATCTGGCTTTTATCGCCGAGGTTCGCAGCCTGCTGCCGCGGGTGTTTGAGTTTTCGGAGCTGCTCGTAAATCGACTGGGTATTGAAGATGTCGGTGCGGTCTTTCCGCATAGTGTTACGTATCATCCTTCATGCCATTCTTTGCGCATGCTGCACGTGGGGGATGCGCCCGTGAAGCTGCTGCATTCGGTGCGCGGGCTCAGTTTGCTGGAGCTTCCGCAAAAGGAACAGTGCTGTGGTTTCGGCGGAACGTTCGCGGTCAAAAATCCTGACGTGTCTCTCGCAATGCTTACCGAAAAAGATGCGTGTATCTTGCAGACGGGCGCTGAAGTCGTGACGGCGCTGGACAACTCATGCCTGATGCAGATCTACGGCGGCTTGCATCGTGCAGGATCACAGGTGCGCACGATGCACCTGGCTGAAATCCTTGCCTCAACTGGCGGTGACGCATGAGTATCGTTGTCGGCAAAACCGCCAAAGCGCCTGACTTCCCTATCGCCGCGAAGACCGCGCTCAAGAATGACCAGCTTCGCCGCAATGTGCATCATGCGACGAATGTCATCCGCAACAAACGCGCGTTGCGCGTGGAGGAGATGCCGGACTGGGAGCAGCTGCGCGACGCGGGCAGCGAGATCAAGCAGCACACGCTCGCGCATCTCGATCACTACCTGATCGAGTTCGAGCGCAACTGCGAACTCGCCGGCGGCAAGGTGCATTGGGCGCGCGATGCGGACGAGGCGAACAGGATCGCCATCGAACTGATCCGCCACTACGGCGGCGATGGACCCGGCGTGGAAGTCATCAAGGTCAAGACCATGACCTCCGACGAAGTGCAGATGAACCACGCGCTCGAAGCCGCGGGCATCAAACCGATCGAAACCGATCTCGCAGACATGATCGTACAACTCGGCAACGACGAACCTTCGCACATCGTCGTTCCGGCGCTGCACAAGAACCGCTTTGAGATCCGGGACATCTTCCGCGAGAAGATGGGCAAGCCTGAGCTAACCGAACAGCCCGAGAATCTGACCGCAGCCGCGCGCACCTATCTCCGTGAGCGTTTTCTGCGCACAAAGATCGGTATCAGCGGCGCGAACTTCGCAGTCGCCGAAACCGGTTCGGTCTGTGTCGTCGAATCCGAAGGCAATGGCCGCATGTGTGTCACGCTGCCCGAGGTTTTGATCACGCTCGTCGGCATCGAGAAGGTCATCCCAACATTTGCCGACCTTGAAGTCTTTCTTCAGACGCTGCCCCGCTCCGCCACAGGCGAACGCATGAATCCGTACAACTCACTATGGACCGGCGTCGCAGCGGGCGATGGTCCGCGGGCGTTCCACGTCATCCTGCTCGACAATGGCCGCACGAAGCTGTTGCATGACGAGCTGGAACGTGAGACGCTGCAATGCATCCGCTGCGGAGCCTGTCTGAACGCCTGCCCGGTCTATCGCGAAACCGGCGGACATGCATATGGTTCGATCTACTCCGGCCCTATTGGTGCGATCCTTTCGCCGCAGCTTCAGTCGATGGAACACTCGCGCTCGCTGCCATACGCCTCCACGCTTTGTGGCGCGTGCTATGAAGTTTGCCCGGTGAAGATCAACATTCCCGAAGTGCTCATTCATCTGCGCGGTGAAGTTGTTCGCGAAGACCAGAAGACGCTCAGCGGCAGGCTCACTCCGGAGAACCTCGCGATGCAGGCCGCCGCGAACATCTTCCTCAGCCATCGCCGGTATGAAGCCGCACAGCGACTCGCTCGCATTGGCCAAACGCTTTTCAAGCGCGACGGCCAGCTGACGAATCTGCCCGGCATGGCTGGTGCATGGACACGTTCGCGCGACCTGCGGCCTATTCCGAAACAAAGCTTCCGTGACTGGTGGAAGTCACGCGAGAAAAATGGGGAACCGAACGCATGACCGCGCGCGAAGAAATTCTTGCCAGCATACGCAATGCGCTTGAGGTTCAGGCATCCGACCCGGCGGCTTCGCACCGGCACATTGTGAAGACGTACAACCGCGTTGGCAAGCTCGACCGCGAAGCTCGCCTGCACTTCTTCATTGATCGCCTCGTCGACTACGACACCGAGATTCTTGAGGTCACGAACGAGTCGGAGCTTGCCGGCGCCATCGATAAAGCCTTGCAGAATGCTGGTGAAGAGCATGCTCTCGTCGCCGCAGACTTTCCCACGGCATGGCTTCCAGCAGGCATCGCTTTCAAGGTCGATAACAACCTCGAGACTTCTGAGATCGAAGGTGTTCCCGCTGTCGTGACAACGTGCGAAGCAGCCGTAGCCTCGACGGGCACGATTATCCTCGTGCATGAAGGCGCGCAGGCCCGCCGCGTGCTCACGCTGCTGCCCGACCACCACATATGCCTGGTGCGCCGCGATCAGGTCTTCGAATTGCTGCCTGAGACGCTAACAGCTATCAGAGCCAAAGCGACGAAGCCGATCACCACCATCTCCGGCCCTTCGGCAACTTCAGATATCGAAATGACACGCATTCGTGGCGTCCATGGGCCGCGGCGGCTTACGGTCGTTCTTTACGGCTAGCAACTCGCTTCATCGCTCTGTCCCTGCGCCGCGATCCACGGCTGGCAACTTGGACACCAGTATGTTGACCGCACTTGTACGCCCTGCTTGCGCATCATGATCGCTGCGCCGCAGCGCCGGCACTCCTCGCCCTGCCGCCGGTACACCCACATCCGCGCTCCATGATCCATCGCCCGCGTCGTCCGCCGAGGGCCCGTATACGTCACCATCTGCTCGCTCGTCCCCTCGGCCACATTGGCCGTCATATACTTTCGCGCGGCCTCGACCAACGCCTCAATCTCGCGCTCCATGATCGTCCGCATCGCACGAAACGGATTCACCCTCGCCGTAAACGCCACCTCACTCTTATAAACATTCCCCAACCCCGCCATCACCCGCTGGTTCAACAACACCACCCCAACCTCATCCTCAGGATGCGAAGCCGCCCGCTCCCGCAGCGCCTGCACGCCATGCTCCACCGAAAACCCCTCCGACAAAACATCCG
>Ga0302316_10003219_pt1 | contig 11229 bp, 13 predicted proteins | sample III_Palsa_N3_2_FD_200456 | JGI IMG/M metagenome (GOLD analysis project Ga0302316, IMG submission 200456) | Peat permafrost microbial communities from Stordalen Mire near Abisko, Sweden - III_Palsa_N3_2 | ecosystem: Environmental > Terrestrial > Soil > Palsa > Peat permafrost | place: Sweden... | reverse complement strand
ATAATGAGCGCATGGTCGTGGTGACGAGGCTGCATTTGAAAGAAGCCATGGACCGGTATCCGGATGCTGCCAACGATCTTCGTGCGTGGATGATGCTCGCGACGGCTGCTCGCTGGAAGAGCATGGTTGAGGTGGTACACACGTTCAAAGATGCGGACGAGGTAGATGGCTACACTATCTTCAATATTCGGCACAATCGCTACCGTTTGGTAACGGTGATCCATTACTCGAAGTACCGAGACGGGCGTGAGACTCAGGGCCACATTTACGTACGCCGCTTGTTGACGCACAAGGAGTATGACAACCGCAGGAATTGGGACAGGAGGTTTGGGCGATGAACAAGACACTTGCAAATCCGGTAGAGATGATCGAGCGTGGTGCGCCGCGGCTGATTCGCTCGGACAAAGAGCTTGAGCGTTATACCGATGCTTTGTTTGAACTGACGGCGTTGGCGAAGCCGGGCGTCGCGGAGATGGAGGCGATCAACTTGCTCAGCTTGTTGGTGGAGAAGTATGAGTCGGAGCGGTTTGCGATCGCTGCGAGTTCGCCGGTAGAGGTGCTGAAGTTTTTGATGGAACAGAACGGGTTGCAGCAGAGAGACCTGATGGCTGAGCTTGGGAGCGAGAGCAATGTTTCGCTGATTCTGTCAGGGAAACGGAATTTGACGCTGCCGCATTTGCGGCGGTTGAGCACGCGGTTTGGGGTGCCGGCTTCGGTGTTTTTGGAGAGTGTGGCCGAGGCTGCGTGAAGCCAGAGCCAGTTGGAACGAGGAATTGGATTCGACACACACTTGTTAAAATTGGGCGCTACAGCCGCCCGAGAATCCACCGCTCATTTGTTGTATGAATATTGAAACCTGCTTGTAGTCCGGTCGCTGCGGCATGATTGAGAAATAACGGGGAAGGTTTGATTCGTCAGGCGGGATGGAGACGAACGCGTCTCCATTTTGAACATAGATACGGTCGTGGTGGGCGGGTATAGCGAGGTGAACCTCATGTCCTGGATCATGGTCGAGAATGATATAGACCTGCACGGGTGGACCTTCAGGCCGCGTAAGAAGAGTGGAGTCTCCCGTTCCAGAAAAGCCCTGAAAGCGCAGCGTTCCAGTAGGATGCAGCGCACGAATCGCATTAAGTTGATCTTCCGAAAGCGGAGTTGGCGGCGGCTGGCCGAGTAAGAGGCCTTTAGGTTGTTTGCCCAAAGAGAGCGGTATCGAGCCGGGAGTCAGTTGATAGCAGGTAACCGAGATTGACTCGACATCGAACCCTTGCGACCGAGCGAGTGCGTGGAGGCGGGCTGAGTCCGCGACAGTGTAGGTCGTGGCGTGACCGTTGGCGAGCATGCGCGTGATGAGTTGCGCCAAAACCTCGCTGGCTTCCCCACAACCTTGCGTAGAGGCTCGTTCTAGCCAGTGAGCCGCTTCTTCGTACGACGCAGGGATGCCGAGTGGATTGGCGCGGAAGACGACGTGCGGAGTTTCGTTGCCGTCTTTGCCGCAGTGAGGCGCATCGCGATCCGGCTCAAAGGTGCATTGCTCTGGGATGTACTGCTCTCCAAGAAGAAGTTCAGCGCCAATGTCACCGTTTGCGGCCTGGGACTGAACAAACTTGCTGAAACTTGAGAAGTCACCCGTTGCGGCGGCTGCCATCATGGCGCGACCGAGCTCGGAGGTTTCCGTCATAAGCGATTCGAGGGAGAGTGCTGGGGGCTTGTAGCCGCCGGAGGTAGGCATGCCTGGAACGGACTCCTGCGCGGCGGCGTGGGTGCAGCAAAAGATGGCAGAGAGGAGAGCGAGCAGGGTATCCAGTCGCCTCATTGTCAGCCTCTGGCGAGTTCGGCTTCTGAAGGGAGGGTGTCGGAGAGGTCTTCGTCGGAGGCTTCGCCGAGGCCTCCGAAGCGGCGTTCGCGCTGCTGGTAGGCGGCGATGGCTTCGAGCAGGTGGAGGCCGCGGAAGTCGGGCCAGAGGCGGTCGGTGACGAAGATCTCGGAGTAGGCGATCTGCCAGAGGAGGAAGTTGGAGATGCGCTGCTCGCCGGAGGTGCGGATGACGAGGTCGGGGTCGGGCATGTGCGCGGTGTAGAGGGTTGAAGTGATCTGTGGCTCGTCGATGCGATGCTTGATAGCGTCGTCGACGCCTTCGGCGGCTAGCAGGTCTTCGACGGAGATGCCGCGTTGGTGGGCCTCGGCGATGAGGTTGTGGACGAGGGTGCGGGCGGCATCGACGATCTCTGAGCGGGAGCCGTAGTTGAGGGCGAGGGTGAGGGTGGTGCCGGTGTTTTTGGCGGTTTGTTCGGCGGCCCACTGCATGGTGTCTTGAACATCTTGTGGGAGCTCGCGGGTGCGGCCGATGTAGGCCATGCGGATGTTGTTGTCGTTCATGCGTTTAATGTTGGAGATGAGGTAGCTCTTGAGCAGCTTCATCAGGAAGCTGACCTCGTTGCCAGGGCGGCGGAGGTTGTTTTCGATGGAGAAGGCGTAGAGGGTGAGCCAGGGTAGGTCGATGCGGCTGGCGGTTTCGACGACGTACTGGACGGACTCTGAGCCCTGCTGGTGGCCGAGGAAGCGCTTGAGGGCGCGCTTGCCGGCCCAGCGGCCGTTGCCGTCCATGATGATGGCTACGTGTTGGGGGATGCGCGAGGTATCGAGGGTGTCGTAGATCGCGCGCTCGGCAGGGGAGAGCTCGTGCGCCCGGTTGGAACGCTGATAGACGCGGCTTGAGGAGGGTTCGCGCACGTTGGCTCGCTGAGATGAGGGTAGCTGAAGGACAGGGAATAGGGAATAGGAAGTAGGGAATAGTTGCGTGAAATTGGAGAGGCGCCGTCGCTTTGGTCCGGTTACGGACGAAGGCGGCGGCGCCGGAGGTGGTGCTGAGTGCTTTGCTGTGAGCTAGGCGGAGCGGCGCATGCGTCCCTGGGCCAGTTCGCGGACGTGGTTGAGGAAGATCGACTTCTGCGTTGCATTCAGATGCGCGGCGTACTTGGCGATCTCGGCGAGAAAGGGATCGGCCGTGAGGACGGCTGTTTCGTCCTGATGGCGGGTGGGCGCGTCGCGGAGCAGGGCGGAGATGTCGACCTGGAGGGCGCGGGCGAGGCGGTCGAGCGAGGACAGTGTCGGCATGGCCTTGCCGTTCTCGATCTTGGAGATGTAGGTGCGAGGGACGCCCATGCGCGCGGCCAGTTGGCGTTGCGAGAGGTTGCGGACGTGGCGGAGATCGCGCACGGCGGTGGCCACCTGGATGGTGCCGTCGGCGGTACGGGCGGTGGGCTCGGGGACGAGCGAGATTGTGGCTTCGAGCTTGGGCTGCTCCGGCAGCAAGGACTTCTTGCAGCGGCGGCAGGTGTCTGAAGCCGGACGGAACTGCACCAGCTTGCAGTGGTCACACTTGAGGACTTCGCGCTCGATAGCCGGAAGTGCGCTAAGCTGCGGTGCGGGGACCGCTTGTAGCTGCGAGACCTCGTGCGCGATAGAAACCCCGAGGGGCGCCATCATGGTTGCCATAAATTGTGTTGTGCGGGCGGACCCAGAGCAAGGACCGCAGCAACTCACGTCCGATAAATGGAAGCGAGTGATGTGCCTACTGTGACACTGGGTGCCGAAAGAGTCAAGGGGGTCTGCCGGAGATTCGGGTAGAAAGATGGTATAGACAGGGAAGAGAACCAAGGTAGTAACTAGTGAGTAGTGAGTAAGTAGTAAGGAGTAGAGTGACGGCAAAGGCAAAAGCGAAGGCGGATTGCGATGGGTGAGGAGTTTACAGCGGAGCGGGCGGAGGGGTTGTTGCGGGAGTGGACGGGGAGTGAGTCGCTGGTGAAGCATGGGCTGGCGGTGGCTTGCTGCGTGGAGGCTTATGGGGTCCGCGAGGCGGAGAGGCTGGGGTTGAGTGGGGAGGACGCGGAGAGGTTGGCGGAGATGTACCGGTGTGCGGGGTTGCTGCATGACTTCGACTATGACCGGCATCCGACGCCGGCGGAGCATCCGTTTGTGGGGGTCGCGTATTTGAGAGAGAACGGGTGGCCGGAGGAGATTCTGCATGCCATTCTGGCCCATGCGGATTACTCCGGGGTGGTGCCGGAGACGCATTTAGATAAAGCTTTGTTTGCGAGCGATGAGCTGGCGGGTTTTTTGACGGCTTGCGCGCTGGTGAAGCCGACGAAGGCGATTGCGGATGTGGAGGTCGCCGGGGTGAGGAAGAAGATGAAGGATAAGGCGTTTGCGCGGGCGGTGAAGCGCGAGGATATTACGCGCGGAGCGGAGTTGCTGGGTATTCCCGTGGAGGAGCATGTGGGGAATTGTTTGCGGGCGATGCAGGGTAGGGCGGGGGAGTTGGGGCTGTAGCTCTAGTGGCAGCTACGCATGTAGATGAACCAGACGATGGAGAGGATGATCGATCCGGCGATGCCGAAGGCGACGTTGGGGGTTTGGGAGGGGAGTTTGGGGTTGAGGGATTTGTGCTGGTGCGGGGCTGCGGGGTTGTAGTTGACGGCGAAGAGGCGGCCCTGGGGCATGGCGAAGGGTGAGCTGAACTCGCCGGTGTGGAGCTCTTCTTTGCCGTCGGCGTTGGGGGCCCAGTAGTTGTAGGTGATGCGGAAGTGCTTGCCGGTGGGAAGGCCAAAGGCCATGGCGCGGCCGGCGCCGGCGTCGTAATGGCACTCGGTGACGGTGGCCAGGGCTTCGGGCCAATCGGGTCTGGGGTACATGCTCATGGGGCGAGGAGCGCAGCGGATGAGATTCTCTGGACGCTTGCGGCGGTAAAGGCGGCGTTGGTGGCTTCGACGGTGCCGGGTAACCCGACGGCGCGGGTGAGGTCGTCTATGACGATGGAGTCGAAGCCGAGTTTGGCGGCTGCGAGGGCGGAGAAGCCGACGCAGAAGTCGAAGGCGAGGCCTACGAAGAAGAGCCGGGTGAGGCCGCGGTCTTGAAGGTAACCTGCCAGACCCGTGGAAGTCTGGCCGTCGTTTTCGGTGAAGGCGGAGTAGCTGTCGATGCCGACGCGGAAGCCTTTGCGGAGGATGAGTTCGGTGTGCGGGATGTCGAGATCGGGGTGGAGTTGGGCGCCTTGGGTGTTTTGGATGCAGTGGTCGGGCCACAGAGTTTGTTTGCCGTAGGGCGCGTCTATTGTGTCCGTAAAGGGTTTGAGGTTATGAGTGCTGGCGAAGGAGATGTGATTGCGGGGATGCCAGTCCTGGGTGAGGATGACGTGGTCGAAGCGGGCGGCGAGGGCGTTGATGCCGGGGATGATGGCGTCGCCGTCGGCGACAGCGAGCGCGCCGCCGGGGAGGAAGTCGAGCTGTATGTCGATGACGAGCAAGGCGTCCGTGGGGTTCAAAGGGTGGAGAGCGAGAGCCATACAACTATTGTACGAATTGTGAATGCGTGGACGCGCTATGCTCAAAGGGTGCGACGCTTACGAATGAGGGGCGAGGGCCGGTGCAGCCGGCTGGGGCTGCATAGCCTTGGCGTGTTGAGCGTGTGGGCTGTTCTGTTTTGTCCGGCGGGGGCGCAGCAGGTCAGCGCGCAGCAGGTCAGCGCGCAGCAGGGGTCAGGAACCGATGCTTTGCTGTCGAATTCTGTGAATGGAGGCCAGAAGCAGGCTGGCCAGCCGCTGTTGGGGAGCATCAACGGCAGCGTGACGGATTCGGATGGAGACTCCGTGGCGGGCGCGCAGGTGACGCTGGCGATCGATTCGGCCAAGGAGCCGCGGACAGCCGTTACCGGCAGCGATGGACGGTTCAGCTTTGCGGGCGTGGCGGCGGGAAAGTTCACTGTGACCGTGGTGGCCGACGGGATGGCGAACGGATCGCAGCCGGGAGTGCTCGATCCGGGTGAGAGCTATGAGATTCGACCGATGGCTTTGCCGGTGGCGACGGTGGCGACCGAGGTGGATGCACTTTCGGTGCATGAGCAGGCCGAAGAAGAGATGAAGGTGGAAGAGAAGCAGCGGTTGATCGGGTTTGTGCCAAACTTTTACGTGGCCTACAACTGGAACTCCGCGCCGCTTAGCACAGGCCAGAAGTACAGGCTGGCGTTGCGGAACACGGTCGACCCGGCAAATCTTGCGATCAATGCGGCGGTGGCAGGGTATCAGTATGGGATTAACGACTTCATCGGCTACGGGCGGGGCTTTTCGGGTTACATGAAACGCTTTGGAGCCAATGACGCAGACCTGGCGGTAGGGACGTTTGTGGGCGGCGCAATCTTGCCGGCTATTCTGCATCAGGACCCGCGCTACTTCTACAAGGGGACAGGGACGGTCCGGTCGCGGCTGCTGTACGCACTGGCGTCAACGGTGATTTGCAAGGGCGATAACGGGAAGTGGCAGCCAAACTACTCGAGCATCGGCGGAGACGTGGCGGCGGGGGCGCTGGCGAATCTTTACTATCCGTCGACTGACCGCGATGGGGTATCGCTGACGATCGAGCAGGGACTGCTGGGGGCGCTGAGCGATGGGTTGAGCAATGTGGTGCAGGAGTTCTTCTTCAAGAAGGTGACGCCGCACTCGGCGAATTATCCTTCGACGACGCCGTAGGCGTGAGGGCCGGAACACTCTTTGTGATTCCGCAATGCTATCCTTGCGAGTTATTTGGTGATGCGATGGCGGATGAGTGGAAGTCGAAGCTGGATGCGGGGTCGGTGAAGTTTGGGGCGAACCGGGCGGCGATGGTGGCGCTGCTGGGAGGGATACGTGCGCAGGAGGAGACGATCCGCGAGGGGGGCGGGGCGAAGGCTGCCGAGGCGCAGCGGGCCAAGGGACGGCTGACGGTAAGGGAACGGTTGGCGCTGTTGCTCGATAAAGACAGTCAATGGATGGAATTGGGGTTGTGGGCGGCGCACGGGATGTATGCGGAGTTTGGCGGGGCGCCGGGAGCCGGAGTGGTGACGGGGTTGGGAAGGGTCGAGGGGCGGCTGTGCATGATCGTTGCGAACGATGCGACGGTGAAAGCGGGTGCGTTCTTTCCGATGACTGCGAAGAAGGTGCTGCGGGCCCAGACGATTGCGCTGGAGAACCGGATCCCTACGCTGTATTTGGTGGACTCTTCGGGAGTGTTTCTGCCGTTGCAGGAGGATGTTTTTCCGGACCAGGACGATTTTGGGCGGGTGTTCCGGAACAACGCGGTGATGAGTTCGCTGGGAGTGCCGCAGATCACGGCGATTATGGGGATGTGCGTGGCGGGCGGGGCGTATCTGCCGGTGATGACCGATACGGTGTTGATGACGGAGGGGTCGGGTTTATTTTTGGCGGGGCCGGCGCTGGTGCAGGCGGCGATTGGGCAGAAGACGGGGGCAGAGGAGTTGGGCGGGGCGGCGATGCACTCGGAGATCTCGGGGACGGTGGATTTTAAAGAGCCGAACGATCATCTGTGTTTGGCGAGGCTGCGGAGTTTGGTGGGGAAGTTAGGAAATAGGAAGCAGGAAGTAGGATGTAGCGAGATTTTTTCGCGGGTGGCGTATGACGCGGCGAAGGATGCGCCGAGGTATGCGGCGGAGGAGTTGTATGGGTTGATGGATCCAGGGGTGGGAGCGACGAACTCCTATGACATGCGGGAGGTGATTGCGCGGGTGGTGGACCGGTCGGAGTTTGAGGAATACAAGGCGGATTTTGGGCGGACGCTGGTGTGTGGGTATGCGCGGATCGGCGGGCGGGCAGTGGGGATTGTGGCGAATCAGAAGGCGAACCAGTCGCATACGGTGGCGACGGGGCCGCAGGCGGGGAGTCAGCGGACGGAGTTTGGCGGTGTAATTTATACGGAGAGTGCGCAGAAAGCGGCGCGATTTATCATGGACTGCAATCAGCAACTGGTGCCGCTGATTTTCCTTCATGACGTAAATGGATTTATGGTGGGTAAGGACGCGGAGTGGAGCGGGATCATCCGCGCGGGGGCAAAGATGGTGTCGGCGGTGAGCACGAGCGTGGTGCCGAAGATCACGGTGATCGTGGGCGGGAGCTTCGGGGCGGGGCACTATGCGATGTGCGGGAAGGCGTACGATCCGCGGTTCCTGTTTGCGTGGCCTACGGCGCGGTATGCGGTGATGAGCGGGGCGTCGGCGGCGAATACGCTGGTGGAGGTCCGGGTGAAGCAGATGGAGCGCGGCGGCAGGAATTTATCCCCGGTAGAAAAGCAAGCCCTTTACGAAGACATCAAGGCCACGTATGATTCGCAGGCCGACCCAAGATATGGTGCAGCGCGATTGTGGATCGATGCCATCATCGATCCGGCAGAGACGCGCAGCCTGTTAATGACGGCCCTCGAGGCTTGTGCAATGAATGTGGAAGTGGCGAAGTTCAACCCAGGGGTACTCCAGACGTGATGACACAGCGATCGAAGATTCTACTGCTGCTGGCGTTGATGGCAAGCATTCCGTTCGGTCTGATGAGATGGCGCCAGTCGCTTCCCTGCAAGATCGTGCAGAATACCTCGAGCAGCGGGAACGAGGTGGTGCTGGTCCCCGATGTCTCTGGATATGGAACGCTGCCATGTCCCGTGGAGGATCCCTCGAGGATTTCCACGTCCATTGTGGTTCTGACGTGGATTACGTTCTGTAGTGCGTCGGTTTACTTTGGGACCATCGACGCTGCCGATTACTTCGCCTCGTTGAGACGAGGCGATGGCGAAGACGTCTTGCTGAAGAGCTAAAAGCCTGCGCGATGAGTCCGCAAGGGGTCGAAGTTCGATCCGGGGGTGTTGCAGGCATGACCGAACGGCGGAGAGCGAAGCCGCGAAGGGCTCTCTTGAGAAGAGGGACCATCCTGGTGATGTTGTGCGCAGCCGGATTGGGCGCGATCTATGCGGGGTCGTACGCCTATGTGCGAACGACGTGCCCGATGAACCTGGTGAAGCCGCCGGCTGAGCGTGTAGGAGATGAAGATATGGACGTGAGCACGGCGGCAGCCGGCTACTGTAGCGTGGGAGATATCGGCTACATTGCGCTGGAGATTGTGCCACTACCGTTCTATTGCCTGGGCGGGATTGCTGTTTTCCTGGCGGGTTCGGACTATATGAAGCGCGTACGGCGGCGGGCCGAGAGGAAGCGCAGGATACATTCAGCCAGGAGCGAAGAGGAAGCAGCCGGGATCAAGAAGCCTGCACGGGCAGGGCGGAGGAGACAAGTCTGACGGTGGCGAAGCATAATGTCCCGGCAAGAGACGCAGGCGAGGAGTCCGGGTTTGGTTAAGATCATTGAGTGTCCGCGGGATGCCTGGCAGGGGCTGGCGAAGGTGATTGCGCCGGAGGTGAAGGCGCAGTATCTGCGGACGCTGATCGAGACGGGGTTTCAGCACATTGACGCGGTGAGTTTTGTCTCGGAGAAGGCCGTACCCCAGATGGCCGATTCCGAGCTGGTGCTGGAGTACCTTGATCCGCCGGATGATGTGGAGCTTATCGGGATCGTGGTGAATGCGCGGGGCGCGGAGCGGGCGGTGGCGACCGGAGCGGTGCAGACGCTGGGGTTTCCTTATTCGATTTCGCCACAGTTCCTGGAGCGCAATCAACGGCAGACGCCGGAGGAGGCTCTGGAACAGTTGGAGCAGATTGGGGAGATCGCTTACAAGGCGGGGCTGGACGTGGTGGCGTATATCTCGATGGCGTTTGGGAACCCTTATGGCGATGCGTGGGACATTGACGAGGTGGTGAGCGCGGTGGACCTGATGGTGGATTCGGGGGTGTTGCAGGTTTCGCTGGCAGACACGGTGGGACTGGCATCGCCGGAACTGGTGCGGGATGTGATGCGCTGCGTTCTGGATGTCCACCGTGGGCTGGAGGTGGGGGTGCACCTGCATGTGACGGCCGAGGATGCGGCGGCGAAGGTGAGAGCGGCCTATGCGGCAGGTTGCCGGCGCTTCGATAGCGCGATCGCCGGGATGGGGGGATGTCCGTTTGCGCAGGACGCGTTGGTGGGAAACTTGTCCACGGAGGTGCTGCTGGCGACGCTGAAGGAGTTGGGCGCGGAACTGCCGGATCTTCGTCCTCTGGATGGACTGACCGCGGCCAGCCTGGAGATTGCGAAGAGGTTCGCCGCGCAGGTGCAGTGAAGCAGGTAGTAGAGAGTAGAGAATGGACTGCGGCGAATAGGTTGCATCGAATGGGAGTGAGGTTTAGCGATGGCGACGGTGAGGGTTGAGGATGCGGGTGGAGTGCGGACGATTACGCTGAACCGGCCGGCGCGGCGGAATGCTCTGGTGCCGGAGATGCAGGAGGAGTTGATCGTTGCCGTGCAGGAGGCTGAAGCTGCGGGGGCGCGGGTGATCGTGCTGGCGGGTGAGGGCGAAGCGTTTTGCTCCGGGCTGGATTTGAAGGTGTTGCAGGAGATGAGGGACCATAGCCTGGAGGAGCACCGGGTCGAAGCAGACCGCGTAGGGCGGATGTTTCGGGCGCTGTGGGAGTGCGATCTGCCGACGATTGCCGCGGTGCATCGGGCGGCGATTGCGGGCGGTACTGGGCTGGCGATGCTGTGCGACTTTACGATTGCGACTCCGGAGGCGCTGTTCGGATTTACGGAGGCGCGGATTGGATTTGTGCCGGCGCTGGTGGGGGCGTATCTGACCTTACTGGTGGGCGACAAAGTCGCGCGCGGGTTGCTGCTGAGTGCGAGGAAGTTTGGCGCCGATGAGGCATTTCGTCTGGGGCTGGTGAATGAGGTGGTGGAGCATGACCGGCTGCGGAACCGGGTTCATGATTTGGCGGGGGAGTTGATGCAGAACTCGCCGGAGAGCCTGCGGGCGACCAAGCGTCTGCTGCGGGCGCAACAGGCGGAGTGGCTGGAGGGTGCGCTCGAGCTAGCTCTGGAGGCCAACCGGGCTTCGCGGCAGACGGCGGACTTTCGCGAGGGGATTGCGGCGTTTCTGGAGAAGCGGCAGCCAGTGTGGAAGAAGAGCAGGGAGTAGGAAGTAGAAAGGGCGAGGGGGCGGCTAGACTGTTGGGATGAGTGAGATAGGTTCGATGGAGACGTTGCTGGAACGGGGATTTGGTGAGACGCGGGTGCGGGTGCGGTATGCGGAGACCGACCAGATGGGCGTGGTGTATCACGCGAACTATCTGATTTGGTTCGAAGTGGGGCGCGTCGAGCTGATGCGCGAGATGGGCGTGCCGTACCGGATGCTGGAGGAAGAAGGCGCGCTGATCCCCGTGGTGGAGGTCACCGCGCGCTATATGGCTTCGGCGCGCTATGATGACGTGCTGATTGTGAGGACGTTCGTGGCGGGTTTGCGAGGCTCAATCATCCGTTTGCGGTATATGA
>Ga0302316_10003217_pt1 | contig 11232 bp, 2 predicted proteins | sample III_Palsa_N3_2_FD_200456 | JGI IMG/M metagenome (GOLD analysis project Ga0302316, IMG submission 200456) | Peat permafrost microbial communities from Stordalen Mire near Abisko, Sweden - III_Palsa_N3_2 | ecosystem: Environmental > Terrestrial > Soil > Palsa > Peat permafrost | place: Sweden... | reverse complement strand
TTGATCAAGGCACTCGGCCAACGATGACGCCACACGCCGAGTCCGGGCTTTTCGGATGGATCCAAGCCGATGGCGCGAACAAACAGATACAAGCTGTCGCCAAGATGCTGTTCGGCCGTATAGCCATCCATCCGCTGCTGAAGATAGCGGTGCAGGGCGACCGTATAGAGCAAGGCCTGCAGCGGGTAATGATGCTCCGCCATGGCAGCCTCGAGCGAGGCACCGGTGTAATCGTGCAGGCGTGCGCCCAGCCAGTTGGTTTTGTAATCGAGCACGTGGAAGCGGCCGTCCCACTGCACGATAAGATCGGCGAAGCCGGTCAGCATGCCGTTGAGCGTGGTGGTATCGAGACTGGCCGGTATGACATCGGGCTGGCCGTGCGCGATACACAGCTGCCTCAGCTGAGCGACGGCGACGCGCTGCACGGAAAACTGGAACTCGAATTCGATGATGCGCTGGTCTGCTGCGATATCGCCAAGCCGCATCCCATCGCCGAGATCGCTCTGGCGCACGCGATCGACCATGCGGCCAACGCGCTCCAGCGCTTCATCGGAGGACAAGCTGTCGACCTTGATCGCCTGCGCGGTAAGCTGGGTATTCAGCAACGAACGCTGCTCCGGCCATACCGAACCGGGGCGGGCCAGTTCCAGCACCTGATGCACGGCGTCGCCGAAGCGGGGTCCGCGCAGCGGATAGAGCGACAGCAAGCGCGCGTCATCGGCCATCTCAACCGGCAAAGGTTCTTCCGCGTTGACTGTATCCGCGCCGGCCTCGTCAGCCGCCCCGCTGTCGTCGATGCTGACAGCCGCCGCCGCGTAGCGGGTCAAACCGCTGAAGCTGTGCAGCCACTGGAAAGCGCGCATGTGCGGTAGCGGGGCCTGCGTAGCGCGCGCGGCCTTTGACTCGACCGGCTTTTGATAGCGCCGGGGCGTCCCGTTGAACGGTGGCAACAACGCGATACCGGACAAGCTGTCGGCGAACAGCTGCAGCGTGGCCGCGCCTTGGTCCAGTCCGAGCTGGCGCTGTGCCTGCGCGATCAGGGGGTCGATCGCTGCGACTTGCCACGCCAGCTGATCCGTACTGGGCCAGCGGCCGCGATCGACCCAATACACGTGCACGACGTGGATGGCGCGGGTCATCGCCACGTAGAGCAGCCGCAGACGCTCCTGCAGATCTTCGCGAAAGTGCAGGCCAAGGTGATCGATAAAGTCGGGCGAACCCAGATCGATGCAGCGGCCGCCATCGGCATCGTGATAACGCAACACGCCCGGCGCGCGGGCGCCGCTGCGATCGCCGACGCGCCAGATCAGCGGCAGAAAGACGACGGGAAACTCCAGGCCCTTGCTGGCGTGAATGGTCAGCAGCTGCACGCGTCGGGCGTCGCTTTCGACGCGCAGCTGGCGCTCTTCGGCGGCCTCGGCATCGCCGTCGCTGCCTTCTTGGCGCATTTCGACCAGCCACGCGTAGAGACCGTCCAGTCCCTGCAGGGCACTTTCTTCCGCTGCCAGCAGCTCGCCGAGATGGCGCAGGTCGGTGACCACGCGCTCGCCCTCCGGCAAGGCGAGCAGTGCGGTGCCGCGTTCAACCAGCAGCGCTTCTATGAGTGCCAGCACGCCGCGGCTCCGCACCAGCTCGCGCCAGGTCTCGAAGCGTTCGAGCTCGCGCTCAAACGCCGGCGCATCGACTTGCCATGCGTTGAACTGTTCGAGCGTGGCGCCGAGCAGGCTGGTTGCCAGGGCGCCGCGCACGGCGGTGTCGTCGTCGGCGTGCAGCACGGCGTAGAGGATCAGTGCAAGATCGCGCGCGACGTCTCCCGCAAAAACGTTGCCGCGCCCGCTGCCCACGCACGGCACGCCGCGTGCAATCAGCCGCGCGCGCAGCATCACGATCTGCGTGTTGGTTGACAGCAGTACGGCGATATCGCCCGGCGTCACGCGCTTGCCGTCGATCTGTTGCTGCGGATCGTTGAGCAGCTCGACGATGCGGTTGGCGCAGTCGTCCAGGGCCAGCGACTCAAGGGCGGTGACACTGCTCAGCGGCTGGCCCCTGCTGTCGACGGCTCCGCCGCGGAAGTCGTGAATGACCAGCGGTCGCGCGATCGGAGCGCCGGTCACCGTATACGGTTTTTTGTCCGTGTTGCCGGCGGCGGTCACCGGCTGGTAGTGAATCTCTCGATGATCGAAGCCGCCCTCGGTGTGGCCGTAGAGCGAGTTCATGGCCTCGACCAGGGCGCGGCCGGAGCGGTAGTTGGTCGCCAGCGAAAAGCGCTGGTCCGCCTGCGCGCTGGCGCGCAGGTAGGCGGCGATATCGCCACCGCGGAAACTGTAGATCGCCTGCTTGGGATCGCCGATCATCACCAGCGTGCCGCGTCCACGATAGATGCGATCGAAGATCGCGAACTGCCGCTGGTCGGTGTCCTGGAATTCGTCGATCAGGGCGACGGGGAACGCGTCGAACAGACGGTCGGCGAGGATATTGCCCGACGGTCCGGCGCACAGCCGGTGATAGACCGCATCGATCAGCATCGAGAAGGTCAGCACGTGCCGCTGCTGCGCGCGACGCGGGAGCTCATCGCGGCAGGCCAGCGCGGCTTCGGCCAGCACGGTGCCGCGGGTGAAGGTTGTGCGCAGCGTCAGCGACGTGCGCAAGGCTTGCAACTGACGGACAAGCGGATGTGCGCTGAGTATGCCGAGGGAGTCGGCAGCCTCTTGTTCGAGCACGTTATCCGGATCGAACTTGTCGTCGAGCTCTTTTTTCAGCGCTTCTTCAAGCGCGATGTCGGACTCCTCGTGCAGTACGGCGGCAATGCGCTCAAGCCGCCTGGACAGCGCGGTCTTGCGCGAGCCGTAAAGCTTTTTGTCGCCGGCCAGTCGCTGCAGCTGAGAGATATTTTCGTCCGTGCGTAGCGCCGCGATGCGCTCTTGCAGATCATGCAGTCCGCCGGATTCAATGCGCGCATCCGGGCTGTTGGCAACGACGGCCAAATCCCACAGCAGTTTTTCCGGCCCATCCTTCAGCAGCAGGGAGGCCTCGCGCGGGTCGACATCGTCGATGAGAAAGCGGCGGCGCCAGAAATCCTCGACGCATTCGCGCAGCAGCTGCTTTTCGTCGAACAGCTTGTCGCTGGCGAACGCCGCGCCGCTTTCCAGCGGGTAGTCGCGCTGGATCCCCTGGCACAGCGCGTGGATGGTCGAGATCGGCGCGCGATCCAGATCGGCGCGCGCCAGCTGAATTTTTCTAAGCGCGCGACGCCGGCTATCGTCGTCAATACAGAGCGACGCAAGATAGCTTTCCAGTGATTTTTCGTCGGCCGACTCGGCGTTGGCCGATGTTGTATCGAGCAGCCAGCGCTCGGCTTCGATCAGCCGTCGGCGCAGCCGTTCGCGCAGCTCCTGCGCGGCCGCATCGGTAAACGTGGTGACCAGGATCTGTTCGACTCGCAGATCGCTCTCCAGCAGCAGGCGCAGATAGATCACGCCGATGTTCCATGTTTTGCCGGTGCCGGCGCTGGCTTCAATCAGGATGCGGCCGTGCAGCGGCATGCGCTGCCATTCGAGCGCAGGCATAACGACGGCGTCTACGTCTTGAGCGCGGCTCATGCATCGACTCCGCTGGCAGCGTCGACGGATTTGAACAGCAGTCGGCGCGATGGATCGAGTACCTCGCAGACCGCCTTCGTCGCTGCGACGAAGGCCTGATGGGCCGCGCTGCCTACGTCAAATAGATCCACGCCGCGACTGATCAGCGCCGCGTAGCCGGGCGCATAGTCTCGCTCGCCCGTGCCGGAAAAATCGTTGCCATCCCATGCGCCGGACGCTTTGTAGAGTCGTTCGGCGGGAGCGCTGATAGCGTAGGCGAGAGCAGTCTTCGGAAAGAACAGCAAGGGTCGATGGTCAGCTGCTTGCGCCAGTTCGATCAAGCGTCGAAGCCCCTGACGTAGCGCGGCCGTGTCGCTGGCGACGATGGGCTCGAGTAAGCTGGATTCGTTGATCTTGCCGCCGGGCGTGTTCGTCAGCAGAACGGCGCGCAAAGGCTCGTTCAAGCTCAGCCGCAGTGCGGCCCAGTCGATATACATCGCCAGCGTCTCCCGCAACCCGATGCTGCCGACGGGCTTGGCATCGAACAGCATCACACCACCCTCCGCCGCATGAAACACGCGGTCGACTGCACCGACCAGGCGCACGCCATCGCCGAGATCCAGATCGATCGCTTGCGTCGCCGCCCTGGCCACGCCGTCAGCAAACTTGTCTCGTGCGTGTCGCAGCATGGGTTGTAGCAATGCGCGCTGCCGCTGATATGCCTCGGCGCCGATCGCGCCGCTGGCCAAGATGCCGGAACGCGATAGCCACGCGGGCGCCTCGGCGGGCAGTTCGTTCGCACCGGCAGCCAGCGCGTCGAACAGCAGCCGGTGCTCGACGCGCTCGCGCCGCGCAAGCCCCGTTTCGAGCGGTTCGCGATCCGGCCAGCTGGCGCTTTCAAGTGCCTGCAGGCTGATGCCATGCCCGCGCAGCAAGGCGTCCTTTACCGGATCGCGCCAGTAGCGCTTGAGCGAATCCAGCGAAATATCGTGGCGAATAGCGTCGGTGCTGTTGGCGTGCTCGCGGTCATCCGGAGTCGCCATGAAGTCAGACGCCTGTAGAAAGCGCGGAACGACTTCCGCTGAGGGTACGGCGAGATAGGCGGGTTCGTAGGAAAACAGTCGCGTATCGTGCAACGGTCGCCCTTGCACATCGCGCTCGTAGTAGCGCGCGTCGAACGGCTGCAGCGGATGGTGGATGCCCCATGGACGTTCTACTTTCTCGTTGTCGGCGATGCCGTGCTGGTCGTCCAGAAACTGCAGTAGCTCGGCCAGCGGGGCGGCCGGGTTGCGCGGTTTGCCGTCGCGCACGCCTTCGCCGATATAGCTGATGTGCAGCATGTCGCGCGCCGACATCATCGCTTCGAGAAACAAGTAGCGATCCTCGCTGCGCGTTTCGCGATCGCCGCGGCGCGGCTGATGGATGATCTTGTTGAGCCCGGCATCCTTGCTCGGGCGCGGAAATTCGCCCTCGTTCATGCCGAGCAGGCAGACGACGCGGAAGGGAATCGAGCGCTGCGGCACGAGACCGCAGAAAGTCACGCCGCCGAGCAGAAAGGCCTGGCGTTCGGGCACGGCGTCGAGCGCGCCGCCGACCGCTTCGCGTATCACGCTCCACGGAAGTGGCGTGCTGAGGCCGGTTTCACTGGCCTGGCTGCCGAGGCTGGCGGCCACGCGGCGCAGCGTATCGAGTGCGCTGTTTTCCGCTTCGTCGCGGAGGTCGGCGAGAAAGAGTGTGTCGATGCGTTCCAGCAGCCATTGGCTCCATGCGGCCAGCGAGCGCGTCGAGCCGAAGGCCTGCCGCATGGCGCGCAATTCGCCGAGCAGACGATCGACTTGGCCGATCGCTTCGACCGTGCCGCCAGCAACGCCGTCCAGTGGAAGGATGTCGTCCAGCAGGAGCGTGTTCGACATTTGGCCGTCTGGATGGCTATTAACGGGACCATTTGAAACGTCCGTATCGCGTCCGACGATCAGTCCGGCATACAGGCGGTCCAAACCGAACTGCCACGAGTTGGCGTCGGTAGCCGCTGCGCCCACGTCGGCCTTCATCTCGGCATCCAGGCCCCACGCCACGTGTGCGCGCTGCAGCCAGCGCTCCAGCGCGTCGCGGCTGCCGCGGTCGAGGCCGAATCGGCGGGCAACGGCAGGCACGTCGAGAAAGTCCATCACCTCGCTCACGGCGAAACGGCCTTCAGCCAGATCGAACGACTGCGCAAAGGCACCTATCAACGGATGCGCGCGCGCCAGCCCGACGTCCGCCAAATGCCAGGGAATATGCGTAGGATCGCTGCGGTACTGTGCCTGCTCGCCAAACACGGCGCCAAGGTACGGCGCGTAAGCGCTGATGTCCGGTGCCATGACGACGATGTCACGGTGCTGCAGGCCGGGTTCGTCGGCGAGGGCGCGCAGCAAGGTGTTTTTCAGCACCTCCAGTTCGCGCAGCCGCGTATGGCAGGCGTGCACGCGGAGGCTGGCATCGTCGCGCAGGGCCATCAGCAAGGTCTCGCCGCTTTCGCCGCCTTCTGTCGCCCTGCGAACGGATTCGCCAACCAGCGCCGGCTGCAGGCAGCGAATGCTGGACTGCAGCTGGGCCAGCAGGGAGCTTTCGCCGGGCAGCGGCTCGGCGTCGTCGAGCGGGTCGCGTTCGTCGATGGCGTCGCAGTCGTCCAGGGTTAGGCAGAAATCCTGGGCGATGCGGCCGAGCGCCACCAGCAGCGGATGGCCGACTTCGAAATACAGCGCGTCGGGATCATCCTGACGCTCCAGCAGAAAACGCTGCCGGCGCAGATAGACCCAGTGCTCGCGGCACGGGTCGGGAAAATACAGATGCACCGGCCGGTGCAGTGCGCTGGCCTGCAGCGCGGCGAGCACGTCGGGCGGCAGGTGGCTGATGCCGAACACGTGCAGCGGCGTGCCGTCGTGGCTCCGTTCGGCCCGCAGCGCATCGATCAATAGGCTGCTGCGCTGTGCGCGATGCGGTCGGTTGATGGTGAGCTGCACCTGCCGCCACAGCGTTGCCTGCCAGTCGCGCGCGTGTTTGCCGGGGTGATTCTCCCAATCGAGAATCCAGTCCGGTCGATACGTGAGGTATTGCGTATACAGGCCGGCCAGGTATTCGGCGAGCTGAAAGCTGCGGCGTGCCGCGCCGTCGCCGGCCAAGTACGTGCTGATCTCGGCGGAGCCCAGTGTCGGCAAGGCCATCAGCAGCCGCCAGCGCAGCACCTCACTGCGGTAGGCGCCACCGATCAGCGCCTCGTCACCCAATGTGCTGCGGGCCACGCGCTCGAACCATTGCCATGGCAGGATCATGTCGATATTCGCCGCGATACCGTGACTTCCGCGGGGGCCGGGCCGATGCGCAAAGACGCCCAGCAGCCATCGCTTCAGGCCCGGGTGCGCCACCACTACGGTTTGCGCGGTTAGCGGATTGGCCGGCCGCTCGGCCTCCAGCAGCGCTGCCAGAGTGTCGGCCAGCCGCTCGGTGCGGCTTCCGCGGTGCACGATCAAACCGCCTGCGTTCGAAGTCATCCGTAAAGACTAAGGTATCCCGGTCTCAATCGGCGATACGCGGGCGGCTCTCGGTCGATTCCTGATGCGTGGCTAGCGTTCCGCGTCAAGGGTGCTGGAGAATTCACGGCGCTGCTACTGACGTTCGCTGCACGATTCAGGCACGATGGGCTCATACGTGGTTTCGGGGTAGGCGATGTCGAGTCTGGAACAGGCACGGGGTGAACTGCGCGAGCGCTTCTATCAAAGCGTGGCGGAGACCCTGACGCTGTTGCATACCGCGCCCGGTTACGATCGCCGTCTGGCGATGGTCGAGATCACGCGCATCCTTTCCTCGATCATCGAGCTGCCGTTGGTGTGGATCGGGCGGCGTGAGCCCAATCGCTCCGATATCGACATGGTGGCCGCGGCGGGTCCCGAGGCTGATTACGCGTACGACCTTCGGCTCAGTACCGACGAGAACCATCCGGGCGGCCGCGGTCCGCTCGCTCTGGCGTATCGCCAGGGCGGTGCGCGCGTTACGGCCATCGACGATCCGGCTTTTGCGCCATGGCGCGAGGCCGCCAAGCGCCGATATTTCGGCTCGGTCATCACGGCGATATCGGGCACGCGCGACGGCGGCCAGATCAGTCTTTCCGCGTATTCCCGAAACGACGGGCCTGCGCTGAACGACGAGCTGCTGGACTGGGCGCAGCGGTTGGTCGAGGAGCTGGCGCGCTTCTGGGATCATCAAGCCCTGCTTGAGCGCAATATGCGTATGAGCCGCTACCGTGATGCGCAGCGCACGATTCAGCGCGCGCTGCTGGATCAGCCTGATCCCGATGCGGTTTATCGCACGCTGGCACACGCCCTGGCCGAGATCGCCGGCGCCGCCGCGGTGGATGTCTACGCTGCGGAAGAGGGTAAGGAGACGCTACAACGCGTGGCACTGGTCGGGCCGATGGCCGACGCGATGCGCAAACTGCCGCTGCCGGATCGCTACAGCGACGATCCCGATGCGCCGTCGCGCACGCGCGTGTTCATGCATGGTCAGCCTGTCGTGTTGATTCGCCCCTCCGACTACCCCGGCGCGCCCCAGCCCTGGCGCGACCATCCGCTGTCGCAGACCGGTGCCGTGGGTTGCTGGCCCGTACTGGCTGCCTCCGACGACCGCGGCAAGCCCATGCCGGTGGCCGTGATCGCGCTGGTGACGGTCGAGGACGATGCGTTTGATGACGAGATGCGCCGTCTGCTGGACGAAATTGCCGACGCTGCGGGCCTCGCCTTGCGCCAGCATAGCCAGCGGCGCTCGCTGTATCAGGAGCAGCAGCGGCAGACGTATCTGGCCCTGCATGACGCGCTCACCGGTTTGCCCAATCGCCGCGCGCTTGATCTGCGTCTGGAAAAAGTGCTCGCCAAGGCGAAGCGCGAGGTGAATCTGGTGGCGCTCGGCCTGCTCGATATGGACGACTTGAAGCCGATCAACGACCGCCATGGGCATGCCATGGGAGATCGTATTCTCGTCGGTATCGCCGCGCGCCTGCGTCATGCCCTGCGCAGCGAGGATTACGTGGCACGCCTGGGCGGTGACGAGTTCGTGCTGCTGTTTGACCAGCTGGAATACGAGGAGGATCTCGACGCCTTGCTCGATCGCGTGGGCGACGCGCTGCAGCAGCCCATGGTGATCGACGGCAATACCTTTCAGCTGTCGGCCAGTCTCGGTATCGCGCTGTTTCCGCTGCATGCCGATGCCAACGGTGAGCAGCTGCTGCGGCGCGCCGATCAGGCGATGTATCAGGTCAAGGCGCACAAGCGCGGCCGCAGCCGCTGGTGGTCGTTACCCACTTCCCCCGAACGGATCACCGCGTTGCCGGCCGAGCTCGATGCCCGTGGCGTAACTCCCTACGGCTCGGCGGCCGCCGATCTGTTGAAGAGCGGTTTCGACGCCGTGGAAGCAAAGCTGCCGCGCGTGATGGAGCACTTCTACGTCGAACTGCAGCTGCACGAGGGCATGGCCGGGATGCTCGGCGTGCTGCCGGCCGAGGGGCTGAACGAATTCAAGCGACGCGTGGCCGATCATGTGCTCATGCTGTTTCAGCCGGAGCTGGCGTGGGAGGCGCATCGCGCCAACGCAATGCGCGCAGGGCTGACCTACGCCGCTTGTGGTGCCGAGGAAGTGTGGCTGCTGGAAGTGATCGACCGACTGCGCGAGGTGCTGGTATCCACGCTGGGCGGTGGGCTGGAGCCTGACGCGCGGCCGTTGAGCATCGTGCTGCAGCGGCTCGGGCTGGAGCGCCAGTGGCAGCTGGAAAGCATGCGCACTTTGCAGCGTCGCCGCGTTGCCGTGTTGGCCAAGCTCAATGCGCTGGCGTGGTCGGCGGAAAGTTATCTGGATCTGATCGAAGGCGTGGTGCATACGCTAGCCGCGCACGAGGAGGTTCTGGCCAGCGCGGTCGGTCGGCCGGACGTGAATGGCAAGCTGACTTACGAAGCGGTATCCGGCGAGGTGTTCGCGCGTTATCTGCGTGCGCTGGAAAGCGGTGAAGTAGCGCCGATTCTGGTGAGTGCAGACCGCCCCGAAGGCAACGGCCCCAGCGGTCGCGCCTGGCGCACCGCGACCGTCCAGCGCTGCGCGCACTACGCCACCGACCCCAGCATGGCGAGCTGGCGCGATCTGGGAGTGACCATGGGTCTGGTTTCCAGCGTCGCTATCCCGCTTTGCCCTTCGCCGCGCACACCGGCGGCAGTATTGACGATCTACGGCGCCTTTCCCGGCGGCTTTCAGAGTGAGGATCAGCAGGCCTTCATCGAGCAGATCAAGACCGTGCTCGATCTGTCGCTGTCTCGCTTGGCGCCGCCGCGACCCGGAGCCGAACTGCTGCCGTTCTTCGTGCGCGAACGCTGGCGTAGCTTGATCACTACCGACGCGATGCAGATGCACTATCAGCCGGTGGTGCGATTGGCCGACGGTTACATCACCGAGCTGGAGGCCTTGGCGCGACTGCAGGATGCTGACGGCGAGCTGCTGTTGCCGGCGCGCTTTCTTCCTGCGCTTGGGGACCTGGAGTTGATCGAGCTGTTCGGCCAGGGCCTGACCCAGGCCACCGCCTGCCGCCAGCGCCTGGCCGGGCTCGGCTTCACGCTGGATATGTCGGTCAATATTCCCGCAGTCGCGGTCGAGGATTCGCGCTACGTCGATATGGCGGCCGCGGTACTGAGCGCGAGCAGCTGTCCGCCAGCGGCGGTGCTGCTGGAAATACTGGAATCACCCATTGGCACCGGCGACTCCGCGCCGCGCGTGCTCAACGGCATGAAGGCGCTGAAAGAACTTGGCGTACGTCTGGTCGAGGACGATCTCGGGGCTGGCTACAGCTCGCTGGTTCGACTGCGCCAGTGGCCATTTGATCGGGTCAAAATCGATCAGGCGCTGGTCCGGCAGGTCGCCGACGATCCGCTGCGCACGCTGCGTTTTATTCGCCAATTGATTCGCCTCGGCCACGATCTCGATCTTGAAGTGGTGGTCGAAGGCCTGGAGACCACCGGGCTGATCGAGGCGGCACTCGTCCTTGGCGCCGACTTGGGTCAGGGCTACGCGCTGGCGCGGCCGATGCCGGCCGAGCGTCTGGAAGGCTGGCTGGCCGGTCCGCATGCGGCAGCCGACGCGGACCATCCGATCACCGCGCTGGGTGCGCTGGCTTCGGCGCTGTTCTGGGAAGAGCGGCTGTCGGCGCTGCCGTCCCAACCGACGTTCTGGAAGTCCCACGCCGAAGCCAGCTGTGCGCTCGCTCACTATCTGGAATCCGGCGAAGCGGTATCGACCCGCCTCGTCGACGCCCATACTGCCATGCACCAGGCCTCTGTCAACGGGCCGGCCGACCCGGCATACCGCAAGATCCGCAGCGAATTCATCGGCATCCTGATCGAGCACGTCAAGGCCGAGGAAGAGCGCCAGGATCGGACGGCGCCGCTTGAGTCAGTTTAGGATGCGGGTGCGACGCCTTGGTGCGTGCCGAATGTGCGGCAGCTTTGTAGACGTTTGTAGGCCGCCGGGGACTGACGTTAAAGGAAGCACCGACTTGCGCGCAACGAGGCCTTCCCATGCGCCATGCCGAGCCGCTAAGTGCCTCGGCATGGCGTAACTCTGCAAAAGCTGCGTCAGGTCTTGT
>Ga0302316_10003215_pt1 | contig 11234 bp, 11 predicted proteins | sample III_Palsa_N3_2_FD_200456 | JGI IMG/M metagenome (GOLD analysis project Ga0302316, IMG submission 200456) | Peat permafrost microbial communities from Stordalen Mire near Abisko, Sweden - III_Palsa_N3_2 | ecosystem: Environmental > Terrestrial > Soil > Palsa > Peat permafrost | place: Sweden... | reverse complement strand
CCCAACGCGCCATTGCCCGCCGCAGTATTGAACCGTCCGGCGGTGAGATCCAACAGCGCTCCCGCGCCCATTGCGGTGTTCTCGTATTCATCACTACCCACAGGGTCAGGTGGCTGGGCAGCATAAGCAGACTCAGCAAAAAGGGCCAGTGCACCAGTCAACCCCAATACTCGTCCAATGGAACGTGAATGTGAACATGCCATGGCTTACACCCCTCTTTGAATTAGAAAACGCTCCGATCCATTTATCACCCCGCGGCCTGAGCAAAGTGTACGCCTCCGATGCGCGCCACACACCGCTTGAGGTCAATCAGACAGAGCTATGATTTCTGGCATCGCGCCAATTCCTATATCCTGTCAAAGCCCATGAATTATCCCGAACTAACGGAGCGCACCATGGATCGACGTACATTCGGAGCTTCTGTAATGGCAGGTGCAGCAACTCATGCCATTCCCACCTGGTCCGCGCCAAGCGGGATAAAAGCGATCGCATTCGACGGCTTGGCGCTTTTCGATCCACGACCCATCTTCGCGCTGGCAGAGCAGTTTTTCCCAGGCAAAGGCGGGTCGCTCGTTGCAACGTGGCGAGGCCGGCAGTTTGACTATACGTGGCTTCGCACAATCGTCGGCAGCTACGTTGATTTTTTGCAAGTTACCGACGACGCATTATCATTCGCGACAGAGGCGGAAAAAATACCCCTATCGGCGGAACAGCGACAGCAATTGATGGCCGGTTTCATGAACATGACAGCGTGGCCAGATGTGGTACCAATTCTTAAGGCTCTCAAAAGGCAGGGCCTTGGCCTTGCACCCCTGACTGACTTTACCGTGCCCATGCTCGAAGTCGCGATCCGTAATTCAGATCTAGGCGGTGTGTTCGATCATTTACTATCCACCGACCTTGTAAAAGCCTACAAACCCGATCCTCGTTCATACCAGATGGGGCTTGACGCCTTCGGGCTGCATCGCGAGCAAATCGCCTTCGTCGCTTTCGGGGGCTGGGATGCCGCCGGCGCAAAAACTTTTGGTTATCCGACCATATGGATGAATCGGCTCAATACGCCGACGGAACGCCTCGGCGTGCTGCCGGACAAGATCGCATTGAATTTCGAAGCGCTGCCCGCTTTTGTCGGCGTGTAGGTCGCCTGGTACTACCGTGGATCGTCACCGAGGGAAATCGCGCGCGCCGGGCAGTGGTTGACGGCTTCGCGTACCGCATCCTCGTGCTCCCGTGGCACCTCGTCGACCAGCACGATGGCGTAGCCGTCGTCGTGCAACGCGAACACCTCGGGGCAGAGCCCTACGCAGACCCCGAAACCGGCGCATACGTTCGCGTCGACATGGACTTTCATTGTGAACTACCCGGCACGGGGTCGAACTCCAAGTTGATGTGAGTCAATCCGCGCAATATGAAGGTTGGCAGATAACTGTAGCGTCGTGCGCCGGGCGGCCCATGGACTTTCTCGGAGATGCGAATGTCGCTGGTTCGGTCAAACATCCGGTTAAGGCTGACGACCGCCTCCGCTCGCGCCAGGGGGGCGCCGGGACACGCGTGGCGGCCGCGGCCGAATGCCACATGTAGCCGTGCGTTGCCCCTTTCTATCTGGAACTCTCCCGGGTTTTCGAATTTGCGGGAATCCCGGTTAGCGGCACTGTTAGCGATATACATGAAGGTGCCGGCCGGAATATCGACGCCGCCGACTTTGGTCGGCCTCTTCGCCAATCGGAAGTCGCCCTTGACAGGACCCTCTATCCGCAGGCATTCCTCGACAAAATTGGGGATGAGACCGCGATCCTTGCGAAGGCATTGCTGGAGGTCGGGGCGATCGCCGATCACTTGGAAAGCGTAGCTGAGCAGTCGCACCGTGGTTTCCTGCCCGGCAGCGAACAGGTTGGAGGCAACCCGGGCGACATCGAGAGGCTCTGGCACCGAACCATCGGGAAAGGTGGCTGCCGCGAGCTTTGAGAGGATATCCCCTTTAGGGTTGCGCCGACGGTCCTCGATATACGTCGAGAAGGTATCGTAAAGCCACGCCAGCGGCGAGTGCTCGACTTTGCCTTCCTTCACGCCCCCTACCCCGGCTCCCCCACCCTCCTGTTCCTGGCGTATGAGTTTCTTCCGGAACTGCACTCGATCTTCGGGTGGCACGCCCAACAGATCGGAGACGACGAGCACGGCGAAAGGCTGGGCGTAGTCGTTCATGAACTCGCACTCGCCACGAGAGATGAAGCTGTCGATCTGCTGCTCGGCCAACTTCCACATGAAGTCCTCATTTTCCTTGAGGCGCTTTGGAGTGATCAGAGCCATCAGCAACGCCCGGTGTGCGGTGTGCTTCGGCGGATCCATGGTCGGGAGCTGATCGCTGAATGCCGTTTTGTCGCGGTAAGCTTCTATCAGCTCGGAAATGTCCTCGTTTCCATGCCCCTCCAGGGGAATAGGGCAGCCCGCAAACGGTCCACTGGTCGACATACAGGAGGAAAAGCGATCGGGATCGTTGTAGACCTCGAGGGCTTCGTCATAGCCCGTTACCATGACAATGCCCTGATGCGGCTCACGCAGTACCGGAGACTTTTCTCTCAGGTAATCAAAATAGGAGTACGGATCGTTCACGAACCGATCGCTGCGGAAGAAATCGTACTTCTCAAACTCGAGATGCTTATCGTTCAATTGGGTCCCCTTAGAGCTTCTGCCGGCGGCGGAAGCGTTTACGACCAAGCCAGGCTTGTCTGGGATAGTTCCGGGAGCACGGAATGGGCGTCGCCGACATGCCCACTTTTCACAATCGACTGAAAGCCAAGTGGGCGTGGCTGGGAGTGTAATTAAACAAGTGGCGTACTTCAAATATTCTGCGATACCTGGTGCGCTGTTGTTTCATTAGTAGAATCCCGCTTTTCGCGACATTCGGCGTACGTCTGTTCAATTATGTTGGCTGCGACTGGCATTAGGCGCTTGGGCGAAAACGTTTCGCTGTTGGGCAGAATGGGCAAGCAGAAGCGGATTCACGCATGGCTGACGATCAATACCGCTGAATGCGCATCTATGCAACGCCGCATGTCTTGCGCGTCGGAGGGAAAGCCGGCGCGCTGATTTAAGCCCTTACGACGTTTCGTCGTATGCCAAGCGGGCGATCTTGATCGCTGCATGGCTGCGATCGGCCCACCGGACAAGAACGGTCAGGGGCTCGAGAATTGTCTCGCCTAGGGGTGTCAGGCGGTACTCGACGCTGGGCGGCTTGGTCGGGAACACCTTCCGAGCGATCAGGCCGTCACGTTCCAGGTCGCGGAAGGTCTGCGTCAGCATTCGCTTGGAGATGTCCGGGATCGAGCGCTGAACGGCGCTGAAGCGGTGCGGGCCGTTCGCCAGAGTAACCAGGATGAGCGTTGACCACTTGTCACCGATCCGGTCGAGAACATCCCTCACCGGGCATTGCGGGTCGTACGACCACTTCCCCTGATTTTCGGGGGAGGAATGGCTGAGCACTTCACCGGATACCGGAGCGGTTACTTCCGCCTCACCCTGTCCCAAAATCCTGCCTCCTTCACGCTGCGCATGGTCTCACTTAGTATCCTTGTGCCCAATGCAAACCACAAGGTAGAACGACCATGCCCGTCAACCCCAAGCTCTTCGTCACTGGCGCTACCGGCCAGCTTGGCCGGCTCGTCATCGACACGCTGCTCGAGACGGTGCCCGCCAACGCTATCGTCGCGGGTATGCGTGATCCGGCCAAGGATGAAGGAACCGCAAATGCGCTTCGCGAAAAGGGTGTAGAGGTTCGTGCCGCTGACTATTCCCGACCAGAAACGCTGGCGAGCGCGCTTGCGGGCGTGGATCGGCTTCTCCTTATTTCCAGCAGCGAGAATGGCAAGCGCAAGGTACAGCACCGTAACGTCATTAAGGCCGCGAAGGATGCCGGTGCCAGTCTGATCGCCTACACCAGCATTCTCCACGCGGACGAGTCGCCGCTGTTCCTCGCTGAAGAGCATCGCGACACGGAAGCGGCCTTGGCGGAAGCCGGCGTGCCGTTCGTCCTTCTGCGGAACGGTTGGTACACGGAGGTCTATACGTGGCGGCTGCCGCTCGCCTTGAAGCATGGCGTCCTCATGGGCGCAGCGGGGAATGGACGCATCTCCTCCGCAGCGCGTGCCGACTATGCCAGGGCTGCGGCGACTGTATTGGCCGGCGGCGGCTGCGCTGGTCGCATCTATGAGCTGGCGGGCGATGCATCCTTCACGCTGGCCGAGCTCGTCGCCCTGGTGGCCGAAGCGTCGGGCAAGCCGATGGCCTACCAGAATATGACGCCTGAAGAGTTCGGATCGGCGGCGGTGCAATCCGGCGCGGCGGAGATGCTCGCCAGGATCCTGTCCGACACCGATGCAGGTGTGGCCAAAGGAGCGCTGTTCGATAACCGCGGCCAGCTTGCCCGATTGATCGGGCGACCCACCACTCCCTTCCAAACCACGATCACCGGTTTTGTGCGCAACCAGCAGGCCGCCGGCGAGGCTTCGGGCCACGCGTAAGTCGGCCTGGCGGAAAATGAATTTAGCCTGGCGCTCGAAACCGCAGGCGTGGACGAGTGCCGTATGAGCGCTACGGCTAGCCAAACCGATCTGCTTCGGGAGCCACTGCGCAACTAAGTCAATTACTTCCGGCAGCTTCGAGACACCACCCAACACGGCACAACGTCCAATGTCCGGTAGCAAGTGGACTTCGGTTTTGGGGCGACCTTTGAAGACGAGCGTATCCGCCTGCGGGACGAAATAGTCGTTTGCGCCGTTGATGACGAGCATCGGAGCGTTTTTTTGCTTGGTCGAGCAGCGAACGACGCGAGAAGCGAGTTTCCCACGCTCAAATATTTTCGCGCGAACGCGGACCATTCGTACGACCATCCGCCCGGCGCATCGGCCCACATATCTTTGATCGTCGCTCGCAATGTATCGACATCCGCTTTCGGGATCCCGAAAGCAATGAATTGGCTATAGCGGTCTTCGAAACTGGAGGCAGGGCTGAGGTTATAGGTGTAGCTCATGACAAATCTCCTGTCGGATCGAATTTCTCGGGTATCGTGGCCGGTCATTGGCAAGTTAGCGGCGCGCGACGGAAGAGTCATTTGGAAACGGTCTGGATTGTGCACTGTGCCTATCCTTAACGCGCCTTTTAGCAGACGGACTCTGGCAAGCCCTCGTGCACAGGCAATTCGACTCTTGCGGCCAATCCACGTCGGCGGCCTCGGAGTTCGACCGCAAGAAACGGATATTGACCTGGGGAGCCCGGCTGCATAATAGGACGCATTACACCATCCGAGCGGACCTCTGTGACCAAAGCTCTTGATTACGCTCACTATGCCGCAAAAGCCTGGATAGAGGGTCTCGACGAACGGCCGGTGGCAGCGAGGGCGACGCTGAGACAGCTCAGGAAAACGTTTCAACGAGCGCTGCCTGAGACCGGCATGAAGGCTGAAGAGGTTATTCGTTGGATTGCGGAGAATGCCAACGACGGGATGCTGGGCAGTGCGGGCGGGCGCTTTTTTGGCTGGGTGATCGGCGGTGGTCTCGAGTCGGCTCTGGCCGCCGACTGGCTCGTGGCAACGTGGGATCAGAACGCCGCGCTCTATGCCTGCGGCCCGGCGGCGGCGGTGATCGAGGAGGCGGCTGGCGAATGGATCAAATCGTTGCTCGACCTCCCGCGCGAGGCATCTTTTGCCTTCACGACCGGGTGTCAACTTGCGCATGTGACCTCCTTGGCAGCAGCGCGATACGCCGTTCTAAAGCGCGCGAATTAGGACGTCGAAAACGACGGCATGTTCGGTGCGCCGCGAGTCACCATCATGACCAACCACCAAAAGCACGGCTCGATCGAACGTGCCGCCCGATATCTTGGGTTTGGACGCGCCTCACTCATGTCGCTGCAGACCGACGCTGCGGGCCGCGTCATGCCGCAGGCGCTGGAGCGGGCGCTCGTCAACGCGACAGGACATGTCATCGTGATTCTGAACGCTGCCGATCTAAACGTCGGCGCTTGCGATCCCTTTGCCAAACTGATCCCCGTGGCAAAGCTGGCGGGCGCATGGGTACATATCGATGGCGCCTCAACAGATCAATGCGACCGGCGAGGCATTCTTCTCGGGTACGACCTGGCGTGGGCGACGAGCCATGCGGGTAAGCGTTGTCAATTGGCGGACGTGCGCAAGAGACGTCGAGCGCGCGATCGCCGCAGTGCGCTCGGTCCTCGCTGCCGCCCACACGTCTACGGACTACATAATCTGAAAGTTTACACGCCGGTCGCAAGATGGATAGACTCTGCCTCCCAAAAAGCTGTCGTACCAGCGACTGTTCACGGTTCTAGCAGGGTCATTTCTGAGCTGCGCGGCGGGCTGATTTACCGGGGCGCTCGTGCAACGTCTCCCCCGCTTTTGAGCATTTGAACGAACTTCAACAATCGCCTCTCGCGGGTCCCAGGTTCTTTTGCGTTGTACAGTCGATAGACAATGGCTTAGCGGTTCTCGCTGTCGAGTGATTCGCAACCACCTGTCCTATGATCGTTGCCATGCTCGACGACCGCACGGGCGCTTCAGTACCAATTCCAGCCCACTTGGGAATCTTTGTCTGGAGCCAGGAGAAAAACATAGGCGGTGTTGTGACGGAGTTCCTCATGGCGCCTGGCGCCATTCACTGCCTCAAAGTATGAGGCTCTGCGTCGAGCTTTCGGTGTAATTCAATAGTCGTTATGGGTGCTGATAGAAATGAACTTGCGTCGCAGCACCTCGCGCCGCGAGCCTATGCCGACGACTGCCTGCCGCCTCTCAGGGCAACGCAGGCACACAGAAGACAACGCCAGCCAATGCGGGCTTCGTTTACAAACATATGGTCGACGGCGCCTTCGGTGCGGCCGGGACGTTATCGGAGCGCACGGAGCCCAGAGCCCGCTGGCGGTCGCACTTCTGTCGGCGGCCGTCGCTCCGGCGCGGACCGAGCCGGCCAACAACGTGTTCATCGTCCATGATGCCAGCCGTCCAGGGAGCCACAGAAGGCAGGGCGGCCTTGGCGGTGCTCTGGTTGTATTCATTATTTATCTTCGCTAATATTGTTTCTTAAATCGTTTCATATTATGTATTTATTATCTATAACTTGTTAAAATATAAGTATATTTTGATGTAATAATTGTTTCATAATGACTCTCACTGATACGCTTATTCAGACTCTTCGCGCGCGCCCGCATTTACCAGCGGGCGAGTTGCTCGCAGCCTTGAGCGTGAGCCGGGCAACACTCATGCGCGCCGTGCGTGCGGCAGGCCCCGAGGTCTTGACCATCGGGCGAGCGCGCCGCACCTCCTACGCCGCCCGCCGCCGGCTGCGCGGCAGCGCAGACCCTCTGCCAGTGTTCCAGGTCGATGAGCAGGGTGGGTCGGAACAGGTTGGGCTCCTAAACCTAGCCTATCCGGATGGCAGTGTCTTCGAACTTGACGCCCAACCCCTTTGGCCTCTTGATGACTCGATGCACGACGGCTGGTTTGACGGGCTGCCCTATTTTCTGCAGGACCTGCGGCCCGATGGCTTTCTGGGACGGCAGTTTGCGCGCGCGCATGGACAGATGCTGCAACTCGGCGAGGATCCTCGCCGGTGGTCCGACGATGATGCGATGTATGCCATCTCCCTACTAGGAGCGGACCAGAGTGGCAACTTCATCGTCGGTGAGGTCGCCTTTCGGCGGTGGCTGGATCAGATTCAGCAGCCCCCTGCATGCCTGGAGGAAACACAGGTGCTCGATGCGTACATCGAGCGCGCGCAGCGCGCGATGCAGGACGGAAATATCGGATCCTCGGCGGCCGGCGAATTTCCAAAGTTCACCGCATTACGTACGCTGAACGGCGCGCCGACTCATGTTCTTGTCAAGTTCTCGGGGTCCGACAACTCCGCAGGCACGCAACGCTGGTCGGATCTTCTCGTATGCGAGCATCTCGCAGCACAAACCCTCGCGACTGTGCCAGGACTGACTGCGGAACAAACAAGCATATTAAAGGCCGGAAACCGTACCTTCCTCGAAGCGATTCGCTTTGACCGCCATGGGAGCCGCGGCCGCTCGGGGCTGTGCTCCTGGGCGGCTTTCAACTACGGTTGGTTTGGGCTTGCCGGAAGGCCTTGGACCGAAGGGGCTGCAAGGCTTCTCGAACGTGGACTCATTGATCGAGGCACCGCTCAGGCCATCAACCGGTTGTGGCACTTCGGTCAGCTGATCGGCAATACCGACATGCACGATGGCAATCTGTCATTTGAACCGCAGGTTTCCGCGACAACAACCTCTCTGATACTGGCCCCTGCATATGACATGCTTCCGATGCTCTATGCCCCGCAGCGAGGTGTCGAACTTCCACTGGTAAATTTCGCCCCGCGGCTACCCCTGCCGGCTGAGCGCGAAGCGTGGGCATATGCGGCCACTGCCGCCGATCAATTCTGGTCCCGCGCTGCGGATGATGCTCGCATCGGCGCGGAGTTCCGCGCGCTCTCCGTTGATAATCTACACACGATTCGTAAAACTGTCGGGCTTCTAAGTGGCCGTGGCAGCTCCGCGTGAGGTTGAGGAAAACTCGGATTGATGGAACGATCGCGGAAAAGAAAATCTGGACGGTATCCAAAGCTGCGATACTTCGGCAGCCAGCAAACCGCAAGCAACATCGCATGCGATCGCATTCGCGGTAAGGTCCTCCTCGACGTTCGGAGAGACGATGAAATTCCAGAGTCGTATCAAAAAGGAATTGACCGAGGGGATTGTTCGAGCGATTCTCGATGACGCGGGTTATCGCGTCATCGATTCGGGCATTGAAAATCTTGTGCGCGAACTGGAATGCCTTACAGCATTGGAATATGCGAGTCTCGACTACCCAAAAGCGATGCGTGCCCTCCCTGATCTCGTGGTGATGAACCGAGAACAGACAACGAAATACCTAGTTGAGATCAAGTACCGCAACGGCTGGTCGCTCACGGTCTTCGATGACATCAAGGAACAGGTGGAAATTTTCAAAGAGCTCACCCTCATTTACCTGAATAGTAACCCCGCAGTTACATCTGGCCAGGCAACTGGACCAAGCACTTACCTTCGATGCTGCAAGCTGCGTGCAAATGCCGAAACGCACGCATACGAGATCGAAATTCACCGCTACGAAGCGTGGGTGTGGGTCGCGGTTGCTAGCCTGAATGCCAACCCGGGCCAATGGTGGGGACTTAGCACATTGCAACGTGTATTCCCTCAGATCAGTGATCGCCGTGACGAAGGTACGCTCATGACCGCCATCCATGCGTTACAGGGGATTCTGAATGACCCGGAGGCCCAGGAATCGGCAGTTTGATCACCACCACAACGCTTACGGTCCAGAGATTGGCTCTGTCCGCATTTCAGAGAACTCCGATCTTCACCCACCCGCTGCACCAACCGGCGAACGCGACACTTTTTCCAGCGAAGAGCGCACAGGAACCCACCGAATCTCCCGTCTTCTTGTAGAGCGAACAATTCCCGCAATAGGCACCTGATTTCGCCGATTTTGCCACGTAATCGCGCCCTCTCGCGGCTGGATCATTCGGATCCAATGCCGGCAAGTCGGCACGGGCGGCCGCGCCTATAAAAAGACCTGCAACCGGAACGAACGCACTCGCAATCAGGCTGCCCTTCACCAGGCCGCGCCGTGTAATCATCTTGTTCATGTTCATGCCCCTCCCCTCGGTAGTGAGCTTGCAGACCCCAGTGCAATCAACCGAACCAAGCCAGCGTTCAACTGTAAGCGTCCTGGCGATCAAACGGTCTACGTTCGAACACGCCGTCCACCTGACGCCCAATCGAAAAACGTTGCGGTGCGTTCTTAGCGTCTCTTGCCTAGGCCGGCAAAAGTCCGACCGTACGATAGTTGTCGATCATCGTGTCGAAGAGTGCGATATCCGAGCGGCCTCTAGCGAAGAGCTGGGCGTCGATGCGATTGCGAAATCCATTATGGTCCTCGGACATCAGAATATTCTTCTCAATCGCGATCTGGCGGCCCTCTATGGCGTGACGACCAAACGACTCAACGAACAGGTCAAGCGAGACCTTGCACGATTTCCGATCGACTTCATGTTTCAGCTGACCGCCGAGGAGGAAACCGCATTGAGGTCGCATTTTGCGGCCTCAAACGAGCCAGCGGTAAATTGTTGCGGGCGACGGTATTTGCCCTACGCATTCACCGAACAGGGCGTGGCGATGGGAATCGAACCCACACGGGCAGCGCTCCCGAAGCCGAAAAACATAGGGTTTCCCGTTGCGCCAGGATTCAGGTGTGATTGGCGTGTGAATTTTCGCGGTACGTAGGGCTAACTAGGGAGACGTCGGTGTGCGAAGTCCCGGGCTCGAGCCTATCCGTGGTAGGTCCCTGCCCGGCAAGACCGGACGCTCACGCGCATGCGGCAGGTCCATGTTTTTCTATCTCGTTCAATGTCTTGCACCCGAGTGCACTTGCTGCTCGAGCGCGGCGGCCGCCTTCCGCATCGGCGAAGCAAAGGCGCCCCACTCATGCTCTGGCGGCCGGGTTTGCCGGGGCCACCTCGGACCACCGCATTGTGAATATGTGAAATGCCGTCGGCGGTTCATTTAATGCTTGCCGTATAAAGCATCAATGCTCAAAAAACTTCTTCACGGCGCGCGCTCCCACTATCCACTGTCAATTGCGGTACTGGTAGCCGTGTTTCTGCTGCTTGGCGTCATTGCGCTAGCAGAAAAGGCTTCGCGGGAAAGCGATGCCCGCAAGAGCCCGGAGACGTTGCAGTTCGAGAAAACACCGGATGGCTGGTTGACGCGCCAAAAAAGCGTCGCGGAATTTCGCAACGCACTGAACGCCGGCAATCTGTCTGCGGTCGGCCTGGATAGCGCCGAACCCGGCCTCGTTCTCTATTCATTAAAGAGCGGCGAGAAGGGCAGCACCATTGTGCCGGGGTGTACGATGCTTGGCTGTGCGGGGACCGTGCTGGATTCGCTCGGCGACAAGAGCGCTCAGGCCGGCTTCGCCCTGGTGCGTGTCGAAATCGACCCGCGAACCGCTAGCCGCCGTTTACTGGACATACTCACGGGCGTGCTGTCGCCCGTGCTGCTGGTGGCCGCGTTCGTGGGCGCTTGCGTCGTCGGCATTCGGCTGCATCGCGGTATGGGCGGCGGCGCCTCCCGGCTTGCTATTCGTCCCAAAACCCAATTTACGGACGCCATCGGCCAAGAAGAGGCAA
>Ga0302316_10003213_pt1 | contig 11241 bp, 11 predicted proteins | sample III_Palsa_N3_2_FD_200456 | JGI IMG/M metagenome (GOLD analysis project Ga0302316, IMG submission 200456) | Peat permafrost microbial communities from Stordalen Mire near Abisko, Sweden - III_Palsa_N3_2 | ecosystem: Environmental > Terrestrial > Soil > Palsa > Peat permafrost | place: Sweden... | reverse complement strand
GTTTCGTTTCCGTGTTCTTTGCCATGATGATGGTGGTAGAAACTCACTAATCCGTTGCCATCAAGCATTTTTACTAGTGACGAATGTGCACCATTCGTGTGCTTGTCCCATTGGGCATTGCTGTTGAAGTCCCCGGGGAGTAGGACCGGCGCTCCCTTGAACCATTCGGAATGTGCCTCGACGGCGTCGCTGACGCAAGCAACGTAATGAGAGAAGCTTGTTTTCAATGGACAAGACCAGACAGCGATGAGCCGGAATTTTTCGGGACCGTCGAACTCCATGGGGACGATCCAAGGGAATCGAGGCTCTGCCACACGTCGGATTGTCCATTCGTCACGGTAGATAATCCCGATGCCTTTATACGGAACACTGCCGAACCACAAACTTTGAAAGCCGTGGTCGCGAAGCGATGCCAGGCTTTTGCGAGAACATTCTTGGACGATGGCAATATCTGGCCGCTGTTCAAGCAGAAGATGCATCTTCTTTGCTAATGCCATCTGACAGTTCCAAGTGACTATGCGCATCAAGCGTCTTTACTCTGCCAAATGTTGGGCTTTGCCGAAGCCTTCGACGGTCGCCCCTTTGTTTGTCATCCCGAAGGGATATGTAGTTCTACTGTGCCCTCGACAAAATTTGCTTGGCAAGGACGAAAGATAGTGCGGTTGGGGCCAAGTGTACTGGCCACATGGAGGAAATGCAGATCCCTTCGGGATGACAATCAAAATGGGGTGGTATGTGGACTTTAGGGTAGCTCTGGAGCGAACTGGTCGGGCCATAGTTCTTTAGAAAGATCCTGCCAGGTGGGGTTGATGGATTGGATGAGTTCCAGCTTTCTTTCGCGGCTCCAGGACTTAAGCTCTTTCTCGCGCGCGATGGTATTGAGAACGTAGGTGAAGTGCTCGTAGTAGACGAGACGAGTGATGTTGTAACGGGCGGTATATGTGCCGGGGCGGAGTTCTTTGTGCTGCGAGACGCGCTCGGCAAGGTTGTTGGTGAAGCCGATGTAGAGCTGGAGGGAACGGCTCGCCATGATGTAGACCCAGAAGTGGTACTCGTGTGGGGGCATGGCGGGAGGATAGCAGAGTTGGTGGCGGTGCGGGCAAACTGCAGTTTCCTCTGCTGCGCTGCGGAATGGAAAGAAAAAGGGTCTGAATAGGCAGGTAACGGATTACTCCGCGAGGTGTTGGGGTTTCTTGCCGAAGTCTTCGCCGAAGTAGAAGCGCTCGACGACCATGCAGTAGATGTGTTCGAGGGCGAGGTGGGACTCCTGGATGTTCATGGTGGTGTCGGAGGGGATGATGACGTTGATGTCGGCTAGTTCGGCCATGGCGCCGCCGTTGTTGCCGGTGTAGGCGATGGTGTGGATGTTCATTTGCTTGGCTAGCTTGAGGGCCTTGACGCAGTTCTTGCTGTTGCCGCTGGTGGAGATGGCGAGGAGGACGTCGCCTTCGATGCCGAGGGCTTCTACCTGGCGCTCGAAGACGTTGTCGTAGGAGTAGTCGTTGCCGATGGCGGTGAGGATGCTGGTGTCGGTGGTGAGGGCGACGGAGCGTAATGCTGGGCGGTCGACGGTGAGGCGGGAGACGAACTCGGCGACGAGGTGTTGGGCGTCGGCGGCGGAGCCTCCGTTGCCGCAGACCATGAGCTTGCGGCCGGACTTCATGGCGTGGGCGGTGATGCGGCCGGCTTCGACGACGGCGGCGTGGATGGCTTCGTCGTTGAGGACGCGGGTCATGGTTTCGATGGATTGGGCGAGTTGTTTCGTTACGAGATCGGTCATGGTGGGGGTCCAGTGGTAAGTGATGAAGTGGCGAGTGGTAAGTGAAAGGCAAGAGCAGAAGCAGATTCCCTGCGGGAATGACAACCAAAAAGACAGACAACCAAAAAGACAAGGCTATGGTGCGGTGGCGGGTGAGACGGAGAGGGTTAGGGGTGTGGGTTTGGCGTGGCCGAAGCCGTGGTCGAAGTTGATGCGTTCGAGTTCGACCGCGTAAGGGCGGTGTTGGAGTTGGGTGTAGATGGCGCCGACGTACTCGCCCATGATGCCGAGGAAGACGAGCATGATGGATTGCAGGAAGAAGACGCCGATGATCATGGGCGCGACGCCGACCGAGAAGGTCTTCCAGTAGATGAGCTTGGCGACGAAGTAGCCGAAAGCGAAGAGGAAGCTGAGGACGCCGCCGGCGAAACCGGCGAAGGTGGCGAGACGCAGCGGGACCTTGCTGTGGTTGATGATGCCCAGCATGCCGATGTCGTAGAGGGTGTACCAGTTGTTCTTGGTGATGCCGAACTTGCGGGCGGGCTGGTCGTAGAGGAGCTTTACGGTGGGCAGGCCGATTTCGGCGATCATGCCGCGGAAGTAGGGGTAGGGATCGTCGAAGGACTTTACGAGTTCGACGACCTTGCGGTCGTAGAGGCCGAAGCCGGTGTAGTTCTGGATGGTCTCGATGGAGGAGAGACGCTCGGCGATCTTGTAGTACTGTTTGCGGGCCCAGAACATCAGCGAATTTTCTTCGCTGGTGCGCTTGATGCCGAGGACGCAGTAGGCGCCGTTCTCCCACTCGCGGATGAGGTCGACGATCATGGGGGGCGGATCTTGCAGGTCGGCGACGATGCCGATGACGGCGTCTCCGCGGCACTGGAAAAGGGCGTGGATGGGAGAGCGGATGTGGCCGAAGTTGCGGGAGTTGACGATGATCTTTACGTTGGGGTCTTCGGCGGCGATCATCTTGAGGATCGCGACGGTGTTGTCCTTGGAGGCGTTGTCGATGAAGACGTGCTCGTACTCGTAGGGGAGGCCGGCCATGACTGCGCGGACCTGGTTGTAGAGGTTGAGGACGTTGTCCTCTTCGTTGTAGCAGGGCGTCATGATCGAGATGGTCTTTTGGCTCACTGCGACTCCTTGGGGCTGGGATAAGTTTAGTGCATGTCCCAGGGGCTAAAGCCCCGAATTTTTCTTTGGCGAATTGTCTGGGCTAAAGCCCGGACCTATCTCAGAAGCAAAAGCGACGAAAACTATCCGGGGGTTGAGAGTCGAAAGGTGCCTACTCGGTGGGTTTGACCTTGAAGGTGACTTTTTTGTGGCCGACGAAGCTGAAGATGGTGGTTAGTCCCTGCACGAGGGCCCCGGCAAGATAGCCGGCGATGGCTTTGCCGGAGGAGAGCTTGTGCAGCGTGGCGAGTGGACTGCCGTGAAGGTCGGCGGCGAGGTGCGCGACCGCAATGTGGAGCGCAGGGCCGTGGGCGTGGATGGTTGCTTGCAGGAGGCGGGTGACGGCCGAAAGGGCGAGCAGGCCGGGGGCCATGCCGACGCCGTAGACGCCGAAACATTTGAACCACTCGATGAGGTAGTTGCCGCGGGTTTTGAAGACGAAGATCTTGTAGCCGAAGTAAGCGACGGTGATGTTGAGGGGTGTCGAGATGAGCGAGGCTGCGATGACGGTGAGATAGAGGAAGCGCTGGGGAACGACGTGGTTGAGCAGGAAGAGCGTGAGGGCGAAGGTGCAGTAGCCGAAGACGGTGTTGAAGAGGCCGACGCAGACGTAGCGCAGGAACTGGCCTCCGGGAAAGAGGTTGACGAGGCGCTGGAGGCGGCGTTTGGGGAGGAAGGGGTCTTGCGGGATGGGGACGACGGGGGGATGGGTGGGGTGGATTTCGTGGGTCATGCGGAGGCCTCATGCCAGTCGCGAATGCCGATCGATGGGGGACGCATGAAGTTGACGCCGAGCGTGGCGTTGAGTTTGGCGTTGAGTTTATCGATACGCAGGCCGCCGAGCAGGGGGCGGGCGGCCTTCTGGTTGAGCTCGGGGGTGGTGAGGGGGAGGATGAGCGCGGCGTCGAGGTTGAGGATGCCGCAGGCCATGAGAGCGAAGTCGTAACGGGAGAGGAAGTCTGGGCCGGTGACATGGAAGATGCCGGAGTGGCCGCGCTGCACGAGGGCGATGGAGGCGGTGGCGAGGTCGGTGACGTGGGTGGGCGTGGCGAGCTGGTCGGTGGGGACGCGCATGGTCTTGCTTTCTGAGAGCAGGCGGCGGAGGGTGTAGAGGAAGTTCTTGCCTTGGGGGTCTGGGCCGTAGACGGTGGTGGTGCGAAGGACGAGGGCGTTGGGGTGAGCGGCGAGGATGGACTGCTCGCCTGCGAGCTTGGTGCGGCCGTAGAAGGAGAGAGGATTGGTGGGGGCGTCTTCGAGATAAGGGCCAGCGCTGCGGCCGGGAGCTTCGAGGCCGTCGAAGACGTAGTCTGTGGAGAAGAAGGCGAAGGGGATGTTCTTTGCGGCGCGAGCGAGGGCGAGCGGGCCGAGGTGGTTGGCGGCGGAGGCCCAGGCGTGGTCGGACTCGCAGCGCTCGACGTCGGTGGCGCCGGCGGTGCAGTAGACGGCGGTGATGTTGTGCTGGGCGAAGATGGGGTCGAGGAGTGCGGGGTTGGCGGCGATCTCGGCGAGGTCGATGTGCAGCCAGTCGGGTGAGAGTTGGCGGCGGGCTGCGGGCAGGGCGGCGGGGCCGAGCTGATGGATGAGCGCGGTGCCGAGCTGGCCGGAGGCTCCGACGATGAGGCTGAGGCCGGGGGATGCGGAGTTAGAGGACAGTGCGGCCTCCGTCGACGATGAGGTTTTGGCCGGTCATGTAGGAGCTGGCGTCGGAGCAGAGGAAGAGGATGGCGCCTTGGTATTCGTCTTTGTGGGCCATGCGGGCCATGGGGATGAGGGAGTGGAGCTTGGCGGTGAATTCGTCGGGCTGGGAGGTGAAGACGCCGCCGGGAGAGATGGCATTGCAGCGGATGTTGTGGGCTGTCCAGTAGGTGGAGAGGTAGCGGGTGAGGCCGATGAGGGCGGTCTTGACGACGGAGTAGGTGACGGGCTTGACGGGTTGCTGGTCTTCGGGGACGCCGGGTTGGCGGTAGAGGCGCTGGTCGGGGGCGATGACGCCGAGGTCGGAGGCCACGTTGAGGATGACGCCGGAGTTGCGTTTGACCATCTCCATGCCGAAGACGCGGGAGCAGAGGAAGGCCCCGGTGAGGCCTACGGCGATGTCGTCGTTCCAGACCTGGAGAGGGAAGTTTTCGAGGCGGGACCAGGCTTGCGAGGTGGCTCCGCCGGTGTCTTCGACCTTGGGATTGTTGGCGGCGTTGTTGATGAGGATGTCGATACGGCCGAATTTGGCGAGGATGGTGTCGCGGGCTTCTTCGATGGATTTTTCGGAGGTGATGTCGGCGGCGAGGCCGAGGCATTCGGGCCCGTGGGCAAGCTGGAGTTGCTCGGCGCGGAGGGCGGGGTTGGCTATGGCTAGGTCTAAGAGGACGACGTTCGCTCCTGCCGCAGCGAGGATGGCTCCGTGGTGGTAGCCGAGGAGGCCTGCGCCTCCGGTGACGATGGCGACGCGGCCGGTGAGGTCGAAGAGGGTTTGGGCGCGGTTGGGGGTGGTGGTGGACATGGCTCTATCAGTATCGCAGAGGCAGGGCGAAAAGCAGGCAACGGCAAGAGCGGGTCCGATCCAGCTTAGAGCTGCCAGCTACCAGCTGCGAGCTTAAGGCGATGCTAGAGGGAGCGGGTTTGGCCGCCGTCCATGACGTAGCAGGAGCCGGTGGCGAAGGCTGCTTGGGGGGAGCAGAGGTAGGCGGCCAGGGAGGCGATCTCTTCCGGGGTGCCGAAGCGGCGGAGGGGGACTTCGGTTTGGAGCATGGATTCGACAGCCTCGCGGCGGTTGGTGAGGTGGCGTTCCCAGGAGCCGCCGGGGAAGTAGATGTTGCCGGGGGCGATGGTGTTGACGCGGATTTTCTGCGGGCCAAGCTGGCGGGCGAGGTTTTTGGAGTAGTTGACGAGGGCGGCCTTGGCGGCGGAGTAGGGGAGCGGCGCGGGGGTGGCTTCGATGGCGACGATGGAGGAGATGTAGAGGATGGAGCCGCCGTTGGCGAGCAGGTGGGGGATTGCGGCCTGGGTGAGGCGGGTGGAGGCGAAGAAGTTGAGTTCGAAGAGGCGGGACCATTCGGCTTCGGGTTGGTCCCAGCCGGGTTTGCCGGCGCCGGTGCCGAGGTTGGCGATGAGGTGGTCGAGGCGGCCGAAGTGGGTGATGGTGCGGGTTAAGGCCTTGGCGATGGTGGTGGGGTCGGCGAAGTCGCCGCGGATGGCGAGGATGCGGTCGTGGGTTTCGGGGGTGGAGAGCTCGGCGGCGGCGGCTTTGAGGGAGGACTCGTCGCGGCCGGTGAGGACGATGCTGGCGCCTTCGGCGAGGAGGGTGGCGGCGATGGCCTTGCCGATGCCCCGGGAGCTGCCGGCGATGAAGGCGACCTGGTTGGAGAGGTGGAGATCCATAAGACAGAGTGTAGAGGGTAGAGAGTAGAGAGTAGAAGGGGCAAGTGCAGAAGCAGATTCCCTTCGGGAATGGAAAGAAAGAAAGGCAAAAGCAGCGAGCTAGAAAACTGGGACTAAAGCTACTGCCAGTATTGGTGGATGAAGGCCAACTGGCTGGCGATCCAGGCGGGTTCGCCGTTGTCTGCGCCGCGGGCGACTTGAAGCGTGATGCCGCGGTTGTAATGGATGCGCTGCATGGCGACGAAGACGTCGTCAAAGTCCGCGGAGCCGGTGCCGAGGGGCATGGTGGCAATGCCGCCGGCGTATTTACTGCGGCGGTCTTTGATGTGGATGGAGCCGATGCGGGAGCCGTAGGCAGCGAACTCTTCGGAGGCGATGTAAGCGAGGCCGGAACTGTTGCCGGAGTCGTAGTTGGCCTTGATGAAGGGGTGCGGGATGCGGGCGAGGAGGGCGGCGAAGTCGGGGGCGTTGAGGTCGGTTTCGAGGTGAAGCTCGACGTTGTTGGCGGCGGCGATAGGCGCGGCGGTGGTGAGGACGTTGAGGAGGGTTTGCTTGTCGGCTTCGGTTTCGATGCGGGAGATGTCTACGCAGGGGATGATGATGTGGTCGGCACCGATGCGGGCGGCGATGGGGATGAGCGCGTGGAGGAAACGCTCGCGCTCGGCGAGCTGCTCGGGGGTGCAGCGGAGGAAGGGATAGTCCATGAACCAGTCGGCACAGAGGGCTGGGGTGGTGATGTTGTGTTTTTGCTTGAGGGCGTCGAACTCGGAGAGGCGGTTGGGGGAGAGGATGGGGTTGACGTCTTCGCCGTAGGCGTCGACGATCCACTCGATGTAGTCGATGCCGGCCTGGTTGGCGCGGGGGAACTCGTCGCGCCAACGCTCGCGGGGGAAGGACTGGAAGCGGCCTGCGTCGGGTGGGACGAGGCGGCCCTGCATGATGCCGAAGGGCGTTTTGGCGGGGGCGTTGGGACGATGCGGTTGGGTAGGAGGATGCGGTGTGGGCATGGTCTGGGTTCGTGTTCAGGAGGTGCGGCGGATGGTGCGGCGGCGGATGAGGACTTCAGGCTCGAACATGTTGGAGGGATGCTCGACGGTGTTGACGATGCGGGAGGCGACGTCTGGGGCCTGGAGGAAGGTGAGGCGGTCCTGTTTGGGGACGTTGTGGCCCATTTCGGTATCCATGGAGCCCATGGAGAAGAGCCAGAAGCGGGTGTTGGTGGCGGCGTACTCCTCGTTGAGGGCGCGGACGAAGCCGACTAGCGCGTGTTTTACAGCGCAGTAGACGGTGGTGTTCGCGAAGCCGGTGTAAGAGGAGGTGGAGCCGGTGAAGCAGATGTCGCGGCGAGCGTCAGGGCCGGGAGGATGGGCGAGGAGAAGAGCGCGGGTGAGGCGTATCTGCTCGGTGAGGCCGGTGAGGACCTCGGCTTCGATGCGGTCGTCGGACATGGCGACGAGCGGAGTGGGGTTGAAGAGGGCCTGGGTGAAGTAGACGGCGTCGTCGGCAGAGTCGATGGTGGGGTCGTACTCGGTGTAGCGGTCGTTGACGACCTGGAGCGAGGCTTTGCCGGCGGCGAGCGCGGCGGCGAAGTGGGCTTCGACCTGTGAGCGGCGCGATGCGCGTGTGATGAGACGGACTTCGGCACCGCGATCGAGGTATTGGTCCGCGATGGCGGCGGCGAGGCCACCGGAGGCGCCGAAGATGAGGGCTTTGCGATTGGAGTCGGCTACCACGTGAGCTCCGAGAGAGGCGTGGAACTGGGCTTGCCGTTGGCGTCCATGATGGTCTTGACAGCGGGGCCGCGGTACTCGAACTGGTCGATGTGCATGTCGACGAGGACGGGTGGGGCGTCAGGGCTGAGAGTGGGGAGCAGGGCTTTGAGTTCGGCTGGGGTGTTGATGGAGATGTACTTGATGCCGAAGGAGGCGCAGATTTTGTCGTACTGCGGGATGTAGACGCCGGAGTCGGTGTCGACGCCGGAGACGCCGCCGAAGAACTTGGTTTGGGAGGCGCGGATGGACTCGTAGCCGTTGTTGTTGAGCAGGAAGATGACGAAGCCCTTGGGGGCGTAGTGGGCGAGGGTGGCCATCTCCTGGAGGTTGAGCATGAGGCCGCCGTCGGCTTCGAGGCAGCAGATGCGGCGGGTGGTGCCGAAGGAGGCACCGATGGATTGCGCGAGGCCGAAGCCCATGGATCCGAGAGCGTGGCCGTTGAAGAAGCGGGAGTTCTTTTCAGGTTTGAGGAAGCGGGAGAAGGTCTCCTCCGCATAGCCGGAGCTGGCGGGAATCCACATGCGGTCTTCTGTCCAGGTATTGAAGATCGAAGTGAGGTTGTAGACGTTCATCTTGTCGGAGGCCATGCGAGTTTCTTCTTCGGCGAGGTAGTCTGCGCGGCGCTTCTGGCACCAGGGGAGCCAGTCTGCGGCGGCCGCGGAGGGCAGCGTGGCTGTGGCTTCGAGGGCTGCGGGCAGGGCGCGTAGGTCGGCGTGGATGAAGTCGAAGTTGGGCAGCGGGCCGAACTTGGCTAGCTCGGCGGGGTCGATATCGATGATGATGCGGTGAGCCTGGGCGCCGAAGACGTGGCGCTGGAAGGCGGTGGTGCCGAGGTCGAGACGAGCGCCGAGGAAGAGGATGGTGTCGGCGTGGGAGAGGACGTCGTTGGCGGAGATCTCGGCGAGGCCGCCAGGGCAACCGAAGAAGAGCGGGTCGGAGGCGGGCATGATGTCTTCGGAGGTCCAGGTGTAGAGGACGGGGATGTTGTATTTGCGGACGAAGGCGAGGGCGGCATCGTCGACGTTGGCGGCGCGGACTCCGTTGCCGATGTAGAGGACTGGGCGTGTGGCTTTGAGGAGCTCTTCGAGTGCTGCCGTGGTCTTGGTGAGGCTGTCGAGCGCGGGGTCGGATATGGCGGCGCGGCGACGAATTTCGGCGGCGTCGGCGGCTACGTCTTCGGGGGTGTAGGCGAAGGGCAAGCCCTGCATGTCGAGAGGGAACTCGATGAAGACGGGGCCGGGGCGGCCGGCGAAGGCTTCGGTGATGGTGGCGATGAGCTCTTCGCGGAAGGCTTCGGCGGTGAGGCGGGTGAAGCGCTTGACGCAGGGCGAGATGAGGGCCTTGGAGTTGACCTCCTGGACGCCGTGGGTGCGGCAGCCGAAGGTGTCGATGTCGGCGGTTTTGATCTGGCCGGCGAGGACGATCATGGGGGTGGAGTCGCCGTATGCGGAGACGAGCGAGGAGACGGTGTTGGTGACTCCGGGGCCGGCGGTGACGACGGCGAAGGCGGCCTTGCGCATGTCGGCGGCGTGGCAGTAGCCTTCGGCGGCGCAGACGACGGCTTGCTCATGCTGGCAGTAGACCTTGGTGAGCTTGTCGTTAGCAGCGACGGCGCGGTTGATGTGCATGGCCATGCCGCCGGTGAGCGAGAAGACGGTGTCGGAACCGAGCGCGACTACGAGATCGACGGCGAAGTTGGCGATGTTCTGGACGGCGGTAATGGACTTTGACTGCTGCGACATGAAGAGGAGGTCCTTGCTGAAAGTGGTGAAGTCGTCAGGTTCTATCCTAAATGTTTGCGCGGGTAGAATGGTGCGATGCGCTGCCGGTCGTTGACTTGTTGGATTTTCTGTCGCTTGTTGCACTGCGTGGCTGCGGCTGTACTGCTGGCGAGTGGCGGGAGTGCGGCGGTGGAGGTCCAGGTTCCCACTAATGGGCAGGGTTGGAGCCACTACGGTGGGGACGCGGGCGGGATGCGGTACTCGGCCTCCACGCAGATTACGCGGGACAATCTGAAGCAGCTGAAGCCGGTGTGGAGCTTTCATACGCATGCGCTGGATGTGCCGCGGACGGGGTCGGACGATGCTTCGTTTGAAGCGACGCCGATCCTGTTCCACGGGACGCTGTATCTGACCACGCCTTTCGATGTGGTGTACGCGCTGGATGCTCGGACAGGGCAGCCGCGGTGGAGCTTCGATCCCAAGGTGGGGCCGCTGGTCGCGGGCGGGATGGTGACGTCGCGCGGGGTTTCGGTGTGGGAGTCGGCGGTGGCGCTGGCGGCGGGGCAGTGCAGCCGTCGCGTGTTGTTTGGGACTGTAGATGCGAGGCTGATGGAACTGGATGCGGATACGGGGACACCTTGCGCGGGCTTTGGGGTGGGCGGCGCGGTCGATCTGAAGAAGGATGTTTATTTCCAGGGCTTCGGGTTTTATGAGGTGACGTCGGCGCCGGCGGTGGTGGGCAATGTGGTGGTGGTGGGCTCGACGGTGGGGGACAACCAGCAGGTGGATGCGGAGTCGGGGTTGGTGCGGGCTTACGATGTGACGACGGGGAAGCAACTGTGGTCGTGGGAGCCGCTGCCGTGGGCGGTGGAGAACCATCCGCGCACCGGAGCGGGGAATACATGGAGCACGATCTCGGCGGATGCTGAGCTGGGGCTGGTGTATCTGCCGACGGGTAGCGCGTCTCCGGACTACTATGGCGGGCTGCGGCCGGGGGAGAACCGCGATGCCGATTCGATTGTTGCGCTGGATGTGGCTACCGGCAAGAAGGTTTGGGCGTTCCAGGTGGTGCATCACGATCTTTGGGACTACGACATTGCGTCGGAGCCGGTGCTTTTCACGTTTCGCGATGGCACACCGGCTGTGGCGGTTACGACGAAGATGGGGATGGTGTTTGTCTTCGACCGGCGGAATGGGAAGCCGCTGTATCCGATTGAAGAGGAGCCGGTGCCGCAGAGCGATGTTCCGGGTGAGGTGACGTCGCCGACGCAGCCTATCTCTTCGCTGCCGCCGCTGGCGCCGCTGTTGCCGAACCTGACGAATGATTACGACGGCTGGCACCGCAGCTTGTGGAACCGGCTGGTGTGCAAGGTGAAGCTGGCGACGCTGCGCGACGACGGCTTGTATACGCCGCCATCGCTGCGTGGCAGCGTGCTGTATC
>Ga0302316_10003212_pt1 | contig 11242 bp, 9 predicted proteins | sample III_Palsa_N3_2_FD_200456 | JGI IMG/M metagenome (GOLD analysis project Ga0302316, IMG submission 200456) | Peat permafrost microbial communities from Stordalen Mire near Abisko, Sweden - III_Palsa_N3_2 | ecosystem: Environmental > Terrestrial > Soil > Palsa > Peat permafrost | place: Sweden... | reverse complement strand
ACGTCGCCGCGGCGCGGACCCTGCTGGCCGGGGCGGAGCCGTCGAACGGCCGCCGGTTGGATTTTCTTACCCAGGAATTCATGCGCGAAGCCAACACCCTGTGCTCGAAATCGGCGACCACGGCGCTGACCGCCATCGGCCTGGAGCTGAAGGCGACCATCGATCAGTTCCGCGAGCAGGTGCAGAATGTCGAGTGACCGCGCCCGGCGCGGGCTGCTGCTGGTCATCTCCAGCCCCTCGGGCGCCGGCAAGACCTCGTTGTCGCGGCGGCTGGTGGCCGACCACGCCGACCTGGACCTGTCGATCTCAGCCACAACACGCGGCCCGCGGCCCGGCGAACTGGACGGGCGGGAGTACCATTTCGTCACGCCGGGCGCCTTCGACGGCCTGGTCAAGGACGACGCCTTCCTGGAATGGGCGGAGGTGCATGAACATCGCTACGGCAGCCCCAAGGCGCCGGTGATGGCGGCGATCGAAGCCGGGCGGGACGTGCTGTTCGACATCGACTGGCAGGGCGCCATGAGCATCGCCGCCTCCGCGCCGGAGGACGTGGTGCGGGTCTTCATCCTGCCGCCGACCATGGCCGACCTGGGCCGCCGCCTGCACGCCCGCGCCCAGGACGCCGAGGACGTGATCCAGCGCCGCCTGGGCCGGGCTTACGGCGAGATCAAGATGTGGGGCGAGTACGACTATGTGATCCTCAACGAGGACTTCGATACGGCCTATGCGGAACTGGCGCATATCTATCATGCGGAACGCCTGAAGCGGTCGCGCAATCCCTGGCTGAAGGGGTTCGTGCAGGGGCTGCTGGATCAGAAGCTTTAGCGAGCGAGATTGGTCGTCTGCTCATGATCGAACTCCTGGTCTCCTTGGCCGTCGGCGGATGGTTCTTCAGGAGCGCTAAGAACACCGGCAAAAATGCTCCTGTTTGGGCGGTGTCCGGGGGTGTTCTCAATCTGATTAGCGCGGCCATAATTCAGGCTGGGTCCTTCGTGGTCCTCGGTCCCATACTTTCATCCGATGGGGACAATCGCCGCGCCTACCTATTGTCTTATCTCGTTGCCCTTGGCGGAGGATTGTTGGCCTGCCTGGCCCTGGAACGACTGTTGCTACGCACTCCTCATTCATAGAGCAGCCGATAGAACGGACCGCCGATGAGAATGGGGATGGGTTATGCGTTCCTGGCAGAACGGCTGGTGTCGAGGGGCGCAAATAACCTGTCCCCGATTGACCCCGGAAGACGGCTTCAGTCCTCGGAGTCGAGCCGCAGCCTGATGTCTCGGTAGGCCGCGGCGATGAGGTCGTTCAGCGCATCGACCTTGGCCGGCTCGCCCCAGCGCAGCTTCACATGCCGCATCCGTTTGCCGGCGCCTTCCAGCAGGCCGGCCGGATCGTCCAGCGCCGCGCCATGGAAGAAGCCGACGTTCACATGGGCGGTGAAGGCGTCGACGTAGGCGAACGCGGCGTCGCCCACACAGGCGGTCGGATGGCCGTCGGCCAGCAGTTCGGACACGTCCGCGCCGCATCCGCGCATCCGTTCAAACCAGGGCTGGGCCAGGCGTCGCAGTTCGTGGTCGGGCGCGGCGAACCAGGCGTCGACGCTGGCGTCTCGCCGGACCGCGCTCGGAAACCGCATGAGCTGGCTCATCGGGCCAGATTGCCATGCCGGCCCGGGATGTCGAGCCGGCATCCGGCGCAATAACGCCCTACCTCACCGGCCGGTCGGGCAGGACCTTGTCGGTGTAGGTCTCGATCACATAGCTGAACGGCTCGCCGGCGGCGGTGAGGATGGCGCGGTGCTGGATGACCTGGTGCGGAACGGTCACGGCCCCGGCGCTGGTCGGCGGCGGCGACAGGTCCCAGCCGGCGGGCAGGGGGTCGAACAGCAGGCTGGCCGAGAGGGTCCGCCGCTGGAAGTTCAGCGCCCTGACCACGGCGCCGAAGGGGGTGGTGGTGGCGTCCAGGGTGCGGTTCATCTCGGGCGTCAGCCTGCCGGGCAGGTACCAGTTGTCGGCTTCGGACAGCACGCGGTCGCCGCAGGCGAGCTTTACCCGGCGATGACGCACGGGGGTCTGCGGGCCAGCCTTGAGCGCCTGCAGCACCACAGCGTCCGCCGGCGCATCGCCGGGCTCCTGCAGGGCGATGATTTTCGCTTCCGGGGCCAGATGATGATCGCCGCACCAGCGGGTGAGGGTGGCCGTGGCGCTGTCGTGGCTGAGCAGGTCGGCGTTGAGCGACTGCAGCAGGGCCAGGGCTTCCAGGCGCGAGGTGAAGTCGCCGGGCCAGATCGTCTGGGCGTGGGCGGCGCCGGCGATCAGGGTCAGGCCGGCGGCGAGCGACAGGGCCGGCAGCCCGCGGCGGAAATCAGGACGCATTGAGCAGCTCTTCGGCAAGACGGAGGAATCCGGCGACCGGCACGGTTTCGGCCCGCTGGTTCGGGTCCAGTCCGGCCGCGATGCAGAGGCCATCGCCGCCGACGGTCTTCAGGCTGGACCGCAACATCTTGCGTCGCTGGCCAAAGGCGGCGGCCGTGACGCGCTCCAGGGCGGTTATCAGGGCGGCGTCGGGCGGAGCGGGGAGGGGGTCGAGCCGCACCACGGCCGAGTCCACCTTGGGCGGCGGGGTGAAGGCGCGGGCGGGCAGGTCCATCACCAGGCGCGCCGTCGCCGTGGCCTGGGCGATCACCGACAGGCGGCCGTAAGCGTCATCACCGGCGCGGGCGACCAGCCGCTGGGCCACCTCCTTCTGGAACATCAGCGTCATGCTGTGCGGCCGCCAGGCGCCGGTCAGCCATTTCACCAGCAGCGGCGTGCCGACATTGTAGGGCAGGTTGGAGATGACCGAGGCCTCGCCGCCGCCGGCGTGCTCGGCAAGCAGGGCCGATTCGTTGGCGGCCAGAGCGTCGGCCCGCACCACCGTCAGCTGGCCGGCGGCGGCGTCGGCCAGTTCCGCCAGCAAGGGCATGAACCGCTCGTCCTTCTCGATGGCGATCACCCGGGCGCCGGCGTCCAGCAGGGCCCGGGTGAGGCCGCCGGGACCCGGACCGACCTCGATCGCGGTCTGGCCTTCGAGCGGCCCCGCCAGGCGGGCGATCTTGCGGGTGACGTTGAGGTCCAGCAGGAAGTGCTGGCCGAAGCTCTTGCGGGCGATCAGACCGTGACGTTCCAGGCTTTCGCGCAGTGGCGGCAGGTCCGCCAGGTTCATGCGGGGAGGCTCACGCGGCGTGGCTCAGGCTCAGCCGCCGCTCGGCGATTTCTCCGGCGGTTCGGATTGCGGCGATCAGGCTGTCGGCGCGCGCCAGACCCCGGCCGGCGATGTCGTAGCCGACGCCGTGGTCGGGCGAGGTGCGGACGATGGGCAGGCCGAGCGTGATGTTCACCCCGCCCCAGAAGTCGAGCATCTTCACCGGGATCAGCGCCTGGTCGTGGTACATGCAGATCACCGCATCGTACTTGGCCCGCGCCTCGGGATGGAACAGGGTGTCTGACGGCGCCGGATCGCCGCAGGCCACGCCCAGGTCGCGCAGGCTGCGGGCGGCGGGGCCCAGGATCTCGATCTCCTCGCGGCCCAGGGCGCCATGCTCGCCGGCGTGCGGGTTCAGCGCCGCCATGGCCAGCCTTGGCCGGGTGACGCCGAAATCCCGCGCCAGCGCCTGGGCCGTGACCAGGCCGACGTTGACGATGGCCTGGATGGTCAGCGACGGGGCCACTTCCGCCACGGGCTTGTGGATGGTGACAAGGCTGGTGCGAAGGTTTCCGGCCGCCAGCATCATCACCGGCCCCCGGGCGCCGTCCTGATTGGCGGCGGCCGTGAGCTCGGCGAGGAATTCGGTGTGGCCGGGAAAGGCGAAGCCTGCGGCGTAGAGCGGCGCCTTGGCGATGGGCGCGGTGACCACGCCCGAGACGTCGCCGGTCAGGGCCAGACCGACGGCGGTCTCGATCCAGCGGATGATGGGCCCGGCGTGGGCGGCGTCGGCCTTGCCCGACACGACAGGGGCGAGCAGAGGTACGTCGAGGACGGGAATCGCGCGCTGAAACACCGCGGAGGCCTCGGCCGGTCCGGCGACGCGCTCCAGGATCGAGGCGCCGGCGGGCGACGCCGAGCTGAGCATGCCGATGTCGCCGACCACCATGAAGACCGGGCCGGTTTCCCGCAAAGACCGCCAGGCCTTCACGGTGATTTCCGGGCCGATCCCGGCGGGATCGCCCAGTGTGAGCGCGAGTGGCTTGATCGTCACCGCGTCTCTATGGTCGCCGAGCTCCGCAAGTCGCGGAGGTAGCGCCTGGAGATCATCGACAGCTGCTGGTCCTCGAGCCGGTTAGCGATCTCATCGCGGGAAGGTATGGTCTGCCCGCTCTGATGCTTGCCGCACAGGATGATCAGGTGCAGCCCGGCGCCGGTGCGCACCGGATCGCTGACCTGATCGACCTTCAGCGGCTTGATCGCCTCCTGGAACGAGGGCGCAAGGTCCTTCACATCGGCCTGACCCAGGTCGCCGGCGACAACGCCGTCCACCTTGGCCGCGTCGGCTTCCACCGAGGCGCAGTTGGTGATCTGGCTCTTCAGCTTGATCAGCTTGGCCTGGGCGGCGTCGACATCGGCGGCGGGGGCGTCAGAGGGCAGGCTGATCGCCGCCTGCTTCAACTGCACGATCACCGAGTCCGATCCGGCGCGCTTGTCGCGCACCAGGATGATGTAGACGCCGTCGTGAGTGACGATCGGTTGCGACAGCTGGCCGACGCGAATCTGGGCGATGGCCTCGCGCACCTCGGGCTGAAGCTCGGACTCGCTTTCCCAGCCGGCGTCGCCGCCATTGGCCGCCGTCGGCGCCGAGGAAAACTGCCGCGCCACCGCCGCGAACGGCGAGCCCTGCTGCATCTGTCCGATCAACTGCTTGGCGCCGTCCGTGGCCGGTCCCATGCCGCCGGCGCGGGTCGCGTCGATGAAGATCTCGCTGACCTGGTACTGAGGCTTGGACGCCTCGGCTTCGATGGAGCGAATGACGGCGTTGACCTGATCCTGGCCGATCTTCATGCGGGACCCGCCGTATCGCCCGTGGATCCAGCGCTCCCAGCTCATCTGGGCCCGAATCTGTTCGCGCAGGGTATCGGGACCGACCCCGGCCTTGGCGAGCGCGGCCAGCAGCTGGTCGCCGGTCATCCGGTTGCCCTGCGCCATGCGCGTGATCTCGCCGGCGACCTCATCGTCGGTCGCGAGAATGTCGAACTTTTGTTCTTTTTCTTCGCGCTTTATCTCCTGAACCTCAAGGTGTTCATCAACAAGCGACCGCAGCGCTTCCTGCTGGACCTGGGGGATGTTGTCGGCCGTTGGCCGCACCCCCGCCGTCACCATCAGGAGCAGGACCCGTTGGCGCAGGTCATAGGTGGAGATGACGTTGTCATTGACGATCGCCACCACGCCTTCGCTCAGACCGGTCTGAGCCGGCGGCGCCGCGGGCGGGGCCACCTCGGGCACATTGGTCTGGGGCACATTAGTCTGGGGCGCATCGGTCTGGGCGCGCACCGACCGGCTCGCGATCAGGATGGCCACAGCCGCCAGCGCGGCGGAAACCGCCACGGTTCGATTCATTCGCTTCATCAACGACGCGTCACCCTTCTCCATCACGCGAAGCGTTGGCCTCAGCGAAAATCGGGATCGTTGTATCCCTGCCCGCCCAATGTGGCGAGCTTTAGGCGCAGAAATACTGCGTTAGATGGTCCCAGTTGCCCAAGAACCGTGTCCTGCCGCTGCCAGACCACCTCAACACGTATGCAATCGTCCTTATAGATCACGCCCAGTTCGCCCAATCGCCAGGCGTCAACCTTCAGATCACGAATCCCCACGGCGCTGAAGCCCCAGTTCTTCGTGACGAAGAAGTCGCTGGCCGCCTCGATATTGGCGACCCGACCGGTGGGCAGGGTGTTGTCGGTGGCGTAGCGCAGATAACCCTGGGCGCGGTCATAGGCGAAGTCGACGCCGACCTCCTGGCTTTCGGCGCCGCCGTGATCGTCCAGCAGGGCGCGGCCATAGAGGGAAATGCCGGCCACCGGGGTCGCGTCGCCGGCGATCACCCAGTCGGAGGCGCGGCCATTGAGGCCGGTGTTCACCGGGTAGATGTCGGTGGGGTTGGCGCGGAAGGCGCGGCCGACCAGGATGCGCGCGCTCTCGCCGTCGCCCCAGTCGAAGGTCGCCCGCCCGGCCAGGTTCAGGCGCGCGCCGCCGTCATACAGGTCGTAGCCATCGAACCGGTCGGCCGAGAACAGGTTGGTTTCGTCGAAGCTGAAGACCTGGCTGTCCTCGTCCGGGATGTTGGGATTGGGCCTGGCGTCGGGCGCCAGGATCACCTGGGCGATCGGCTCCAGCACGGTGGTCAGGCCATTGCTGCTGCGCTGGATCAGCGGCCAGTTGAGGTCGACGCCGACATCGCCGTGGGTCCGGTCGTAGACGTGATTGCCCTTGTCGGTGTTGGACAGGTCGGAGATGTCGTAGACGTCGCCGCCCAGATCGATGAACGGCTGCAGCCGCAGGCCGTCGCCCAGCGTATAGGTGCTCATCCAATTGGCTTCGGCCGTGGCGCGGCGATTGTTTATGCCGGGCTCCAGCGGGTCCACGGAGGACTGGCTGCTGTCGAGCAGCACGCCGCTGCCAGTGAGCCGCAAACGCCCGCCCAGGATCGCCTGGCTGGGCTCGTAGCGGGCCTCGATCAGCGGCGCCACCAGGGGGAAGGTGCGGTTTTCGTCGGTGGGGCTGAGGCCCTGGAAGCTGAGGGCGGAGATCGAGAAGTAGGAGCCGGTGTCCTGACGGTTGGCGTAGATTTGCGAGATCAGCTGGCGGCTGGCCTCCACGAACTCGCCCTCGTTAGTGTAGATGTTGGAAATATCATATTTATCAAACAGGTATCGGTCTGATGTGCGATCGGCTGTGAAGCCCCAGGCCCAGTTCTTGTCCAGATTGAACGACCCGTTGGCGAGGATGTAGGACCGCGAGGTCAGGTCGCCGAACAGGCCGCCGTCGCCGGTGAAATCCTTCTCGTAGGTGTAGCCGGCGCGGATATCGATCTGACCGGAGTAGAACCGCTCGCGATAGTCCAGGTTCAGGAACGGGTTCACCTTGCTGTTGATCTGCGGTGAGATCTGCAGGTCGGCGGAGGGCGAGATCACCCAGTAGTAGGCCTGCTGGTAGGAGGCGCCGCGCTTGCCCGACACCTCCACCGTCGGCATCAGCAGCCCGGACGCCCGCTGGGATTCCGGGTCCGGATGCCAGAACACCGGCGCGTAGAAGATCGGGATATCTTTGATCCGGATCACCGCGTTGCGGTAATAGACCACGTGTTTGGCGTGGTCCTCGATGATCTTGGAGGCGGCGATCGACCAGGTCGGAGACTTCGGGTCGCCGTTGGCGGCGCAGATGTCGCAGGGGGTGAAAACCGCCCGGTTCAGCTCGTTCACCTCCTCGCTGCGGCGGATCGCAACGTCTGCGGCGAACTTCATATTATCCTGCATAAGCGTTGAAAAACCACGCGCAAATCCCGCGCGCATCTTGTCGTCCAACACCATGTGGCTGGCGAATTGCACCGTGCCGTCGAGGTTGATGATCTGGGCGTGGCCGTCCGCCACAACCGCCCCGGTGGCGACGTTGTAGACCACCTTGTCGGCCCGGATCACATGCCCCTGATAGCGGCCTTCGACGCTGCCCTCGGCGGTCCAGGTCTTGTTCTTGTCATCGCGGATGACGGTGTCGGCTTCCATGTAGAAGCCGGTCTTTCCCAGGGCGTCGTCCGGCAGCGGCGGCGAGGCGATCACCTCATGCACCTTGGGTATGTCCCGGGGAAGGACCGGCGCGGCGACTCCCGGCTCGCGGGTGGGCAGTTCGGTCTGCGTCTGGGCGGCGGCGTTTGTGGCGAACAGCAGGCCGAGGGCCGAGCCCGCGAGCAGGCCGGCCTTGCCAACACCAACGCAATGTTTCGCGAGGGCGCGCATCAATCGAAATAGCCCCTTGAAGCCCAGCTTGGATCCTTCCTCAGACCAGGACCCATGGCCCTACCCATCCTCGGTGTAACAAAGCAAGGCAAACCCCGATAAAAGCGCCAATAACGGCGGCGTCCAGGCGGCCGCGAACGGCGGGATCGCTCCCGTCTGCCCCAGCGCCTGGCAGAATTGATTGAAGAAGAACAAGGCGAAACCGAGTCCGACCCCCGATCCGGCCAGCACGGCCAGGCCGCCCAGCCGGATCAGCCGCAGCGAAAACGCCGCGGCCAGGATCGACATGGCCGCGAACAGCAGAGGCCGGGCCAGCATCTCCTCCAGCGCCAGCCGGTAGGCGGTGGCCGAAAAGCCGGCCTGTTCGGTGTGGGTGATCGCCGACCACAGGTCCCAGAACGACACCGCGCTGGGCGGCGCATACTTCTGCAAGGCGGCGCTGGCGGTGAGGGTGGAGGGGATCGACAGGGTGTCGTAGCGCAGGGCCTCCGCGCCCGGCGTCGCCTCATGCGCGTTGGTCAAGAGCCAATAGCCGGGCATCAGCCGCGCTTCGGACGCTTCGATCCGGCGCTGGAATTCGGCGTTCTGCCCCTTGGCCTGGCTGGAGACGAACAGCGAGACGCCCTTCAGGCGCAGGCTGCCGTGGTCGAAGTCGCGGGCCCGGGCGCGGATCACGATCTGATTGCGGGCGTCGCCCTGCCGCAGCCAGGTCTGGCCGTTGTCCGCCGCCCGCTCCTGCATCAGCGAGGCGCGCTGGCGCTCATACTCGGCGTTCATGGCCGACGCCGCCGGGCTGAGGACGGTCACCGTCAGTATGCCGATAACGAAGGCGGCGACGGCGGCGGGGAAGATGAAGCGCCAGGCCGAGACGCCCGCCGCGCGCATGGCGATCAGTTCGCTGCGGCGATTGAGGCCGACAAAGGCGGCCAGCACCCCCGCCAGGAAGGCGAAGGGCAGCAGGGTGAGCAGCAGCGAGGGGGTATTCAGCACCGTCAGCCAGACGGTCTGGCCAAAGCCGATCTCCGCTTTCACGCCCACGGTCAGGGACTGTTCGACGAAATCCACCAGGGTGATCACCGTGGCGAGCACGGCGAAGGCCGCGCCCACACCCGCCAGGGTGCGGGTCAGGACATAGGTCTCGATCCGGCCAAGGCGCGGGCTCATGCCGCCGCTCCGGCCAGGGCGGCGCGTGGCGGCTTTGGACTGAATCGGGGAAGCATGCGGTTGACCGGCCACCGGAACAGCTCCCCGAACGCCCACAGGGCGCAGGCGACGGGGATCAGATACTGAAGCACATTGACCCAGACATTGCCGGTGCTGGCGGCCAGGATCGCTATCCCCAGGAGCCGCGCGCCGGCGGCGGAGGCCGATACGGCCATGATCCTGGGGATATAGCCCAGGCGGCTGAACGGTCCGCCAATCACCGCCGCCAGGGCCATGGCGACGAAGGCGATGTTGTAGAGCGGCGCCGACAGTCGTCCGTGCGCCTCCGCCAGCAGGGCCTTGCGGTTCTTCCGCTCCCACTTCTGAGTCAGGTCGGGGAACACCAGCTCGTGCAGATAGCGGTCGGCAATCTTGTATTGATTAATTTCGTCAGACGCCAAATAAGGTGCGAGATCAACGGTGTATTCGTCGAACTTAAGGTAATTCAACACGCCCGTCGCTGAGAATTCCTGGTTCGATCCGTCGCGCAGGACCAGCACCGGCTGGCCGCCGCGCTTGGCCATCTTGCCCCGCGCGGCGATGAAGGTTGAGTCGCCGCCGCCCTCCTTTTCCTGGAACAGGAAGACATTGTGGAAGGCGCCGCCCTGGTCGAGGTCCTGGGCGTAGACGGTCAGGCCCGCGGCCGGCGAGTTGAACTGTCCTACGTGGATCATGCTGGCGGCCAGGTCGGTGCGGATGCGGAACAGCTCGTTGCGCATGGCGCGGTCGGCGAGCGGCGCAAGCCAGAGGTTGAGGAACAGGGCGATCAGGGTGAACACCGCCGCCGTTCGCAGGGCCGGGGAGATCACCTTCCAGATGCTCATGCCGCTGGCGAAGCAGACCACGATCTCCTGTTCGGTGTGCAACCGGTTCAGCACGATCAGCGCCGCCACGAACAGGGCCACCGGCAGCACCAGGGAGATCAGCTGCGGCATGGCCAGCAGGCTGATCTTGATCAGCACAAGCGGGCTCTGGCCCTCGCCGATGACGCCCAGATAGTTGAGCACGGAGCTCAGCATGATCAGGGCGGCCAGGGCGGCGATGGCCAACAGCGTCGGGCCAACCAGTTGGCGCAGGAGGTATCGTTCGATGAGCTTCATGGATCCCACGCATGGCGGCCAATGCGGCCGTTGCGGACGCCCGGGTGGGCGGGCCAACTTCTACACGCGCCGCAGGGGAATCGCCAACCGCCCCTGTCGGCCTGTTCTGGCGCCCCGTTCTGTCGCCCTGTTGCGGTCGGGGCTGGCGCCGGGCCGGTTGTCGGGACTACAGAGGCTCAACAATCCCAATCAGTGAGGATGCACGCATGCGTCTGGAATTCGTCAAGGCCGATGGACTGAGCACCGCGAGCGACGGGGTCGCGGCCCTGGTGTTCGAGGCGGGCCCGCTATCGGATGGGGCCGCGCGTTTGGACGAGCTCAGCAGCGGCGCCGTGAGCCGGGCCATCGCCGCGGCGGCGTTTACCGGCGCCAAGGGCAAGACCCTGGAGCTGATCGCGCCGGCGGAGGGCGTCAAGCGCGCGCTGCTGGTCGGCGCCGGCGACGCAAAAGCCTTTGAGGACAAGGCCGCCGAGAGGGTCGGCGCCGAGGCCTACAACGCGCTGAAGACCTCCGGCGTGAAGACCCTGCGCCTGGCCTTCAAGGGCCGCACGGCCAGCCAGGCGGCGCACGCGGGGCTTGGCGTCACCCTGGCCGCCTACCGGTTCGACCGCTATCGCACCAAGGAAAAGCCGGAGAAGAAGCCGACCATCGAGACGGTGGAGATCGCGGTGGACGACGTCGTCGCCGCCAAGGCCGCCTTCACGCCCCTGTCGGCCCTGGCCGAAGGGGTGATTTTCACCCGCGACCTGGTCTCCGAGCCTGCCAACATCCTCTATCCCGAAGAGTTCGCCCGCCGGGTCAAGGCGCTGGAACCGATGGGCCTGAAGGTGGAGGTACTGGGCGAGGCCGAGATGACCAAGCTGGGCATGGGCTCGCTGCTGGGCGTCGGCCAGGGCAGCGTGCGCGAGAGCCAGCTGGCGGTGATCCAGTGGATGGGCGCCAAGGATCCCAAGGCCCAGC
>Ga0302316_10003203_pt1 | contig 11263 bp, 8 predicted proteins | sample III_Palsa_N3_2_FD_200456 | JGI IMG/M metagenome (GOLD analysis project Ga0302316, IMG submission 200456) | Peat permafrost microbial communities from Stordalen Mire near Abisko, Sweden - III_Palsa_N3_2 | ecosystem: Environmental > Terrestrial > Soil > Palsa > Peat permafrost | place: Sweden... | reverse complement strand
TTCCTGAACGCGGTGGGCGGTGTGAAGATCACAGAACCCGCGGCCGATCTGGCCGTATTGCTCGCTATCCATTCGTCGATGCGCAACAAGGCGCTGCCAAAGGGGCTGATCGTGTTTGGCGAAGTAGGGCTGGCAGGTGAAATCAGGCCGTCGCCACGGGGTCAGGACCGTCTGAAGGAGGCGGCGAAACTGGGCTTCTCTATCGCGCTGATTCCAAAGGCGAATGCGCCGAAGCAACCTATCGAGGGGTTGGAAGTGATCGCGGTCGACCGGATTGACGAGGCAATCGATCGCGTGCGCTCGCTCGCCTGACGTTGCTCAGCGCCGCGCTGGGCTCATGTCGCCAGGGCGTCGTCGATCCGTCCCTTAGTAATGTCGTGTAAAAAACCGCGAGGTTCGTGTAACCCACGCGGGGCGTCCTTTTTCTATCCTTGTATCGCGACAAACCCGGATACGAGCGGCAAAGGAAAAAGGACCACGCCTTGAAACACGCAAATCAAACTTTGTCTCGCCCAACATTCCATCTGCGCGGCTGCCGTGTGTCCGCGCCCATCCAGCAGCCATGGGGCGGCGGTTGCCGGATTGTCGAGTGGATCGACGCTGAAGGGCAAATATCGCGTCGTGTCGTGGCCGTAGACGTGACCGAAGATGAAGTGGTGGCGACCATTCGGCGCCACGTGAAGGGCCGCAAACACGTACTGGTCGACGACGAAGGAATGCCGCGGCAAACGCTGCCGCGTCGCTAGGGCAGCGCTAGAGCCGACTCTGCGGCGGCCTTTCAGCCAATCTGCTCCAGTTCCTCGTGCGCCTCGAGCCATTGCGCTTCGAGCGTCTCCAGTCGAGCGTTCACATCGGCCTGACGGCGAATCGATTCCGTGAGTTGCGTCTTCATGGCGGGCTCGTAACTGGCGGCATCGGCCACGAAAATATCAAGCTGCGCTTTCTCGGCATTCAGCTTGTCCATCTCCTTCTCGATCTTCGAAATCCGCGATTGCAGCGGCTTTTTCAAATGCGAGAGTTTCTGCCGCTCTTGCGCCTCCAGGCGACGCTGCTCCTTGCGGTTCTGCCCCGATTCCAGCGAATCATCTGCTGTTCCACCATTGCCGTTGCTGACCATCTCCTTGGCGGCAGCCCGCTGGTCGGCCGCGTGTTGCAGCAGCCAGTCGCGGTAATCGTCGAGATCGCCGTCGAACGGCTGCAGCCGATGTTTTGCCACGAGCATGAAATTATCCGTGGTGGCACGGAGCAAATGACGATCATGCGACACCAGAATCAATGTGCCTTCGAACTGCGCAAGCGCCATGGTCAGCGCGTGACGCGTTTCGAGATCCAGATGGTTCGTCGGTTCATCGAGCAACAGCAAATTCGGCTTTTGCCAAATGATCAGCGCAAGCGCGAGCCGGGCTTTTTCTCCTCCGGAAAATGGCGCGATCTTCGCGGTCGCCATCTCACCGGAAAAATTGAAGCCGCCGAGGAAATCGCGTAATTCCTGTTCGCGTGTGTCGGGCGCGAGCCGCGCGACATGCTCCAGCGCGGAGTCCTGGGGACGCAGGGTTTCAAGCTGATGCTGCGCGAAATAGCCGATACGCAAGCCCTTGCCCTCGCGCACCTTGCCACTGAGCGCTTCAAGCGTGCCGGCCAGCGTCTTGATGAGCGTCGATTTCCCCTGACCGTTCGCACCCAGCAAACCGATTCGCTGACCGTTCTGAATGGAAAGCGTGACACCTTCCACGATCGGTACTTCACCGGCTTCTGTGTGATAACCGCAGCGCACGGATTCCATCACCATCATGGGGTTCGGCGCGGCATCGGGCGTGCGGAATTCGAACGTGAAAGGCGAAGAAGCATGCGCCGGAGCGATGATTTCCATCCGTTCAAGCGCCTTCACCCGGCTTTGCGCCTGCTTCGCTTTGGTCGCCTGCGCCTTGAAGCGGTTGATGAAGCTTTGCAGATGCTCCACCGTCTTTTGCTGCTTCACATACGCGCTTTGCTGCAACGCGATTTGTTGCGCGCGCAGGATTTCGAACTGGCTGTAATTGCCGCCGTAGCGCTTGATTTGCCGGTTCTCCAGATGCAGCGTCACGTTGCAGACGGAATCGAGGAATTCGCGATCGTGCGAAATCACGATCAGCGTTCCCGGATAGCGATGCAGCCAGTCTTCCAGCCAGATGATCGCATCGAGATCCAGGTGGTTCGTGGGCTCGTCCAGCAGCAGCAGGTCCGAGCGGCACATCAGCGCTTGCGCCAGGTTCAGGCGCATGCGCCAGCCGCCGGAGAAGCTCGCCACGGGGTCCTTTGTTTGCGCAAGCGTGAACCCCAGGCCGATCAGCAGGGTTTCGGCGCGGGCGGGTGCGGTGTAACCGTCGACGTCAGCGAAAGCGGCGTGTGCGTCGGCTTCGGCTGCCCCATCGTGGGCCGCCGATGCCGCTGCAATCCGCGCTTCGATGCGCCGCAATTGCGTGTCGCCGTCAAGCGTGTAGTCGAGCGCGGTGCGCTCTACAGCCGGCGTTTCCTGCGCGACGTGCGCGATTTGCCACGACGGCGGCATTGAGAAATCGCCCCCGTCCGAATGCAGATCGCCGCGTAGCACGGAGAAGAGCGTGGTCTTTCCCGCGCCGTTAGCGCCGATGAGCCCCGCCTTTTCGCCAGGATTGAGCGTGAACGTGGTCTGTTCGAAGAGCGGTTTGGTGCCGCGGGCAAGGCTGAACTGGTTGAAGCGAATCACGGCGTGGAGACCCAGACAAGTACGGGAAAACGCTATTTTAGACTGGCGCGGGTGCGCGCCACCCGCTGATTGACATTGGCGCGCCGTTAGCCGTTCGGCCGGATGTTTTTTGACCGGCGTTTCGCTTAGACTGAATTTTTTCAAGCGGAGCATCGAATGAACCCTATCTACTCGTTTTCGGCAGAAACCCTCGGCGGCGAAACCGTCGGCATGGACAGTTATCAGGGCAAGGTGCTGTTGATCGTGAACACTGCGAGCGAGTGCGGGTTCACGCCGCAGTACAAGGGTTTGCAGGAGCTGTACGAGCGTTACGCGGATCGTGGGTTTGCGGTGCTGGGTTTTCCCTGCAATCAGTTCGGCAAGCAGGAACCGGGGGACGCAGCTCAAATTGGCAGCTTTTGCGAGCAGAACTACGGGGTCACGTTCCCCATGTTCGAGAAGATCGACGTGAACGGGGCGAACGCGCATCCGCTATTTCGTTATCTCACTGAGGAAGCGCCGGGCGTGCTGGGAACCGAAGGCATCAAGTGGAACTTCACGAAGTTCCTGGTCGACAAGGAAGGCAACGTGATCACCCGGTTCGGCTCGGTGACGAAGCCGGACGCGCTTTCCAGCGATATCGAAAAGCTGCTCTGACGTCCGATTTGCGCCAGCGACTTGATCCAACCTGGACAGAGACACCGGTCGAGTTCGCTGCTGCATCGTCTGTTTTCTAAAGGGCGTCGGCCGGCCGGGCGTCGCCTATCAACTTTCCTTACTATGCGTCCCGGGCTCGCCCCCGGGGCTCTTCTGCGCGCCCGTAGCGGCTAGGGACGTGTTTCGTCTGAGGGCGCGTTACAGGGCTCGACGACATCTCCAGACAGCCCGCTGCGATCGGCAACGACATTTATCGATTGCTATGAGTGTGAAATTATGTCGTACATATTCCATGTTCTCCAGGAAAATTATGTATGATTTAATTTTTCCGGCCCACGTCAATTAGCCACTGCGATGAAATTAGAAAACTCGCCAACCATGACGAAGCTGCATGAGGCGATTGTTGTCCATCTGGTCGACGCAATTGTCTCGGGCACCTATCCGGTCGGCTCGTCCTTGCCGAACGAAATGGAACTTGCCGCCGCGCACGGCGTAAGCCGTACGGCGGCGCGCGAGGCGATGCAGAAGCTTGCTTCACTCGGGCTGATCGAGAGCCGGCGACGCAAGGGCGCGACCGTTCTTGCGCGCGAATCGTGGAAGTTGCTGGACGCGTCTGTGTTGGGCGTGGCGGTCTTGCGCGTGGAGGACGTGTCGTTTTTCCAGGCATTGGTCGAGGCGCGTCTGTTGATCGAACCACGTGCCGCCGAACTTGCTGCGGCAAGGGCGTGCGAGCGTGATCTTGACCGTATCGAAGCCTCGCTGAACGCCATGGCCAGCGAGGCCGATGGCACGCGCGGCGCGGGCTGGGCGGCAGCGGATGTCGCTTTCCACGCGGGCGTTATCGAAGCAGCCGGGAATTGGGTCTTCACGCAACTGATCGGCACGGTCCGGGCTGCGCTGGACGCGGGCATTCGCTTGACCGGCAAGCAAGCGCTGTCGGCGCAGGCATCGCTGGAACAGCATCGGGAGGTATTCGTTGCAATCCGGAGCCGCGAGCCCGCAGAGGCGCACGCGGCAATGACGAGGTTGCTGCTCGCCACCCAACGTGACTTCAATGCGTTGGAGAAGGGCGCTGCCCGCGCTGCGGTTGCGGCCGGCGATCAGGCGACCGGCCAGGCGGACTCACAAGCACAGGACATTGAGTAATCGCGCGCTGTCCTCGAACCGGCGCATCCATCTTTCAAAACAACCCATAACAACCCATCACAACCCACAACGGCCCCACACGCCAGGAGATCCGGCATGCGCAAACTTCGCTCGCAACAATGGTTCGGTACACATGGCAAGGATGGTTTCATTCACCGCTCGTGGATGAAAAACCAGGGGATCCCCCACGACAATTTCGATGGCCGTCCGGTGATCGGCATCTGCAACACGTGGTCGGAACTGACGCCTTGCAACGCCCATTTCCGCGAGCTGGCCGAATATGTGAAACGCGGCGTTCGAGAGGCGGGCGGACTACCGCTCGAATTCCCGGTGATGTCCCTCGGCGAGTCGAACCTGAGACCGACAGCCATGCTGTTTCGCAATCTCGCGTCCATGGATGTGGAGGAATCAATTCGCGGCAACCCGCTTGATGGTGTGATCCTGCTTGTCGGTTGCGACAAGACCACGCCCGCGTTATTGATGGGCGCGGCATCGTGCAACCTGCCCGCGCTCGCCGTCTCTGGCGGACCGATGTTGAACGGCCGGTATCGCGGCAAGCCGATCGGCTCGGGGACCGGGGTGTGGCAGATGTCGGAGGAGGTGCGCGCAGGCACCATGACGCAAGAGGAATTCACTGAAGCCGAGTCGTGCATGAACCGTTCGCGGGGACATTGCATGACGATGGGCACGGCTTCCACCATGGCGTCGATGGTCGAGGCGCTCGGCATGGGCTTGCCGCATAACGCGGCCATTCCCGCCGTCGATGCCCGCCGCCAGGTGCTCGCGCACATGGCCGGCCGGCGCATTGTCGACATGGTGCATGAAGACCTCACCATGGACCGCATTCTCACGCGCGAAGCCTTCGAGAACGCGATTCGTACGAATGCCGCGATAGGCGGATCGACGAACGCAGTGGTCCATCTGATCGCACTCGCCAAGCGCATTGGCGTGCCGTTGACGCTCGACGATTGGGAACTGGGTTCGGACGTTCCGTGCCTCGTGAATCTCCAGCCGTCGGGTGAATACCTGATGGAGGACTTCTACTACGCGGGTGGCTTGCCGGCCGTGCTGAGACAGCTTGGCGAACAGGGTTTGCTGCACAAGGACGCGCTGACCGTGAACGGCAAGACGATCTGGGACAACGTGTCCGGCGCCCGCAACGACGACGAGAAAGTCATCACGCTGTTTGCCACGCCGTTCAAGCCGAAGGCGGGTATAGCCGTGTTGAGGGGAAATCTCGCGCCGAATGGCGCCGTGATCAAACCATCGGCGGCAACACAGCATTTGCTCAAACATCGCGGCCGCGCGGTTGTCTTCGAGACCGTGGAAGAGTTGCACGCGAAAGTGGATGACGAATTGCTCGATATCGACGAGCACTGCGTCATGGTGTTGAAGGGCGCGGGGCCGAAGGGTTATCCGGGGTTCGCTGAAGTTGGCAACATGCCGCTGCCGAAAAAAGTGCTGCAAAAGGGCATTACGGACATGGTCCGCATCTCGGATGGCCGGATGAGTGGCACGGCGTACGGCACGGTCGTGTTGCATGTGTCGCCGGAAGCGGCGGCGGGTGGTCCGCTCGCGCTCGTGCAGACCGGCGACATGATCGAACTCGATGTCGAAGCGCGCCGCCTGCATCTGGAAGTGTCCGATGAAGAGCTCGAACGGCGACGTGCGTCATGGTCCAAGCCGGCGTCGCCGTTGCGTGGATACGTGAAGCTCTACGTCGATCATGTGCTGCAGGCGGACGAAGGTGCGGACCTCGATTTCCTGGTCGGCGCGAGCGGTGCACCCGTGCCGCGCGATTCTCATTGAATCACTGAACATCGAAGGTCAGGTCCAACGCATATGACTTTAAAGAACGACACTTCGCCCGCCGGCATCTGGCCGGTTCTCTACGCTTATTTCGACGAACACAACCAGCTTGACCGTGACGCCATGCGCGTGCAGGTCGAGCGGACCATTGCCGCGGGTGCTCCCGGCATCGTGATACTCGGTCTTGCAACCGAGGTGCAGCGGTTGTCGCGCACTGAGCGTGAGCAACTGGTGAACTGGGCGCGCGAGGACATCGCGTCTCGCGTACCGCTGGCGGTTACTGTTACCGGCGACACAGTCCCGGAGCAGACCGAATTCGGCAATTGGGCCGTCGCGCACGGTGCGCAATGGCTGATCCTGCAACCGCCGTCCACGCGTACCGAACCGGAGCGTTTTTACTTCGATTTCTTCGCCGCCGTGATGAACGGTTTGACGAGCACGGCCGGCGCGGGCATACAAAACGCGCCCGAGTATCTAGGTGTCGGTTTGTCGCCGGAAGCGTTGGCCGAACTGGCTCAACAATGTCCGAACTTTCGCTGGTTGAAGGGTGAGGGCGCGGCGACGGTACTGCGTACGACCATCGACTGCCTGGCGGCTGCCGGGAGCACAATGCCCGTCTTCAACGGGCGTGGCGGCCAGGAGTTGCTCGACAACCTGCGCGCCGGCTGCGCGGGCATGATCGTCGCGCCGGACAGCTTCGATCATCAGGTGGAAATCTATCGAGCATTCGCGCACGATCCGGCCGCGGCGCAGCGGCACTATGAGGAGGTGTTGCCGGCGATTGTCTTTGTGATGCAGTCGCTCGACGCGCTCACCTGTTATGGCAAGCGCATCGCGGCATGGAGAATGGGGTTTGAGGTCAGACACGATCGCGGCATCGCACCGAGCGCATTCGGCCTGGAATGTGCGCGACGATTCGCCTATAGCCTTGGACCGTATGCAGGCTAGAACCGTGGGCTAAAACCGTGGGTTAAAACCGTGTCAAAGAATGGGTGAGAACAAGCGCGCGACGTGCATCGCCATGCGGCGCCACGCGGGTGCCCCGAGATAATCGTCGCGGCTGATTTCCCATGATTGCGCGAAGTCATCGAGCAGCATTTTCTCGACTTCGCTGGCAAAGCCCCGGTCCACCGTCAAGACCATGATCTCGAAGTTAAGACGAAACGAGCGGTTGTCCAGATTCGCGCTACCAATGGCGGCGGACATGTCGTCCACCAGCACCACTTTCTGATGCAGGAAGCCCGGACGATATCGAAAGATCTTCACCCCTGCGAGCAGCGCATCGTAGGCATAGAGTTTCGACGCAGCAAACACCACGCGATGATCGCGGCGGCTCGGAATCAGGATACGCACGTCCACGCCGCGCAAAACCGCGAGCCGCAGCGCCGAGAACACGGCTTCATCGGGAATGAGATACGGCGTCGTGATCCAGATCCGGAAACGCGCTGCATTGATTGCTTCGACAAAAAAGAGCGAGCATGTTTCCTGATGGTCGGCGGGGCCACTCGCGAGGACGAGACAACTCATGTCGTCCGTTGATGTCTTTGACGCTTCCACTTCCGGAATGCGCTGTGTCGCCCAGTACCAGTCTTCTATGAACACGAACTGGATGCTGGCGACCGCCGGCCCGCGCACTTCAATGTGGGTATCGCGCCAGGGTGACAAACGCGGATTCGCGCCGAGATATTCCACGCCTACGTTATGACCACCGACGAATGCGCATTCGCCATCAACGACCACGATCTTCCGATGATTGCGGAAGTTGATCTGGAAGCGATTGACGAACTTGCGCTTGGTCGCAAACGGATGCGTCTGCACGCCGCCCGCGCGCAGCGAATTGACATAGCGTTTCGGCAAATCGAAGCTGCCGATGCTGTCGTAGAGAAAATAGACCCGCACGCCTTGCTGCGCTTTTTTAAGCAGAAGGTCTTTCAGCTTCCGGCCGAGTTCGTCGTCGCGAACGATGAAAAACTGCACGATCACATAGACCTTCGCCGCGTCGATCGCTTTGAAAATTGCATCGAACGTAGCGTCGCCATTGATGAGCACGCGCACGGAATTGCCGCGCAGGAACGGCATGCCGCTCAAACGCGTCAGCGCGCGTATGGTCGGATGGCCCAGGTACTCCGCGGGATCCCCGGCTGCCGCGCCGCGCAGACGGGCGGCTTCATCGGGGAAATTCCATTCCGTCGGATGCGCGCTCTTGCGCAGGATCTCGTTTTCCAGCCGCCTTGCGTCGATATACCCGGCGAACTTGCTGCGCCCGAGAAAGAGATACGGGATCAGCGTGAAGTAGGGCATGGCGACCAGCGACACGGCCCACGCGACCGCGCCTTGCGAGGTGCGCGTGTTGAGCACCGCGTGGCAAGCGGCGGCCGCGCCCAGCAAATGGGCGAGGATCACAAACGTGCCGAGATGAAGCCAGTCCTGCCACTCGAAGTGCATGTGCGCGATGCCTGGTAATTCTGGTAGTCGAGACGGGTGGTAGAGAGCCGTGCCGTCAGCCCGGCAAGTCGGCTGCCTGGATGAGAAACACGTTGTCGTCGCCGGCGCTGGTGGAGAGCCAGACGATGTCGAGTCCGCCGAGCGTAGCTTCCACGTTGGCCCGTTCGTTGCCGATTTCGACCACGAGCACGCCGTCTTCGCTCAGCCACTTGCGCGCTTCACCTACGATCCGCTTCACGATATCCATGCCATCCGCGCCGCCCGCGAGCGCGAGTTCCGGCTCGTGGCGATATTCAGCGGGCAGGGTCTGCATGGCCAGCGCGTTGACGTACGGCGGATTCGTGATGATGACTTCGTAGCGGCCAACGGGCAGCGGGGCGAACAGATCGCCCTCGTATAACGCCACGAGCGAATCCAGGTCGTAATCGTCCACGTTCCGGTGCGCGACTTCCAGCGCGGGCGCGGAGATATCGACAGCGTCAACGTCCGCGTTCTGGAACGCCTGCGCGGCGAGAATCGCGAGGCAGCCGGAACCCGTGCAGAGCTCCAGCACGCGCGACACTTCGTCGGGATCCGGCACGTAGGGCTGCAGTCCATCCTGCAGCAACTCGCCAATAAACGAACGCGGCACGATCACCCGCTCATCGACATAGAAACGGTGCCCGTGCATCCACGCTTCGTGCGTGATGTACGCCGCCGGCACGCGATCCGTCGCCCGGCGCTCGATCACTTTCATGATGGCGTCGATTTCGGTGTCAAGCAGGCGTGCGTCGAGGAACGGGTCGAGCGTGTCGATCGGCAAGTGCAGGGTATGCAGCACGAGGTATGCGGCTTCATCGAATGCATTCGATGAACCGTGGCCAAACGACAAGTCTGCCGCAGTAAAACGCGACACGGCAAAACGCAGCAGATCGCGAACGGTGGTGAAGGGAAGCGCCATCGCAGGCTCCTTATAAGAGTGAGTCGGATCAGGCAAGCAGGGTTTCAAGTACGCGTCGATACACGTTTTTCAACGGTTCGATAAACGCCACTTCAACGTGCTCGTCGATCTTGTGAATGCTGCCGTTCGGCGGTCCGAATTCGACCACCTGCTCGCAGATGCGGGCAATAAAGCGCCCATCCGAGGTGCCGCCCGTGGTGGACAGTTCGGTGCGCACGCCGGTTTCATCGAGGATGGCTTGCTCCAGCGCGTTCGACAACGTGCCACGCGGCGTGAGGAATGGCAGGCCGCTGACGCTCCACGCGAGATCGTAGTCCAGCGCGTGTTTATCGAGAATCGCGTGAACGCGGCTTTGCAGTCCTTCCACCGTGCTCGCGGTGGAGAAGCGGAAATTGAACATCAGTTCGATGTGACCCGGGATCACGTTCGTTGCGCCCGTGCCGCTATGGAGGTTGGAAACCTGCCACGTGGTCGGCGGGAAATAGTCGTTGCCGTCGTCCCAATGCGTCGAGACCAGTTCAGCCAGCGCCGGTGCGAGCAGATGAATCGGATTCTTCGCGAGATGCGGATAAGCAATGTGACCTTGCACGCCTTTCACTGTGAGCTTGCCCGACATTGATCCGCGCCGGCCATTCTTGACCATATCGCCGAGCGTGGCGCTGGAGGTGGGTTCGCCGACAATGCAGTAATCCAGCCGTTCGCCACGCGCTTTGAGTGCTTCGATCACCTTGACGGTGCCGTCGGTGGCGGGGCCTTCTTCGTCGCTCGTGATCAGGAACGCGAGCGAGCCGCGATGCGCCGGGTGCGCCGCGACGAACTCTTCGCTCGACACAACGAATGCCGCGATGGACGTTTTCATGTCCGCTGCACCGCGGCCGTACAGCTTGCCGTCGCGGTGGGTCGGCACGAACGGCGGCGAGGTCCATTGCTCCAGCGGACCGGTCGGCACGACGTCGGTATGGCCGGCGAATGCGAGCAACTTGCCATTAGTGCCGTCGGTGCCGCGTTTCACGGCCCAGAGATTCGTGACGCCGCCGGACGCGATCGTTTCGCACTCGAAGCCGATCGCCGCTAACCGATCGATCAACAGGTTCTGGCAGTGCTGGTCGTCGGGCGTGACGGAGGCGCGCGCGATGAGTTGTTCCGAGAGGAGAAGGGTGCCGGACATGGATGCGAGCCACTTTCAATAAAAATGCCGGCGCGGCGGCCGGCAGGGATCAAGATTCGCGCGCCTTCATCGGGGGCGAGCGATTGCTGTGCTTAAAGCTCAATCCTTAAACCTTAAACGAACAGCGCTTCGTACTTGTCGGCATCGAAACCGAGCGACTTCACGCGCCCGTTGACCACGAGCACGGGCCGCTTGATGATCGACGGCTTGTGGATCATCAATGCGATCGCGCCGGCAGTCGACCCGGCTTCGTCCTTGTAGGTGTCCGACAGGCCGCGCCAGGTGGTGCCGCGCCGGTTGATCAGTTCGTCGAGCGTGACGTCCTTCAGCCAGTCCTGCAACAAGAACGTCGATACCCCGGCTTTCTTGAAATCGTAGAACTCGAACGGCACGT
>Ga0302316_10003199_pt1 | contig 11275 bp, 12 predicted proteins | sample III_Palsa_N3_2_FD_200456 | JGI IMG/M metagenome (GOLD analysis project Ga0302316, IMG submission 200456) | Peat permafrost microbial communities from Stordalen Mire near Abisko, Sweden - III_Palsa_N3_2 | ecosystem: Environmental > Terrestrial > Soil > Palsa > Peat permafrost | place: Sweden... | reverse complement strand
GTTTGGGCCTGATCCGCAGATCGGCGGAGATCAGGCCGACCTTGCCGACAACCCAGACACCGCGTTCGGTATTCTGGCCCGGCGCATCAGGCAAGTGTTTCCAAAAGCTGAGATCGGGGTCGCCACGTTGTCGTGCTGGTCGTTCGTTCACGGCTTGGCGACACTGGCGATTGACCGCCGTCTGCGACCGCCGCCAGAAGACTTGCAGGCCGTGGCCCGGCGCGCGGCGGCGTTTCTGATCGGCCGACTTGCGGACTCCTCAAATTCATCAAACCCTCAGGAACACGGCTAAGAGGTTGGACCCAACCGCGCCAATTTCGGCGGGCCGATCACCACACATAACGTCCTTTATGTAACCCTTTGGTAGGGTCCAGCGGGCAGGGTGTCGTGATGTCCGACGTGGCCGACCGCACCCTGCCAATCCTCCCGCCCGAAGACCCTCGCGGCTTCCTAGTGCCGGCGATCGTGGTTGACACCCACCAAGACGCCGCCGAGCGCTTCCTGGAGTTCTTCGCCGCCACCATCCGCAACCCCAACACCCGGGCGGCCTACATGAACGCCGTCGCGGATTTCCTTCGGTTCGAGCCTGTGGCCGGCCTTGGGTCGTTGGCGGAGATCAGATCGATCCACGTGTCCTTGTATGTAGAGTCCGTGGGCGAGCGTTTCGCGCCGCAGACCGTGAAGCTGCGCTTGGCCGCGCTGCGCGGCCTGTTCGACTGGCTATCGCGCCATGGCGTGCTGGAGACCAATCCGGCGGCGCCGGTGCGCGGGCCAGCTTACACCATCAAGCGCGGCAAGACGCCGATCCTCACCGCCGCCGAGGCTAAGCGGCTGATCGAATCCATCGAGGCCGACAGCCTGGTCGGTCTGCGCGACCGGGCCCTGATCGCCGTCATGGTCTACAGCTTCGCCCGGGTGTCGGCTGCTGTTGGCATGGACCTCGAGGACTTGGTGCAGACCGCCGGCCGATCCTGGCTCCGCCTTCACGAAAAAGGCGGCAAAGTTCACGAGATGCCGGTGCATCACCGACTGCTCGAGCATCTGGACGCCTATATTGCCGGCCTTGAGTTCGCGGAGCCCAAGACTCCCCTCTTCCGGGCTGGGCTTGGCCGGACCGGCAAGCTCGGGCTCGAACGCCTCAGCTGTGAGATCGCCTGCAATGTTGTCCCCCTGAGGGGTGTTTTTCGCGTCGAAGATTAGCCCCCCGAGTTGTGGTTTTGGATGCCCCTTCCTGGTGCTGGAGGGGGTGGGGGATGACGGGCGTGGATACGATCGCGCGGATCCGGTTCGAGCATTTCCAGAACCGGAAGGGGATCAAGCGGATCGCCCGTGAGCTAGGGGTGGCGCGCGACACGGTGCGCAAGGTGCTGCGGTCCCAGGCCACCGAGTTCAGCTACAAGCGGGAGACTCAGCCGCTGCCGAAGTTGGGGCCGTGGGTCGAGACCCTGACGGCGATCCTGGAGGCCGAGGCCAAGGTCCCCAGGCGTGAGCGGCGCTCCACCCAGCGGTTGTTCGAGGAGCTACGTGGTCGCGGTTACGACGGCGCCCATGACAGCGTGCACCGGTTCGTCAAGGCGTGGCGCGCCGAGCATGCCAGGGCGCCGGTCCAGGCGTTCATCCCGATGAGTTTCGATCCCGGCGAGGCCTATCAGTTCGACTGGAGCCACGACGCGATCGAGCTGGCCGGCCTGCCGATGATCGTGAAGGCGGCGCATATGCGCCTGGCCTTCAGCCGGATGCCGTTCGTGCGGGCCTACCCCCGTGAGACCCAGGAGATGGTGTTCGACGCCCACGACAAGGCCTTCACCTTCTATGGCGGGGTCTGCCGACGCGGGATCTACGACAACATGAAGACCGCGGTCGACGCCGTGTTCGTCGGCCGGGGCCGCACCTACAACCGCCGCTTCCTGCAGATGTGCTCGCATCACCTGGTCGAGCCTACCGCCTGCACGCCGGCGTCCGGCTGGGAGAAGGGCCAGGTCGAGAACCAGGTCGGCACGATGCGTGACGTGCTGTTCAGGCCCCGGCCGAGGGTCAAGACGCTGGAGGAGTTGAACGCCTGGCTGGAGGACCAGTGCCGCGCCTACGCCCAGCGGACGCGGCATCCGCAGTTCAGGGACCGGACCATCTGGGAGGTGTTTGAGGAGGAGCGCGCCGCCCTGGCGCCGTTCGTGGGCCCCTTCGCCGGCTTCAGCGAGAAGCCCATGCGCGCGACCACCACCTGCCTGATCACCCATGACCGCAACAAGTACAGCATCGATGCCCGGGCCGCCGGTCGCGGCGTGCTGGTGCGCGCCTATGCCGATCGGATCGTCGTGCTGCTGGCCGACGAGGTCGTCGCCGATCATCCGCGCAGCTTCAAGCGCGAGCAGGTGATCTACGACCCCTGGCACTACCTGCCGGTGCTGATGCGCAAGCCCGGCGCGCTGCGCAACGGCGCGCCGTTCAAGGACTGGGACCTGCCGCCGGCCCTGGCCAAGGTGCGCCACAAGCTGCGCGGTCACGTCGATGGCGACCGCCAGTTCGTCAAGATCCTCGCCGCCGCACCCGATCATGGCGTGGCCGCCGTTGAAGCCGCCTGCGCCGAGGCGCTGCAGGCCGGCATCGCCAGCGGCGACGTGATCGTCGCCATCCTGGCCCGCCAGCGTCAGCCGCCGCCGGCGCCCAGCATCACCACGCCCGACGCGCTCAAGCTCAAGGCCGAGCCGATCGCCGACTGCGCCCGCTACGACGCCCTTCTCCGCGCAACAAGGATCCACGCGACATGATGGAACGACACCAGATCATCGAGGCCATGACCAACCTCAAGCTCTACGGCATGCGCGCCAGCTTCGACGAGATCGCCGGCAAGGGCCTGGTTCGCCGCGAGGAGCTCTATCCGCTCCTGGCCAGCTTGATCCGCGCCGAGGTTACCCATCGCCAGTCGCGCTCGATCAACTATCGGATCAGCGGCGCCAAGTTCCCGGTGTTGAAGGACCTGGACGACTTCGTCTTCGCCGACACGCCCGTCGACGAAGGTCTGGTCCGGGAGCTCGCCGGCGGCGACTTCGTCGAGGCCAAGCGCAATCTCATCCTCATCGGCGGAACCGGCACCGGCAAGACCCACCTGGCCATCGCCATCGCCGCCGCAGTGATCCGCGCCAGGGCCCGCGGCCGCTTCTTCAACCTCGTCGATCTGGTCAACCAGCTCGAACAGGAGAAGGCCGCCGGCCGCAGCGGCCGAATCGTCGAGGCCCTGCTGCGCCACGACCTGATCATCATCGACGAACTCGGCTACCTGCCCTTCAGCCAGGCCGGCGCCCAGCTCCTGTTCCACCTGATCAGCAAGCTCTACGAGAACACCTCGATCGTCATCACCACCAACCTGGCCTTCGCCGACTGGCCGCAGATCTTCGGCGACGCCAAGATGACCACGGCCATGCTCGACCGCATCACCCACCACTGCGACATCGTCGAGACCGGCAACGAGAGCTGGCGGTTCAAAAACAGAGCCTGATCCGCCTACGCCTCGGGTGCGCCCGCCGGCTACGCGCTGCGCTACGCCAATGGCTTCGCGCTACGCCGCCGGGCGACTGCAAACGCCAGCGCCAAGGGGGCTAAGATTCAAAGCGAAAGGGGGGACAGATTTGCGCGCGAATTGACATCTAAGCGACCGATACGATCCTTTTCGGTTGGGCTTGATCGCCGCATATCAGCGGAAGATTGGTCTGTGGCGCGACCTTCACGACTCGTGCGCCACGCTGCTGGCGGGTCCGAAGCCTGGCGTCGATGTCGGGGCTATTGCGGCTAAGGCACCCGATCTAAACGCGAAGCTCGATTTCGAGGATCACGGGATTTTCGACATCACGCCCGCAATCTTTCTTTCGATGGTGGACGAGCGGCCGGATCGTTCCGGGAAATTGACCAGGCTGCTCATCACGGCCGACGAGCGGAAGCGGCTGATCGATCAGTTGAACGGTTCGTTTGGCGACAAGCTCAACGAGGCCAAGCAAAACTGGACCGTGAGCGTCGCGTCGGTCCTGCGAGACGCATTGGTGAACACCACCTACAAGAGCGCGGACGATCCAAACTGAGCCCCCTCGCCAATCGAAATTGGGATGATTGTTAGGGTAAGAATTTTCGCCGTCCAGATTAGATAGTCTAATCAAGCTCTTACGAGCCAATAATGGCGGTGAGAGAGGGATTCGAACCCTCGTTACGGTTTCCCGTAAACACGCTTTCCAAGCGTGCGCCTTCAACCACTCGGCCACCTCACCCCCGGCGCGGGACCGCCTCTTGCGAGAGGGCCCCATGCGGAAGGCGCGCAATATACGCATCGGCCCCCCGGCCACAAGCGCGGCGCCAATCCGAGGCGGCGCCCCGGGCCGGTATCGGAGCCATGGCGCAGCCGCGCGCGCCGACCTATGTTTCGAGCTGGCCGAACGGAGGGAGACATTATGACCCTGATCGACAGACTTTTCCGCACGGGCGAGGCCCTTCCCGGTCGCCCGGAGCCGATCGCGACGGCCGAGACCTCGTTCATCAACGGGCGGCCGCTGAGGGGGCCCTATCCCGACGGCTTGCAGGTGGCGCACTTCGCCATGGGCTGTTTCTGGGGCGTAGAGCGCAAGTTCTGGCAGACGGATGGGGTGTGGGTGACCGCGGTCGGCTACATGGGCGGGACGACGCCCAATCCGACCTATCAGGAAACCTGCACCGGTCGCACGGGCCATACCGAGGCCGTGCGCGTGGTGTTCGATCCCCGCGTCGCGTCCTACGAGGCCCTGCTCAAGCAGTTCTGGGAGGGGCACGACCCGACCCAGGGCATGCGCCAGGGCAATGACATGGGCACGCAGTATCGCTCCGCCATCTTCACTGATGGCGCGGCTCAGGCGGCCGCCGCCGCGGCCTCCCTCGAGGCCTATCAACAGGCGCTGACGGCGGCCGGGCGCGGACATATCACCACCGAAATCGCGCCGGCGGGTCCCTTCTATTTCGCCGAGGACTATCATCAGCAGTACCTGGCCAAGAACCCGGACGGCTACTGCGGCGTGGGCGGCACGGGCGTCGTCTGCCCGATCGGCGTCGGCGTCGCGGCCGGATGAGCCCGGCGGGGCTGGACGCCGCCTGCCGTGCCCTGCCGGGCGTCACCATGGTCATCCAGTGGGGCGCCGACGCTGTCTACAAGGTGGGCGGGCGCATCTTCGCCATCACCGGCCCCGCTGGCGGCGTCTCATTCAAGGCGACCGATATCGCCTATGAAGCCCTGACGGAGTCGGGCCGGGCGCGGCCCGCGCCCTATCTCGCCCGGGCCAAGTGGGTCTATTTCGACCGCCTGGCCGACCTCGACGATGACGAGATGAGGGACTGGCTGGCGACCGCCCACGCCCTGGTCGCCGCCAAGCTCACCCGCGCGCAGCGGGCCGAAATTGGGCTCTAGTTCTCCGCGTTCCGCTCGCCCCGACTCGCAGCTTGCCATAAGCAGGGTTGCCAATTATATCTGACAGGTGATCGAGGTTCGCCGCACCGATCAATTCATCGAGTGGGTGAACGCCCTTCGGGACGCTCGCGCGAGGGCCAAGATCGCCACCCGGCTGGTTCGCCTCGCCGAGGGCAATTTCGGCGACGTGGCCCCAGTGGGCGAAGGCGTGAGCGAGCTGCGCGTTCACTATGGCCCAGGCTATCGGGTCTATTTCGTTCAACGCGGCGCGGTGGTGGTGATCTTGCTGTGCGGCGGCGACAAATCCACCCATCCCCGGGATATCGCCGCCGCGAAAACCTTGGCGAAGGAGGTTTGAAATGGCCGTGGAAACCAAGCCGTTCGATGTCGCTGAAGTTCTCATCGACGAGGAAACCATCGCGGCCTATCTGGAAGAGGCGTTCGCCGAGGGCGATGCGGCCCACATCGCCACGGCCATCGGCGACGTGGCCCGAGCACGCAACATCACCGCCATCGCCCGCGAAACAGGGCTGACCCGCGAGACGCTCTATCGGGCCTTTTCGGCCGAGGGGAATCCGACGCTTGCGACCATGACGGCGGTGATCAAGGCCCTGGGCTTTCAGCTTTCGATCAAGCCCATTGCAGTTTGATCGGTCGCAAAGCGCGCTCCGTCATCCCGGCCGCGCTCAGCGGGCTCAGATCAGGCTCTAATCCTCGGCGATCCGGCTGGCGACCTGGGTCTCGCGCATGGCCAGGGCGACGAGGCCACCCAGCGCCAGCACGATGCTGACATAGACATAGAAGGCGCTCTCCTGGCCGGCTTTCTTACAGGCGAGGGCGACGTATTCCGCGGTGCCGCCGAAGACGGCGTTGGCCAGGGCGTAAGGAAAGGCGACGCCGAGGCCACGCACCTCGGCGGGGAACAGCTCGGCCTTCACCACCGCGCTCATCGACGAATAGCCGGTGAGGACGATGAGGATGGCGCAGGCGAGCGCCAGGGCCAGCCACGGGCTGCGCGCGCCGGCGATGGCGCTCATTACCGGCCAGGTGAGGGCCCCGCCGACGAGGAACGCTCCGGCCAGCAGGGTCCTGCGGCCCAGTCGGTCGCCGAGCCAGCCGCCGAGGGGTTGGGCAAACAGATAGACGATCAGGGAGGCGGCGCTGATCCAGCTGGCCGTCTGCTTGCTGAAGCCGGCGGTGTTGACGAGGAAGGTCTGCATATAGGTGGTGAAACAATAGAAGGAGAGCGAGCCGCCGGCGGAGAGGGCGAAGACGATGCCGCACTCGCGCGGGTGGCGGGTGAGCAGCCGCCAGGTGACGGAGCGCCGGTCGCCGGCGGCCTTGACCGCCCGGAATGAGGCGGTCTCCTCGAGACGGGTCTGGATCCAGAACACCGTCACGGCCAGGAGGGCGCCAATCGCGAAGGGGATGCGCCAGCCCCAGGCGCGCAGCTGGGCCGGCGTGAGCAGCGCCTGCAGCAGAATAAGCACGCAGAGGGCCGCGATCTGGCCGCCGATCAGGGTGACAAATTGGAACGACGACCACAGGCCTCGGCGGCGGCGTCCGGCCATCTCGGCGAGGTAGGTGGCGCTGGCGCCATATTCACCGCCGAGGCTGAGGCCCTGCAGAAGGCGGGCGGCGGTGAGGATGATCGGCGACGCCGCGCCGATGGTGGCGTAACCGGGGGTCAGGGCCACGACCAGCGACCCCAGACACATCATGGCCACCGAGACACTGAGGGCGGTCTTGCGACCCGCCCTGTCGGCGAAAACACCCATCATCCACGCGCCCACGGGACGGGCGAAGAAGCCGACGGCGAAAATCGCCGCCGTGTTCAGGAGCCGGGCGGTCTCGTCGCCGCCGGGAAAAAAGGCCGGCGCGAAATAGAGGGCGAAGGCGGCGTAGGCGAACCAGTCGTACCATTCCACCAGGTTGCCGAGCGAGCCGCCCAGGATCGCCCGCGCGCGGGCGAACGAGGTCATGTCGGTCGCCGTCCTGGCCGGCGGCGCTGGGGCCTCCGCCGTCACCCTCAGTCGTACCGGTCGGCGGTGTGCAGGCGGCCGTCGCCGCGGGTGATGTTGAGGGCGTAGAGCAGGCCGATGACCGCGCCCTTCACCCTGGGCAGGAAGAACAGGGTGAAAGCGCAGAGCGGGATCAACGTCCCCGGGATGACAAAGATCAGAGGGGCCTTCCAGATCGCCGGAAACAGCAGCAGCGGCACGACGACCATGTGGCCGGTGATCAGGATGGTGAAATAGGCCGGACCGTCATCGGAAGGGTATCGGTCGAGGTCGTGGCCGCAGGTCGGGCAGGTGGGATTGACCTTGAGATAGCGCCAGAACAGCGCGCCCTCGCCGCAGTGGGGGCAGCGGCCCATGAAGCCGCGCGCCATGGATCGCACGACGCCATCTTCGCGAAATCGGGTCATGCACGGCATATGACCCCGCGGCGCGGTGAAAGAAAGGGTGGAGGCGGGCTATCAATCTTGGCTATCGTCTCGGTGGTGAAGATCGGGCAGGAAGAGCGCGTGTTCAATTCCATTCTTGTGGACTAGTTGTGATCGGCCGGGGCTGGATTTTGATTCCGCTGTGCTGGGTCGGCTTCATGGCGGCGTGGCTGGCCAACTGGGATTTCGCCTGGTTGCGGGCTCTCCTGCTGTTGGGTTTTGCAGCCGCAACGGCGTGGATGCTCGTGCGGCCACAACCTCCCAGCGTCATGGCGCCCACCCGAGTCGCAGCGACACAGTGGGTGCTGGCAGCCCTGGCTCTCGCGCATCTGGCATGGTTTGCGGTTAGCTGGTTCGACCCACACCCAGGCTTCGCGGATATCGGCGTGACCACGCTGGCGGCGGCCTCGGCAATATCGCATGGGTTGGACCCATACACGCTGCCGATCGATCCCCAACACATCGCCACCCTGAAGGGCTTCGAAGGCTACAAATACACCCCGGTGATGGCCCTCGCTTACCTGCCGCTTGGCGCAGTCCTTGGAGCGCGCGGCTTGTTGCTCACCAACCTGCTCGCCGACCTGGGCGTCGCACTGGTCGTCAATCGGCTAGCCACGCGAACGGGCGGCCAGGCGGCAGGCCTGGTTGCGGCGGCGCTCTATCTGAGCATACCCTTCGTGCCTCAACAGTTGTTCCAGCTGGGCGTGACGGACCTAATTTCCGTCTTGGCGCTTATGGTCGGTTTGACCTTCCACGGGAGATCGGCCGCCCTGTCAGGGTTTTTCATGGGGTTATCGGTCGCCGCCAAGCCCTTTCCGGGCCTGATCGCCGCCGCTTACGGGCTGAGCAACAAAGACCGACTTCAGTATCTGGCCGGTTGCGCGGTCGGCGTTCTTCCCGTTGCGCTCTTCCTGATCCGCTCGGCGCGAGCCCTGATTGACAACACAATCCTGTACAATCTGATACGGCCGCCAGATACGACCGCATGGCTGACGGGCCAGCCGATCCAAGTCGCCATCGCCCTAACGATCCTGATCACAGGAGCAGCGATACTCTGGCGGCGCGGAACCTCACTTCAGGCGAGGTGCTGTTGGACGATCATCGGTGTGATCGCTTCGATCCTAGCCGGGCCGTCGGCGCACACGAACTATCTGCTGTGGTGGGCGCCACTCTTTTGCACGATGCTGGCCACCGTTTGTCGGGGTTCTGCTGTGTCCATTGAGAATGAAGCGCCCGCCACTCGCCGCGCGGCCCCGGCGGCTTTGCGTCCGGGCTGACGCTTCTGTTTCCAATCGAGGATATACCATAGCGGGGACCGAATCCGAGGGGGAGGAGACACGCTATGCAGGGCAGCTACGCCACATCCACGGCCACGGCGCTGGTTTCGGCCTTGGCGGCGCGCGAGGTCGGCGCCCTCGAACTGACGATGATGGCCATCGAACACATCGAGCGCCTCGACCCGCCGATCAATGCGGTGGTGGCGCGTGACTTCGAGCGGGCGCTCGAGGCCGCCAGGCGCGCGGACGAGGCCCTGGCGCGCGGCGAGCGAGCGCCGCTGCTGGGTCTGCCGATGACGGTCAAGGAGGCGCACAATGTCGCCGGACTCGCCACCACCTGGGGCTCGCCGGCGTTCGAAGGTTGGATCGCGCCGACCGACTCCGTGGGCGTGGCGCGGCTGAAGGCCGCCGGCGCGATCATTCTCGGCAAGACCAATGTGCCGCCCTTCCTCGCGGATTGGCAGAGCGCCAACCCGATCTACGGACGCACCAACCATCCCCTCGACCCGGCGCGCACCCCGGGCGGTTCGTCCGGCGGCGGCGCCGCGGCCCTTGCCGCCGGCATGGTTCCGCTGGAGTTCGGGTCGGACATCGGCGGTTCGATCCGCGTGCCGGCCGCCTTTTGCGGCGTCTGCGGCCATAAGCCGAGCTTCGAGCTCATTCCACAGCGCGGCCATGCGCCCCCGGGCCTGGATGGCGCGGGCGTCGACCTGACGGTGGTCGGCCCGATGGCCCGCTCCGTGGCCGATCTGGAGCTGGCGCTGTCGGTCCTGGCTGGCCCGGACGAGGACGAGGCCGTGGGCTACCGCCTCCAGGCGCCGCCGCCTCGCCATGCGCGGCTGTCCGACTATCGTGTCTTGATCGTCGATTCCCACCCCGTGGCGGCCCTCGACAGCGAGATCCGCGCCGCGCTGGAAGATCTGGCTCGGCGACTCGACGCCGCCGGGGCCGAGGTCGCGCGCCACAGTGAACTGCTGCCGGATCTGGCGGAGGCCCATGCCGCCTACATGGCCCTCCTGTTGCCGATCGTCACGCGGGGCGCGCCGCCTCGACCCGACGCCGCCTCGGCGCACGACTGGATGCACGCCCTGGACGTCCAGTGGGCGTTCCGGCGGCGGTGGGCGGCGCTGTTCCGGGAGTTCGATGTGGTTGTCGCGCCCGCGTTCGGCGTCGTCGCCTTCGAGCATCAGACAGGCGATTTCGAGTCGCGGACCCACGTGATCGACGGCCAGGTGACTCCCTATGGCGCTCAGGTGGCGTGGCCGGCGATCGCGACACTGGCCAATCTGCCGGCGACGTCGGTCCCGATTGGCGCCACCAAGTCCGGCCTGCCGATCGGCGCCCAGATTATCGGGCCTTATCTCGAGGATCTCACTGCGCTGGGCTTCGCCAAACTCATCACCGATCGAAATTGAATCTAGGGCTCGCCCGAACAGGCGCGACGCTCGTACAGACGCCAACCGCCGCGTTCGGCGATCAGAGCTGGTGGGCATGGAGCGCCGGCGAAGAGGGTCGTCGCGAGCGTCTGGGCACCGCGCACAAAGACGTAGCGATAGCGATCGCCATCATCGCGACGCCAGTCGAAGCGCGCGGGGTTCGAGTGAAATGCGGGATCGGCATAGAGCGGTGGCGGCGCGCCCGTAAATCGGGCGACTTCCTGGATGTCCGCCGCGAAGCTGTGGTCCACCAATCCCTGCCGATCCGCCTGGTACCAGAGTGGGAACGACTCATAGACGTTCGGATTGACGGGCGCCGCGCTCTTTGGATCGATCACCAGGCCGAGCGCTGTCTGACCTGGTTGTGCATGAGACATGACCCAGTCGAAGTCCGGCGTCTCGCGCGAGAATTCCACCGCTTGCACAAGATGCTGTCCGAGGACGAAGGCGACGACAGCAGTCGCCGCTAAACTCAGTCCGATCGCCCCCCGCATTGCTTTGCGGTCCCGCGCCAACGGACGAGGCTCCGAGAACAGCCAAGCGTAGGCGGGAAACAGAAACAAGGCGAACCGTGAATAGATGAAGGAGGCGGACCAGATGGTCGACGGCGCGAAGGCGAGGACGCTCACCACGCCCAGGGCGATGACCAGGCTTTCCCTGCGTCCACGATCGACCTTCAGTCCCGCCAGAAAGGGAA
>Ga0302316_10003198_pt1 | contig 11277 bp, 7 predicted proteins | sample III_Palsa_N3_2_FD_200456 | JGI IMG/M metagenome (GOLD analysis project Ga0302316, IMG submission 200456) | Peat permafrost microbial communities from Stordalen Mire near Abisko, Sweden - III_Palsa_N3_2 | ecosystem: Environmental > Terrestrial > Soil > Palsa > Peat permafrost | place: Sweden... | reverse complement strand
GATCAAGCAGCACCAGATCGGCGGTCTGGTCGCGCAATGCAATCAAGGCCTCGCGGCCATCGCGCAACCAGCTCACCGTATAGGCAAGACGCTCCAGCGCCCGCTGGATCGCGGCGCCAAGCTGAAGGTCATCTTCCACCAGGATGATATGCACGAACGGACTCCTTCGACTGCGCTACGCCATGACCGGCATGAAGGCGCTGCGCCTGCCGGTGGATTATCCGGTCATCCGCTTACAAAGTGCTTAAGGCAGAGGGGTGGTTTTTGGAAACGAACGCATCGCAGTTCTTTTTCGCAGCGCGTGGTTGGTTTGCCATCCCACTTCATGACTACGAATCGCACCTGCGTGGGAGATAGGTCAGGATATCTCTACAAGGCAAATTCCGTTTGGTGCTGTTGGCAATTGATATCGGACGGGGCATGCTTGGGGGCATTGAGAACGCAAAAATGGTAGTGCGCAACATGCCCCTGACTCACGCCGCAATACGTACTGCCAAGGCGGACGAGAAACCCACGCGTCTATACGACAGCGGCGGCCTGTATGTGGAAGTATCCCCAGCGGGCAGCAAGCTTTGGCGGCTGAAGTACCGCTACGGTGGCAAAGAGAAACGCCTATCGTTGGGGACTTTCCCGGAGATCGGCCTGAAGGAGGCTCGCGGGAAGCGCGATGCGGCTCGTTTGATGCTGGCTGACGGGGTCGATCCAGGCGAGCATCGAAAAGTCGCAAAGGGCGCCGGCGCCAGGATCATCGCTTCCAACGACATGGCTGAGCTGCCAACGCAGGCGCAGATCGCGCTTCCATCGCCCACCTGGGCGAGATCGCTGGAGGCTCTCGGCATCAGTGAGCTCGAAGAGCGCGCCTATTGCATTGTTCTGGAGCACCATGCGATGACGATGGAAGATGTCGCAGCTTTGCTCTCCTTGCCAGCGGACAAGGCGCAGTGGTTGCTTGATGCTATCGAATCCTATGGGCTGGTATCTCACTCGCCCGAATGGCCGCCGCGCTATAGCGCCGTTCCACCAGAAGTCGCCATCGAAGCGCTGATCAACCAACGCCAATCCGGACTTGAAAAGGCACGACTGGCCATACCGAAACTCAAGAACCGGGCCAAGCGGCATGTAGACGGGAAAGAACGTGAGCAGGTGGTGGAAGTCATCAACAGCGGTGCCGTACTCGCTCAGGTTGTCGAGCGCTTGCTCAAGACAGTCAAGTACGAAATTATTGGTTTTCAACGGGCCCCAATGATTTTTCCGCGCGAACCGGAACCGGTGCCAGCAGGCACGCAAGCAAAAAGCGTATCCGATGCCAGTTATCTTGAGATGCCAGGTGCGATCGAGAATTTGCGGCGCACGGTAGAAATGGGCGAAGAGGCCAGAACCTACGCAATACTTCCGTTCAAGATGGTTATCGTCGATCGGCGCCTGGGCCTCATCACATTGCACTCCGAGAATTTGGGCGGCGCTGCCATGCTGGTTCGCCCGTCTGCCTTGCTTGATGCACTGTGCATGCTTTTTGATCTGGTCTGGGAACGGGCAACGCCCTTCGTGACCGAAACTTCTGGGGTGCTGGAGATGGATCATGCGCCCTCTCGGTTGACGAGGACGGCTGAGCAGTTGATTCCTTTGTTGGCGGCAGGGCTCAACGATAAAACGATCGCAGCTGAAGTGAACATATCCGCGATGACGCTCAATCGACGTATCGGTGAGCTCTTGAAACATTACGGAATACGCACGCGCTTCCAACTGGGCTGGCGTGCAGCCATGGACATGTATCCGAACGGCAGGCCGCAAGCCCAGGGATCACAAGCGGCTGTCTGATGGAGCGTGTCTTTCGGCGTGGCAACAAAAGCCAGTCTGCTTCATTCGAAATAGCCGGCTAAACGGCTGGTAGATATCTACCAAAGTGGGAAATCCATCAACGCATTCGCTTGCGCGCGTCTCCGCCTGTGTCAATACTCGGTTCGACAGGGGGAAAGACAGCTTCGAGACAGGATGGTTTCCAAAGCACTGTCGAGGGAGTATCTGCCGACAGCCTGAATATCCTGGGGATGCCGCCGCAGATCTTGTTCAGTGTGCCAGCGCTCTTTGGCGGTCCATACCGCCAAGGATCGGGAGAGTGTGTGCGACGTATTGAACGGGTACGGATGTTTTGCTTTCCCGGTTGAATTTCTCCGAGCCGTGCAAGAAGCCACAGGATGTGGCAACGCTGCGCACGCAAGGTGCTGTTCGCAAAGTAGATCCGGCAAGTGCGCCATCAACTTTTTGACCAACTTACAGAATTAGGGAGCTATATCCATGAAACAGGGTTATTTCATTCTCAGCGCATCCATTGCAGCGGCGCTCGCCGGCGCACCGGTGCTGGCGCAGCCGGTGGCTGCAAGCAATCTCGTCACGGCCGCCGGCACCAGTGAGGCGCCGCGTGTCACCCAGACGATCAACAACCAGCTGGTTTCCCCGCTGGCGAAGACCCACCTCAAGTTCGTTGAAACGAAAGCACCGGGCAAGCAGCTGGCCGATACCTTCAAGATGAATCACCTGCAGCTGGTGCTCAAGCCGAGCGCCGCGCGGCAGGCCGCCCTGACCAGCCTGATCGCCGACCAGCACAACCCGAAGTCGTCCAGCTTTCACAAGTGGCTGACTCCGGAGCAGTTCGGTGAATCGTATGGCGTGGCCGACAGCGACATCGCCGCGGTCACGGCGTGGCTGAAGTCGCAGGGCTTCACCGTCAACAACGTGTACCCGAACAAGACCCAGATCGATTTCAGCGGTACCGCCGGCCAGGTGAAGGCGGCGTTCCATACCCAGGAAAACATCTACAACCTCGCCAATGGCAGCAAGACTAAGGAACAGCACATCGCCAACGCCGGCGATATCAGCATCCCGGTGGCGCTGAAGGACGTGGTGGCCGGCGTGATGGGCCTGAACGATTTCCACCCGAAGGCGATGAACAAGCCGATCAAGGGCGCCAAGTGGGACGCCACCAAGAAAGGCCTGGTACTCAGCCAGCCGGCGGCCTCCGGCAAGCTCGGCGGCAAGAGCCAGGCGATCAGCGTGGGCTATACGGGCTATAACCCGCAGGGCGCGATCCGTGGCCTGGTGCCCAACGATATGGCGACCATGTACGGCATCAGCACGATCCGCGCCAATGGCATCACAGGTACGGGTGTCACCATCGCGGTGGTCGAAGACGACTCGATGGTGCCGGCGGACTGGACCAATTTTGAAACCACCTTCAACCTGACCAGGTTCGGCGGCACCTTCAATCAGTTCCAGCCAGCGCCGAGCAGTGGCGCCAACAATTGCTATGACCCGAACGTGGAATACGGCGCGGGCCAGGATGATGGTGAAACCCTGCTGGACGCGGAATGGTCGGCGGCCATCGCGCCGGGCGCGAACATCCAGGTCGCTACCTGCGCGGACTATTACTATCAGGGCAGCAACTTCTACTACGCGACCACCAACTTCTTTGGCGGTGTCTTTGTCGCGGCGACCAATCTGATCAACGAAACGAGCGGCCGTCCGAACATCATCAGTGCCAGCTATGGCTACGGTGAACAATTCACCGACAGCGCCAGCAAGACCGCGATCGACCTGATGTGGGCACAGGCGGATGCCGAGGGTATTTCGGTGTTTGTCTCCACCGGCGATTCCGGCTCCAACCCCAGCTTCAATGGCGGCCTGATCAACGGCAGAGACGGCAACACGGCGGTCGATGCCAATTCGTTCGCGACCTCGCCGAACGATACCGGCGTCGGCGGTACCGATCTGGCCGACATCATCGATGGCACCACCAGCAAGTACTTTGCGGCGACGCCGAGTGCGGTGGGCGGCTCGGCCCTGTCGTATGTGCCGGAGATTCCGTGGAACGAGTCGTGCGGCAACGGCGTGGCCGCCACGTCGCTGGGCTACGCGTCAGCGGTCGCTTTCTGCAATGCGGCCCTGGCTTATACGAAGAAACCGCCGTCTACGCCGACCAACCTCCAGTACTACGAAAACGTCTGGCAAACCTCCGAAGCGGGCAGCGGTGGTCCGTCGTCGGTCGATCGCAAGCCGGTCTGGCAGCGTCAGGTCTACAACGCGGCAGCGGACCAGTCGCGTGACCTGCCGGACGTGGCGTTGTTCGCTGGCTCGTTTGGCGATGACACCTACGTGGCCGTCTGCTCGCAGAATTACGTGTGCACCCCGGACTTCACCGCCGGCACGCCCGCCAATCCGAATCCGAGCGGCGTCGGCCTCAGCGGTGGCACGTCGTTGGCCTCACCGATGTTCGCCGGCATCCAGGCGTTGATCGATCAGGGTCTGGCGGCACGTGGTTTGCCCCTGGATCAGGGTAATGCGGCACCGACGCTGTATGCGCTGGCCGGCAGCGAGTACGGTACCGCTGGACAGCCGAATTCGGCGAGCCTGAGCACCTGCAATGCCAATAACGGCGCCACCGGCACGAGTGGTTGCGTGTTCCACAACGTCACCAGCGGTTCGATTTCCAGCGCCTGTTTCAGCGAGACGGGTACGGGTAGTTTCGCTCATTCTACGTTCGTGACGCCGAATTGTTATTACTTCAACTCCACCGTTGTCCAAGACCGCGTCAACGGTAGCGACACACTGACGGTCTATGAGGGCCTCACCACCACCGACGCGAATCCCACCAGCTATAGCCCGACGAACAAGGCGTTCAGTGCCCAGCCGGGCTGGAGTTTTGCCTCGGGCCTGGGTTCGGTGAACGCCACCAACCTGCTGATCGCATGGCGCGCCTTCGTCAATGCGCCGCCTGCACCCTGATTGCGACTTGGCTTGTAGAGCATTGAAATTGGTCGTGTGTGATTTACCTGGCGGCGGGATGCCGCCAGGTTTTCTTGGGCTTGCCTCTCGATGGTCAAGCGGGCGCAGAGGCCATGGTGATCCGGCATAGCCGGCTTCATCGCGCTTGGCGGCCTTGGCGAGCCAAGTGGCCGCGCATTGATCGTGGCCTTCCTGTGTCAGCCGCAAATGATCCTGCCTGCTGTCCAGCACCAAGTATTTGTGTAATGCATACCCATGCGTGCGTGCGGGCCAGGTGCTCACACGCGATCAGCAGCGCATTCTTGAACTTCAAGACGGGGATAGTTTTTGCTACAAACAATCCCAACTTTCGAAGGCGAAAAGGTCGCGCCGCGATTACACCAGCACAGTGCGTCACGCATCGCTTCTCGTTTGTCAGGCTGGGCGCGGGGACGCCGCGTGCGGCTGGCCTATCGAATGACTGACAAGAGCACCGTTTGGATCTGGCGGATTGGTGCGATCTGAGAAGAGGCCATCTCAACCTGCCCCTTATCTCCAAGTCCGGCGGCAATATCTGGTCAGCGGATACACTTCTCAGCCATTCTTCATATTCTTTCTTAGCCGTTCAGTTTCGGTATGCCGATACCCATGCATTGTTGATGGGCCATGCCGCTCGTGTTTGCACGATCATGCCGGGTCCGTGGCAACTCAAAAAAACTCGAGGCCGAATAATTATGATTCGTAAGCTTGTGATCGCAACTCTGCTCGCCGCGGGTGTGGCTCTTTCCGGCTCGGTGCTGGCCCAGGCCCAGGCAACTCAGTCCGCTCCGGCTTCCGCCGCAGCACCGGCAGCGGCGTCGAGTGCCCCCTCCAAGGCCACTGACAAAGCTACCAGGAAGGCTGACAAAGCTGCCAAGAAGGCTGCCAGCCAAGCCGAAAAGGCCAAAAGGCAGTCTGCCAAGCAGGCCGCGAAGGCTGCCAAACAGGTCGCGAAGGCCAACAGGCAAAAGGCAAAAGCAGCGCTTCCACCCAACCCCAAGAAGTCGCACAAGAAGGCAACAACTACCAGCGCTCCGGCTCCCGCTAAGGCTCCAGCCAGTGCGCCTGCTTCCAGCAGCTCTGCTGGCGTGTAGTAATGGTTGCAATGGTTGTCAAGGAATAGATGGACGTTAGTATTTGCAACACTCCTGCTGCCTACCGCAATGTTCAGTGTGTTGCATCGACCGGCGGAGGCCGCCGTCCGTAAGGACGAAGCCAGGGGCTCTTGCGCAGCCTGTGGTCAAACTATGGTTTACCGCGCGGAATGTGGCGGAAAGCATAGTTTGGCCATGCGGCACCTGCCTCTTCTACCGCAGGCCGCGCGGAACCAAGTTACACAGAATTCGGCACATGCTTAGTCGTGACTTGTCCATCCGCACGGACAACGGCGAGGAGTGCCTAGAGCGAACTAAGACATAGGTTTCGCGTTTGTTGCTCGAGTGCACGGGCTCTATAAAACCCAATACATCCTCAGTAGTCAGCAGCTCACCCGGGCGCGCTATATCCAGGCCAAGTTCCTAAAAGTCGTAGTAGTCATCTTCAAGTCGGCGTAGTGCTCGCAGCTCGCCAGTTCCAGCGGTCCTGATTGATAGTCGTACCATCCCTGATTTGTGGGAACAGGGTGGCTGCCCTCGGAACTACATATAGCTCCATGCCGGCATGCAGGCCGAGCCGGGAGAGGTCCTCACTGGCCACGTCCGCTTCCAACGTCTGGTCCAGCGAAGCGACATACAAGTCAATATGCGCCACGCTACCGGCGAGGTAGATGTGGCGTAGTCGTGCCGACCATCCGGATAGCGATGGTGCGACCGAAAGCGCGAGATGCTCGGGCCTCACAAACGCTAAGGCCTGTCCGTATCGGCTATGCCACGGGTCTTCATCGAGAATCCAGTTACCCACAGCGAGATGGCCCTGATCGCGATTCATCACGAGCCGATTGACCTTGCCGATGAACTCGCATACGAACGGTGTAGCCGGTTGCTGATAAATCATTTCCGGCGTGCCCACCTGCTCGATGCGGCCGCGGTTCATCACGACGATGCGGTCGGCCAGTTCGAGAGCCTCTTCCTGATCGTGAGTAACGAACACCGTGGTCAGCCCGAGCTCCTCGTGCAACTCGCGCAGCCAGCGCCGCAGCGTGACCCTGACTTGAGCATCCAGTGCGCCAAAGGGTTCGTCGAGCAACAGCAGATCAGGCTCGACCGCCAACGCGCGAGCCAACGCGACACGTTGGCGTTGGCCACCGGAAAGCTGGGAAGGAAAGCGACTGCCAAAATCCTCTAGCTGCACTCGTTTCAGCAGGCTCTGTACGCGCGCCTTCACCTCGGCCCGCGGCGGCCGCAAACGCCGCGAGCGCACACGGAGACCAAAGGCGATGTTTTCGATGACGGTCAGGTGTCGGAACAGAGCGTAGTGCTGGAAAACCAGTCCGATCTTGCGCTGGCGTGCCGATGTGGCCAGGAAATCGCGATCGTCCTGGCGGACGCTACCGCTATCGGGATAGTCCAGTCCAGCCAGGATGCGCAGCAATGTGGTCTTGCCAGACCCCGAGGGGCCCAATAGCGCGACGAATTCGCCCGGATCGATGGTCAGGCTGACGTCATCCAGTGCGGCGAAATCAGTGAAGCGGCGACTCAAGTGAGACAGTTCCAACGTCATGCAGCGTCCTCAATGACCACCAGGCGCATGCGCAGCGATCTCGCCGCCATAGCGCCATTCCAGCAGGGTCTTCACAAGCAGGGTCAGCAAGGCAAGCAGTGCCAACAATGACGCCACGGCAAAAGCTCCGACGTAGTCGTATTCGTTGTAGCGCATCTCCACTTCCAGAGGCATGGTGGTGGTCAGTCCACGGATGTGGCCGGACACGACCGACACCGCGCCGAACTCGCCCATCGCGCGGGCATTGCAAAGAAGCACGCCGTACAGCAAAGCCCAGCGGATGTTGGGCACGGTCACGCGAAAGAACATCTGCCAGCCATTGGCGCCGAGCACCCTGGCCGCTTCCTCTTCTTCGCTACCTTGCGACTGCATCAGAGGGATCAGTTCGCGAGCAACGAAGGGCAAGGTGATGAACACCGTTGCCAGAACAAGTCCGGGTACGGCGAAGATGATCTTTACGCCATGGGCATCCAGCCATGGTCCGAACCAGCCTTGTGCACCGAACAACAGCACGTAAATCAAACCGGAAATCACCGGAGAGATCGAAAACGGCAAGTCAATGAATGCGCCCAGCAGGGCCTTGCCGCGAAACTCGAAGCGCGCCATCGCCCACGCCGCCGCCACACCGAAAACCAGATTGAGTGGCACCGCGATAGCGGCAACCAACAGCGTCAGGCGAATGGCAGCCAAGGCGTCTCCCTGTTTGATGGTGGTGAAGTAGGCACTGACACCCTCACGAAACGCCTCGGTGAACACGACCGCCAGCGGCAGCAAGAGGAACAGCGCCAGAAAGCTCACGGCGATGAGTATGAGCACGCCGCGCACAAGACGGTGCGGCCAGCGTACCGGGCGGGATGATGCGTGCGTGCTCATCGTGTTTTCTCCATCCAGCGACTGCTCCACCGTTGCAGCAATGTGATGACCACGAGCAGCACGAAGGAGAAGAGCAGCATGGCCGTGCTCAGTGCGGCGGCACCGCCGTAGTCGAATTGCTCGAGCTTCTGCACGATCAACAGTGGTGCGATTTCGGAGCGCATCGGGATATTGCCGGCAATGAAGATGACCGAGCCGTATTCGCCCACCGCTCTGGCCAGGGCCAGTGCAAAGCCGGTCAACAGCGCCGGGGCGAGCATCGGCAGAATCACGCGAAGAAAGGTCTGCCACCGCCGAGCGCCCAGGCTTTCAGCAGCCTCCTCCACATCGCGATCCAGCGACTCGAGCACAGGCTGCAGCGTACGCACGACGAAGGGGAAGCCCACAAACACCATGGCGACCAGAACCCCGAGTGGCGTATAGGCGACCTTGATGCCCCACGACGCCAACCAGCTGCCAAGCCAGCCATTGGGTGCGTACAAGGCCGTGAGAGCGATACCCGCAACCGCGGTCGGCAACGCAAACGGCAGATCGACCAACGCGTCGAACAGGCGTCGCCCGGGAAAGCGATAGCGCACAAGTACCCAGGCGACGAGCAAACCAATGACCGCGTTGATCAATGCCGCTAGCAATGCACTGCCGAAACTCAAGCGTAGCGCTGCCAGAGTACGGGGTGCTGCCAGCAAGCGAATCAGCCCTTCGATGCCAATACCGGATGCCTTCCAGACCAGCGCCGCCAGCGGCAGCAACACAATCAGCCCGAGATACGTGAGGGCGTACCCCAGGCTGATACCGAATCCAGGAAGGATGCGGTGTCGCACGTCGCTCAGGTCCCGGGACCGATCTGATCAAAGATGGCGCCGTCGGCAAAGAACTTCGCCTGCGTCTGACGCCAGGTGCCGAATACATCCTTGATCGTGAACGTATTCACTTTGGGAAACTGCGCGGCGAATTGTTTTGCCACGTCGGGCGAGCGAGGCCGATAGAAATGCTTCGCTTCGATCTCTTGCCCTTGCGGTGAATAGAGGAATTTGAGGTAGGCCTCCGCAATGGCGCGCGTGCCGTGCTTGTCCACGTTCTTGTCGACTACAGCAACCGGCGGCTCGGCCAGGATGCTCACCGAGGGCACCACAATCTCGAATGCATCGTTGCCAAGCTCTTGCTTGGCGAGAAGCGCTTCGTTCTCCCACGCCAACAGCACATCGCCGACGCCACGCTGGACAAAGGTATTGGTCGCGCCGCGCGCTCCGGTGTCGAGCACCGGGACATGCTGGTAGAGCTGGCGAACGAAGTTCTGCGCCTTCGCTTCATTGCCGCCCGGTTGCTTTAGGGCATATCCCCAGGCCGCCAGGAAGTTCCAGCGCGCGCCGCCGGAAGTCTTCGGGTTGGGCGTGATCACCTGCACACCGGACTTGATCAGATCGGGCCAGTCCTTGATGCCTTTCGGGTTGCCCTTGCGCACCAGGAAAACGATCGTGGAGGTATACGGCGAGGCATTGTCGGGTAGCCTCTGCTGCCAGTTCTTGGCGAGCAATCCATGATCGGCGATGGCATCGATGTCGTAGGCCAGTGCCAGCGTGACCACATCCGCCGCCAGGCCATCGACCACTGATCGGGCCTGTTTGCCCGAACCGCCGTTCGACAACTCGATGGTGAGGTTGTCGCCATGCTGCGCCTTCCATTGCGCGGCGAAAACAGTATCCACATCACGATAGAGCTCACGCGTGGGATCGTAGGATGCGTTGAGCAGCGTTACATCCTTGGCAACTACGGTAGCGGTTGCCAGGGTACTCACGAGTGCCAGTAATACAGGGAGCTTTTTCATACTGCCTCCGATGAGCGAATGGACGTTCAGACTATCGATCGAGCGTGCCAATACGAACTGGTGAAATGGAATAACGATATGCGCGATCGACTGATCGCTACATCCTTGATCAGGACGTTTATCAGTGCCCTAGATGCGCGTGCCTTTATTGGCGCGCGCATACCAATCCGCGCAATGGCTGTATCGCACCATCAGCTGTGAGTGGTTGACCCGAGGCAGCTGGCCCCGGAATCACGCACCGCCCAATGTGCCGTGTCTGTATTCCAACTGCAGCCAAAGCTCATGCTGGGAAACCGAGAATCCATTGCTGTGGTAGTTGGCGTAATCGACCTCGGTGCTCCAGTTTCGATTGAAGGCATAGGTCAGCGAGGCATTGGCCTCTGAGCCATAGCGTTGATCGTTGCGCTGGGCGAAGAAGTTGTGGAAGGTCAGACCCCAGCTCAACGCCGAAGTGATCTTGCCAAAGCCGCCCGCATAGCGGTCTTCCAGGCCATCCGCCGGGACGTTTTTGAATTGATTGGTCCAGCCGTCGAAGCCGTGGTTGGAGCCGTAGGGCGAGGAGAACGCCGTCTTGCCGTTGCCACCCAGCAACTCATCGCCTAGCTTCAGGCTGATCTGCGGCAGCCCGTAGTTGAGTTCAAACAAGTGGTAGTCGGCCGTATATTGCACAGGATTGTTGCGCCAGCTGTTTTGCTGCGCGAACTCCGCGGTCCAGTTCAGCGTTGTCACACCGAAATTTTCAGTGCCGGTGTAGCGCGCGCCGGCGGTACGCCACGAATATTTGGCCGTAGTGTCGTTCTCAACCAGATAGTCGTAACCGGTCAACGTGCCGACGGGCAGCGTCTGGTCGATATGGAACAGATTGCCATCGACCGACCACTCACGCTGGGTTGGATCCGGATAGCTGTTGCCGACCGTGCGGTGCACTTCGCCTAGGTAGATGTAGCGCAAAGTGGTGCCGGTATCGAAGTTCAGCGCGCTGGAAAATGCATCGAATGACTGTGGATTCTGACGCCACAGACTGGCGGTGAAGAAACGCTGATCATCCAGCGCCACGTATTGCCGTCCCGCACGCAAATCCACTGTGCCGTTGTCGTAGCCGATCCAGGCAGCGCTGAGCTCGG
>Ga0302316_10003195_pt1 | contig 11283 bp, 8 predicted proteins | sample III_Palsa_N3_2_FD_200456 | JGI IMG/M metagenome (GOLD analysis project Ga0302316, IMG submission 200456) | Peat permafrost microbial communities from Stordalen Mire near Abisko, Sweden - III_Palsa_N3_2 | ecosystem: Environmental > Terrestrial > Soil > Palsa > Peat permafrost | place: Sweden... | reverse complement strand
CTCGAATGCAACGTGCCCGTGCTTGTCAATGCCGACAGCATGGTGGCGACCACCCAGTTGCCGAAGTTCGAAGAAGATCTGTTCGCTACCAGCGTCGGCGAATCGAAGCGCTACCTGATACCCACCGCCGAAGTGTCACTGACCAACCTGGTACGCGACACCATCCAGGATGCCGACGCGCTGCCGCTGCGCTTCACCGCGCACTCGCTGTGCTTCCGCGCCGAGGCCGGCAGCTACGGCCGCGACGTGCGCGGCATGATTCGCCAGCACCAGTTCGAGAAGGTCGAGATGGTGCAGGTCGCCCGCGCCGCCGACTCCTACGACCAGCTGGAAGAAATGGTCGGCCACGCCGAAAAAGTGCTGCAGAAACTCGACCTGCCATACCGCAAGCTGCTGCTGTGCACCGGCGACATGGGCTTCCAGTCCACCAAGACCTACGACCTGGAAGTATGGCTACCCAGCCAGAACACCTACCGCGAAATCTCCAGCTGCTCCAACTGCGAAGACTTCCAGGCCCGCCGCTTGCAGGCACGCGTGCGCAACGCGGAGACCGGCAAGCCGGAGCTGGTACACACCTTGAACGGCTCGGGCCTTGCCATCGGCCGCACGTTGATTGCGGTGATGGAGAACAACCAGAACGAAGACGGTTCGATCAACGTGCCTGAAGTTTTGCGGCCCTATATGGCTGGGTTGGATCGCATCGCGTGATCGCAGCGATACAGGTGTAGTCGTCTGCGGGATCGTTCCTGATAAACTACGCCGACAAGTTTTGGAGAGATGGCCGAGTGGTTTAAGGCAGCAGGAACTTGACGCGAAGGCAGGAAGCCGAAGCGAACATCGACGAAGTCGATGGCCCCGAAGGGGCGAAGGGCAGGATGCCCGCAGTAAAACTGCCGTAGTGACGCGCAACGCGCGTCTTCGGCAGTACAACGAGTTTATGGAGAGATGGCCGAGTGGTTTAAGGCAGCAGTCTTGAAAACTGCCGTAGGTGTGAGCCTACCGTGGGTTCGAATCCCACTCTCTCCGCCACCCTTTGAAAAACCAGCTATTTTCTAGCGGTTTTCGAGGTTTTTCTGGTCAGCGGCGCTTGGGCCACTCGGTTGGGCCATTTAGCCCATGCGCCTAGCTCACCATCTGATTCGCCACCCTTCCGGGTTGTGGCATTTCCGCCTACGGTACCCGCCGATCTGCGGGAGGGCCTTCTGCCTTCGGATCATCAAACGCAGCCTGCGGACCCGCGACCCTGCCGAAGCGAGGGCATGAGCCTATTCGTTTGGCGCGCACTATGGGCGGCAGGTACCACAGCAGGGCTATTGCGGCACGCCTGAGCGCATCCGGAGTTCCAGGGAGCGTATTTGACGGAGTTGGCCATTGAGGTAGGGCATTTTGGCCGCCGCATCAGGCGACGCTCTGCTAGCATCGATGACGCCATCGAGTGACGGATCAGAGCATGTCTGGGGCATGGTTTTCCGATGAATTGCTGCGGGCCTTTGTGGACTTGGTGCCGTGAGGACCGTGCGGGCCGTGCCCGACAGCGTGGAAGCGCGTGCGCGCGCCGTGCTGCTGACTTACTTCATTGATAACCCGGAACGGGTGTTTTACAGCCGACAGTTGGAAGTGCTCTTCGAGCGTCAGTTTTTCCACTGGATTACCAATCGCGCGTTGCGCCGGTTGATCGAAGAAAAGCATGTTGTCATGGAAGAGCGCAGGCTCGACATTGGCTCGACCATCAAGCTGGTTTGGCACAAAAGCTACCGTTTTTATAAACGGTCCGCTGACGGGGTTTTTCACTTGGTAAACCGCTACACCAACTCCGCCACCGATGGCACACTCGGTATGCAAGGCGAGCATCTAGTGCTTGCTGCATTTGCGCGTAATCGGTTTGTCCTCGAAGGTGAGGAAGTCAATGATTACGCCGGAATAAAATGGACAGACAGCAACCACGATCTCGACTTCGTGTTTTCACGCGACGGAATTGGTTACGGCGTTGAGGTCAAGAACACGCTTGGCTACCTAGACGTGGATGAATTCGTGATCAAGATTCGGCTAGCCCGGCATCTTGGTATTAGGCCGGTGTTTGCCGTAAGGGCACTTCCTAGAACCTGGATTGAGGCACTTGCGCGTGCAGGCGGGTTTGCGTTGGTGATGGGTTATCAGTTCTATCCGTGGACGCATAAGTCCCTCGCCGATGATATTCGGGGCTCCCTTGACCTGCCGGTGGATACGCCCAAGAGGATTGAGGCTGGAACAATGAAGAGGTTAGAGGACTGGATTTTGGCACCGAACCAATATGTCGAGTCCGAACCCGCCAAGGTGGATCGCTTGCTTGCGAAGATCGAGCAGGCGAACAAAAGAAGGTGACGAATATTTAGCGATATACGTGATTTGTTGTTGGAAATCACATTGGCATCTATCTAGGTAACTGATTTCACTGCATATTCCGCGCACCTCCATGAATACGTATTGTCTAGTCCGCGCTAGCAAAGGCTCGCCCAAAACGCGGCCGCACGGGTGCTGGCTTTGCGGCTCGGGTCAGGCGATCGGAAGCGGTAGCGGTGACACCTGTGGTTGCCAATGCAGCGCGTAATTGGCACCGTGTGATCGTGGAGCCACCCGCGGTGCGCGGATTTGAACGGGCAACGGCACCGGGCTGTCCACGCCCACGATGATGGCCTCGCCTTGGCCCAGCGTTGGTAGAAAAGCGGCCGCCCCTGCGTCGAGATTGCCACATGCCTTCTCGACGACTGCGCGATCTCGCTCGTTGATCAGGCGGTGAACGATGAACATGCCCATCTGGCTGAGCACGTCATCGGGGATGTCCCGTGGCCGCTGAGTGGCCAAGACACAAGTCAGTGCATATTTCCGACCCTCTTTCGCGATCAAGCCAAAGGCCTCCAAGTCCGTGCGTGAAAACTCGTCACCGAGGCTCTTATCGAGAAACTGATGGGCTTCGTCGAGCAGGACGACCAACGGAAGTTGCTGGAACCGGCCAACTCGCGCCAAGTTGAGGAGGTATCGGCCAACCGCGTTGGCCACGAGCTCGCGAGCATTGTGCTCGAACGACAAGAATTCCAGGCTCACCCGAAGAATACGCTGTGTGGGGTCTGCCAGGAACTGTTCGATGACGGCCGGGAGGTTTTCAAGAGCCTGCGTATCGAAGAGGCAGGCGAGGCTGGGCGATGCTAGATCACTCTCAATGCGGGTCATCAGCGTGACGCATGCGCTGACTTCGTTGGGAGTTGGTCCGCCCCAACAATGGGCGTTGGCGTTGAAGCCCGCCGGATAGACGCACTCCTCGTTGATTTGAGCGGCGAGAAGACGAATATTGAACGGCGCACCTTGTGCCGACAGAGCGTTCGCATCGGCAATGACCACGGTCTCGAACGGTGCACGGGATTGTCCTTGCTTTCTGATCAGTCCTCCTGCCGCCAGTTCGGGATGGAGGCGCGCAATCTTCAAGCTACGAAGGGCTTCGCGAAATTTCGGGGCTTGAACACCAGGGCTGGGGCGAAAGAGCACGAAGAGGTCTGTGTCGGTCAACTCGGTGTAGGGAAACCCGACGAAACGCCGGGGATCGTTGTTGCCAGATTTTGCGCCGCCCAGGTAAACATGCGTCACGCCGTCGGCTTGATCTGCGTATTCGCCCGTCGCGTCGAACAAGATCGCTTTTCCGCCCAGCCGTGCGATCTCTTCGATCAGGTGCGCAATCGTCCAGCTCTTCCCTCCACCCGTCGCCCCGAGGACCGCGCAGTGGCGACCGAACAGATGCGCGGGGTCAATGGCCACGCTCGTGTTCTGTGCGTGCGGAAACACGGCAAGCTGAACTTTCTTGGCGTCGGCCAATGCACTGGCTTCTATCGCCTGCTTCAACATCAGAGGGTGCGCTGAATAGACGTATTGGCTCACCCTGGGCGACACGGGGATGCCCCTCAGCGAGTTGCCCGTGCGGAGGTCCACGGCGGTCAGGAGCTGGACCACCCCTATCGGGTGAGGGGCTTGGTGGGTGTCAGCTTCGAACTCGACAGATAACCTGTCGCGCTCAGGCAATCGAACTTCGAAAATTCGTCCGAGAACGGCATGCTCCTCGCCTTCAACAACGACGAACTCACCTACTTGCCCTCCCATTAGGGGAAATCCAGCGACGTGTGAGCTTGTGGGCGTGGAAGCGTGCGGCAAGTTGACCTCGATGATGCCTGGGCGAACTCGGCAGACGGTGCCGACATAGCGGCTGTGGTCAAACGGATCTATGGCGAGGCTGCTCATACGACCTGGCCCAAGTTGCGAAGTCGCGCCACATGCTTTTCGCGGTCCGACTCCGCCGCGAGGTCAGGGATATACGGTAAGAGCCCATCGAAGCTTTCGTTGACCAATGAGATCCGCGCATCGCCTGCCTTGGCGAGCCCAGCTAATTTGCCGATGTGTGTGTTGCGGATGGACTCGCCCGGCGCGGGGGCTGGACTGCCTGGGTAAAAATGCGGCGCCAGGTAAGGGCCAACCACCACAAGTTTGAGACTTAAATTTGATCGAACGGCAGAAAGTATTGGTTCGGCGAGATGATTGTCGTTGAAACCGAAGCCAGCGATCAGAACGCCGACATTGGGCTGGCGCAAACTGCTCTGGAACGCGGCAATCATTTCCAGATATGGCGGTTCGAATGCCAGCTCATACTTCGAATTTCTTGGGAAGATTAAAAGCGGTCGTGGTGCGTCGGGGACCTTGTGGACTTCGTTCGATTGCGGGTCGCGCGCCCAGTCAATCGAGCCATGGAGCTTGTAGAGGTGCAGAAGATTCGGGATGAAGTCTTGGCGCTCTCCGTCGTTCCCGCGGCTCACAATGTCATAGTCGAAGTTCGAGGCTTCGAACGTCGAAGGGATCGAGTATGAAAATCCATCGTTGACGATCAGTCGCGCCTGTCGTGCGGCCTCTTCGAAGCACCGATCGTAGTTTGTGGTGAATAGTTTCGCCCGCTGCTTGCGATTGGAGCGCCGCGCCAACCGCCGGAGAAATTGCTCATGCACCGGCAGAGGATGGTTAGGGGAAACGAAGTTCGTAGCGTTGACGATTTCTCGTTCGGCGAGGGTGACGAAGGCAGATATCCGGGCTTGGTCGTCATCCGTAAAAAAAGCCTCTGCCAGGCGGCACCGCGACAGCAACGCTTCTATGTTTTGCTCATTGGGCGAATAGCCGATGCGGGTTAGGAGCGCTGCAAAATCGAAGCCCAACTGGGCCGATTGAACATTCGTCTGGGCTTCCACGCGGTTCCACAAGGCAGCCATTGTCGGTGCAGTGGGCCCGCCCGCTGCTGCGGGTTGAACGCCAAGTGACGTTCCGAGGCCGGCAAGAACCACAAGATTGTCGCAATAGAAGAGCTCAGACAGAACCCGGTTTACTTCCGCCTTGGCAGGATCCGGTCCAGGGCCGGGCTCCTGACCGGCCGGCAAAGGGGGAGGGGGTGGAAGCTCGGCGAGCCACTCGCCCTGTGTCGTCGCGCTGAGCACTTTCATGACCTTCCTCTTCCTAGTAACTGTCCGTGGGTGGATGCTACGCGACCGCGGCCTGATACGCGCGCGGATACGAATGCTGAGGCGGCCGCCTTGGAGCCGAAGGACACGAGCCTAGGGTCAGGTTCATTTTTGCCACGTCCTGCGCCCTCTCTGAGCGTTAGAAAATGAACCTATCCCCGGCTTCTCGCCCGCGGCTTCTCTAGGACCCCGCCATTTTGGGAGCTTGGTGGAGGCGCCTACAGATTTTCGGGGCGTCCTGAGGCAAACTTGGGACGTCCGTGAGTTGGGGCCAGCATCGGACCGCCGGCATGGGCGAGACATCATCCTCAGGGGGAGGACTGGATGGCGACGCTCACCATTTATCTGTTGCGCGATAGCGTGGCGACCGCAGAGGAAGCCGTCGTCACGGGAGCCAAGCCGTACGTCATCGCCGATGGACCTTCTGAGTACGGGAAGTTGTTCGTCAAGCCCACGCATCCCAGGCCTCCCAAGTGGGCTGATCTCTTTGAGAACTACGTTGACAAGAAGCTGCTGGGCAACGTGCAATCATCCGCCGCGGCATTCATTGTTCCCGTAGATGGTCGCCTGTTTGCGCTCACGTTTGGGCAAGGCCGCTTCCTTATTCATCCTGATGCCTATGAGGAACGGTTCGGCCTCGTGGTGACGCTGAATTCCATTGGCTCCGATGCTCTGCGAAGCATCGACAAGAGAACCTTTGTCGACGACCAAAACAGCCGAGTTCAAACCAGTCAGGCCTCGTCTGCGTTGAGCTTCGGCGTGGACATCGAACGCGACCTCATCCGCGGAATTGTGGGGCGCCCGCTCAGTGCGAAACTTGGTCGCCGTCTTGCAGGCGCAGATGCGTTGACCGTCACCACCGACGCAGCAGTGCCCGACCTTCGCCGCTTGTTGCGCCGCTATCTGAAAAAATTTCAATCAAAGGATTACCAGGCGAACTTCCCCTGGGTGGATCAGGTTTGCCAGTTAAATTCAAAAGGTCAAAAGGCCACCAGGCTTGATGCACTTCTGGTCGAGAAGCTCAAAGATGCCTGGACCAAGAACGGATTGATTGATGGTTGCTGGCTCGCCGTTCCGGACATTGTTGATTGGGCCTTGGTGGACGGTTTTAAGTTCACCCAATCCGCCGGAGAAGGCGTCTCCAATGATTTGCACCTTCCCGGACTTGTGCAGGCGTTTCCAAAAGAAGAGCCAAGTTTACAGTTCCTGCGAAAGCACTATGCGATGCCTGTGGATGAAGAGGAGCACGTGCTCGACCGCTGGCCCATTTACCGTTGTATTCATTGCGAGATTGATGAGGGAGAAAAATCCTTCATTCTCTCTGCGGGACGTTGGTTCGAAATAGACAAGGACTTTGTGACTGACGTCGACGCCGCCTTCAAAAGCATCCCTCGATACACGAAGCCCTTGCCCATCTATGACCATGCTGATGAAGATGATTACAACAGGTCAGCAGTCAACGGCAGCCAGGGACGATGGTGTTTGATGGACAAAAAGATGCTTCGCGTCGGAGGTGTCTACGACAAGGTCGAGTTCTGTGACATTTACGGCAACGGTGAGCTGATTCACATCAAGCACTATGGGAGTTCGAGTGTCCTCAGTCACCTGTTCAATCAAGGGTTGGTCTCGGGGGAGCTGTTGAAATCTCAGGTCGGTTACGTGGACCTGGCCAATTCGGAGTTATCCGCGGCCCACCAGCTTCCCCCCGACATCAAAGGTGCGAAATTGCCCCGCAACGTGTCCGAATACACCATCGTCTTCGGCATCATCAGCCAATCGGAGAAGCCGGATCTCCATTTGCCATTTTTTGCGAAAGTGGTTTTGAAGAGCGTCTACACCAGGCTTTCCGAGCTTGGCTATGGAAGCATCATGCTGGCTAAGATTTCGTGCGACCCGATGGTCAAACTGAGGAAGGCCATCAAGCCCAAGAAGCCCGGGAAAAAGCAAACAAGGAAGTAAATTCCTTCCCGTCAAAGCGGGTCAGAGTCTGAGGTATCCCCACGAATTCATGCAGGCACCTGCATGTGAGTGAGTACCGTCGAAGGAAGCGATCTCAGTCGATCCAACCATCGCGATAGATGTTCTGTCGGCCATGACCTGACCAGAGCTTCGCGGCCAAGACGCAAGACCGAATAGAGCCTGCGCGCGGATCGTCGTGGTGCGAGCCAGTGCGCGATGCCGACAGCTTCGCAGGCGAGCCCGGCAAGCCAACTGGCAAAGGCGGCCAGTGCGTTCACCAGCAACAGGATTTCGATGCGTTTACCGCTGCGCGTCAGGCTGTCTTCGAAGCCGTGGCCGTAACGATGGGATTTCAAATCACGGAACGACGATTCAATCTGCATGCGCCGCCCGTACAGCGTGATCAACTGGCGAGCACTCAGATCGGCCAATGCCGGCGATGCCACAATCAGCCATGGCTCGCGCTCACGCGCGGCGCATTGCAGACTGACCTTGCTGCGTGCGATATGTCCAAAGTGGTTGCGATGCTTTCGGCCTCGAGGTGGCTTGCGGTGGATCACCACGCGGCAGACCCAAGGAGCGTTACGGACGGTATCCATCAAGCCCATATCGCGGGGCGTCGAGCGCGCCAACGCATACAAAGCACGGCATGGGACCCACTGGTCGCGCTCATCGCTAACCTCGACCGGCTTGACCAGCGTGCGGTGACGCAGTCGGCCCACCCAATCCCAACCCATGGCGGCAACGGCCTGAAACCACGGGCGGCCGAACCCCGCATCCGTTACCAGGATCGGCCGTGTCGAGGACGGGACGAGCGTGCGCAGATGTTCCAGGAAAAGCTTTTCGGCTTTGGGCGTGCCCTGCTGTTGGCCGGGGAAAACCATGTCCAACACCGGCAGCGTGCGCCCACCGACCGGCACCGCCGCGCGCAGCAGGCACCATGCCTTGTCGGCCTTGAGATCCGACCAGTCGATCACGATGACCGGTCGTTCGCTACGCAACAACCAGCGCGCCATATCACCGTAAAGGAGTTCGCGTTCTTGGCGCAGATGCGGGTTGCTCAAAAGGCGGTCGAACGCTTTCAGCGGCGCACGCACCCGTTCGGCACCGGGCCACGCACGGGCTATGTCCATTAGCGTCAATCGCCGTCCCGTCAACAACGCCTCGACCGAGCGCAGAAGCACGCGCGAGCGCGCTTCATGCATGGGCTGCAGTGAACGACCAAGACACTTCTGCAATACTTGGCTTGCGCGCATGGTCTGCGGTCCTCGTATGGTTTCGTCGCCTTGAAGACTGCGCCATGCGCGCACTTCTAGCCACCCGAAGACGCCATAAGCTGCTGATCTGGCAGCGGGAAATGTGGGGATACCTCAGCCTCCGTCCCCTTTGCCCCTGTGATCATCTCGGCATTGAAACAATTCCGACAATGCGAGTAACAGGTCGCGACAGGCTTTGACTTCGTTGGCGTAGAGAAGTTGATCTGCTAAGCCGTCTGCTTTCCGTAGCGAACATCTGCACTAAAGTCGATTCGTCCGATGTGTAACTGACATCATTAGCCTTTGCTCAAGCCAACACTTCGGGGAGTTCGATGGCCAAAAAGCACGACGGCACACACCACCTAAACCAGGAGGGTGTAGATCTTCCGGACCTGATGAACAACGGGCTGCCCAGTACAGGCATGAAAGAGGATGCAGCTTGGCAAGGGCTTATCGCGGAAGGCGCAAAACGATCGACGACCGACCCGATGGAAGTTAATTTCGGTGATGCAGCCCTATCGGATGCGCTGCAGCGCAAATACGCGACCCCGGCCCAGCGATTCTGGACTTGGATACTGAAGTTTGTACCAGCATCCGCTTTTGCATTCCTTAGCATGTTGTTGATCTGGAAACCTTTACCATCCAACTGGATCGACTTGCGTCCGGAGGTCGACAAGGTGGAGGACTTTGTTTTCAAGCTTCTCATCTCGGCAGCTATTTGGGCCTTTCCAATTTTTTGGGTCGTTGCCTTAACTCGCCGTCAGAAGGGCACGCGAAGAACCGGTCACTAGTGGCCAATTACAGGGGGGGAGAGGCGGATTGACAGTAACGTCGGCTCACGACCCATACCGGACATCGTGAGCTTTCATCGAAGTTGGTGCCCACGGGAGGGGCGACCAATTTGAATGTTGCGATCTATGACGGCAAATCTGATAGTCGAGCGTATGAATAATTTGTAAGCTGGTTTGGATTGCACTTCGTCACTCCAGGATTGGAGCGACTGTCCCGGCATCTGGTAACGACAGTCCACGGTGCTGCTTGTCGATGCGACCAACAAGAACTTAGTCCTTACGACTCTTTTGCCAGCGGGCGCAAAACAGGGGAAAGCAAGCTATGAGAATTACAGCGGCAACCTATGTGTGCATCGGCATTTTCATCTTCGTCTTGGCTTTTTTGACCCAGATGTTAATTATCGCTCGCTATGCGCCCACCCCCACGGTGGATGACTTCAATCATCCTTTGGAAGTTACGGGCGCATACCGATATTATCGGAATCCCCGCGGCGCCGACGCTACTTGGGTGAACGATACGCCTCTCATATGTGCAGCGGGTTCTATGGGCGATCATTCGTGTTCTGGGCGTTTTGGGCCTTTGCCGAAGGGGACGCCAATCACTGCGGAAATTGTGAATTTGAAGACGCTAAGCGGTGATGTAGCGTTGGCGATGAACATCAAATTAGGTGGCAAGGAATTATTTAGCCAAACACCTGTGGAATGCATAAGTGCATGGCGAAATATCAATTTGTATTGGTTTTCTGGTTATGCGCTGATGCTCTCATCTTTTGTTGTGTTGATCACTCGGATTATTTTTCAAGCGTTTTGCTCGACTGGCGATGGCCGCTCATCATCACGTCAATCGAAAGGGCAGAAAAAGACGTGTTGATGGGGATTTTTGGTTTGGCCCATCCAATCGGCGTTTCATGGCCGTTTCGCTCCGCCGCTAATGTCCGCTTTTGGCCGCGAGTTGCCCTTGCGCGGCGGACGGCTAGGCGGCAATCTCGGGATGGCTGCTCACGACCCGAAGCGGAAGTCTTGAACTGGCTCCAAAATAGAGAGGTTTCATGCACTACGAAATTCCAGAGGAATGGCTTGGGTTCTTTGATTTCAAGCAGGCGTCGACCGGTCATCGTTTTTACCAATACGGCCAATGCTGGACGAACGCCCAGACCGTTCCTCTTTGCGAGATACAGCCGCCAATGCGGAGCGAAGGTGTTGAGCCATTCAAGAAGTACAAGATGATTCCCGTGCTAATGGCGATGATGGATCCCGAGGGATCGTTACCACCGATAGTCGTTGCACCACTTGAACCTCCGTCCCCGTATAAGTACAGAGTGGTAAACGGCTTTCATCGTTTTTACGCTTCGGCTGAAAGGGGTTATCCATCGATCCCGGTTGTGATGGATGAAAGTTAACGTCTCCTTCCCAAAGCAGACACTCATAAGTCACTTCGAGGCGCTGAATGAAGAGCATCATTGGAATCGCGTTGTTTGCTGGTGCACTTGCCTGCCCAATCCACGCGAGTACCGCCCAGACTGACCAGTCACCAGTGGGTTATCAGGTGCCGGCGTCATGGAAACGGATGAAGAACGCTGGACCGGCCGGCAATAGGCAAACGGTCATGTACGAGGTTGTGGAAGGCGTCGACCCCGGTGACCATCCCATGGTGATGCTCAAGACCTACAAGCAGCCTCCGGGCCTTCGTATGGACAACATCAACATTGCCGAGACGGCCAAGCAGGTCATTCCTTCCGGCGTACCTGTGAGCCG
>Ga0302316_10003189_pt1 | contig 11296 bp, 6 predicted proteins | sample III_Palsa_N3_2_FD_200456 | JGI IMG/M metagenome (GOLD analysis project Ga0302316, IMG submission 200456) | Peat permafrost microbial communities from Stordalen Mire near Abisko, Sweden - III_Palsa_N3_2 | ecosystem: Environmental > Terrestrial > Soil > Palsa > Peat permafrost | place: Sweden... | reverse complement strand
GGAGGTTTGGGGGCGGATAGGGTTGGAGGGTTTGGGCGGGGTCGGAGGTGTCGGGGTCCTTCGGCTGCGGGCTCTGCCCTTCGCTCAGGATGACAGAGTTTTTTCCGTGGGGCCGAGACTGGCTAGCTACCACCCGGGTCCGAGAATCCGCACCCGGGGCACCCGGTTTTGTGGGGGTACCGATGCGATCTGTGGGGGTGCTGGTGAGACGGCGGTGGAAGGCTTCTACCGCGTTGGCGCTGGTGAAGAGGAGCCAGTGGAAGTGGTCGAGGTGGGCTAGGGCGGCGTCGAGGGGGGCGATGGTGGTGGGGTCGGCTAGCTCGTTGGTGGGGTTGAGGATGGGGTCGGCGCCGAGGGCGCGAAGCTGGTCGGCTAGCGCGGAGGCCTGATGGGGCGAGCGGGTGATGAGGACGCGGGGGGCCACGTGGTTATTAGAGCAGAGAGACAGGAAATGAGCAGTGCTGGGCTCGGATGGGAGGAGTGCAAGGCTATGGCAAGCCAACAGAATGGCAGTGTTAGAGGGTTGCGGCCTCATCCAACTTTGCTTTGGCTCCGGCTTGGTTTCCTATTGCGGCTAAGACGTGAGCATGGAACTCGAGAAGCTCTTTGAGTTTCTTCTTGTAGATCTGCTTGAGCTTGTCATCCTGTATCCACGAAGCTGCGGAGCGCACCGAAACTTCGGCATTGGTGAGGTCGCTATTCGCGGCGGCCAGGTTCTTCAATCCGATCTCGGCCTCGGCACGAGCGAGATAGGCGCTGCCCGGAGTGGATGCATCGCCATAGCCGTCTGCAACGCGAGCCAGGGCCTTATCGGCGAAGGCGAGGGCCTGGTCAAACTGCTTGTTGTTTTGAAATGCCGAGGAAGCGGCGAGATAGGTAAATTCCAGCCCATTGGACCATTCGTCGAGGTCGAGAGGCTCAGCCAATCTTGCAGCCTCCGCACAGGGTTTGAGCTGTTTTTCAGGCTTCGATGGATTGCGTAGGGCCTCATTGCAGGCCTCCTGTTGGACAGAGAGAAACCGCACAGCATTTTGTTTGTCTGGATTGGTCAGGGGCGGTGCCGGCGGGGTGTTTGCGTTGTAACTGAGCGTGATGACCGTCGTTGCTGGAACTGGCTTGCCATCGACTACGAATGGCTTATAGGACGAACGTCGAATCGAGCGAATGGCGACGGCTTGTGACCCGACCCATCCACTCAGCACCGTCAGCTGCGTTGGGCGGCCTTGGGTATCGATCACGATCTGCACCTTGACGTCGCCATACATGTGCGCGAGGGCAGCAAGCGGCGCCAATTGGGGGACTGCCGGGGTGACAACCAGCTGACGAGCCTGGTCTGGAGAGATCAACTGGGGAACCTGGGTGAACGCTGTGGCTGGGATGAGGCAAATGGCTAGTAAAACGATCCGACGCATGCACGTGCTCCGAGGGCGAAAGCATCCTGAGTTATAGGAACTAGGTTTTTGTTGTCGTCGGATTATTGCATGGCAGCGGTCTTGTCGGGGTAGGTGACTTGGAGGGTCAGGATTTCATAGGGCTTGATGGGGATGGTTACGGTTTCGCCGGTTAGGGGTAGGTGCTCGGCGTTGGGGAGAGGGTCTTCCATCAGGTTGGTTTCGATGGCGTATTGGGCGCCGGTGGGGATGTGGAGTTTTACTTCGGTTGGCTTCCCTGCCCACTCGTACATGCGGAAGATGAGGGCGTTGGCATCTTCGGCTTTCTTCACCGCGCTGAGGGTTACGTTGGGCGCGTCGAGGGAGACGAAGGAGTGGGTGGCGGGGAGGTCGCCGGTGTGGGCGAAGACCTGCTGGGCGAGGAGCGGGGTGTTGAGTTCGTAGCCGCGGCGGACGGTGAGGGCGTCTTTCCAGTTGCCGGCGTGGGGGTAGAGCTCGTAGACGAAGTGCTGGGTGCCGCGGTCGGCGTCGGGATCGGGCCAGATGGGCGAGCGGAGGAGGGTGAGGCGGAGGACGTTGCCTGCCGCATCGTAGCCGTACTTGCTGTCGTTGAGGAGGGAGAAGCCTTGCTGCGCGTTGCCGAGGTCGGCCCAGCGGAGGGCGGGGACTTCAAACTGCGCTTTCTCCCAGGAGTTGTTGCGAGTGGTGGTGCGCTCGATGTTGCCGTAGGGGATCTCGTAGGTGGCCTTGGCGCTCGTGGCGGCTAGTGGGAATGCGGCCTTGAGGAGGACGTGAGTCTCGTGCCATTCCACCGTGGTCGCCACGCGGACTACATCGCTGTTGACGTCGAGGGAGATGTCCTGGATGAAGTGGGACTTGCTCCAGGTGCGGGTGATGCGGATGGTCTTGCGGAGGGGGCCGTTGTCAGTGACCGCGATGGAGTCGACGTGGTCGATGGGGGTCATGGGGCGGTCGAGCGTGCCGGGATCGATGTTCCAGGCGTCGTAGTCTTTGGGCGTGTCGGTGAAGGTTTGGAGCTGGTTGCCGCAGGCGTGCGGGGCTAGGTATTCGGTGGTGTTGGAGAGGAGGCTGGTGATGCAGCCAGTCTCTTTGTCGATGACGAGATGGAGCTGGCTGTTGGCGAGGGTGAAGGTTGAGGCGTCGGAGTCTGCGGTGAGGTCAGAGTGAGCGGGCGGCGTGGATTGTTTGGTGGCGTCGGCGTGGAGAACGGTGTAGCCGAGGGCGGGGATGTTGGGGACGTCGGCCAGGACTTCGAAGGCGTTGGTGCCGGCGATGTGGTTGGTGATTTGGGTGGGGACGGGGTTGCCCTTGGCGTCGGTGAGGGAGAGGGTGTTGGAGGCTTCGGGGAGCTCGACGTTGAGGGTGACGCGCTCGCTGCGCGGCCAGGCGAGGGTGTTGTAGACGATGACGGGGACGCCGGTTTTTGCGGTCGTGTCGACGCGGGCGTTGAGGGTGTGGAGGGAGGCGGCGTCGATGGCGTGGTCGTCGTTGAAGACCTGGTGGAAGTCGTCCTGGGCGTCGCGGTAGATGACGGCGATGCCGGAGCCGGCGGCTAGATCGTGGAACTCGTTGAACGTGATCTTCTGCCAGTTGGTGTTGAGGAGATGGTCGGGATAGGTGTCGCCGTCGAGCCATGCTAGCGAGGCCAGCTTTTCGGAGTCGAGCGTGGCGGTCTCGCTGGTGCGGATGTTGCGCTTGTGGTTGGCCTGGGTGGTGTAAACGCCGCGGTGGTACTCGAAGTAGAGCTCATCCTTCCAGGTGGGGATGCCGACTTCGCCGTTGGGGCCGGCGGGCGGAGCGGTGTAGCCCTTGGCGATGGAGTCGTAGTCCCAGGTGGGTGAGGTGGGGTTGAGGTGGGGTTGGACGTCGTCGAAGAAATGCTGCACCGTGGTGTAGCGCATGGCGGGGACGGCGATGTCGGGCTTGGCGCCTTCGGCGATCCAGTGGTCGCCTTGATCGAGCATGTCGCGGGTCGGACCGCCGCCGTGGTCGCCGATGCCGTAGAGGTCGAGGTGCTCGATGGTGCCGGGGTTGCGCTGGGCGGACTCGGCATAGTCAGCCGAGATGCGGGTTGGGTTCAGGTCGGTGTGGACGTAGTCGGTTGGAAAGAGGGTGAGAACCTTGCTGCCGTCCGGCGACTCCCACCAGAAGAGCCGGAAGGGGAGCTGGTTGGTGTCGTTCCAATGCATCTTCTGGGTGACGAAGTAGTCCAGGCCGGAGCGTTTGTAGATCTGCGGAAGCTGCCAGTTGTAGCCGAAGCTGTCGGGGTTCCAGCCGATGCGAGCGGTGACGCCGTATTCCTTTTTGAAGAAGCGCTGGCCTACGAGGAGTTGACGAACCTGCGATTCGCCGGAGGGGAGGTTGAGGTCGGGCTCGACCCACATGCCGCCGACAACTTCCCAGCGGCCTTCCTTGATGCGCTGCTTGATCTGGTCGTTGAGGTCGGGATACTTGTCGGCCATCCAGGCGTAATATTGCGCGGCGGATTGGGTGTAGACGTAGTTGGGGTACTCGTTCATCAACTGCAGCGCGGTGGTGAAGGTGCGGCGGACGGCGTCGACGGTTTCGGTGCGGGGCCAGAGCCAGGCGGCGTCGATGTGGGCGTTGCCGTCGAGGTCCATGGTGGCTTGCTGGAGGATGGGGTGGAGCGGCGCGAGGAGTTGCTGGGATTTGCGGAGGGAGGCGTCGAAGGCGGCTTGGTTGGCGTTGGCGAGGGCGTGGAGGTCGATGGCGGCTATGGCGGCTTCGACGGTGGGGAGGAGGTCGGTGCGGGGCTTGGGGAGGGCGGGCAGGATGTTGGCCGCGGCGATGCACTGGATGCGGATGTCTTGCGGGTTGGGGCGGGCGCTGGAGGTTGGGTCGTCGGGGTTGGGGTCGATGCGGAGGCTGACGCCCTGGAAGGATTTGTTGTCGATGGTGTGGAGGAGTTTGACGGCTACGAGGATCTTGTCGCCGGGCTTGGCAGGGGCGAAGAGGACGATGGGCTCAAGGTCGTCACCGAGGGCGACGCGGCGGCCGTTGAAGTAGATGATCTCGGGCATGGGGCCGTTGGCGTCGGCCTGGAACTGGAACCAGATGCGGGAGCCGGTGATGTCGTAGCCGTTGAGGGTCTTGGGGACTTCGATGGTGCGGCGATACCAGACGGCATCTTTGGGCGCGGTGGTGTGCGGGGCGACTAGTTTCCAGGTGGAGTCGTCGAGTGCGGGCGATTCGCCGTGGGGCACGTCGCCGACGTGGAGGCGCCAGTCGCCGGCGGGAAGTTCGGTGAGGGTCTCGAGGGTGTGGAGCGTGGTGAGCGCGGCGGGCGAGAGGTTCTTCAACTCGCGCTTGGGCGTGAAGGACTGCCCGATGAGGGTCGTGGAAATGAGAATCGAGGAGCTGCAAGCCAGGCCGAGAACGAAAGAGAGGACACGAACGCGCATGCAGGAAGAGTAACAAACTGGGCGGGTAACGATAGAAACGGCGAAAGGACGGTAGCGGGCCAGCTTGAACCCCGCGGTTGAAACTCCGCGACGTGTAGTTGCCGAAAACACCATTTTTGGGGAAGGGCTATCCGCTGGCCCAACAAATCCAAAAAAGAAGGGCCAGGGATTTCTGGCCCTTCTCACTCTTTTTAGCTCGGTTGAGCCCGCGCCTACTGTCCGTGTTTCGCCATCGCTGCCGCGATCTTCTCTTTCACGGCATCGAGGTTGAAGGATGAGCCCTTCTGCATCGGCGGATAGTCGATAGCGCTCATCGCGAGCTTTCCTACTATCTGTTGCACTAACACGAAGCGCCAGAACTCATACACGAACCAGCCAAAATAAGAGAAGCTACCCCTGTTGCCGTCCACGCCAACAAATCCCATTTTCTCGAAAGGATCCAAACGCAGGTTGACACAACTCGGCATGTCCGGATGGTCCTTCGTGCCGAGCCAGCCCCCAGGTTGGGTAATGAACTGGTACTTGTAGTCGTCGTACCGCACCGCGGCGAGGTTGTTTTCCGCGAAGTAGACAATTTCGTGGCGTGCCGAAGGACCCTTGCCGGTGATCAAATCCATCTGATTATAGCTATCGAGGTGGTTCCTGTAGGTCTGGTCGCCGAGTTGGGCGCCCTTCAGGAGATCATCCTTAATGTTCGGGTTCCCCGCTGCGGCTACGAACGTTGGCAACCAGTCAAGGAGAGAGATGATCCCGTTCTCGACCTTTCCGGCAGGGACATTGCCGGGCCAGCGAACCATCATAGGAATTCGGAAACCACCTTCATAGGCTGTGCCTTTGGCTCCGTAGAATGGGGTTGTTCCTCCATCCGGCCAGGTAAAGGCCTCCGTCCCATTGTCGGTCGTGAACATAACCATGGTGTTGTCGTCCAGCCCGTTGTCTTTCAGATATTGCATGACCGAGCCGACGATGTCGTCCAGTTGCGCCATGCCCGCTTCTTGAATGGTCCAGCCGTTTTGCGAGTTGCGCAACGCTTCGTATTTTTCGGGGAGGTGGGTGACGACGTGCATCCGCGTGGGGTTCAGCCAGACGAAGAAGGGCTTGTTGGCAGCCTTCGCCTGATCGATGAACTTGAGCGAAAGGTCGAGAATCTCATCATCTACCGTCTCCATCCGTTTTGGATAGAGCGTGCCTGCATCCTCAATCTTCTGCTTTCCTACCTTGCCCCATCGCGGGTCGACGGTGGCATCATCCGTATCGGTTGCCCAGGAATGAACCATGTTGCGCGGTCCAACTTGATTCAACAGCTCCTGCGGGTAGCCGGGGTGCGCGGGATCCTCCATCGCGTCGAGGTGATAGAGGTAGCCGAAGAACTCGTCGAAGCCGTGAACGGTGGGCAGGAATTCATTGAGATCGCCGAGGTGGTTCTTGCCGAATTGGCCTGTCGCGTAGCCCATCGACTTCAGTACGGTGGCGATGGTCGCTGCTTCGGCGGGGATTCCGAGTTTGGCACCAGCCTGGCCGACAGTGGTCATGCCCGTGCGGATTGGCAGCTCGCCCGTGATGAACGCGGCGCGGCCTGCCGTGCAACTTGCCTCGCCGTAGCTGTCAGTGAACAACATGCCTTCAGCGGCGAGTTTGTCGAGATTTGGAGTGCGTCCGGCCATCATACCGCGGTGGTAGGCACCAATATTCCAAATGCCGATGTCGTCCGCCATGATGGCAATGATGTTGGGTTGTTTTGCAGGCATAGTCTTTTCCTCTCGTAACCAATTGTGGTTGAAGATCTGCTCTCCAAAAATCGGGCCCTTGAATGCACCCCGAGTATCTGCCTGGGGAGACTCTGCGCTACTAGCAAAAGTGACAGGCCAGCGCCTGACCCGCCGTCTCCACCTGAAGATTCGACCGCCGCAGGAAACTTTGCGGACGGGTCGACTGATTGGCCCGCTCGCCGAGCTTCCCGCAACGTCAGGCGGTCTCAACGGGTCGAGGCACCTCCGGAACGTTCCGCGGGAACAGGTTTTGTTGGTCTTCCTCCACATGGAACACTGGGGGATTGTCGATGGAGCCAAGGCAACTTCCCGTCGAAACCTATCACTTCTACCAGTTGCTCGGTTGAGGTCCCGCTTCTATCGTGGTGCCATGCGAAATACAGTCAACGAGGTCAGTCGTCGTGCATTTGTTTCGACAGGCGCGCTAGCAATTCTCTCTTCCAGGATCGGCCTCGCCGAGGGTCAGCCGCCGGGCGATCCCCTTCCCTCCTGGAACGATGGGCCGGCGAAGGCTGCGGTGCTCCGGTTCGTACGAGACACGACCGACAAGTCGAGTCCCAAGTTTGTCGAACCGGCGGACCGCGTCGCCACATTCGATCAGGACGGCACGCTGTGGACCGAGCATCCGCTGTACGGGCAGGCAGCGTTTGCCCTGGCACGCGTAGGCGAACTCGCGCCAAGTCATCCAGAGTGGAAGCTGAAGGAGCCGTTCAAGACGGTGCTCGACCGCGACTACGCAGCGATGGCGAAATTCACCGAGGCGGACTGGCTCGAGATTGTCGCTGTGACCCATGCGGGGATGAGCACGGATGAATTTGCCGGGCTCGTGAAAGCGTGGATTACTACGGCCAAGGCGCCGCGCTTCGACCGGCTCTACACCGACCTGGTGTTCCAGCCGATGTTGGAGGTGATGCAGTATCTCCGCGCCAACGGCTTCAGGACGTACATCGTCACGGGCGGCGGGCAAGAGTTCGTGCGCGCCTACAGCGAGAGAGTCTACGGTGTTCCGCCCGAGCAGGTTGTAGGCTCGAGCATCACGACCACCTACGTGGACACAGGCAGCAAGCCGGTGCTGATGCGGGAGCCGAAGCCCTTCTTTATCGACGATGGTCCCGGCAAGGTCGTCGGCATCAACCTATTCATCGGCAAGCGACCACAGGCGGCCTTCGGGAACTCGGGCAGCGGCCCCGGCCTCAAGACCGGCGACGCGCAGATGCTGGAATGGGCGCAGGCGGGCGAGGGAGCACGGCTGATGATGCTCGTTCTGCACGACGATGCGAAGCGCGAGTATGCGTACGGCCCCGCCACCGGCCTCCCCGCCACCGGCGTCGGCACCTTCTCTGAAGAGTTGCTGCTGAAAGCGACAAAGAACGCGTGGATCGTCATCAGCATGAAGAACGACTGGAAGCGCGTCTTCGCCTTCGACGTATAGAAATGGTTGTCGTGATCGAAGCGCGCGAGCTGCCGCTACTTCTTCCGCGGAACCTGTTTCGCGCTTTTCTGCGGAACCTTCGGTTGATCGCCGTTCGTCGCCTTCATGGCGTCCTTCAAGTCTTTGGACTTGAGAAGGTTTTTCCAGTCGCGCTCAGTCTTGTCGGAGTAGGCGCGGGCGAAGCTGAGGATGGCGCGATCGAACCGAGTGGAGGTGCCGAGATAAGCGGCGATGGTGACCGGGTCGCCGGCACGGGCGTGCCCGCGGGCGAGGAGTTCGCCGCAGATATCGGCATAGCCGAGGAGTGAAGCGGGGGTAAGGATTTCGAGGTCGAGCGACGCCTTGTGGTCGTTAAGCTGGCGGACGATGTAGTCGCGGCCCTCGATGGTGGTGTAGCCGAGGAAGGGATCGGAGGTGAGCTGCATGGCGCGCTGGCCGTCGACGACGCGGTGGCCTTCGTGGGTGTGGCCGGAGCCTTCCGGGAGGTAGGGAGCGTAGGCCGAGGCAGGCTCTTCCTTGATCTGGAGAAAGAGCGGGTCGACGCCGTGGGGACGGCTGAGGCCCTCGAAATAAATGATGTAGTCGCGGAGGCCGACGCTGCCGGTTCCGACGACCTTCATGGCGACGTCCTGGGGGCTGTACTGCTGGAGGAAGTGGGCGCGCTCGGGCTGCAGCGTGCGGGTGTAGGGACCGAGCGCGGCGAGGACCAGGGCGGCTTCTTTGGCGCTGAGGCGTTCGAGCACCGGAGGGTTGGAGCGGAAGATGCGCGGGGTGGTCGAGTTGGGAGCCGGGCTGGCGGTTGGGCGAGTCGTTGCGGGAGCGGGCACGGTGATGGACTTGAGCAGCCTTTGGGGGGTAGAGTGGCCGGCCTGCGAGAGGATGGCGGGGATGGGATCGGTGGCGGCGAGGCGATGAATTTGATAACGCGCGAGCTCCACGACGGGCATGGCCGCGAAGGTCTGCATCATGGTGCGGTACTGCTGGGTGAAGTGGCGGACGGCATCGCGGCGCGCTGCTCGCTTGAGGCCGGCTGCGCGGCCGGCGAGGATGAGGCTGGTGGCGAGGCGCTTGACGTCGTACTCGAAGGGACCGCGGATGGTTTCGTCAAAGTCGTTGATGTCGAAGACGAGGCGGCCATCGAGAGCGGCAAAGGCGCCGAGGTTGAGGACGTGGGCGTCGCCGCAGAGCTGGGTGGTGATGCCGGTGTTGGGGTGGCAGGAGAGGTCGGCTGCCATGATGGGGACGGCTCCTCTGAAGAAGCCGAAGGGGCTGGCGGCCATGCGCTCGTACTTGATCGGGATGAGGCTGGGCACGCGGCCGGTCATGGAGGCACGCATGAGGGCGAGGGGGTCGGGCTGGCAGGAGGCGAGGGAAAAATTGCCATGCTCGCTGCGGGCGAGCTGCTTGCGTGCACTGAGGCCCAGGGCCTGGCGGTCGGCGTGATTGAGAGGTGCGGCGGGTGTGGTCATAGGGTTGGCTCTGAGGTCAGATTATGGCTTACAGATGAATCACTTCGGGTGTAGGATAGCGCGCAAGCAAACGGTATCTGGAGGAATGAGGTCTCCGATATCGCCTCGGGCCACAACTCGAACGAGCCATCATCATACCTGCGCTCCCCGCGGCAAGGCCAAAACGCTCCCACCGCACAATGTACGCCTCCCGCGACCGTTATAGTCCGGCAAATGAGACCTTTATCAATTTTGCCGAAAACACCTGCCAGGCAATTGAGGGGGACTCGTTCACACGAGACAAGAAGGACCGAACGTGCCTGCTACGACTGGAAACCTACTGCTTGACGCGCTTTCGCTTGAGCTTCGCGAAGCAATTCTGGCGCTCTCCCGCGCTATGGATCTTCCTAACCAGACACAGCTGTACGAACAGGGTGAGGCGCCGGCGCATGTGTATTTTTTATGCACGGGGGTAGCCTCGCTCGAGGTGTCGATGGCGGAGGGCGGGAGCGCCGAGGTGGGGTTGACTGGCCACGAAGGCCTGGTCGGGGCGATGCAATTGCTGGGGCCGACGCCGACACCGTCGCAGGCGAGCATCCTGGTGGCGGCCACGGCGTTGAGGGTTCGGCTGGACGATCTGCGGGGTCTGTTCGTTACGTCGGAGGAACTGCGCGGGCGCATTCTGGAGTTTGTGCAGGAGCAGAACGTTGCGCTCGAGCAGGTGGCGGCGTGCAACAAGCTGCATGACGCGGAACAGCGGTTGGCTCGATGGCTGCTGATGTGTCTGGATCGCTCGGGGCAGGAGACGATGACGCTGACGCAGGAGTTTATGGCTCACATGCTGGGCACGCGGCGAACTACCGTGACGCTGGTGGCGGGGTCTCTGCAGGGGCGCGGGATGATTAGCTATCGGCGCGGGAAGGTTACGATTCTTTCGCCAAGCGAGTTGGAGAAGGCGGCTTGCCCTTGCTATCGGATATGCAGCAACGCGCTGCGGAGTTTGTATCGAGCAGCGGGCGCGTAGGTTGGCTGCGCGGGGCGGGCGCCGACGGAAAGCTTCGCGGTATACACTTACGTTCTGACCTGAAACGGCCTGCCAGTGGATGGCGGGCCGGGTTGTTTGGGTGGCGGAGAGCGGCGATGGCGACTGAGACGAACATGGTTGTGAGCGGGCACGCTGCGGCGGCGGTGCGGCCGGTGATGCTGTATGGGCGGGAGATGTCGGCGAACCGGCGGATGCCGCTGAATTTGGATTGGGTGGAAGAAATCCAGGTGAATACGAGCGCGGTGGAGCGGCGGGCGGCTACGATTCCTGCGCGGCGGAGCGTGAAGAAAGAGTGGCAGGCGGCCTGGCTGCTGCGCGCGATTGCTTGTATGGATTTGACTACGCTGTCGGGGGATGATTCGGCCGAGCGGGTGAGGCGGTTGTGCGCGAAGGCGCGGCGGCCGTTGCAGGATCATTTGGTGAAGGCGCTGGGGATTGAGGAGTTGGGGCTGACGACGGGGGCGGTGTGCGTGTATCACGCGTTTGTGGAGACGGCGGTGAAGGCGCTGGAGGGGTCGGGGATACCGGTGGCGGCGGTGTCGACTGGCTTCCCTGCTGGGCTGTCGCCGCTGGAGACGCGGGTGGAGGAGATTCGGCGGAGCGTGGCGGCGGGGGCTGGCGAGATCGATATCGTGATTACGCGGGCGCATGTTTTCAATGGCGAGTGGAATGCGCTGTACGACGAGGTGGCGGCGTTCAAGGAGGCTTGCGGGGCGGCGCATATGAAGGCGATTCTCGGGACGGGCGATCTACTTACTTTGAGAAACG
>Ga0302316_10003188_pt1 | contig 11299 bp, 11 predicted proteins | sample III_Palsa_N3_2_FD_200456 | JGI IMG/M metagenome (GOLD analysis project Ga0302316, IMG submission 200456) | Peat permafrost microbial communities from Stordalen Mire near Abisko, Sweden - III_Palsa_N3_2 | ecosystem: Environmental > Terrestrial > Soil > Palsa > Peat permafrost | place: Sweden... | reverse complement strand
CTCCAGTGGAACTACAACAGCTCCATCGACCTCCTCCTCGAATACCTCGACAGCCGCGTTCTCCCCGGCTACGTCGCCATGTACGGCGGCCGCGTCGCCGGCTATACCTTCGGCGTCTTCGAAGGTGCCAAGGCCGTCATCGGCGACGCATACGCCTTTGGCGAGACCGAATCCACCCGCAACCCCATCTGCGAAACCCTCCTCCATCACCTCATCGAGATGCTCCAGGCCACACCCGGCGTAGACCGCATCGAATCGCAACTCCTCATGTTCCCCGTAGGCGCCCTCGCCGGCCCATTTTTGTCCCGGGGCTTCCGCCCCTACCCACGCCTCTTCATGGTCGGCGAAGTCGCCCACGTCGCCACCCCACAGCAGAAGCTGCCCCCCGGCCTGCGCCTCGAATCTTGGCGGCCCGAGTTCTACGACGCCGCAGCCGAGCTCATCCATCGCTGCTACACCGGCCACATGGATAGCGGCATCAACGACCAGTACCGCACCGTCCACGGCTCGCTGCGATTTCTCCACAACATCATCCGCTTCCCCGGCTGCGGCACCTTCGACGCGCAAAACTCCTGGGCACTCCTCGACGAGCGCACCAACCACCCCCAGGCTCTGCTCCTCAGCTCGACGGTAAAGGAAGACGTCGGCCACGTCACGCAGCTCTGCGTATCCCCCGCACTCCGCGGCCTCGGCCTCGGCCGTCTCTTGCTGCAACAAGCCGCCCGCCATCTGGCCAGCCGCGGCGGCAAAGCCCTCTCGCTAACCGTAACCGAAGCCAACCTCACCGCCCGCCGCCTCTACGACGAGCTAGGCTATCGCACCCTCCATCGCTTTGAAGCGATGGTCTGGGACGGAAGCGAATAAACCAGATGACCACACCGGAAACATCTCTTCCCGCAGGCGCACCAATCTACGTGGCCAACGCCGGCCTCGTCTTGACGTCTCCTTTCCTGCCGCATCTCTTTAAAACCTTTGGCCTGACCGCCAACGGCGCCTGGAAAGACGCAGCCTCAGCCGCCCGCGCGCCGCACCTGCTGCAGTGGCTCGTAGACGGCGCAAGCAATGCGCCTGAGCCCGCACTGGCGCTCAATAAATTGATCTGCGGTCTTCCCCCGTCTGCGCCGTTGGACACCCACTTCGAAATCACCGAGCGCGAGCAGGAAGTCTGCACCCAACTCCTTCAGGCGATGCTCGCAAACTGGACAGTGCTCGCACACAGCTCAATCGCAGCCCTCCGCGAGACATTCCTGCAACGCGAAGGCAAGCTACAGGAACAATCAGATCGCTGGACCCTGCAAGTGCAGCGCAAGACACTCGACGTCCTCATAGATCGAATCCCATGGACCTTTAGCGTCGTCTATCACCCCTGGATGCCAAAGCCGATCCACGTAACCTGGTGAAGACAGCCGAAGCTCTTCACTGTCTACTGTCTACCCTCTACTGTCTGCTACTCCACGTGATAATTCGGCGCCTCACGCGTAATCACCACATCATGCACATGGCTCTCGCGCAGCCCAGCACCAGAAATCCGTATGAACTTCGCCTTCGTCTGCAGCTCTTCAATCGTCCCGCAGCCCAGATACCCCATGCCGCTCCGCAGCCCACCCACAAGCTGATATACCATCGCCTCCAGCGGCCCACGATGCGGCACCCGTCCTTCAATACCCTCCGGCACAAACTTCGCCAGCCGGTTATTCCCCGCATTGCCACTCTCTCGCGCCGTCAGCGACACCCGCTCGCTCCCATCGGCCTTCAAATCATCCTTGCCCTGGAAATATCTCTCACCCGAACCCTGCGACATCGCACTCAACGACCCCATCCCGCGATACGCCTTGAAGCTCCGCCCCTGGTACAGAATCGTCTCACCCGGGCTCTCATCCACACCCGCAAACAGCGACCCCATCATGCAGATGCTCGCTCCCGCCGCAATCGCCTTCGTCACATCACCCGAGTACTTGATCCCGCCGTCCGCAATAATCGAAATCCCCCGGCTGCTAGCCGCCCGGTACGCCTCCGCGATAGCCGTAATCTGCGGCATCCCCGCGCCCGTAACCATGCGCGTTGTGCAGATGCTCCCCGGCCCAATGCCCACCTTTACCGCATCCGCGCCCGCATCGATCAACGCCATCGTACCCTCATAGGTCGCCACATTCCCGGCCAGCAGATCCACATCCGGAAACGCCCGCTTCACCTCACGCACCGCATCCAGCACCCGCGACGAGTGCCCATGCGCCGAATCGATCGCCAGCGCATCCACGCGGTTCTTCACCAACTCCGCCGCGCGCTCCAGAAAATCTCCCGTAGCCCCAATTGCGCCAGCCACCCGCAACCGCCCCTGGTCGTCCTTACTCGCATTCGGATACTTCAACTTCTTCTGAATATCCTTTACGGTGATCAACCCCTTCAGCTCATAGGCGTCATTCACCACCAGCAGCTTCTCCACCCGGTGCTCATGCAGAATCTGTTCCGCCTCTTCCAGCGTCGTCCCCACCGGCACCGTGATGAGGTTCTTCTTCGTCATCACATCAGCGATCGGAATATCCGTCTGCGAAACAAACCGCAGATCGCGGTTCGTCAAAATCCCCACCAGCAGTCCGTTCTTCGTCACCGGCACGCCCGAGATCTTGTACCGCCGCATCACATCCAGCGCATCCGCAATCGGCCGTTCCGGCTCAATCGTCACCGGGTCCACAATCATCCCCGACTCCGACCGCTTCACCTTATCGATCTCCCCCGCCTGCTGCTCGATCGTAAGGTTCCGATGCACCACCCCAAGCCCACCCTGCTGCGCCATCGCAATCGCCAGGCGCGACTCGGTAACCGTATCCATGGCGGCAGACATCAGCGGCGTATTCAGCGTGATGGCCTTGGTCAGGCGGGTCTGTGTGCTGACAGAGTTCGGTACAACATCGGAGTACGCGGGAACCAGCAGCACGTCGTCGAACGTGAGCGCTTCGGGTATCGTGGCTTCAATCATGATTCTCTATTGTTGCATTCGACCATGAAATTACGCACATTTCTATCATCAAGCTCTCCTTCAGAGCGCCACTACCCCGGGTGCCCTACCCTTTGCGCTTTTTTTGCAAAGGGTGGGGTATCGAGCAACGCTCGACCGCTCTCTTTTCCTTGCAACAACCGTTAGCAACCCAACCTCATCGCCCACTCCCCGCCATTGCTTAGCGCCAAAGGCGCGGCCCTATCCCAGCCCAGGGCAACGCTCTGGGTAAAATGCCCGGCCGAACAACGATTTTCCCCTCATAACCCCGCCAGAACCCTCACCGCTTGCCAGTCGGCGGAAAAAAGGTAAGCGTCATATCCACCTCATGCGTCTCGTTATCCGGCTGAAGGTCATACGTTGCCCCCCACCCCCGCAAAGGCCCGGGCGTTTCGACGATTTTGCGGATGAAGTCTTGGAAATAAAGATCGTTGAAGAGATCGCCGGACTTCATCTTCCATATCGCGTCGAAAGCCTGCTGCGCCGCCGGCGTCAGGTTCAGCGGTATCAGCTTGCGCAGGTGATATTGTGCTCCAGGAACCATGTGGAGCGTATAGCCGACAGTATGCGTCGCGTCATCTGAGATCATCGTCCGCGTCAGGTAGGCATAGAGATAGCCCTGCGTAAGGTACGCGTCAAGAATCGGCTTCTGCACCGCGTCCAGAAGCTTGCCCGTAGCCACATCCCCAGGATGCAGCTTCAGCGTACGCTCGAAGTCGGCCTCGCTGAAGAGTGGCGTGGCCTCCCAGTTGACAGCCCCAATCTTGTAGATCGCTCCCGCCTCCAGCTGCGCCGTATAGGCGACCAGAATGCCCTCCGGACTACTCGAAGGCGTACGCACAACGTTCGTAAGCTGTGCATGGACGAACCCCAGGTTGCGCCACGGCGTAAGCAGTCGATCTTCCATCGTCACGCGCGTAAGGCCTTCGTTATAGGTGCTGCCGATCAGCCGCCGGTTCACCGCCTCAACCGACGCAGCCGACACGTCCGCAGGCAGGCCCGTAAGCTCAACGCTCTTTAGCCGCACATCGGGCTTATCCAGCCGGAAGTTCATCACCCGCACCGGATGCTGCACCGTAGGCTCCGCAACCGCATGAGACGTCGTAGCCTGGATACCCTTCGCCGCCAGCATCTGCTCCAGCGCCGCCTGCACCAGGTCCGGCAGATTCCCCGCATCCGAAAACACCCCGCGATACAGCGGCACCTTCGCATGGATCGCCTCGCTCAACTCCTGCGGCGTCCACCACACAAAGTTCTCAAAGCTCCCCGGCAACAGCTTCTCCAGCGGTATGGGCTTCAGCGAAAGATGCGCCGTCTTGTTGCCCGGCCCAATCAACTCCATCTCCGCACTGTCGAACATCCCGGTATCAAGCAGCCGCTGCGCCGGCCCCGCAATCGTATCCACCGTCAGCACATCCCCCGGCTTTAACGCCGCAATGGAAAGAATCTCCGCATCGCTGTAAGGCGCCCCGCCGGTAATAGTCACCTTGGCAACAGGGTATTGAGCCGCCTTCGCAAAGGCAGACACAGAAAAAGACAAAACAAGGGCCGCGGCTAGAACTCGATAAGGGACACGCATGGGTATGCCCCAGAGTAAGGGGAGTTCCGGAGATTGGCAATCTTACGGTTAAATCTTTGTTGTTGCCTTCATCCTGAGCGCAGCGAAGGATCTCTGTATTGGTTCTCCTCTGCGGTGCCACTGCTCCGGGTGCCCTACCCTTTGCGTTCTTTGCAAAGGGTGGGGTATCGCGAAGCGACCGCTCTCCTCCACCCTTTACACTGAGCTCTTTAAGCCGTCGCCGCCATGGAACCCGACGACGTCTGCGGCTTCTTCCGCAGGATCGCCGCCGAAATCAGCGTAATAACAACCCCCACCGGGAACGGCTCGATGAACGTATAGAGCGAGTTGACCAGGGGATTGTCATAGAGCTGCTGCGACTGCCGTATCGCGGCGACCTTCGCCTGGATAGCCTCCGGCGTCCCGGGCGCAGACTGAGCCTTCTGGATGAGTGCTGTGAAGTAGCTGTCCATGAACCCGTGCATAAAGTTGAAGTAGAGAATCTCCCACGTGACCACATAGAAGACGCACGAGATCAGCGTGATGCAAATGCCGATGCCGAACCCGCGGCCGAACGTGATCGCGCCGCCGGCGAGGTTATCCCGGTAGGAGCGTATGCCGAAGTAGACCAGCAGGAACGAAAGCACAATGGTCGTATAGCCGATGACCAGAGCTTTTTCACCATGGTTAAGGTCGCTAAGAAAGCGGAGGGTGCTGCACATCAGGACGGAGGAAATAATGCCGGAGATAAGGCCGAAGGTAACGATGGTCTTCTTCAATGGGAGGCTCCTGAGAATGGGTACTTGAAGACACTTTGCGGGTCGGAGGCAGTATTTGTCGTCATGCTTTCGGATGATTTTGCGGTTTCGCGCCGGAAATCATGCTTTGGAATGACGGAATAAGAGTAAAACTTCTTTCGTCTAGAGCACGGCTTCCGAGGTACTGAAACTTTTCTTTCGTTAAGGGCACGGCTTCAGCCGTGCCGTAAGTGCCTCTGCAATACGGCTTCAGCCGCTGGGGGCACGTTTTTCGGGACCGCCCGCCGCTCCCTAGAACGGCTGCAGCACCATTCGGCCATACACAAGAAACGCCATCAGCAGACCCAGTACGCCGCTCATGACGATGGTCCCGGTCTCGCGGTACTTCACATGCACCCAGACGAACACAAGGCTCTCCACCGCCAGCACCGCAGCGGCTGCCGCCGTAAGCCCCGGATACCAGTGCAGGGCGCCAGGCACGATCAGCCCAACCGTGCAGACCAGTTCGAGGATGCCAAGGGCCATCCAGACTCCCCGCGGCATCGCACCAAAGGACGGCACCCCCTCGCTCACCTTGTCGAACAGGAAGACCTTCATCACACCCGACGATCCATACAAAAGTGCGGCGAGAACCTGCAGTACCCACAACAGGATGTTCATTCTGCGTCTCCTCCCAGTCTCTCCATCACGCATCCGGCATCGTAAGTGTAATTCCGAAAAGGCACAGTGAAACTGCTCTAGGGCAGCAGCCCCAACTCCTTGCCAAGTTGGACAGCCTGGGTCCGCCGCCGCGCGCCCAGCTTGTCGAAGGCCCGGCTGCAGTGGGTCTTGACCGTATTCTCGCTGACGAACAGCCGCTCTGCGATCTCACGGTTGCTGAGACCCTCAGCAATGAGGCTCAGAATCTCAAGCTCGCGAGGTGTAATGCCAAGGGCGTCAAGCTGAGTTTGATTGAGGGTGAAGGGGACTGCTGCATCAGCCGGGACGACAACCTCGCGAAGGACGATCTTCTCGCGCGGTTTCGTGAGCTTGATCCCAAGCCAGATGCCGAACGCGGCGAAGAGTATGGCGACCAGAGCCCCATAGATCTCGAACGAGTGCTCGATCACCAGGAACTGGTACTCGGACCACCGAAGGACAACGATGAGAACGCCGCCGACGAGGCCGAGAATCAGAACGTGGCTGAAGAAGGGACGCTTCATCTCTGTTGGGTGGATTCTACTGTGGCAGCCTATGCCCGACTAGCCCCGGAACCTGAGTTCCACCCCCGCGGAACCCCTCTGTTCACCGTGCGATAAACGAACCGTAAGATTCGTTGCAACTCACCGTGCGAAAGAGCCTCGAAACCGTGCCCCTCACCGTCAAAAGCACCGTAAAACCTGCGCTTTTTCAGGCTCTACGCGTTCTCGATCTTGCTCCGCCACGGTGTCGCGGCCTTCAGCGCCTCATTCACCCTCGTAATGTTCTCAACCCCTGTAGTTTCAAGCCATTGGCGGAAAGCACCCTCGCCCTGCTTGGCAAAAATGGGGATTCCATCCTTCCACGTAGCCCGTCCACACAGCACTCCATTGAACACAGCCCCCGATTCCCCAGCTAATTCAAGGGTTTCAATGAAAACCGGGTTCGAAACCCCCGCAGAAAGATAGATATAAGGCTTCTCCGTGCACTGCGCCTGATCGCGGAAAAGCTGCATCGCCTCCTCCCGCGTATAAGCCGTTTCCCCTTTATATGCCTTAGTTCCAGCCACAAACTCCATCTGCACAGGCACTTCCACCTTCAGCACATCCACCCCATAACGCGACTTCGAAAACTCCTGCATCGCCCCCGCCACAATCGAGGGCTTTTTCCGCGCATATTCAACAGTCTTCTCATCCCCTCCATCAGCGTCATACCCAACAAACTCAAGGAAAAACGGGATATCGTGCGCCAAACATTCATCGCCAATGCGCTCAATCCAGGCATGCTTCAAGTCGTTGATAGCAGGCTTCTCAAACGGCGTGTAATACAGCAGAATCTTGATGCAATCCGCCCCAGCTTCCTTCAGCCTCCGAACACTCCAGAAATCCAACAAATCAGGCAGCCGCCCCGCCGTATTGGAGTCATACCCTGTCTTCTCATAAGCCAGCAGTAAACCCTTGCCATTGCGGTGTTTAGAGGCCGGCAGACCATACTCCGGGTCCAACAAAATAGCAGACGCATACCGCGTCAAAACCTCGGTAACAAGCGTCTTAAAAACCTCCAGATCATGCCCGGTAGCGGCCGCGCCGCGCTCCTTGGCAAGCGACTTCTGCAGGCTTCCGCGCTGATCCATAGCCGCAGCGGCAATCACGCCGCGCTCATTGGAAACGGCCTTCAGGCCGGCAAGTTTTCCGGGCGTAAGTTTCATAGTTCTATCGACCTCCGTGGTATCTCACAGCACGTAAAACACGCGTGCTCAGGCTGCGATTGTACACAGCCGAAGTGAGAGGATGCAGCGCAATTGTGCGGTGTTCGCGCGTCAAGCCACCCGTCAGGCCTGCAGTCGATCGCACAAATTGCCCGCCAATTCAACAAGATGCCGGAGCTTTGCCGACTGCCCAGGCTGCGCCTCTCGCAGCGCCAGTTGCGACTCCAGCAGCAGCCCCGTAAGCGACGACTTCAACTCATTGTGCAACGCAATCGCCGCAGCCTCACGGGCCTGCGCCTGGTCGTAGGTGCGACGCGTGAGCGCGGCCCGCACCTGGCGAAGGACACGCGGCGCGCCGGAGAGAGCGATGTTCAACTCCAGCACCGGCGTGGCCAGCGCCTTCTGGTACAGAAGCTCCGTAGCCTCAGCGTCCGAAGCCGCAAGGCCCTCTTCCAGCAGCAGGAGCGAGTAATCGCCCCGCCGCAACGCCGCCAGTCCGGCGCGGCGGGTAGAGACCACCTCTACGGCCATATCAAGCTCCCGCTGAAGCATATCGGCGACGCCACGAGCGGAAGCTTCGTCCGCAATGATCAGAATGGGGTGCATCATTCGAGCCTCCTGAATGGCCTTGAGAGCGAGCTTTTAGGCAATGGAATCAGACACATCGTCGATCCCATACTCCTTCAGCTTGCGATAAAGCGTCGTCTTGCCGATGCCGAGCAGCCGCGCGGCCATCAGCTTGTCGCCCTTAAGCCGCCGGATTGTGCTGAGGATCGCCTGTTTCTCGAGCGTAGCGATGGAAACGACTCCGTAGTCAGGCAGGGTTTCGTGGCCGTGCGACGTATCTCCCGCAATCCGATTTTCGACGTGCATACGATGGTCCTGCAACTGCGTAGGGAAGTCAGCCATGTGCAGCACGGGCCCACTGGAGAGCGCGCAGGCCCGCTCGATAGCGTGTTCCAGTTCGCGCACATTGCCCGGCCACTCATACTCGTTCATCAGGCGCAGCGCCTCGTCAGAAAAGCTGTATCCCATTCCGTTTTCGCGGCGCATCCGTTCCAGCACGTGCGCCGCCAGCAGCGGAATATCGCTCCTTCGCTCGCGCAGCGGCGGAATGCGCAGGGTGACCACGTTGAGCCGGAAATAAAGGTCTTTGCGGAAGCGGCCGCTGGCAATCATTGCGGGCAGGTCGCGGTTTGTGGCCGCAAGAACCCGTGCAGAGATAGGCACGGCATGGGTCGCCCCGACCTGGCGGATCTCCTTTTCCTGTAGGGCGCGCAGCAGTTTGGCCTGTAGATCGAGCGGCAACTCCCCAATCTCATCAAGAAAGACAGTGCCCCCGTCGGCGGCCGCGAGCAGCCCGGTCTTGGCACGATTCGCTCCGGTGAAAGCACCCTTTACATGACCGAAGAGTTCGCTCTCGATCAGCGTAGGAACCAGAGAGCCGCAATCGACCGGAATGAACGGTTTACCGGCGTTGGGTCCGTTGACATGGATGGCCCGCGCCACCAGCTCCTTGCCTGTTCCCGACTCTCCCAGTATCAGCACCGGATGCGTGCTGGTAGCGACCTTGGAGAGGATGCGGTAGAGCTTTTCCATAGCTGGAGCCCGGCCCACCAGCGTTCCCATTCCAACGCCGGTGCGCATGCGGTCGCGTAGCGTGCGAGATTCAAGGTCGAAGGCACGGCGCTGGGCAGAGCGCTCCAAAACTACGGTCAACTCTTCGAGCGAAAACGGCTTCGTCAGGTAGTCGCTGGCCCCGATGCGCATGGCCTCCACGGCTGAATCCACCGTGGCAAAGGCGGTCGTTACCACGACCACGGCTTCGGGATAGCGGGAGCGAATCTCTTCGAGCAGCAGCAGCCCACTGCCGCTGGGCAGCTTCAGATCGAGCAGGATGAGATCGATTGGCTGGCGCGCCAAGATGGAGCGTGCGGCAGGCAGCGACTCCGCCGTCAGGGTCGCAAATCCCATCCCCGCGGCGATCTCGGCGCAGGCCTTGCGAACGATAGGATCTTCATCGACCACCAGTACATGCAGCACCGGCCTCAGGACAGGCCCGGCGGAGGCCTCTGTGGTGTGCCCTGAGATCGTAGAGCGGGTGTCTGAGTCGTGGCGTGAGAGGAACTGCGGCCCGGCCGCTCTCGCGTTCAGCATAAGCCCTCCCCGGTATTGCAGTTGGAGGACTCTGGCGTGAGGAGTTCAGGTAAGAGGAAAAGTCGAAACAGAGGGGAAGTCTTTGCGGCTGTGTTGCTCGGCGGCTGGGCCTGCATGGGTCGTTCTCCGAATTGTCGTAATTATTGCTGGAACTTACTTCTTGCTACCTGAGACAAAAGCACGTCGCGTTCCAAAGTGGATTGGGTTTGTAAGTCGTTGATAAATAGCGGGAAAGAGGAACGACATCTAGGCCGTTCCGGGAGTTCGGATTCCCAAAACGGCGCAGCAAAAGTTGCCGATTCCAAAGACATCTCTGGAATCGGGGTTTTACAGCTTGTTCCAAAATGGCATTGCGCTTCCCAAAATGGGCCCGGTACCTCTGATTTTTCTCATTATGACGTAGCAACATCTGATGGAGACGCGCCGTTGAGCAAAACCTTTGAGCCGGAACCGATTTTGCAAAATTTGTTTGCATATGGATTCCCGACTTGTGCTGCCGGTAAGTGGCCGAGCGAGGGCAGTCTATAGAATGGTCGGAATGAGCGATGGAAATGAGTTGTTTCGAAGCGGCGGCCGTACAGCGGACCAGGCGCGAGTGTTGAAGTTGACGCCGGGGTTTGTGGCGATGGCAGAGGGTTCGGTATTGATCGAGGTAGGGCACACGCGTGTGCTGTGCAATGCCACGGTGACAGACGGGGTGCCGGGGTGGATGCGCAACTCCGGCCGTGGCTGGGTGACGGCGGAGTACGGAATGCTTCCACGGGCGACGTTGACGCGGTCGCCGCGCGAAGCCGAGAAGGGCAAGATCGGGGGACGAACGCATGAGATTCAGCGTCTCATTGGACGCAGTCTTCGGTCTGTCGTCGATATGACACTTCTCGGCGAGCGCACCATAATTCTGGACTGCGATGTGTTGCAGGCCGATGGCGGAACGCGTACGGCGGCGATAACGGGCGCCTGCACGGCTCTGGCGTTGGCCCTGCAGAAGCTGGTGACGGCAGGTTCGCTGAAGGCTTCGCCGCTGAAGCAGATGGTGGCGGCAACGAGCGTCGGAATTGTCGACGGCCGGGTCCTCTTGGACCTGGAGTACCAGGAAGACTCACGTGCGGAGGTGGATATGAACGTGGTGATGACGGCGGACGGCGGCTTTGTCGAGACCCAGGCGACGGCGGAGAAGGGAAACTACTCCCGCGTACAGTTGGACGAGATGCTGGATGTGGCGGAGAAGGGCATTCGAGAGCTCCTGGCCGCGCAGAAGGTGTGTTTGGAAGCGAGTTAGCAGATTAGCGATTTGGGAGTGCGGAGGCTCTTATGGCATGTCATCACTTTGAAGGTCTAAAGAAGGTTCCCGGCGCAGCGGCGAGCTACGCCAAAGGTTGTGAGGATTGCCTGAAAATCGGCGGCACATGGGTGCATCTGCGCGAGTGCCTGAACTGCGGGCATGT
>Ga0302316_10003180_pt1 | contig 11320 bp, 9 predicted proteins | sample III_Palsa_N3_2_FD_200456 | JGI IMG/M metagenome (GOLD analysis project Ga0302316, IMG submission 200456) | Peat permafrost microbial communities from Stordalen Mire near Abisko, Sweden - III_Palsa_N3_2 | ecosystem: Environmental > Terrestrial > Soil > Palsa > Peat permafrost | place: Sweden... | reverse complement strand
AGCTTTGTAAACGTAAAAATTGACAGCGCCGAAGACTTCGATCTTTATGGACAAATTGTAAAATAACAGCTTTTTGCGCTCAGGCTCTTCTTTTTAGGTTTTTAAAATCTAATTTCGAACATATAATACTTAGGATGTTTCATTTCTAAATCCGAAATTGAACATCCGATATTCGAAATAAAAAAATGGAAGCCTCCTGTATAAACTATAAAGAAACCGGTTACTTTTCTCACACGGTTATTGATTACATCGACGATACCGCCGAACTAAGACCTTTTTATAGTCACCGCCCCGATTTTAATGGCTTTGCCGAATTGCTTAAAACCAAAAAAGTTATTGCTGATCGTGAGGTTTTAACTACCGTTCTAACCGAGCAATACGCCAGGATCACCAATTTCGATTGTTCGGTATCTCAACTGGTATTGAATAATATCACTTCGCTAAAAGAAGCAAACACATATACCATTACTACCGGTCACCAGCTGAATATATTCGCGGGGCCATTATACTTCATCTACAAAATAGCGACAGCTATCAAGTTAGCACAACAGCTAAAAACACAATTCCCCGATAAAAACTTTGTGCCCGTTTACTGGATGGCATCAGAAGATCATGATTTTGCCGAGATCAACTATACCAATATCGGTGGCAAAAAAGTGCATTGGTGGTACGAGACAACCGGCGCCACCGGCCGCATCAATCCAGATACCATTCGCCAGGCGCTTAACCAGTACAAAGGCGTTTTAGGATTAGATCATCACGCCCCTGAGCTTGCTAAAATTGTAGAAACCGCTTACAGCAAATTTGATAAGCTAGCAGATGCTACACGTTACATGGTTGATGCACTATTCGGTAAATACGGTTTGGTGATCATCGATGCCGACGACCATCGCCTTAAACAGCAATTCGCTCCTATCATGGCGCGGGATATTACGGAGCAAAATAGCTTTAAAAACATCACCGCCACAAACGAACAATTGCAAAAACTGGGCGTACACATACAGGTTAATCCTCGCGAAATAAATTTCTTTTATTTGCAGGATCATCTGCGCGAACGTATTGTTTTTGAAGCTGACAGCTACAAGGTTTTAAATACTGAGATCAGTTTTACTAAAGAAGAGCTATTACAGGAAATCAACCAATACCCCGAGCGTTTTAGCCCTAACGTAGTAATGCGCCCGCTCTACCAGGAATGCATACTGCCCAACATCGCCTACGTTGGTGGTGGTGCCGAAGTGGTTTACTGGTTGGAACTAAAATCAAACTTCGAACATTATAAAGTTGATTTCCCAATTCTCATCCTGCGTAATTCAGGCCTCATCATCCGCAAGGAACACGCCTCAAAAATAGCGAAGATGGATTTGCACAACGCCGATCTGTTTAAGCCAACCGATACTATAAAAAGCGATTGGGTTAAAAAACACAGCGACCACAATTTATCTCTCACCGAAGAATGGCGTGAGCTAACCGCGATTTTCGAGAAGATAAAACTGCGGGCCTTTAAAATAGATAATACCCTCGCCCCTTCTGCCGAAGCGGTGCAGGCACGACTAAAACACGCTATCGACAACCTCGAAAAGAAACTGGTAAAAGCCGAAAAAATAAACTACCACGCCAGCCTCGAGCAAGTAGAAGGCATCAAAGCCGACCTGTTCCCCAAAAACAGTTTACAGGAACGCACCGAAAACTTCGGCCTCTTCTATGTAAAATGGGGTCAGGAACTGATCGATGAGTTAGTCCGCCACTTTGAACCGCTGGATTTTAAGTTTACCGTATTAACGGAAAAATAAAGCTCATCTCTTACCGTCATTGCGAGGAACGAAGCAATCTCTATACTTTACAGAGCTGCTCTGCAGGTTCAATGCCTTGCTTATGTATAGATTGCTTCGTTCCTCACAATGACGCACCGGCCAAAAAGCACAGCCCCACCGTTAACCGCAAAAAACCGGCATCGTCTGGTTCGGCAACCACACCAGAAGTAGAAGCACTAACAACCATAGAAGCAGGCGCAGCCGGGGGTTTTCTTTTGGTTACTTTTCTTTTGCGGAAAAAGAAAAGTGACGCTTAGCGCAGCGATACCAGAGTAAGGTAAACCGCTTTTCAATATATTTGTATCCATGCAATTCCAATCCACCATCCTTATCCTTCCCGGTTTAGGTAATTCAGGGCCGCAACACTGGCAATCCATCTGGGAAAAAGAATACAACTTCATCCGCGTTGAACAAAAAGACTGGGAAACACCCGTATGCTCCGATTGGATAGAAACCATCAACACGGAAATCAAAAAACACAACCGTGCTGAAGTTATTTTGGTAGCACACAGCCTTGCCTGCACCACTGTAGCTTACTGGGCACAAAAATTCAACACCAAAATTAAGGGTGCTTTATTAGTTGCCCCAAGTGATACCGAAGCGGATTCTTATCCGCCCGGCACAAGCGGATTTACACCTGTTCCGCTTATCAAATTACCTTTTAAAACCATCACCGTAATCAGCACTAATGATTTTTATGTAAGTACCGCCCGCGCCGAACAATTTGCAGCCTCTTGGGGCAGCGAAGTAGCAAACATAGGCGATGCTGATCACATTAATGCAGCGTCCGGACTGGGCCGATGGGAACAAGGGTTGCAATTGTTGAAAAAGTTAGATAATTGATTTATATTGAGCCTTTAATTCTACCTTTAAAATCCAAACCGATAACTACTGCCAAAACCGAATGAAGACACGTTTAAAAAAACATTTTTTATTTACCGTGCCCTTTATGGTGACAATGATTTGTTTTTTTACCGCTTGCACAAAAAGATCACCTATACCAACAAGTACCAAATATGATGCTGGCGGCACTGGCAGTACCGGGAAAGATAGCACCGCCGCGGATTCTATAGCATCATTCAATGGGCCAACCGGTGTAGCAGTTGATGCCGCGGGCAATATATACGTAGCCGATTATGGCAATAATGAGATCCGTAAAATATCCACAACAGGCATAGTAAGCACACTGGCCGGTAACGGTATACAAGGCTCCATAAACGGTGCCGGAAACGTAGCCACCTTCAACGGCCCAACCAGTTTAACAGTCGACCCATCAGGCAATATTTATGTGGCCGATGACAATAATAATCAGATCCGTAAAATAACACCAGCAGGGCTTGTAAGCACACTTGCAGGCAGCGATAGTACCGGCTCGGTTGATGGCATTGGCGCGGCCGCCTATTTCTTCGGGCCAAGCGGCGTGGCTTGCGATGCGCAGGGTAATGTTTATGTTACTGATGCGGGCAACAATCTCATCCGTATGGTTACCCCTGCCGGTAGCGTAACTACTATTGCAGGTAATGATAATCCGGGCGCGACCAACGGCGCAGCACTACTTGCGGCAACATTTAATAATCCTGTCGGGCTAACCCTGGATAAATCAGGCAATATTTATGTGGCCGATATGCTCAACAACCTCATCCGCAAAATAAGCGGCGGGCAGGTAACCACCTTTGCAGGCAGCGATACCACTGCATCCATTAACGGACAAGGCACTGCTGCCGCGTTCTACTTTCCAAACAGTATAGCAGCTGATGCGTCAGGCAATCTGTATGTAACCGAATATGTTACCGATCTCATCCGTAAGATTGATCCCAACGGTAATGTAACCACCTTCGCGGGCAATGGCAATGCCGGGCAGGCAGACAGCACCGGCCTCGCGGCATCATTCAACGGCCCATCAGGCATAGCTGCTGATGCCACAGGCAATGTTTATGTAGCCGATACTTACAACAATGTTATCCGCAAAATAACCCCTGCCGGGGTGGTAAGCACCATTGCAGGCAGTGGTAGTGTAGGGTCAATAAATGGCAAAGCACTTTCCGCGGTTCAGCGCAAACGTACTAACAGTATCAACACGGTTAAAAAAGCAAGCAGCAAAACACTATTTAATATTTTTGTGAAGAAACGGTCGCAGTAATTCAACTCACCAAATTAAAAAAAGCGGGCAAAGGCCCGACGGAAAACCGGGCCGGGAGTTGGCCCTGCGGGCAGAAGGCTTTTTCCGTCTTGACTTTTTGTTTTTTGTGTCAAGACAAAAGAAATAGCCCAGCGGCAATGAGCGGACAGAATATATTATTAAAACGGAAATATTTCTTCTAAGCAATAGCGAAGAATTTGTACGACTGTAAACTACTTTACAGATTCTTCACTCCGTTCAGAATGACAAGGTGAAGAAGGTTAATTTACTGAGCAAAAACCAAGCAAATCAACACGTCAATGCAAAACGCATAGTTGACTCAACCGACTACGCTACGCTGGTCGACCTCTCTTCGCCTGCGGCGAAGAAGAGGTGAAGCTCATTTTTCTTTTTTAAACCCTTTTTTACCGCTTGCGGAAGAGAGGGTAAGGTCAAGCGGCTGAGCGATGACCGGGCGAGGCAACACGCCAATGCCTATTCAATATTCAGGTAAGTCCATACACACAAAGCCCTTAAAAACCTATATTTGCCCCATGATCGTATCCGAATCCACATTACGCGCATTTACCAAAAATATATTCCTGGCCATGGGCTGCAGCCAGGAGCATGCTGCCTTAGCTGCCGATGTTTTATTACTGTCCGATCTTCGCGGGATTGATTCACATGGCGTGGCCCGTTTAACAGGCTATGTACGCCTATGGGAGAAGCAAAGGATCAACGCCACACCAAACATTAAAATAGTGCACGAAACGCCAACTACGGCCACTGTTGATGGTGATGCAGGTTTGGGTTTAGTGGTAGCGCCATTTGCCATGCAGATAGCGATTGAAAAAGCTGAGAAATATGGCTCAGGATGGGTGTCGGTGCGTAATTCCAACCATTTTGGCATTGCCGGTTACCACGGGTTGATGGCGGTTGAAAAGGATATGATCGGTTTCGCCATGACTAATGCCAGTCCGCTGGTAGCGCCAACATTTTCAAACGAACGTTTATTGGGAACTAATCCGATGTGCTACGCTTTCCCTGCAGGTAAATATCCACCTGTAATTGTAGATATGGCTACATCCGCGGCAGCAAATGGCAAATTAGAAATAGCGCAACGCCTGGGCAAACAAGTACCCGAAGGCTGGATACAGGACAAACAAGGCAATTACACAACCGACCCGCATGCCTTAAAAACAGGCGGCTCATTATTGCCTTTGGGCAGCGACAGGGAACATGGCAGTCACAAAGGTTTTGGTTTAAGCGCTACGGTAGATATTCTGTCAGCCGTATTATCCGGTGCGAATTATGGCCCATGGGTACCACCATTTGTTGCTTTTTTAGATCCGCCAAATGACCCTGTTGGTCAAGGTATTGGGCATTTTTTGGGGGCGATGCGGGTAGATGGTTTCAGGCCGGTTGATGAATTTAAATCACACCTGGATAACTGGATAGAACGGTTCAAATCAGCCTCAACTATTTATCCCGATCAAAAAGTCATCATCCCCGGCGAGCCGGAATTAGAAGCCTATACAAACAGATTAAAAAACGGTATCCCATTAGTTGATGCCGTTGCCAACGACTTAAATGAGCTGGCTAAAAAGCTGGGAGTTGAAGAGTTGACTGTATAATAAACCAGTTGTCATTCTTCGCTACCGTTCAGAATGACAATTGGGAATGATAATCTCGGCTACAAATCCTCTGCTATAAATAAAAACGGCTGTTCAAATTGTATGTTAAAAAAACCATCCTGTGCCGTTTGGTAACGGTTATGGCTCAGCATAACTAAACCGCTGGTATGAAGCTGTTGCGGTTCTGATAAAAACTCTATTATTTCGCCGGCGGGTTTCCACTTGCTATAGCCGGAGTTAATTGCGCATATCTTTTTATTATTATAAAAAATCACCACGTCAATCTTATCAACAAAAAAAAGGTAGTCCTTTAATTGTAACTCATCGCTTATAACATTAACAGCCGGATAACTATGGGTAATTAAATACTTAAGCGCGGTTTCTACAATCGGGCCGTCGCCTGCAGGCATCCATTTCATATCCGATTGCAGGTAATCATTAAATTCGTTTGAAATTATCCAGTCTATCTTAATGCCATAAGCATTAACATTTTCGGCTGTTTGTTCGGTAACAATAACGGTTGGGCTCCACTCCAGCAACTGCCCCAATAATTCATCCGAAAAGGTATCCAGCCCCAATACCAGCAAAGCGGGCTCCTGCTTCTCGCGAACGATATGATGGGACGACATTTTTAATGAAAGGTTAATGAACTATACAACTTAAAATTAAATAAATAGTTTCATTTAGTGCTACCTACCTTGTTAAAACAGGCTAGATGAACAAAATAATTAAGCAAATAAATTGCGTAACGCCAGATTCTCGCGTTCTTTTGAGCGGGTAAGGAAGGTAATGAACCAATTAAATAACAATGATACCCCTGTTATTAACAATATTAATGTAGAGTTACCAATGTAGCCGAATACCAGTACAATAACAACCGATAATGCATTCAGACCTGCCAAAATTAAAGTGGTTTGTATATGGCTGTAACCAAGTGTTAATATACGGTGGTGCATATGGTTACGATCTGCCTTAAAAGGCGATACGCCACTTGCAATGCGCATGGTAAATACACGTAAAGTATCAAATATCGGCCCAATTAATATAGCGAAGGTTAATGCAGGCGCGTTAAATACCGCAGGCATATTGGTACCGGTAAATTTGTTTAACTCAATAAACTTAAATGCCATTACTGCCGATATTAATCCGATGAGTAATGATCCGGTATCGCCCATAAATATTTTCGCGGGTGATAAATTAAATTTCAGGAAACCTGTTGTAGCACCCACCATAGCCAGTGCAACCGCGGCAAGCTCATAATGCTTCATGTAAATAAACAGGGCAGCAAAAATGCCATTAACCATCATCCCTGTAACTGATGCTAAACCATCAATTCCATCTATCAAATTAAAGGCATTAACAATAAGCATAATAAGCAAAACAGATAACAGTGCGCTTACAAAATATGGTAGCTCGGTAATTCCAAAAATACCATACATGCTGGTTAAACGTATATTACCAAGTACAACCAATATTCCCGCTACAATAAACTGCATCATGAATTTTGTGGTAGAGTGTACGCCGGTTAAATCATCTTTAAGTCCCATTGCAAACAAAATAATACAGGCAGTAAGCAGATAATTAATGGGCAACGATTTATCTGCAAAACCAAATAAAAGTGATGTTATGGTAAAACTCACAAAAATGCCAACGCCACCAAGGCGCGGTATGCCATGATCGTGATGCTTTCTAAAACTGCCCAGGTCATCATACAAATGACGTTCGCGGGCAACATGCAGTATTGAAGGGATTGCAAGTACAGTAATAAGTATAGAGAAAGCTATAATGAAAAGATAATATAATACGGGATAGGTATGTAAATATTCTTGCATATGACGTACAATAGCTAAATTAATTCTTTTTGTTTAAAACAATAAACGTTCCTTAACAGACCAGTAGATTTTCAATGATTAAAAGTACTGCCAAAACTTTCGTAAAGGCTTCATAATCAATGAAATTAAAGGCAATTTAATTCCATTATTACGCATTGCTTTTAAATCAAACTTCCACGCCTTAATTCTATTTATGGGGCTCTTATTACTCATTCCTCCACACTGCATCCTAACCATAACTTTATTAAGAAAATAGGCATTAACTTTTGTTTTATGCATAAACCTTAACATCAATTCATAGTCGGCGGCAGTTCCATACTCCAAGCTATAAAACCCCAAACTGTTAAATAACGATTTCCTGCAATAAAACGTCGGATGAGCAGGCATCCATCCCCAGTCAAAATCCCTTCTCTTGTATGCCCTTGTACGCCATTTACGGATTATAGTTTCATTCTGATCCACAAAGTCAAGGTTCCCATATAAAATATCGGTATTTGAATCCATAAAAGCCGTTGGCTAAAATGTCATCTGAAGCAAAATAATCATCAGCATTTAAAATGCCTATAACATTGCCTGTTGCTAGCCTTATCCCTTTGTTTAGGGCATCATACATTCCCTTATCGGGTTCAGAAATGATAGTTTTAATGTTTTGAGCATAGTGATTTATAATCTGGAGCGTACTATCGGTCGAGACTCCGTCAATCACTATATATTCGATATTTCGATAGTTTTGGGCGATAACAGATCGTATACAACGCTCAACGGTACTTTCAGCGTTGTATGTAACCGTTATTAAACTTACCCTTATATCCTGCACTAAGAAAAATACTGCTTTTTAATACCCGCAAATTATGTATTTTTGGTATCAAGACCTAATTTTAGTCAAACAGAATTGTTCAATATGCGCCTTTTTACATTTGTATTTTTAACCATTAGTTTACTCTCTGTTTTAACATCATGCTCCTATAAACAGGATCAATTATTGTTTCAGCAAAAACAAGGATTTGATAGCGTTTCTGCCCAAAATGCCCCCACGCTGGTGCGCTATCACATACAGCCTCAGGATATTTTACAAATACGTAACCTGCAAAATATAAGCTATATTATTGGCGATGCACCTTCAGCAACAACCTCAACCGGTGGGTCGTCTGGCGGTGGCAGCTCACTTCAAGGTCAGGATTTTCAGGTAGAGGAGGATGGCAGCGTAGCCTTACCTGTTATTGGCCGCGTACAAGTTGAAGGCCTCACAAGGCAGGAAGCCGCTAACAAGATTGAGGAATTGTATAAAAAAACCTTATTAAAAGATCCTATTATTGAGCTTAAAATAGTCAATTTAAAAATAACCATCCTGGGTGAAATAAAAGCACCCGGTAATTATCAATTGATAAAGGATAAAACAACTTTGATTGAGCTGATTGGCCAGGCTGGTGGCCTTACCGATAAAGCCAATGAAAAAAACATTGAAATAATCCGTGGAGATCCAGCTCACCCAACTGTTAAGCGTATTGACTTAAGTAATATCAGATCATTATCAGATCCTGCGGGTATTTTACAAAATGGAGATATCATTTACATAGCTCAAAATAAACATGCTATACAATTCGATAAAATCACAACCTTCTCAACCATTATACAGCCGGCCTTAATTGTACTTAATACCATTTTAATAATTTTAACGCTTTCGCGCCACTAATGGAAGAAATTAATAAAGCTCAGAATAAACTACCCAACCAGGAATTAGATTATTTTAAGATAGGTAAGATTTTATTAAGCCGCTGGTACTGGGTAGTAGGATCGGTAATTTTGGCTATGCTGATGGCAAATGTATACTTATGGTACACCCCTAAAGTATACGCTACATCGGCAACGATGAAGTTTGAAGAGAAAACGTCGGAGATATCTGATCTGATGAACGTAATGGGTAGCTCTCAAAAATCCACCTCAAAAATCCAAAGCGAAACCTATGTTATACAAAGCCGCGGCCTGGTTCTGAGCGCGATTAAAGATCTTGATTACCGCATAAGTTTTTTTCTGGGCAGAAGGGTGCGCACTACCGATATTTATCCTCAAAAACCACTCAACATTCAATTGCTGAAATTTGATACGCTAAATTTTTACCATGACCTGATCAGCTATCAGCCCAATGATGGTAATACATTTAGCCTCACTTATAAAGAAGCGGGAAAAGACATAACAAAAGTATATTCATACAACACACCGGTTAATATTGAAAACATGGCCTTCAGTATTAAATATCCAGGAAATATTAAAAATGCCGTTTACCTGTTTAAATTTAACGTACCGGATGATTTTGTTGGCCGTGTATTGGGCGGTTTACATACCAACGAGGTGATAAAAAACTCCAATATCATATCGCTGCAGGAAACTGATTCCAACCCGCAATTTGCAGCTGATGTGCTTAACGCTATCATGAAGGAGTATTTGGAATATGATCGGAATCAAAAAACACAATCGGCTACCCAAATGATAAAATTTATCCAGAATCAATTGGATACGATTTCGGTAGAAGTACGTGGCTCAGAAAACCTGATCGAGAAAAACAAACAAAACTCTCGTATAGTTGATATTAGTACAGCTGCTACTGACGCGTTAGGTAAAAGTAAAGATCTGGAAACCCAACAGTCACTACTTAAAATACAATTACAGGCTATTGATCAGTTAAGAGACCAGATTACCAGCGAAAAAGACAATGTTAGCCTCAATTTTAGTATGCAGGGCAGCATTGATCCATTGCTTTCACAATTAATAACTAATATCAATATCCTCATCCTCAGAAAAAACGAACTCTTAAAATCATATATCTCATCTTCTCAACCAGTACAGGATGTTAATCAACAAATACTTCTGGTAAAAAATGCCGCTTTAGATAACCTTAATGCGCAACACGCCCGTATTGGAAAAACCCTGGATTATCTTAACAGCCAGGTACAACAGGTTAATCAGCAAATAAATGCCTTGCCCGAGAACGAGCGGGTTATGGTAGGTTTAAAACGCGATTTTGATGTTAATGACAAAGTATACTCATTCCTGTCAGAAAAAAAATTAGAGGCGCAGATCAGCCGCTCAGCCATATTACCTGGCGCAAGTATTATTGAACCGGCGGAGCCAAACTTTTCCCCGGTATCCCCCGACGATAATTCAATACATCATACAGCGCTGATATTTGGCATATCATTAGGTTTGGGGCTAATTATACTGATCAGGATACTGAACCCCTATATATATGATAAAGAAACTGTAGAAAGCCTTACCTCTGTGCCTATCCTCGGGGTTATCAGAAAATTTCCCGAAGATATTGATGAAGACAACTCACAGATATTAGCCATCAGCAAGCCCAGGTCAATTTTTGCCGAATCAGTGCGTTCGGTACGTACCAATCTTAGCTTCCTGGCCTCCGAAAAATCAAGCAAGGTTATCTGCATAACTTCTGAAGTAGCAGGCGAAGGAAAATCATTTGTGGCAGTTAACCTGGTTAGTACACTATCACTCATAGATAAAAAAACAATCCTTATAGCAGCCGATCTTAGGCGCTCAAGAATGCACCATACCTTTAACGTGCCTAATGATAAAGGATTAAGCAATTACCTGGCCCATCAAACATCCCTTGATGATATCATTCTTCAATCCAAACAGGAGAACCTTGATTTTATAGTATCAGGCCCGGTACCGCCAAACCCTTCCGAACTGTTGCATAACCCGCGAATGAGTATGATGATTGAAGAATTAAGGTCGAGATATGATATTATCATGATCGATACGGCTCCTATCGGCCTGGTTTCAGATGCCATACCGCTAATCAGGATGAGCGACATAAATATTTTTGTGATCCGTTCGGGTAAATCAAAATTCTATGCCGCAACAGTACCTCAGCGCATAGCGCAGGAGTATCATTTAGATAATACA
>Ga0302316_10003176_pt1 | contig 11334 bp, 9 predicted proteins | sample III_Palsa_N3_2_FD_200456 | JGI IMG/M metagenome (GOLD analysis project Ga0302316, IMG submission 200456) | Peat permafrost microbial communities from Stordalen Mire near Abisko, Sweden - III_Palsa_N3_2 | ecosystem: Environmental > Terrestrial > Soil > Palsa > Peat permafrost | place: Sweden... | reverse complement strand
CCTTGGCCGCATCGCCATCGTCGAACACGATCTGCTCATCGCCCTCGGGCGTGATCACGGCAATCCGGTCCGAGATGACATAGGTCATCCACAGATTACCAATGGCGTCGAAGGCGAAGCCGTCGGGAATGCCCTGCAGGCGCTGCGGGCCGTAGACCTCGCGGTCGGTCAGCGTGCCGTCGGGCCGCAGGCGCAGGCGCGAGATGCGGCGCGCGTTGCTCTCGACCACGTACAACCACTCCTCGTTGGCATCGAGCCGTACTTCGTTGGTGCCGATGAAGCCGTCGGCGGCGATGCGGATGCCCATCTCATCGATGAGCGCGACATAGCCATCCGGCAATTTCTCATTGATCGAGCGTGTCCAGGGTTTCGCGCGCGTCGTGATGGTGAGCCAGAGGCGGTTTTTGGAATCCCGCAGCACGAAGTTGACCTTGCCCAGCGGCTGGCCGTCGATCTGCGTGTAGAGCACCTGGCTCTCGCCGCTGCGATTCATGCGCTCGAGCGCATCAGTGCCGAAATTGGCGATCAGGAAATCACCGTTGCGCGCGAAGGCGATGCCGTTGGGCAGCGTGCCCTCGAAGATGTAGCGTTCGGCGCCGGCGCCGCGCTCGGTGAAGCGGGTGTCGGCCTGCTGTGCGATCAGCTGCTGGCTGCCATCGGGGTTGATGCGCATGACCCCGCCGCGCGCATCCGCGCTCCAGAGCGTGCCGTCGCGCTGCGCGAGGATGCATTCGGGCCGTTGCAGATCGCGGCCCACGGTACGAAGGCTGGCGCGATCGAGCTGCCAGCCCTTGACGGGATTAGGCTTCGGCATGGCAGGCGTTGCGCTGGGTGCCGAGGCCCTGCAGCGGACCGCTGATGGTGCCTTCCATGACGTCGCCGGGCTTGAGCAGCACGCCATGATGAATGCCGTTGCCCGATGGCGAACCGGTGCAGATCAGATCCCCGGGCTGCAGCGCCATGAACTTCGAGAGTGTCTCGATCAGTCGCGCGCAATCGAAGATCATGTCGTCGGTGCCTTCATCCTGCATGACGCGACCATTGTGCTTGAGCGTGATGTGCAGTTTCTGCGGATCGCCGACGAAGGCCGCCGGCACCAGCCAGGGACCGGTAGGCAGCGCCGTCGGTGCACACTTGGATCCCACCCAGTCCATGCCCATCTCCTGCATGTCCTTGCGATTCACGCGCTCGCGAATCGTCAGGTCGTTCACGACCATGTAACCGGCCACGTGCTCGAGCGCCCGCTCCCGCGTGACGAAGCGCGCGCGCTTGCCGATCACGACGCCGAGTTCCAGCTCCCAGTCCATGGTCGTGACATCCGGCGGCAGGCTGACGGCATCAAAGGGTCCGACCATGGTCGAGTTTGCCTTGATAAAAAAGAATGGCGTGCCATGCAGTCGCCGATCGGTCATCTTGGCGATGCCGAAGGCGCGTCGCTGTTCCGGCGTCATGCCCTCGGTTTCGGGCCGCACCTGTGCGACCACGATATCGACCACGTGCTTGAAGTAGTTGGCACCGGAGCAAATGATGTTTCGGCTCGCCACCGGTGCATGCAGCATCAGTGCGCCGAGCGGCGCGCTGACGGCAGCAAGCGCCGCATCCCGCCCGTCGTGCAGCGCGTCGGCAACCCGCTGCAGCACCGGGAAATTGCTCTCCCACGCATCCAGTACCGACAGCGTTGAGCCATCGCAACTGAAATCCAGCTGCTCACGCCGCAGGAAATCGCCCAGCGCATTGAAGGCCAGTACGCGTTCATCAACGCTGAGTCCGCCGAACGGTGCGCAGCCGGCGGCGGAGAAGGTACCGAGTCTGAACGGCGTCGACGGGGCGGTCTGGCTCACGTGCTGTCCGGAAATTCCCTGCACCGGGGATTCGATGCTTCGCGCCTGATTATAGGGGAATCCGCGCGCTAGACGTGACCCTCGCCGCCATCGACCAGCATGGTCTGACCGCTCATGAAGCCCGCATCGTCTGAGACCAGGAAAGAAATTGCGGCTGCCTGATCCTCAGGCTCGCCGCTGCGCTTCACCGCCTGATGAGCGACTACGGAATCAAAATGTGCCTGGGGTACGCCCTCGATCGCATTGCGCGTGCGCGTCAAACCGGGAGCCAGCGCGTTGACGGTGATGCCGAATTCGCCGACTTCGGCAGCCAGGCCGCGCACCAGGCCGAGCAGCGCACCCTTGCTGGCGATGTAGTGCGTCATGCGCGCCGGAGGTGCAAAAAAGCTGGACGATGCCACCATGACGATGCGTCCCCAACGCGCAGCCTTCATGGCAGGCAGGAACACTTTGGCGAGATGAAAACCGCCCAGCACGTTGACATCCTGGGTCGCGCGCCAGCGCTCGGAACTGAGTTCCTCGAAGGTACTCATGAACTGCAGGGCGGCGCAGTGAATGACGATCGAGGGGTCGCCGAAGCGCGCCCGCACCTGGTCGGCGAAGGCAGTCATCTCGTCCCATTTTGCGATGTCGACCCGGAAGGCCGCCGCCTCGCCGCCGGCGCGGCGTGCCAGATCGACGGTCTCGGCCGCATCGGCGATGTCGGCAATGGCAATGCGGGCGCCCTCGCCTGCCAGGCGCTGCGCGATTGCCTGGCCAATGCCCGCGGCGCCGCCGGTGATGGCGACGACTCGCCCGTTGTGCCTGGCGGACATCGCGCTATGTCTTCAGCGATCGTTCTTCCGCGACCGGCGGAACGCGATGACCGGTACCGGGTCACCAGGCATTCGCCAGGCGACGCGTCGGCGCGCGCGTTCCGGAAAGAATCGGATCAGGCCATGGGCCCAGTACATCGAACGAACGATGACGACGCCCGTCCCGAACAGCAGCAGCAGCGAGACGTAATCGGGCACGTGCAGGGCGTTGAGGCTCAGACCCACGGTGCTGAGGAACAGCGTCAGAAGCAGGAACATCATGAAGGCGCCCTGCACCCCGAAACCCGCCTTCAGCAGCAGGTGGTGAAAGTGCTCGGCATCGGCGGTGAGAGGAGACTGGCCGCGCAGCGTCCGACGGATGATGGTCCAGAAAAACTCGAATATGGGGAGGCCCACGATCCAGAGGGTGTTGACGGGTGACAGGCCGGCGCCCCCCGGGGCTCCTTCTGCGCCCGCGAACTGACTGACCCGGATGCAGATCCATGCCAGGGACACCCCCAGCAGGGTGCTGCCGGCATCGCCCATGAAGCAACGCATGCGCCGGTTACGGCGCGTGGGCAGATTGAAGAGCAGAAACGCCGCTGTCGCCGCGCCGATGACGGCGCAGACGGCGGCCAGGTCATGCTGGCCGGCATGCCAGGCGGACCAGCCCAGGGCCAGCAGCGCCACGAAGGCCACCGTTCCGGCCAGACCGTCCATACCGTCGAGCATATTGAAGGCGTTAATGGCCGTCATGACGAACAGCACGGTCAGGCATTCGCCCACCATGCCATGGAAATGGATGTCTCCCACCCCGAAAGCGTCGCCGATCGACGACACTTCTGTACCGGTCCCCAGGGTCATCAGGACCGCCGCGGTCGCCTGCAGCGGCAGGCGCAGCCAGGGGGAGACGCTGAACCGGTCATCGACCATGCCGACGGTCACGACCAGCGCAAACGCGGAGATCAGCGCCCCCGTGAGCGGGCGCGCGGACTCAACCAGCCCGATACCGAAGATGATGCCCAGGAACATGGCCAGACCGCCGACGACGGGTACCTTGCCATGGTGGGTCTTGCGACCCCCCGGACGATCGACCAGATTGATCGCCACTGCGACTGGTCTTAGCGTCAGGATTGCCATCATAGTCACGGCGAATGCCGCAAGGGCTGCCGAGATCGTGCTCAAATCGTCCGACTCCTTGTGCAGATGTGACGGTCGCGCGCTCGATCGCCGTCGAACGCCACCGCGCGGTCGCGGTACCGAACCCCATATGCCGGCCTCAAGGGCTTAACGCGAAGCAGTCAATCCCGTTGACACTCGCCTCGCCGAGAGCAATCTCTCAAAACTGTCTCAAAAACTCATCCCACGGGGCGCTGCCAAATGCGCCCGCGCCCGCGCGCGCCCGAATCGTGGGCAAAAACGCGAATGCCGTCAAGAAGCGTTCGACGTATCGAGTGTCGGATGGCGCTGACTTGGGGAGAGGGCGAGATGCCTACTGACAATCACGCGAGCCACATCAAACCGATTTGCACTGCTGGGGCACTGACCGGGCTAAATCCTACCCTGGAAGGCGCAAACCCACGCCATTCGGTAACCGATCGGTTCATGACGCCCGGCATCGGCAGCCGGGCGCCACGACCCGAGCAACCCTTTAGAAGTCGATGGACATGTTATCGAACGGCATGGGTATGGCGTTCCAGCTGGTCTCGCAGGGCACGGTCTTGTATTGGAAGTCGAACACCACGTCATGCGCGGCATTCAGGCCGACCATTCGAGTTTCCGTGCCGCCGACGGCGACCGCGTAGTCGACCAGGATCGACTGGGACTGGGCCTCATAAGCGCTGGAGCAGACGGCCGAAAAAATAGTCTGGCCGTAATCGAAATCGAATACGTCGGTCGCGGTCATCGAGGCGGTATCGAAGGTGTAGGCCGACACGGCGCTGTAGGTGCGGGTGATACCGGGAGACTGGCCAGCCGGCTGATCCGCGCTGCCGTCCCCGTCATTGAACACCATCGTGTACCCCTGGGAAGTGATCGACACGGCATGCTGCCCAACCGGATATAGCCCGCCGTTGGCGAGCAGGATTGCCTTGGCACGCAGGGACGGGAAGGTGTACCAGTACTTGGTGGGGTCCCCGAAGATCCAGATGATGTTGCCGGTCTGGTAGTCAAGCTTGATCAGAAAGTTCTCGCGGCTGGAGACGATGATGCTGTCATCGCGGGGATCGTAGGTCGTCGCATTGTTGTGGAACCAGTCGCTGCCCGGCCTGACGAATTTCGTGGGATCGTCGCCCTGGCTGCTCATGTAGGCGCTGATGATGGCGCCCAGGTCCCAATGGTTGAGTATCAAGCCGGACTCATTGATCTCGGCGACATTGCTTTCGACGTTCTTCACACCGCCGACCAGAGCGTCGAATTCCGCCAACAGGGCTGTCTTGCCGTGATCAATGTTGTGGTGAAAGTCCGTGAAAGTGGCCGCCACCACCGGGACAGAGGTTTCGGAGCCGTCCAGTCGCAGCAATCGGAAAATTGGATTGGCGCTATCGCCAATCACAAACTGATCATTCTGCAGGGCGGTTGAAATGGAGCCGTGGGTGGTCGGAATCACCCAGCGGATCTCGGCATCGGTATCGACCACCACGGGACTTCCAAGCCCGGACTTCATGGCGAAAAAATCGAACCCCAGGGCGCTGCCGGCGGCCCGGGCGACGTTGATCTTGGGCTTCGAGTAGATGCCACTGGGGTCGTCATACGCCGCGGTGGTGATGACCACAGGGACCGTATGCGAGGTCCCGTCCTGAAAGATCAGGCGCAGCGACACCTGGTTGGCATACCCCGCATACAGTCCATACACCGGCATCTTGATTGTCGACTCGGATGCATACACATAGCCGCGCGCTTGCAGCGCAGCGATTGAATAGAAGACATCCACGGGCTTGGAGACCGAACCCGGTTTGGGTGCGATCGTGAATTCCACCCCGGCCACATTCGCAATCGCCTTGCCATAGAGCTCCACGAAACTGATGAACGGCGATGGGCCCGGGAGTGTGGCAGCGGCAGTGACATCGGCGGGCACGCCCTGCGAGGTGGCACTCGCGGGGCTCAATGCGGACAAGGACAAGGACGTGGAGCTGCCTCCTCCACCGCAGGCCGAGAGCGCGATCAGCGCGAGCAAAGACACGAGGCGGGAGGATAGATCGAAACAACGCTGACATTGACGTGCTGTGGAAGCTTCCATCGGAGGAAATCCCTCTATATTATTTGATAGGCGGCGCATGGGCCGTCGTCCGTGCCGCAGCGAAACCGCCCTGAAACGGCGGACTCTGAGACCGGCTGTCATCATCCTACAACAATGTTGCCGGACATTTCATCGCCAACGGAGTCTTGGTCCGCCTGCGCGCTCCCGCCTCGCGAAACTTTGCACTTCCTAACGCATGCCCAGCCCCGGGGGTCCGACCGTGGGCCCATTAGACTTACGCGATGGCCTAAAACATAATGGTTTCTTGTGCTGGCAGTCTCCTGTGGTGGTCGTGCGGCACCGATTGAGCCCGTGGACATCCGGAGAAATAGTTGCAATCCGAACAATATCCGACCGGCGGCAACGCCGAGGGTCATATCGACCAGATCGTGTTTGGTCGATTTTTCGCAAGTCAGGGCGCCGGCACCTGCATCGAGATCGGCGCGGCACGGCCCGACTGGCTTTCCATCGGAGCCCTTTTCAGGTCCAAGGGATGGGATGTCATCGCCGTCGAGCCCAATCCGACATTCGCCGACATGCATCGATCACGTGGTCATACGATCCTGCAGTTCGCCTGCGGCGATCACGATCAGGACGATGTCGATTTCTCGGTCGTCGACTCACACAAAGTCAACTATCGGGACGGAGCGGTGACATTCGAGTCATGGTCATCGCTGTCGATCAAGGATGACTACGCCGAGCTGAATCCCGATCTCTCCATCACCAAGATCAAGGTAAAACTTCGGCGGCTGGACAGTCTGCTGGCCGAATACCGGCCTGCGCTGCGTGAAGTCGACCTCATTGCCGTGGACGTCGAGGGCTGGGAGCTGAATGTGCTCGAGGGACTCGATTTTTCGCGCTATTCACCGCGCGTGGTGATCATCGAAAATCTGTTTCACAAAACCGAATACCGCAAGTTCATGCAGCAGCGTGGCTACGCCTTCTGGCGCTGCTCTCCGCCCAACGACGTCTATGTGCGGCTGAGCGAGCTGGGCGCTGCGGAGAGATTCAAGACAGGCGCCATCGCCACCTGCGTGGCGCAGCTGGCGCGCGCCCGTACTCTGGTGGGACGATTCAGGCGCCGCGTCATTCGCGCCATGGGACACACAACCAGCCCGGCTACCTGAAGGCGAGGCCGACCCGGATCGGATGCCGCAGCACCCGCCGAAGAAACGCGCCGGAGCCGAGAATGTAACTCCGGAGTGTGACCCCCGTGAGCCTCGCCACCTCCCTGCCAATCAGAGGCACGGCGATCACCATCTGGGTGACGGCCGGGGCCAGACCGAAAGCCAGGTACAGATCGACACCCTGCGAGCGCAGCACGACGGCCACCGAAACCCCTATCGCTGCGGATACGGCGTAGAGAGGCACAAACCTGTACGAGCGCGCCCCGATTGCGACATTGACCAGCAGTAATATATTCAGCTCCAGAAAGAAGCCGAAACCGAGCATCGCCATATCCAACGCGCCTGGCAGGGCCGCACGAGCCGAAATGCCGTGTGAAAGCGCGGGTCCCAAGATCAGCAGGCCCAGCAGCGCGGTTACAAAGACGATGTTGGCATACACCGCCAGCCGCGCCATCTGCCCGGGATCTGCAGTCAGGACCGCCCGTTGCAGCGGCGCCACGAGCATGTTGATGGGCACCGATGAGAGCGCCATGATGAGCGCCAGTATCTGCAGCAGCAAACCGTAGCTGGCCTGCACGCTGGCGTCGAAACTTGAACCGGCATCGATCAACAATCCCGCCCGATACAGGAAATAGGCCATTCCTATAAATGCAATATTGCGCCCGACATGATCGATCTCGAGTTTTTCCTCGCCAGTGCCTTGTGCGCTGTCCTCGGGATGGCGCCGCCATTCTGCTGCAATGGCCCGGCTGCCTGCCCACCGCATCGCGAACGCACCCACTGCGGCGGACAACAGCAGGCTGACGCAAAGTCCAAGGACACGAAGACCACTCAAGATGAAGATGCTGGATAGCGCCACATTCAGCAGCCGCGTGGTGACATTGATGATCGCATAGGTCGTGATGCGCTCGGAGGCGATGAGGACGCAGCAGTTATAGGCGAATAGATAAGTCACCAGGTACGAGGTGCTGAATACCATCCACTCCAGCATCCAGCTCCCGGTAAATCCAGCCTTCGCCGCCGTGGAGAAATAGAAAAAGCCGCCCACACACAAGCCCAGAAAAACCAGCACCGCGAAGGCGAGATACCAGCGTTTGCACTGCGCTATCGAGACTGAGAGCGCCCGGCTGCCGCCTCGATGGTGCACCCGAACCAGGAATCGACTGCAAACGGTACTGAGCGAACTCTCCAGCTGAATGGTAAACCCGCCGATCGTCGTGAACAGCGACCACTCCAGAAACGCATCCTTGGAAAAGAAGCGCAGCAAAAGCGCGAGCAGGATCACGCCGGCCACGACATTCACACACTGGTACAGATAGGAGGCTTTCATGAAGCTATCGCACAACCCTCATAGTTCCAGATTGTGCGCCGCCGACCCTAGCTCAGCACGCGGCTCACGGGGATGCGATGAATCCTGTAATAGCCCGTCACCAGCAGCTTGTAGCTCACTTTAATCGCAACGGCCAGCGGCCCCACCAGCCAATTGGCGTGCCGGGACTAGACCCCGATCAGCTCGGTATTGATGCGCAGCATCCTCGACCAGGATTGCGTCGAGAATCCCCCGGCGCCCTGCACTGTCGCCACCACGTTGGTGGTCTGTACGCGGGGCTTCTTTTTGAAGATGCGGAGGAAGTAATCGATGTCGGCGCCCCTGAGATCCAACCTGAAACGCTCGCTGCGAAGCAGGCTTGCGGAACCGAAGGTGGAGTAATGCGGATTGTGCAATCCCAGCGGCACGCCGCCACAACGTGCCGGCAAGGCGTGGGTCATGCGCACGACATTGCCCCGGGGCACGGCACTGATGTCCTGTACCAGCACCGTGTTCGCCACCAGCAGGTCGTGACTGGACAGCTCGGTGGCCACTTCGCTGGCCTTGATATTGCCGGTGAAGACATCGTCACTGCCGAGCCAGCCGATAAACTCGGTATCGCACGCCTCCAGGCCCTTATTGAGCGCGTCGAATATGCCGCGGTCCCGCTCCGACACGAAGATATCGTCTTCGCGCAGGGAGGCTTTGATCAGCTGCTGAATCTCCGGGGACGAACCGCCGTCGATCAGCACTATTTTTACGATACCGGTGTCATCAAAGCTTCGAATGCTGCGAATCGCGCCAACGATCCGCGGATCGCCGTAGCTGGCGAGGATGATGGAAATTCGCTTAGGTTCTGTCATCGAGAATCTTGTCGACCAGATCATGGATGCCCGCGACCAGGTCCATCTTCAGCGTCCAGCCCAGCTCCTTGTTCGCGATCGCAGGGTTGGCGAAGCGGCCGATATCCCCGGTGGGCTTCGAGGTGTCGAAAACGATGTCTTTGATCCGGATTTTCGGGTGCGCCTGGATGATGCGCGCCACCTCGGCAATCGTCGTGCAGGAGGAAGGTCCGATCATGAAGGTCGATAGCGATCCGTCGTAATCGAGCGCCAGGCGGATAGCGGCCACCACGTCCGATACGTGCAGAAACGCCCGCCCCTGCCGACCGTCGCCCCACACGGTCAGGGTGCCGTCGGTGGCGGAAATGGCGCGATTGATCAACGACGGAATCACTTGCGCCGTGCCGTCGTTATAGGCACACGGCCATCCATAGACGTTGTGCAGGTCGAGCACCACGAACCTGGTCGCGGAGCCTTTGGTGACCAGACGGAACTCAATTTCCCCTATCAGCTTGCTCCAGCCGTAGCCGGACTCCGGATCGGCCGGAAATTTGTCCGCCTCGGACAGCACCGAGGAGGTCACCGAGCGCTGCATGCCCTGGGGATAGGAGCAGGCGGTACCCAGATAGATCAGGCGTGCCGGGGATTTCTGCGACACTACCCGGGCCACATTGGTATTGATCAACACGTTCTTCTGGAATATCTCCCACTCGTTCGAGAACACGTAGCCAATACCGGCGACAATGTCCGCGATATGTACCAGGACATCGCCGGGTCTCATGTCCTGGAACCAGCGCTGATCGGCCGCCAGGTCGGCATGACGGAATACGAATTTCGAATGCGCGGAGAGTTGCCTGATATTGGCCTGGGTGCCGCGCCAGAAATTGTCGATGCCGATGACCGCATGGCCGTCGGTCAGCAGCGCCTGGACGACGTTTGAGCCGATCAATCCCGCCGCGCCGGTGACGTAAATCCTGCGATCGCTGTCGGTCATTTGACTACCTTGATCCTGGAACTCGGATGCTGAAACACGAAATTGTTGAGGTACGCATTCTCACCGGGTTTGTATTCCGCACTCAGGCGAATCGCGAGATCCGATGGCTTTTGAAGATCCTCGATGCCATTGGCACTGAACTCCTCGTAGCGCCGATTGCGGAACACGAAACAGCTGTACCCCAGCGAGCGCAGCGTCTCGAAAACATAAGCGTACGCGGGGTTGTGTCGCGCCTCAATTTCGCAGATGAGGAGCGGTCGATGGGCTTCGAGCGTTTTCTGGGCGCCAAGGACGACCTGATTCTCATAGCCTTCCACGTCGACCTTGATGATGTCGATCCTGCTGCCCGGCGACAGCGAGCCGGCCAGATAATCATCAAGCGAGGTCTGGGTTACCTTGTCCACGCGCGCGCCGGAGCTTTGGGCAACGGGATTGCTGGTATTCAAAGTCGCCTCGTGGCGCGCGTTCTCGTCCTCGCCCGGCGTATAAAGTTCGGCCTCACCGGCGTATGCGCCCACCGCGGCATTGACCAGTTTGATACGCGTGCCAAACAGCAATCTACTGAGGTAGCTGAAATGCCAGGCGCCGGGCTCGAAGGCGATCACCTGGTTCGACACCCGGTCCAGCAGCCAGGCATAGCCACCCATGGCTGCGCCGACATCCACTGCCACATCGACCGATCGCGGCGGCAGGGAATGCAGGAACGCCATCTCCGCCTCGGGAAAATGCCTATGGCTCCAGATGAACCGCCGGAACAGTCCATCCAGCAGTGGCATTGTGGCCAGCAGTTCTTTTGCGCCGGTTCTGATTCTGACGTCCATCGGTGAGTAGGGTCTGAAGTCCGATGCTTCAACCGGGCACGAGCATGCGTTCAAAGGAACGTTGCACCGCTGATACCGCAAACTTGGAACCGGCCACCTTCTGCAGGCGCCGTGAGCGGTCGCCGGCCCCCTGGTTCTGCAGCAGACGCGACAGCACCTGCGGTATGTCTTCCACGCGCGAGACTACCTGGACCACATCATCGCCAAAGTAAGCCGACAGTTCCGCAAAGCATGGGCGGTCCAGGGCCAGGATCTGCACGCCGGTCGAGAGCGCGTCAAGAGCGGAGGCAGAGAGGGATGCCGTATATCCGGCCGTGTAGGGGAAGCACGCCACACTGCAGCGCGCGATCTCCGCCAGGTATCCATCC
>Ga0302316_10003171_pt1 | contig 11344 bp, 10 predicted proteins | sample III_Palsa_N3_2_FD_200456 | JGI IMG/M metagenome (GOLD analysis project Ga0302316, IMG submission 200456) | Peat permafrost microbial communities from Stordalen Mire near Abisko, Sweden - III_Palsa_N3_2 | ecosystem: Environmental > Terrestrial > Soil > Palsa > Peat permafrost | place: Sweden... | reverse complement strand
TCGGCTTCGAAGGGGACGCGGATTGCGCGGTCGACTATGCCGTCAAAATCGATTTTGACGGGCTTGAGCTTGTCCTTGGCCTTGTCCTGGGGCTTGTCCTTGTCCTTAGCCTTATCCTTATCCTTGTCTTTGGGTTTGCCGTCGTCGTCCTCGTCCTTGTCGGCGTCCTTCTTGGCGTCGCCGGGTTCGTCGTCGCGAACGCCGAAGGGATTCTTGGCGCCCTTGTGCAGACTCACCGCGAAAATGCCGATTTGCCGATCGGTCGCGAACTCGAATTCGATGCTGCTGATGAGCGGCTGATACTCGCGTGCACTCAAGAAATACAACAGCTCACCGTCCGGGGCCCACGCCGACGAGTCCGCGTTGAAGTTTTCCGGCGTTACGCGCCGCGACACCCCGTCGGCGACCGACCAGATGTACACGCTGGAGTAGTTGTTAGCGGCGTTCAGCGAATAGCTCAAGTAGCGCCCATCGGGCGACCACTGATAGTTCGCCTCCAATTCAGCGGGGTCCTTCGCGACCACCGTTTGATGCTTGGTCGCTACGTCCACCACGATGAGCCTGCCGGTCTGGTCCGCGAAGGCAATGTGCTTATCGTCGGCTGCCCAACGCGGTGAGGAGTAACGCGCCTTGGAGCCTGAGGTGAGCGCCTCGGCCGGTGTGGTGCCGTCCTGCGCCTGCACGTAGAGTTCCTCTTCGCCGCTGCGATCCGAGATGTAGGCCAAGCGCTTGCCGTCGCTGGACCAGGCCACTTCACGGTCGTGCGCACTCGAGGAGTGCGTGAGATTGCGGGTGACGCCGTGTTCGACGGGCACCGAGAAAATATCGCCGCGTGCCACGACGGCGACCCGCTCGCCGCCGGGACTCACGACCTGACTTTCCATGTTGTCCGCGGCATTCACGGCTTGCGGTCGGGTGGTGGTGGCATCGACGGGCACCACGATGGATAGCGCATGATCCGTGTCATTGCGCGTGTCGTACACGTGCAGTTCACCGTCCGATTCGTACACGATCTGGCCATCGGCGTCGGCGCTGGGCCAGCGCACATCCCAGTCCTTGTAATGCGTGATGGCCCGAGTCTCGCGCGAATCGATGTCGTAGCGGTATAAATTAAAGACGCCGCTGCGGTCGGAGTTGAAATAAATGGCGTGCCCGATCCACATGGGGTCGCGGTCGGTGTGGGGGTCGTCGGTGACCCGAACCAGCGAAGGATGCTGCAAATCGAAGATATAGAGATCGTTCGCCCAGCCGCCCTGGTAGCGTTTTTCGCTGCGGAAGTCGCGCCATAGCGGCGAGTAAATGACCTGTTTGCCGTCGGGCGAGAAGTGCCCCGCGCCGGAGACGGGCATGGGTAGTGCCGTGGCCGCGCCGCCGGTGTAGGGCACGGTGTACAGCTTGGAATCCGTCAACATGTAGCCGTCGCGCGCCGAGCGGAACAACACCCCGGCGCCGTCGGGGGTCCATCCGTAGACCTGGTTGTCGAAACCCCAGCGGTCAGCCAACGGTCCGGGTGCGGGATAAAAGGTCAGCTGCTTCGGCGCGCCGCCACCCGCGGGGATGACATACACCTGCTCGTCGCCGCCGTACTGGCCCGTGAAGGCGATGTGCCGGCCATCGGGTGAGTACTTGCCGAATAACTCGAGGCCTGTACCGGAGGTGAGCCGCACGGCCGTTCCACCCTGACTGCCCACCGTCCACAAATCCCCGGCGTAGGAGAACACGATGCGGTCCTGCCAGATGTCGGGAAAGCGCAGCAGCTTCGTACCCGCCGCGTGAGCCAAAGACACGCACAGGCACGACGCGAACAGGCACGATACGAAAAGCCGCGACACGCAGAGGCGCGACACGAACAGTCGCACCGCCGGCGCGACGGTCGCTGGGATCCTTGGGCAGCGTTGCATCACCGGCTTCGGTAGCGGTCGGTGGCCGACACCAATTCGTGAATGTTCCCCGGTTCGAACGCCGAGTGACCGGTATCGGGCACCATGCGGAAGTCCGCTTCGGGCCATACGCGGTGCAAATCCCAGGCGCTGGTTGCCGGGCACACGATGTCGTAGCGGCCCTGGACGATGGTGGTCGGAATATGCCGAATGCGCGCCACATCGTCGAGCAGCTGCGTTTCGCTGCGGAGGAAACCGCGGTTCACGAAGTAATGGCATTCGATGCGCGCCACCGCCAGTGCGAACTGGTCCTCGCCCCACTTCTTGATGTTGTCCAGATTGCTCCGCAGGAAGCTGGTCGAGGCTTCCCATACCGACCAGGCCCGCGCTGCGGCCAAGGCTGCCCGTTGATCGCTTCCGGTCAGACGCTGGTAATAGGCGTTCAAGTAATCATCGCGCTCGTCGAGCGGAATGATGTCGCGATACGCTTCCCAATGGTCGGGGAAAATTTCCGAAGCGCCGTGTTGATACAGCCAGCGAATCTCGGCGTAGCGCAGCAGAAAAATTCCGCGCAACACGATTTCGGTCACGCGCTCGGGGTTGGCCTCGGAATAGGCCAGTGCCAGCGTGCTGCCCCAGGAGCCGCCAAACACCAACCAGCGTTCGATGTTGAGATGCTTGCGCAGACGTTCGATGTCGGCGACCAGATGCCAGGTGGTGTTCTCCACCAAGCTCGCGCTCGGGCGGCTACGGCCGCAGCCGCGTTGATCGAATACCACAATGCGGTAGTGTTGCGGATCGAAAAACTGGCGCGCGCGACGGTCCGATCCGGCGCCCGGGCCGCCGTGCAGAAAGATGGCGGGTTTGCCGGCAGGGTTGCCGCTCTCTTCATAGTAAAGTTCATGAATCTCGGAGACCCGCAGGTATCCCGTGGAATAAGGCTCGATCGCCGAATACAGTTCGCGGCGTTGCGGGACCGGTGCTGGAGTGCGCGCTACGCTGGGCGCGGCGATCGAGGCGCGCGCCGTGGCGGATGCACGCGCCGTGGTTTTGGGAGCGCTGACGGAGCGGCTCTGGGCGGTCCGGGTTGCAGCTTTTTTCTTAGGCGAGGTTCGTTGCGCCTTGGCCGCCGGCCGCCGGGCCGCAGTGCGCGGCGCGACTTTCTTTTTCTTCATCGACTTTCCTTTATTTCCCCTAGAACTTTAAATGCGCTGGACCAAGGGCCCGAGCGGACGACCTCCGATCAAGTGAATGTGCAGGTGGTAAACCTCCTGACCACTGTCCGGGTTGCAATTGATGACCAATCGATAGCCGCTTTTGGCGATCCCCTGCTGCCGGGCGATGTCGCGGGCCACGATGACCATATGTCCAATCAGCGATTCATCCTCGTCCGCAATGTCGTCCGTCGTCGGGATGACCTTATGCGGAACAATCAATATATGTACCGGTGCAGCCGGTCGGATGTCCAGGAAGGCGACGACCCGCGAGTCCTTATAAATCTGGGTCGAGGGGATTTCGCCCGCAATGATCCGTTCGAAAAGGGTAGGCATTTCATATGCCTCCGTTAATTTGGGGCACTTAGATTAGCAGGAACATCGGCGCTGTAGCGTTGGTGGAACGGGTGAGCACGGGCATGGCCGGGCCAGGGTGCCACGGGGGCGCTCTTGACCGACTGGTGGACGAGAGCGGGGCAGTTGGGTTTGCTGAATTGGCCTGTGCTCTCGATACCGTGAGTGTGAGAATGGTAATGGGAACGATTCTCATATAGAGTTGCATTCATGGAAATGACTCATGTCGGCGGTAGACTCGAATCGGCCCCCTCCGACCTGGGCCTATTGCTGTCCGGCATGAAGTTGTCCGATCTCCCCATCGGTACCGTGGCGCGGGTGCTTGCCGTCTCCGACCCCGAGGCCAATGCCTCGTCCGACATGGGTCGACGCTTGGCTGAGCTGGGCTTTCTGCCCGGCGAAAAGCTCAGGATCGTCGCGCGCGGCTTTCTGGGACGCGAGCCCATTGCAGTGCGTATCGGTACCGGAACGTTTGCATTGCGGCTGTTCGAAGCGGCTTGCGTGCGCGTGGCTCCGGAGCCTCTGCTCGGCTGAATTTCATGGAGGCCGTACCCGCTGCCGCCTCGACTCCTCTGGTCGCATTAGTAGGGAATCCCAACTGCGGCAAGACGGCGTTATTCAACGTCCTCACGGGTAGCCGTCAAAAGGTCGCCAATTACGCCGGCGTCACCGTCGAGCGCAAGGAAGGCTCCTTACAGACTCCCTCGGGCTTGCGCATACGCCTTCTCGATCTACCCGGCGCCTACAGTCTTGATCCGCTGACCCCCGATGAGCAGGTCACCCACGATGTACTCCTGGGTCGCCGCGCGGGTGAAACGTCTCCCGACTTCGTGGTATGCGTCACCGACGCCACCAACCTGCGGCAGAATTTGCGATTGGTGTTGAGTTTGAAGCGCCTTGGGCTGCCCATGGTGATTGCGCTCAACATGACGGACATTGCCCGACGCAAAGGGATTGTTATCGACGCCGATAAGCTCAGCCAGGAGCTGGGCGTGCCGGTGGTGGAAACGGTGGGCGTCAAGGCCTCGGGCGCCGGTGCGCTCATCAAGGTATTGGATCGTTTGGGCGCGCCCACGGGTCAGCGTCCGGCGGCCACGTGGAATAGCCCGACGACGGCGGATATTGCCCATGATCAGCAGGAGGTGCGGCGCATCCTGGGTGTCGTGGGCGGCGACCGGCTGGACGGCGTGACTGTCAGCGATCGAGTGGATGCCGTGGTGCTGCATCCCGTTGTCGGTCCGCTGCTCCTCGCATTGATTTTATTCCTGGTGTTTCAGGCCGTCTTCGCCTGGGCGCAGGTGCCCATGGACGCTATCAAAGACGGTGTGGGTCACTTCGGCGAGTGGGTGGGGCATGCGCTGCCGCCCAGCTTGCTCAAGGACTTGTTCATCAATGGCGTCCTCGCGGGCGTCGGCAGTGTGCTGGTCTTCCTGCCGCAAATATTGATTTTGTTTTTCTTTATTTTAGTACTCGAAGACTCCGGCTATTTGCCGCGAGCCGCCTTCCTGCTGGATCGGATCATGGGCAGCGTGGGTCTCTCGGGCAGGGCATTCATTCCGCTGTTGTCGAGCTTCGCCTGCGCCATTCCTGGGATCATGGCGACCCGCACCATACAGAATCCGCGCGATCGTTTGAGCACCATCATGATTGCGCCGCTCATGACCTGTTCGGCGCGCCTGCCGATATACGCGCTCATTATTGGCGCGTTCATTCCGGAGCGTACGGTATGGGGCGGACTGGAGCTGCAGGGCATCGTGCTGTTCGTGCTTTATATCGCGGGCATTGTCAGCGCCATGGGGGTGGCGTTCATTTTGAAGCGCCGCGGTCCGGGCATGCGAATGCATTCGCTCATGTTGGAGCTACCTACCTATCACTGGCCCAATCTGCGCAACCTCGCCATCGGCCTGTGGCAGCGAGTTGAAATTTTCCTGAGCCGGGTGGGTACCATCATCCTGTCGCTCATGGTGATTCTGTGGGCCTTGAGTTCATATCCGGCACCGCCGCCTGGGGCGACGGGACCCGCCATTCAGTACAGCATCGCCGGACATATCGGTGCGTGGCTGGCGGTGATTTTCGCGCCCATCGGGTTCAACTGGCAGATCTCCGTTGCCTTGGTCCCCGGCCTCGCGGCGCGCGAAGTAGCCGTGGCGGCGCTCGGCACCGTGTATGCGCTGTCCGCCACCGGCGAAGACATCACCGGCGCGTTGACGCCTCTGATCTCCCACTCCTGGAGTCTACCCACCGCACTGTCGCTGCTGGCTTGGTACGTGTTCGCGCCGCAATGTCTGTCGACGTTGGCCACCGTGAAACGCGAAACGAATTCCTGGCGCTACCCCATCATCATGGCGGCCTACCTGTTTGGACTGGCCTATGCGGGGTCGTTCATTACCTACCGCGTTGCCCTGGCGCTGACCACCTAAGGACGAGGTATATGCACAGCGTTCTCGACGACGTATTGGTGGGTGCGGTGCTGTTGGCCAGCGTCGTCTATGCGGCTTATTCGTTGGGACCCAAGGCGCTGCGGCGACGCCTCATGCAGGGAGCCGTCACTCTATTGCGCAAGCTCCCGAGCGCGCTGCATTTACAGAGTGCGGCGCAGCGCCTGGAGGCGGCTTCCCTGAAGGCCGGCGGTTCCTGCGGTGGCTGCGACAGCTGCGAATCGGCCAAGCCGGCGGCCGGCACGGAGTCCACCGTTGCAACGGCCGGCTCCGCAGCGTCGACCGAAATCCGCGTTCCGCTATCGGCTATCCGACGACGATAACCGCGCCGCGGTTCGAAACTCCTGGGCGCTCAGCGCGCCGGCGTTGCAAACTACGCCCAGGGTAATAAAAAAGAGAATGGCCAATGACGCTTCGTGAACTGCGTTACTTCGTTGCGTTGGCGGATCGCGCGCATTTCGGGCGAGCGGCCGCGGATTGCAACATTTCCCAGCCCACCATGAGTACCCAAATCAGGAAACTGGAGGAGTACCTGGGCTCACCCTGATAGAGCGCAATTCCAAGTCGATTTCGCTCACCCCCATGGGGCAGGAAGTCCTGGAGAAGGCACGCCGAATCGTGGCGGAGGTGGAGGATTTATTGGCGACGACCCGGGCACCCCGCGGCCCGCTCACGGGTCCGCTCAATTTGGGCGTATGCCCGACTTTGGCGCCCTACTTCCTACCATATAGGGAGCGGTGAGGCCCACGTTGCGAACCTGTTCGGTCTTGAAGGCGCCGATGTCTTGGCGCTGCCGGCTGACCAAGAAACGCCCCAGCTCCGAGAGATTGGTTTCAATGGCCAGTTTGTCCAGGGCCTGTTCGTCGCTGTTGGCCTGGATGGCGGCCAGGCCCTTCTGCGCCAGTTCTTCGAAGTTCTGCTTGCGTGCCGAGACACCGATGTTGTGGAAGAGATTGTCCGTGCCGAGCGGGTTCGATGAATTAATCATGTGACAGCTGACGCAGCGGGCCTTGCCGTTGAATAACGCCAAGCCGCGCTGTGCCGCGGGCGAGATGGCTTTGGAGTCACCGGCGAGATAATGGTCGAAGGGGGCGTCCAGGAAAATCAGTGTCCGCTCGAAGCTGGCCAGCGCGCGACCGAGATCGTCGTAATTCGGTGCGTGGCCATACGCTTTTTGAAACAAGGCGCCGTAGCTCGAGTCGGCGTTGACGGCCGCCATGACACTGGCGCTGTCCGGGTGAACCCATTTCGACGGGGTTCAATAGGGGTAACTTGGCCTGTTCCTCGAGAGACGGTGCGCGTCCGTCCCAGAACATGGATTGCAGCAGCGCCGCGTTCATGGTGGTCGGCGAACTGCGCTGACCCAGCTGGTCCTTGATGCCCTCGGATACGCTGCGGCGGTCGGTGAAGCCTCGGCTGATATCGTGGCACGTGGCGCAGGCCACGGTGCCGTCTTTCGACAGTTTGGTGTCGAAGTAGAGCTTGCGTCCCAGGGCGATGCGATCCGGCGTCAATTCGTTGTTGGCCGGAACGTAAATGTTGGCCCAGGCGATGGGGTCTAGCCCAAGCGGCGGCGCGCTCGGATTGGGAATGAGTTTGTCGAGCAGGCTTTGCTGCTCGTCCAGCGGCATGGCGCCGTGAGGTCCCGTGGTCAACGCCCAGGCAACTCCGAAGGCGCCTCCGATCGTTACGGCCGCTGTGAGAATTACCGTCCTACGAACCGAGCGTGATCGCTTGGAGTGCTGCATGGCCCATCCCCCGAAAGTTACCCGGGGGATGTTGCGCGCGCGAGAGGCGAGATGATAATCGAATCTTTGAATGGCGCCGATAGCGTGGGTGAATGTCGACTAGATGTCGAAGGCCGGCCCTTGAGCGGGAATTTCACGCTCGCAGACGGCAATGCCCGTCCTATCGTCGCCGGGGACGGCCACGAAGCGGCCGCCGGCGTCGTAGTCGCGAAAGCGCGCAGTCCAGGCGGTAATGTCGAGCTCTCGGGCGCGACGCCATGCCGGATCGTAAATGGTGTCGGCGTAGCGATCGCCGGCATCGCAAATCAGGCTGGCGATGGAACCTCGGTTGCCGCGGGCGTGCATGCGCTCCGCCAGCAGCAAGGTGCCGACGATATTCGTGCCGGTGGAGGGTCCGACACGGCGTCCCATCCGGGATTCGAGCCACAGGCAGGCGGCCACCGAGGCGGCGTCTGGTACTCGAACCATGCAGTCGATCACGTTGGGGACGAATGAGGCTTAGACTCTCGGCCGGCCGATGCCTTCGACGATGCCGCTGCTCGCGCCGACGGCCCGCGGATTTGAATCCTTGAATGCGGGAAAGTAGGCCGACCCCTGGGGATCCACCACGCAAAGCCGGGTGTGGGTGACGAGCTCCGGCCGGTAGCGAATATAGCGGCCAATGGTGGCCGAGGTGCCGCCCGTGCCGGCGCCGACCACCACCCAATCGGGGATGGGATGGTGTTCGCGGGCCATTTGCGCAAATAAACTTTCCGCGATGTTGTTATTGCCGCGCCAGTCGGTGGCTCGTTCGGCATACGTGAATTGATCGATGAAGTGGCCATCCCATTGCGCCGCCAATTCTGTGCAGCGGCGGTCGAGATGGGCGGCGCTGTCCACGGTCTCCACGCGGCCGCCGTAGAATTCGATGGCGGCGATTTTCTTGACGGCGGTGTTGGCGGGTACCACGGCGATGTAAGGCACATCCACCAACGAGGCGAAATAAGCCTCCGAGATGGCGGTGGACCCCGAGGAGGCCTCGATGACCGGGCGTCCTTCGCGAATCATGCCGTTGACGATGCCGTACAGGAACAATGATCGCGCCAACCGGTGCTTGAGGCTGCCCGATGGATGCGCGGATTCATCCTTCAAATAAATCGGCACATCGGATGTGCGTCTCGCGTCCAGACGAATCAAATGGGTATCGGCGGAGCGCGAATAATCCGCCGCGAGGCGCTCGGTGGCCATGCGGATCCAGGCGCGCTGCCCCACGAGGTGCCCGCGGGCTATGGTGCCCCCGCTCATCCCGTGCTTACGAGCCGCTGAATTTGGGCGCGCGCTTGGATCTGAACGCCGCCACTCCTTCGGCGAAATCCTTGGTGTCCGCGAGTTCTGCCTGTGCCACCGTCTCCCACGCAAGTTGCTCAGGTAACTGTTTGGCGGGTTCCTGATTGAATATGGATTTGATGCGGGTATAGGCCTGGGTTGGGCCCGCGGCCAAACGCTGCGCCAAGGCCTCGGCCTGAGGTATGAGCGCTGCGTCATCGACGCAGCCCCAGATGAGACCCCAGCGCTCGGCATCTTCGGCCGATAAGGCATCGCCCAGCATGGTCAGGCCCTTGGCGCGCGCGGTGCCGATCATGCGCGGCAGGAAGTACGTGCTGCCCAGGTCGGGCATCAGTCCTAGTTTCGGCGCGAATAATTGCAGGAAAGATGCCGAGCGAGCCGCAAGAACGATGTCGCCGACGAGCGCCAAACTCATGCCCGCGCCGGCGGCCACGCCATTCACGGCCACGACCACGGGAACCTTCAAGTCGTACCAAGCCATGACCATGGGATTGAAGTGATGCAACAGACGATGGCGGATGTTTTCCCCGCTACTGCGGCTGGGATCATGGAATAAGTCATTTCCCGCGATATCGGCGCCGGAGCAAAACCCGCGTCCCGCGCCGGTGAGCAGCACGGCCCGAATCTCCGGATCCGCGGCAATGGCGGCGGCGGCGGCGCGCAAGTCCTCGATCAGGTGCAGGTTCAGCGCATTGAGCTTATCGCCCCGGTTGAGCGTGACGTGGACCACATGTTCTCGTCGCTCGAACAATAAGGTGTCGAATGCCATGTTTTTCCCTTCAAGTTATGAAACAACTGCGGTCCCGGGGCCTTCAGCCTCTACCAGCCAGGCCATGCAGTATAATGAACGCATGACCATTCCCGCCATTTTACAAGATCGTTTGCGACTTCCCATTATTGCGGCGCCCATGTTCATCATCTCGACGCCGCAACTGGTCATGGCGCAGTGCAAAGCCGGCATCGTCGGTTCGTTTCCCGCGTTGAATGCGCGGCCCGCTTCGCAACTGGATGATTGGCTATCGCAGATCACAGAAGAGCTTGCGGCCTACGCGCGCGCGAATCCGCATCTCAAAGTCGCGCCCTTCGCGGTGAACCAGATCGTGCACGCCAGTAACAACCGGCTCGAGCATGACGTGCTGAGTTGCGTGAAGCATCGTGTTCCGATTGTGATAACCAGCTTGCGGCCGCCGGCCGAGGTGGTGAGCGCCGTGCATTCATACGGCGGCATCGTGCTGCATGACGTCATTAATTTGCGTCATGCACAAAAAGCCGCGGAGCAAGGCGTCGACGGCATCATCGCGGTGTGCACGGGCGCCGGCGGTCATGCGGGTTTGCTCAGTCCCTTCGCGTTGGTGAAACAGATTCGGGAGGTGTATTCGGGCGCCATTATTCTATCGGGCGCGATGAGCACGGGCGCGGATGTGTTGGCGGCGCAAGCCATGGGCGCGGACTTCGCGTACATGGGCACGCGCTTCATTGCCACCACCGAAGCGAATGCCAGCGAAGCCTATAAGAATATGGTGGTGGACAGCAGCGCGGAAGACATCGTCTACACCAACTTATTCACGGGCATTTCGGGCAATTATCTGCGCGGGAGTGTCATGAATACCGGCCTCGATCCGGATAATCTACCGACGGCCGACAAGACGAAAATGGATTTCGGCAGCGGCGGCAACACCGACGCAAAGGCGTGGAAGGACATCTGGGGCGCTGGCCAGAGCGTCGCCGGCATACATGCCGTGGAAACGACGGCCGCTCTGGTGGATCGGATGGAGCGCGAATACGAAGACGCTCGAGTGCGTGTCCGTTGCGGCTGAACGCGGAGCAACTTTCCCCAGCGCTCCACCGCGGACTCGCCGGAATTTACCTGGTCTCGGGCGATGAGCCGTTGCTGGTGGGTGAGGCGGTGGACGCCATCCGGGCGGCGGCGCGCGCCGCGGGCTACGCCGATCGCACGGTGTTGTTCATCGATCGCTCCTTCGACTGGAACGAATTGCGTCAGGCGACGCAGTCCTTGTCCTTGTTCGCCGACCGCCGTTTGTTCGAGCTGCGCATGCCCACGGGAAAACCTGATAAGGGCGCGCCATTGTTAGTGGACATTGCGGCTCGGCCGCCGCCGGATACCGTGTGCGTGGTGGTGACGGACAAGCTCGACGGCAAGACCGGTGATTCGCCCTGGGTCAAAGCGATCGAGCAGCATGGCGTGTGGGTGCGCGTGTGGCCCATCGATACCGTGGCGTTGCCGGGATGGCTGCGTGCTCGAGCCGCCTCGTTGAAGGTGGACATGGATGGGGAGGCGGCGCAACTCATCGTCGAGCGCGTCGAGGGAAATCTTCTGGCGGCGAAACAGGAATTGGAAAAGTTGGCGCTGCTCTGCGGCGGCA
>Ga0302316_10003167_pt1 | contig 11349 bp, 7 predicted proteins | sample III_Palsa_N3_2_FD_200456 | JGI IMG/M metagenome (GOLD analysis project Ga0302316, IMG submission 200456) | Peat permafrost microbial communities from Stordalen Mire near Abisko, Sweden - III_Palsa_N3_2 | ecosystem: Environmental > Terrestrial > Soil > Palsa > Peat permafrost | place: Sweden... | reverse complement strand
CCCGAACGACGACGGCAGCGTCAGCGAAGAGACCGGCCCGCTCAACCTGAGCGCCAGCGACCCGAACGCGCAGATGCCGCGCGTCGGCCGCAACGACCCGTGTCCGTGCGGCAGCGGCAAGCGCTTCAAGGAATGTCACGGAAAATTGGCCTGATGACATCCTGATGACGCCTCGTTGAAAGGAGGCGTGATCCCCACAAAGCCGCATCGGTTTCACGCCGCATGCGGCTTTGTCGTCTAAGCCGAGGTTTAACCGCGACAATCCGCCTCCATGGCTTTTGAGAAGAATTTCTTTCCCCGTCAGGTTGTCGAGGCGGGCAACCGTTGGGACTGGGCGCTGCTGCCGCTGGTGCTGGCCGGCCTGGTGCTGCTCGGCTACGGCGGCGCGCAGATGACGCGCCCGTACCACCTGGGCGATGCGCTTCCGTTGACGCTCGACCCGTGGCAACTGCCTTACTACCTGCTGCGCACGACGCTGCGCATGCTGATCGCGCTGGTCTTCTCGCTGCTGTTCAGCTTCGCCTTCGCCACCGCGGCGTCGCGCTGGCGCGCGGCGGAAAAGGTGCTGGTGCCGCTGCTCGACATCCTGCAGTCGATCCCCATCCTGGGCTTTCTGGCGATCACCGTCACCGGCTTCATCGCGATGTTTCCGGGCAACCTGTTCGGCGTCGAATGCGCCGCGATCTTCGCCATCTTCACGTCCCAGGCCTGGAACATGGCGTTCAGCCTGTACCAGTCGATGCGCACCGTGCCCAGCGAGCTGCAGGAGGCGGCACGCGTGTTCCAGCTGTCGGCCTGGCAGCGTTTCTGGCGCCTGGAGCTGCCGTTCGCGATGCCGGGGCTGCTGTGGAACATGATGATGTCGATGTCCGGCGGCTGGTTCTTCGTCGTCGCGTCGGAGGCCATCGCGGTCTCTGGCCAGAACATCAAGCTGCCGGGCGTGGGCTCCTACATCGCGCTGGCCATCGAGGCGCGCAACCTGCAGGCCATCGGCTGGGCCATCCTGGGCATGCTGATCGGCATCATGCTGTACGACCAGCTGCTGTTCCGGCCGCTGGTGGCGTGGGCCGACAAGTTCCGCTTCGAGGAGGGCGGCCAGGAGACGTCGCCCACGTCGTGGCTGCTCACCTGGTCGCGCCGCACCGAGCGCATCGCCAAGCTCAGCGAGCGTTTCACGCATGCGCTGGAGAGCACCTTCACGTGGTTTCGCATCTCGCACGACGGCACGTCGATCCGCGCGCGCCCGAACCCCGCGGGCAATGCGATCGCGCGCGTGTGGGACGCGTTGATCGCCGCCGGCGGCCTGTACGCGATCTGGGCGCTGTTCTCGTTCGTGCACGCCGAGGTCGGCTTCGGCGAGGTCTGGCACGTGTTCCTGCTGGGCTGCGCGACGATGCTGCGCGTCATCGTCCTGATCAGCCTGGCCGCGCTGGTCTGGGTGCCGATCGGCGTGTGGATCGGACTGCGGCCGATGTGGTCGGGCAGGCTGCAGGCGGTGGCGCAGTTCCTCGCCGCATTTCCGGCCAACCTGATGTTCCCGGGCGCCGTGGTGCTGATCGTGCACTGGCACCTGAACCCTGACATCTGGCTGTCGCCGCTGATGGTGTTCGGCACCCAGTGGTACCTGCTGTTCAACGTGATCGCCGGCGCGTCGTCGATTCCGTCCGAGCTGCGGTTCGCGGCCGGCAACCTCGGCCTGAGCGGCTGGCTGCGCTGGAAGCGCTTCCTGTTGCCGGCGGTGTTCCCCAGCTTCGTCACCGGGGCCATCACGGCCAGCGGCGGCTCCTGGAACGCGAGTATCGTGTCCGAGTACGTCACCTGGGGCGACACCACGCTGGAGGCGCGCGGCCTCGGCAGCTACATTGCGCACATGACGGCCACCGGCGACTTCCATCGCATCGCGCTGGGCATCTGCGTGATGTGCATCTTCGTGATGGGCATGAACCACTTCGTCTGGCGGCGCCTCTATCGCCTTGCCGAAGAGCGGATGCACTTCTAGAAGCACCCTCGACACGAACCGACAGATAACGACTTATTCGAGCGGACATGGAAAAACACGGCTCCCCCATCATCGAGATCCAGGACGTTCGCAAGTCCTTCCGTTCCGCGGACGGCCGCGAGCGCCCGGTGCTCGAAGGCGTGGAGTTCACGCTGCGCGAGGGCGAGATCGTCGCCTTGCTGGGCCAGTCGGGCTCGGGCAAGAGCACACTGCTGCGCATCATGGCGGGGCTGATCGGCGTCGATTCCGGCACGGTGCAGTACCGCGGCCAGCCGCTGTACGGCCCGGCGCGCGCGATCAGCATGGTGTTCCAGTCGTTCGCGCTGTTCCCGTGGCTCACCGTGCAGCAGAACGTGGAGCTGGGCCTGGAGGCGCGCGGCATCGAGCGCGTGGAACGCGCCGAGCGCGCGGAGAAGGCGATCAGCCTGATCGGCCTGGCCGGGTTCGAAGGCGCGCTGCCGCGCGAACTCTCGGGCGGCATGCGCCAGCGCGTGGGCATCGCGCGCGCGCTCGTCACGCAGCCCGACGTGCTGCTGATGGACGAGGCCTTCTCCGCGCTGGACGTGCTCACCGGCGAGCGCCTGCGCGACGACATCCTCGAGCTGTGGACGCAGGGCGGCATGCCCACCAAGGCGATGCTGGTGGTGTCGCACAACATCGAGGAAGCGGTGCTGATGGCCGACCGCATCCTGATCTTCGCGAGCGACCCGGGCCGCATCCGCTTCCAGCTCGCCATCGACCTGCCGCGCCCGCGCGTCGCCGATTCGGCCGACGTGCGTTCGCTGATCGACGAGGTCTACGCGCTGATGACCGCCGGCGCCGGCCGTGCCGATCGCACCACCGAGGAGCCCGACACGCTGCGCCTGCACGACCGCCTGCCCGACGCCGACGTCGCCCGCATGGACGGCCTGCTGGAGCTGCTGGCCAACACGCCGTTCCACGGCGAGGCCGACCTGCCCAAGCTGGCCGAGGAATCGGAGCTCACCGACGATGAACTGCTGCCGGTGGCCCGTGCCATCGACCTGCTGGGCCTGGCTCGCCTGCAGAGCGGCGACCTGCACCTCACGCTGATGGGCCGCCGCTACGTCGATGGCGACCACGCGTTGCGCCAGCAGCTGTTCGGCCAGCAGTTGCTGGAGAACGTGCCGCTCGCCGCGCACATCCGCCACAGCCTCGAACAGGATCCCGAACGCGCGCTGCCCGAAAAGCCGTTCCTGCGCCTGCTGGAGCAGCACCTCGACGCCGCCGAGGCCGAGCGCGTGCTGCAGACCGTCATCGAATGGGGCCGCCACGGCGAGGTGTTCGAGTACGACTTCCACGCCGGCAGCATCCATTTGCCGGACGACCAGCAGGACGACGCGGCGCGCACGTCCACCATGGAGTGAGCGTTGCAGCCTGCCACGGCAGGTCGATGCGAGGGCGATGCCCGCGCCTTCTAGAATCGCGTCTCTTCCCTGGAGCCTGCCCATGCCCGTCAACCTCGTCGCCCCCAAGTCCGCCGACCTGCACCCCGTCCCGGGCGTGCGCCTGGGCATCGCGATGGCGGGCGTGCGCAAGGCCAACCGCAAGGACCTGGTCACGCTGGTGCTGGACGCCGGCACGCTGGTGGCGGGCGTGTTCACGCAGAACCGCTTCTGTGCCGCACCGGTGCAGGTCTGCCGCGAGCACCTGGCCGCCGGCGGCGCCGACGGGCAGGACGGCATCCGCGCGCTGGTCATCAACACCGGCAACGCCAACGCCGGCACCGGTGCCGACGGCGTCGCCCGCGCGCGCCGCACGTGCGAGGCTGCGGCCGGGCTGCTGGGCCTGAAGCCGCAGCAGGTGCTGCCGTTCTCCACCGGCGTCATCATGGAGACGCTGCCGGTCGAGCGCATCGAGGCCGGCCTGCCTGGCGCGCTGGGCGACCTCGAGCCCGCGCACTGGGGGCAGGCGGCCGAAGGCATCATGACCACCGACACGCTGCCCAAGGCCGCGTCGACGCAGGTGAGCATCGGCGGGCGAACCGTCACCGTCACCGGCATCAGCAAGGGCGCCGGCATGATCCGCCCGAACATGGCGACGATGCTGGGCTTCCTGGCCACCGATGCGGTGATCTCGGCGAGCCTGCTGCAGACGCTGGCCAAGCGGGCGGCCGATGCGTCGTTCAACCGCATCACCATCGACGGCGACACGTCCACCAACGACAGCTTCATCGTGATGGCCACGCAGCAGGCCGGCCATGCCCGCATCGACTCGCTGGAGTCCGATGACGGCCGGGCGCTGGCTGCCGCGGTGACGCAGGTCGCGCAACAGCTCGCACAGGCCATCGTGCGCGACGGCGAGGGTGCCACCAAGTTCATCACGGTGCGCATAACCGGCGGCCGCGACGAGGCCGAGTGCAAGCTGGCGGCCTACGCGATCGCGCATTCGCCGCTGGTCAAGACGGCGTTCTTCGCCAGCGACCCGAACCTGGGCCGCATCCTGGCCGCGGTGGGCTACGCCGGCATCGTCGACCTGGACCAGTCGCGCATCGACCTGTTCCTCGACGACGTGGCCGTCGTCACCGATGGCGGCCGCCGCACCGACTACCGCGAGGAGGACGGCGCTCGCGTGATGAAGCAGTCCGAGATCACGGTGCGCATCGACCTGAAGCGCGGCGACGCATCGACCACGGTCTGGACCTGCGACCTGTCCTACGACTACGTGAAGATCAACGCCGACTACCGGAGCTGATGCGTGCCCGACGTTGCGATCACACTGGCGCGCCTGCGCCGCGACCGCCTGCTGATCTGGCTGTGGATGCCCGTCGGCGGCCTGCTGATGTTCCTGATCGCCATGGCATGGCGCCTCGTGGCCGGCGAACCGCCGCAGGCGCTGTACTCCACGCTCTACGTGCTGTGGATCGCCGTCACGTTCAGCCTGATCTGGCGCAATTCCTCGCGTCGCTGCCCCCAATGCGACCACCGCTACCTGCGTGCGTTTCCGTGGATGTCGCTGAAGAAGGTGGAATGCGGCGTCTGCGGCTACGAACTCCATTAGCTCGACTCGTGGCGGCCGAACCACGTCAAGCGTGGTGCTTGCCTGCCGCCACGGGCCGCTGCTACCATCTGGGCTCCTCACCGATTCCCCTCCCGGCACGCCCATGACCACCCGCCTCGCTTCCAACCGACGACGCTCCCCGCGTCCGGGGTCGGTGCGTCGTGCGCAGGGTGGTGCGGCCGGGCGTGGCGTGATCGTGGCCACGGGCCTCGTGGCCGCCGTGGTGCTCCAGCTGGCCGGGCCGCGACTGCAATGCCGCCTCGCCGACCTGGTGGGCATCAGCGCCATGGCGCCGAGCGCAGCGCCGGTGATGGCTCCGGCCTCGACGCCGTCCTGCGGCTCGCCGTCTGGCGCCAACCCGATGCATCCGTGCAAGGTCGCCACCGCGACCGCCGGCATCGCACCGGTGATCTAACTCTCCAGCACCGATTCGGGCTCGTCCCGACTGCCGCTGGAAACCCAGCGACAGTCGTCCATTCGACGTCCGCCGCTGCCAGAAAACCCGTTCACCCGCGCCCACGAGGCGGCGATGTGATCCGAGGACAGGGAGAAAAGAGACATGAACAGAAAGCTGGCTTCGAGCCGCCTCGCAACCGCTGCCAACGGCCCCCAGCGCGTGCTGGCCACGCTGCGCGCGCGCTTTGCGCTGGCACCGAACGATCTGCTGCGCGACGTCGTCTATCGCCGGCTGTGGGCCTCGGTGCTCACCAGCTCGTTCGGTGCGCAGATCATGATGCTGGCGCTGCCGCTCACCGCGGCCGTGCTGCTGCATGCGTCGCCCACGCAGATGGGCGCGCTGACGACGATGGAGATCCTGCCGTTCGTGCTGTTCTCGCTGCCGTCGGGCGTATGGCTCGACCGCGTGCGCAAGCTGCCCGTCTACATCGCCGGCGAGATCACGCTCGCGTGTGCCGCGGCCAGCATCCCGCTCGCCTGGTGGCTGCACGCGTTGACGATCCACTGGCTCTACGTGGTGGCGTTCATGATCGGCGTGGTCTATACCTCGGCCGGCAGCGCCGCGCAGATCGTGCTGACGCAGGTGGTCGAGCGCGATCGGCTGATCGAGGCCAACGCGAAGAACGCGCTGGCCAGCTCGGGGGCCGACGTGGCCGGGCCCGGCCTGGCGGGCGCGCTGATCAAGCTGCTGGGCGCGCCGATCGCGCTGCTGTTCGACGCCGTGCTGCTGCTCGTGTCGGCCGCGATCCTGCGCGGCATCCACGTCGACGAGAAGCCGCCCGTCGGCGCCGGCCAGTTCTGGGCCGAGCTCAAGGCCGGCCTGCGCTTCGTGCTGAGCAACAGGCTGCTGGTGGTGCTCGCGAGCTGCGCGGGCGGCTGGCAGATGTGCAACAACTCGGCCACCGTGGTCAACATCCTGTTCGCGACGCGCACGCTGGGCCTGTCGGAACAGAGCGTGGGGCTGAGCTATGTCTGCCTGGGCTTCGGCACGGTGCTGGCGAGCCTCGTCGGCGGACGCATCAGCAAATACTTCGGGCCCGGTCCGTCGATGACGATCGGCATCGGGTCATGCAGCCTCGGCTGGCTGATGCTGTCGATGGCGCCGGTCGGGCCTGTCGGCGTGGCGATCTTCGCGGCCAACCTGATGTTGTTCGGTCTCGGTGCAGTGATGATGTTCATCAACTTCCTGTCGCTGCGCCAGGCGGTGACGCCGGCGCCCATGCTGGGCCGGATGACCAGCACGATGCGCTGGCTGATCCTGCTGCCCGCGGCGCCGGGTGCGCTGATCGGCGGCTGGCTGGGCGAGCACGTCGATCTGCGGGCGTCGCTCGCGTTCTCGGGCGTGTGCGGGATCCTGTTGACGCTGGTGGCCTGGCGCAGCCCGGTGCTGCGATCGGTGCGCGCGTTGCCGGTGCTCGTGGATGCCGAGGCCGAGGGTGGGGCTGAGCTCGTGCGGCCATGAAGAAAGCCGCCGCTGCGGGAGTGGCCGCGATCTGTGTCAGGTCGCGGCGCGTGCCTCTGCGGCGTAGCGTTCCACCTCGTCGGTGATCACGCCGTCGACGCCGGCGGCCCGCATCGCGGCCAGGTCGGCGCGGTCGTTGACGGTATAGACGAGTGCACGCAGGCCTGCCTGGTGCAGGCGTTGCACTATCTCGGCGTTCATCAGCGTGTAGTGCGTGACCACGGCGCGGCAGGCCAGGCGTTGCGCCGTCTCGAACCAGCCGGACCAGAGTTTGTCCAGCAACAGCGCGCGCGGCAGGGCGGGCGCTGCGGCTGCGGCGGACTCGAGCGACGGCACTTCGAACGAGCTGAGCAAGGGGGGCGGCGCGCTGCCCGTCCACCACTGCGCCGCGGCGCGTGCGACGAGTTCGCCGGTGCGTGTCTCGAGCCCGGGTGTCGGCTTGATCTCGAGATTCACCGCCAGGCCGTTGGCGATCACGAAGCGGGCAATGGCCGCCAGCGTGGGCAGCGCCTCGCCGGCGTGGGCGGCGCCTTGCCAGCTGCCGGCGTCCAGCTGCGAGAGCGCGGCCCACGCGTGGTCGCCGGCCACGCCCAGGCCGGACGTCGTGCGCTCCAGTGCACTGTCGTGGAGCAGGAAGGGCACGTCATCGGCCGACAGCTTCACGTCGCACTCGAACATTCGGAAGCCTTGAGACGCGCCTTCGCGAAAGGCGGCGAGCGTGTTCTCCGGCGCACGCTTGCCAGCGCCGCGATGGGCGATCCAGAAGGGGTAGGGCCAGGCTGAGGACATGGTTTGCAGAAAGAATTGCTGCGCTGCGGCAGAAGTGACGGGATCGGTGGCAGGGCGGGTCCTTCGTTCCAGGCGAAGCAACATATCGCCGACGCCGAGGGGTCGAAGGCCGCCGACGGTTCGAGTGTAGAACTGCCGCGACACCGGGTGCCGACATCCGTGAGCGTGCTGACCCTACGCGACGCTGCCGCGGGTAGCTGGGTTAGGATTCAACCCCACGCTGCAGGCACTTTCCAGGCGTGGACACGCTCCCCCACGTGCCCAGGCCTCATGAACGCTCCCCTTGCTTCTTCACTGGCCGCTGTCGCGACGCTCGCGCAGGCCCATCCCGCCGCCCCTCGGCTGCGCGAGATTCCGTACAACTACACCTCGTTCTCCGATCGCGAGATCGTGTTGCGGCTGCTCGGCTCCCGGGCCTGGGAAATCCTGAACCGCCTGCGCGAAGAGCGCCAGACGGGGCGCTCGGCCCGCATGCTCTACGAGGTGCTGGGCGACATCTGGGTGGTACAGCGCAATCCGTACCTCGAGGACGACCTGCTCGACAACCCGAAGCGTCGAGGCCTGCTGATCGATGCGTTGAACCACCGCCTGGGCGAGGTGGAGAAGCGCCGCACGCCCGCCGCCGACGCCACGCGTGACGCATTCGTCGCCGAGCTGCTGGTCGGCGCACGCCAGGCCGTCGCCGATTTCGCGAAGCATTTCAGCGACGTCTGGGACCTGCGCCAGCGCACGCGCAAGGTGCTGGGCAAGGTCACGGCCAAGGACAACATCAAGTTCGACGGGCTGTCGCGCGTGTCGCACGTCACCGACGCCACCGACTGGCGCGTCGAGTACCCGTTCGTCGTGCTGACGCCGGACACCGAGGCCGAGATGGCCGCGCTGGTGGCCGGCTGCGTCGAGATGCGCCTCACGATCGTCCCGCGTGGCGGCGGCACCGGCTACACCGGCGGCGCCGTGCCGCTCACGTGGCGCAGCGCCGTCATCAACACCGAGAAGCTCGAGGCGATGACCGAGGTCGAGCACGTCTCGATCCCGGGGCACGACGTGCCCGTGGCCACGGTCTGGACCGAGGCCGGCGTGGTCACTCAGCGCGTGTCCGACGCGGCCGAGCGCGCGGGCTACGTGTTCGCGGTCGACCCGACGTCGGCCGAGGCGAGCTGCATCGGCGGCAACGTCGCGATGAACGCCGGTGGCAAGAAGGCCGTCCTGTGGGGCACCGCGCTCGACAACCTCGTCAGCTGGCGCATGGTCACGCCGGACGCGAAGTGGCTGGAGGTCCTGCGCCTCGACCACAACATGGGCAAGATCCACGATGCCCCGGTGGCGCGCTTCGAGCTCAAGTATTTCGACGCCACCGGCAAGAAGCTGGAGCGCACCGAGATCCTCGAGATCCCGGGCCGCCAGTTCCGCAAGGAAGGCCTGGGCAAGGACGTCACCGACAAGTTCCTCGCCGGCCTGCCCGGCATCCAGAAGGAAGGCACCGACGGCCTGATCACCAGCGCACGCTGGGTCGTGCACAAGATGCCCGCGCACGTGCGCACGGTGTGCCTGGAGTTCTTCGGCAATCCGAAGGACGCCGTGCCGTCCATCGTCGAGATCAAGGACTTCATGTTCGCGCAGGCCAAGCTGCCCAACGGCGCGATCCTGGCCGGCCTGGAGCACCTGGACGACCGCTACCTGCGCGCGGTGGGCTACGCCACCAAGAGCAAGCGTGGCGGCCTGCCCAAGATGGCGCTGTTCGGCGACATCGTGGGCGCCGACGAAGCCGCCGTCGCCCGCGCCACCAGCGAGGTGGTGCGCATGGCCAACCAGCGCTCGGGCGAGGGCTTCATCGCCGTCAGCCCCGAGGCGCGCAAGAAGTTCTGGCTCGACCGCAAGCGCACGGCCGCCATCGCCAAGCACACCAACGCGTTCAAGGTGAACGAGGACGTGGTGATCCCGCTCGAGCGCATGGGCGAGTACACGCTGGGCATCGAGCGCATCAACATCGAGCTGAGCCTGCGCAACAAGCTCGCCCTGCTCGACGCGCTGGAGCAGTTCCTGGCCGGCAGTGCGCTGCCGCTGGGCAAGAGCGAGGACACGCAGAACATCCCGTCCGCCGAACTGCTGGGCGACCGCGTCGCGCGCGCTGTTCGCGTGGTGGGCGAGGTGCGGACGTTGTGGTCGGGCTGGCTGCACGGACTCGACGTCGTCCAGCCTGCAAACGTGGAGGAGCCCGCGCGTTCGTTCTTCGACAAGCTGCAGGACTACAGCCTGCGCTCGTCGTGGAAGACCCAGGTGCTCGCGCCGCTGCAGCAAGTGTTCGCGGGCGCCGAGTTCGCGCCCATCCTCGAGGAGTGCAGGCGCATCCACAAGCAGGTGCTGCGCGGGCGTACCTGGGTGGCGCTGCACATGCATGCCGGCGACGGCAACGTGCACACCAACATCCCGGTCAACTCCGACAACTACGAGATGCTGCAGACGGCGCACGAGGCCGTGGCCCGCATCATGGTGCTGGCGCGCAGCCTCGACGGCGTGATCTCGGGCGAGCACGGCATCGGCATCACCAAGCTCGAATTCCTCACCGACCTCGAGCTGGCCGATTTCACCGCGTACAAGCAACGCGTCGACCCGGAAGGCCGTTTCAACAAGGGCAAGCTGCTGCGCGGCGCGTCGCTGGCGGCGCTCGGCGCCGACGTGCGCCACGCCGACCTGTCGCACGCCTACACGCCCAGCTTCGGGCTGATGGGCCACGAGTCGCTGATCATGCAGCAGAGCGACATCGGCGCGATCAGCGACTCGATCAAGGACTGCTTGCGTTGCGGCAAGTGCAAGCCGGTCTGCGCCACGCATGTGCCGCGCGCCAACCTGCTGTACAGCCCGCGCAACAAGATCCTGGCCACCTCGCTGCTGATCGAGGCCTTCCTCTACGAGGAGCAGACGCGCCGCGGCGTGTCGCTGCGCCACTGGGAGGAGTTCGAGGACGTGGCCGACCACTGCACCGTGTGCCACAAGTGCCTCACGCCGTGCCCGGTCGACATCGACTTCGGCGACGTCTCGATGAACATGCGCAACCTGCTGCGCAAGATGGGCCAGAAGACCTTCCGCCCGGGCAACGCCGCGGCGATGTTCATGCTCAACGCGACCAACCCGCAGACGATCAAGATCGCGCGCGCCGCGATGGTGGGCGTCGGCATGAAGCTGCAGCGCGCCGCCAACGACGTGCTCAAGATCGCCGCGCGCCACCAGACCGAGGCGCCGCCGGCCACCGTCGGCCCCGCGACGGTCAAGGAGCAGGTGATCCACTTCATCAACAAGAAGATGCCGGGCAACCTGCCGAAGAAGACCGCGCGCGCGTTGCTGGACATCGAGGACAAGAACTACGTCCCGATCATCCGCGACCCGAAGACGACGACGTCCGAGACCGAGGCCGTCTTCTACTTCCCGGGCTGCGGCTCCGAGCGCCTGTTCTCCCAGGTCGGCCTGGCCACGCAGGCGATGCTGTGGCACGCGGGCGTGCAGACGGTGCTGCCGCCGGGCTATCTCTGCTGCGGCTATCCGCAGCGCGGCTCGGGCCAGTTCGACAAGGCCGAGGAGATGATCACCGACAACCGCGTGCTGTTCCACCGGGTCGCCAACACGCTCA
>Ga0302316_10003165_pt1 | contig 11353 bp, 9 predicted proteins | sample III_Palsa_N3_2_FD_200456 | JGI IMG/M metagenome (GOLD analysis project Ga0302316, IMG submission 200456) | Peat permafrost microbial communities from Stordalen Mire near Abisko, Sweden - III_Palsa_N3_2 | ecosystem: Environmental > Terrestrial > Soil > Palsa > Peat permafrost | place: Sweden... | reverse complement strand
GCCAGCGCTGTTCGACCTGACGAGCTTGCAGCGTGAGGCAAACGGCCGGTTTGGCTTCTCGGCGAAGAACACGCTGGGTCTGGCTCAGGCGCTGTACGAACGGCACAAGGTGCTCACGTACCCGCGTACCGATGCGCGCGCGCTGCCCGAAGACTATATGGAAACGGTCACGCAGACGCTTGGCATGCTCAAGGAAAGCAACAACTACCTGCCGTTCGCCAAGCAGGTGTTGGACAAGGGCTGGGTGAAGCCGAACAAGCGCATCTTCGATAATTCGAAGATCAGCGACCACTTCGCAATCATCCCCACCCTGCAAGCGCCCAAGAACCTGTCCGAACCCGAGCAGAAGCTTTACGACCTCGTCGTGAAGCGCTTCCTGTCCGTGTTCTTCCCGGCCGCCGAATTCAAGGTGACGACGCGGATCACGGAAGTGGTCGGCCATCACTTCAAGACAGAAGGCAAGGTGCTGGTCGAACCGGGCTGGCTGCAGGTCTATGGCCGCGAAATCAGCGGTGAAGACGCCAACCTCGTGCCGGTCCAGAAGGACGAGAAGGTCAAGACCGACAAGATCGCCGCGCTGCAACTGGTGACCAAACCACCGGCTCGCTATAACGAAGCGACCTTGCTGTCGGCCATGGAAGGCGCGGGCAAGCTGGTGGAGGACGACGAACTGCGCGAGGCGATGGCCGCCAAGGGCCTCGGTACGCCAGCCACGCGCGCGGCGATCATCGAAGGTCTGCTCGGCGAAAAGTATCTGATTCGCGAAGGCCGCGACCTGATCCCCACCGCCAAGGCATTCCAGCTGATGACGCTGCTGCGTGGGCTCGGCGTCAAGGAACTGACCGCGCCTGAGCTGACCGGCGAGTGGGAGTACAAGCTCTCGCAGATGGAGCGCGGCAACCTGCATCGCGACGCGTTCATGCAGGAAATCGCCCGCATGACGCAGACCATCGTCAAGCGTGCGAAGGAATACGACTCGGATACGATCCCCGGCGACTACGCGACGCTGCAAACGCCGTGTCCGAATTGCGGCGGTCAGGTGAAGGAAAACTACCGGCGCTTTGCGTGCTCGAAGTGCGAGTTCTCGATTTCGAAGATTCCGGGTGGACGGCAATTCGAAATTCCGGAAGTCGAAGAACTGCTGCAGAACAAGACCATCGGGCCGCTGTCGGGCTTCCGCAGCAAGATGGGCCGACCGTTCTCGGCGATCCTCAAGCTCTCGCTCGACGACGAGATCAAGAACTACAAGCTCGAGTTCGACTTCGGTCAGGATTCCGGCGGCGAAGACGGTGAGGTCCCCGACTTCTCCGACCAGCAACCGGTAGGCGCATGTCCGAAGTGCAAGGCGCATGTGTTCGAGCACGGCATGAGTTACGTCTGCGAGAACTCGGTCGCCAATCCGAAGACTTGCGACTTCCGCTCGGGCAAGGTGATTCTCCAGCAGGAGATCACGCGCGAGCAGATGGGCAAGCTGCTGGCAGAAGGCCGCACCGATCTGCTGACGAACTTCAAGTCGTCACGCACCGGCCGCAACTTCAAAGCGTTCCTCGTCAAGCAGAGCGACGGCAAGATCGGCTTCGAGTTCGAGAAGAAAGAGCCGTCGGCGAAAACGGCTGCCAAGACTGCAGCGGCTGCTGCCGCTAAGGCAGCAGCCGGTACCGCGACGGAAACGGACGACGACGTAGTGGTGGCCGAGAAGGCTGCGCCGGCAAAGAAGGTCGCAGCGAAGAAAGCGCCGGCTACGAAAACGGCCGCGGCCAAGAAAGCACCTGCAAAGAAGGCTCCGGCGCGCAAGACTGGTTCGTAAGCGTTACGCGAGCACGGAGCAGGCACAACCGCATGCACGGCCCGAAACTGCGGCGAAGTCAGTGACGTAAGTCACCGCGCAGAGACTAAAAAGGCACAGTCTCCGTAGGAGGCTGTGCCTTTTTGTTACCTACCGAATCATCTCAGAGCGGCGACAGCACCGCCGGCCGAGCGCGCGGCGAAGAGGGCGTCTTGGACTGAAGCTTCGGCGAAATCTCGCTATCCAGCAAACGCGACAACGGCTCAGCACCGTCGAACGCTTCCGGCGGCATCATCTCCGAGTCCACGCCGGAAACCGAGACCGGCCATCCTTGACCGTCCTTGATCCACTGCTCACCGAGCAGGCTGTTCGGCGTCTGGCTGAAGTGCTCGACCAGATGGTCGATGAACGTACGCACCTTGGCCGGCAAGTGGCGGCGGCTTGGGTATGCAATGTTGATCTCGACCTGCGGCAAGCGGTATTCGCCCAACAGACGCACCAGACGGCCACGCGTCATGTCACGGCCAATCAGGTAGCTAGGCAAAATCGCAATGCCCATGCCGAGCAGCGAGAACTGACGCAGCATTTCCGTGTTATTGGCGACGATCACGTTCGTCGGACGCACCCGTACTTCGCCATCCGGACCCGTGAAGACCCGCTCATCGCCCCAATACTCGGACGGCAACGACAGGCACGGATGCTCCAGCAGATGCTCAGGACGCGTCGGCGTGCCGTGCTTCTCAAGGTAAGCAGGCGTCGCGCACACGGTCATGCAGCCCGTGGTCAGACGCCGCGTGACGATGCTCGCACTGCGCATCTGCCGCGCGATCACCACGCCCACGTCGAAACCTTCTTCAACCAGATCGACCTGACGGTCGACCAGCGTGACATCGGGAATCACTTTCGGATAGCGCTCGGCGTAGGTCTGCAGCACCGGCGCCAGGTTATGCAGCCCGAACACCACGGGCGCGACGATGCGCAAGCTCCCGACCGGTTCGTGATTGCGCGCCACCACCATCTGCTCCACATCTTCCAGTTCGTCGAGAATCTGGCGCGCGCGCTCCAGGTACACCTGTCCCGACTCGGTCAGCGAGAGGCTGCGGGTTGTACGATTGAGCAGACGGGTACCGAGACGGCCTTCGAGATCGGCTACGTGGCGAGTGGCCACGGCGTTGGAAATATCCATTGCGCTGGCTGCGCGGGCAAAACTGCCGAGATCCGCCACCCTGACGAAAACTCGCATTGATTGCAAATGATCCATAAGACAACTCCTGCCGTGTTGCAGCTTCCTGACCAAACCAATGTGAGCAGTGAAGCGAACTGGGAATGCTCTTACGACTCCTGAAATCGTGGAGAAGTTGCTCAAGAACGCGGTTTTTTATTAGGTTTCATATCACCGTACTCCTCAGCGTAGTCGATGCGCATCGATTGTTCCTCTTGACGAAACAATATGCTGCGGTGCATTCAGGACTATGTTTATTGCCGGAACAGCGAAAGCTCCGCGATAACCTGTCTGAAGTAGATTGAAATTGGGGTGCCAGTGGTGGAAAACGAAAAAACCGCCCGGAGGCGGTCTCAATTCAGGAGTGAGCACTCACATTTTTAAGCGGTCAATCGTTCCTCAAGCGCCGTTTTGGTGTCGCGCAGTGCTGCCGGCAAATTTTGCTGCAGTGTGTCAAAGAGTTCTGCGTGCAAGGCGAGCTCTGCGCGCCACGCCGCGTCGTCGACCGAGATCACCTGTTCGAACTGTGCCTTGGTGAAATCGAGACCGCGCCAGTCGATGTCCTCGTAGTGCGGTGAGACCCCGAACGCGTGCTCTTCGCCTTCCGCTGCCCCTTCGATCCGGCCAACCATCCAGCTCAACACGCGCATGTTCTCGCCGAATCCCGGCCAGACGAACTTGCCGTCCGCGCCTTTGCGGAACCAGTTCACGCAGAAGATTTTCGGCAGCTTCGCGTTCAGTTGCTCGAGCCGCTCGCCGGTTTCCAGCCAGTGCGCGAAATAGTCGCTCATGTTGTAACCGCAGAACGGCAGCATCGCGAACGGGTCACGCCGCACGACGCCCTGCTGTCCCGCAGCCGCGGCGGTAGTCTCCGAGCCCATGGTCGCCGCCATATAGACGCCTTCGACCCAGTTGCGCGCCTCGGTGACGAGCGGGACAGTGGTTGAGCGCCGTCCACCGAAAATGAACGCGTCGATTGGCACGCCGGCCGGGTTTTCCCAATCCGCATCGATAGACGGGCATTGCAACGCGGGCGCAGTGAAGCGCGCGTTCGGATGCGCCGCCTTGCGCGCGGTCTCCTTCCCGATAGCCGGCGTCCAGTCCTTACCCTGCCAATCCGTCAGATGCGCGGGCGCCTCGTCGCTCATGCCCTCCCACCAGACGTCGCCATCGTCTGTCAGCGCTACGTTGGTGAAGATGACGTTTTCCTTCAGCGTCGCCATCGCGTTGAAGTTTGTTTTCTCGCTGGTGCCCGGCGCGACGCCGAAATAGCCGGCTTCAGGATTGATTGCGTAGAGGCGACCGTCTTTGCCCGGCTTGATCCATGCAATGTCGTCGCCGATGGTCGAGATTTTCCAGCCGTTCAGACCTGCCGGCGGAATCAGCATCGCGAAGTTGGTCTTGCCGCAGGCGGACGGAAACGCTGCCGCCACGTGGTGCTTGCGCCCTTCCGGCGAGGTCACGCCGAGAATCAGCATGTGCTCGGCAAGCCAGCCTTCGGCACGGCCCATCGTCGAGGCGATGCGCAGTGCGAAGCATTTTTTCCCAAGCAGCGCGTTGCCGCCGTAGCCCGAGCCGTAGCTCCAGATCTCACGCTGTTCGGGGAAATGGACGATGTACTTGGTGTCGTTGCACGGCCAAGACACATCCTGCGCCCCCGCGGCGAGCGGTGCGCCCACCGAATGGACGCACGGCACGAAATCGCCGTCGGTGCCGAGCACGTCGTACACCTTGCGGCCCATGCGCGTCATGATGCGCATATTGGTGACCACATAAGGGCTGTCGCTCAGTTCGACGCCAACATGGGCGATCGGCGAGCCCAGCGGGCCCATCGAAAACGGCACCACGTACATCGTTCGGCCGCGCATCGAGCCGTCGAACAGGCCGTCGAGCGTCGAGCGCATCTCCGCCGGCGCAATCCAGTTGTTCGTGGGGCCAGCGTCTTCGCGACGCTGCGAGCAGATGAAGGTCCGGTCCTCGACACGCGCGACGTCCGACGGATCGGACCACGCGAGATAGGAATTCGGACGTTTGGCGGGATTGAGCTTTCTGAGCGTGCCGGCCGCGACCATCTGCGCACACAGACGCTCGTATTCTTCCTGCGAGCCGTCGCACCAGACGATCTGGTCTGGCCTGGTCAGCGCCGCGACGCGCTCCACCCAGTCGATCAGTTTGCGGTTTTTGACCCAGACAGGCGCCTCAATGGCCGGGAGTCCTGCAAAAGCGGAATGATTCATCGAGCTGTCTCCGTTTCGTTTGTAAGCAAAAAGAAAAACGGTCCAAGCCCAACGACGCTGCGTGCGAGAGGCGCCAATCCAGTCGCGCCGGCTAACCGGCGCACGATTGTGCAGGTCGTGATAGGCCATGCAGCCTGTTGCGCAGCGCCGTCTGCAAGCAGCCCTCTGCAACCGTCTGTAAAGCGGCTTGCATCGACACGCAACAAACTGTTAAAAACGATGTCAATCTGCCTTTGCGTGGTAATGCCATCTTCGCGGCACTTTCTACGATAAGGCATCCATCCAAACCAGCGTGTGACCTACCTCACATGGTGGGACAGCCAGCTTAACACTCCGTTCCGCACCGTCATGGTGCGTCGCAAAACACCAAGACTATGAAGATTGCCATCCTCGACGATTACCAGGACGCCGTCCGCAAGCTCGACTGCTTCCAATTGCTCGCAGACCATGACGTCAAAGTGTTCAACAACACAGTGCGCGGCCTCGGGCAACTGGCCAGCCGTCTGTCGGAAGTCGATGCGCTGGTGCTGATCCGCGAACGCACCCGCATCAACTCGCAACTGCTCGACAAACTCCCGCATCTGCGCATGATCAGCCAGACCGGCAAGGTATCGAGCCATGTCGATCTGGCCGCCTGTACCGAGCGCGGCATCGCCGTGCTGGAAGGCAGCGGCTCGCCAATCGCGCCGGCCGAGCTGACGTGGGCTCTCATCATGGCTGCGCAGCGGCGCATCCCACAATACGTGGCAAACCTTAAGCAAGGGGCCTGGCAACAGTCGGGGCTGAAGACTTCAGCGCTGCCGCCGAACTTTGGTCTGGGCCAGGTTCTGCGTGGTCAGACCCTCGGGATCTGGGGTTACGGCAAAATCGGTCGTCTGATTGCGGGGTATGGCAAGGCGTTCGGCATGAACGTTCTGGTCTGGGGGCGCGGCAGCACGCTCGAAGCGGCGCGTGCCGATGGTTACGGTGTCGCCGAAAGCCGCGAGGCGCTGTTCGAACAGAGCGATGTGCTTTCGTTGCATCTGCGCCTGCACGACGACACGCGCGGCATCGTCAAGCAGGAAGACCTGCTGCGGATGAAGCCGACCGCACTGCTCGTGAATACGAGCCGGGCCGAACTGCTGGAAGAGAATGCGCTGGTCAATGCGCTGGCGCGCAACCGGCCCGGGATGGTCGCGATCGACGTCTATGAAAGCGAGCCGATTCTGCAGGGCTACAGCCTGCTGCGGATGGAAAACGTGATCTGCACGCCGCACATCGGGTACGTCGAGCGTGAGAGCTACGAGTTGTATTTCAGCGCGGCGTTCCAGAATATTCTGGCGTTCGACGCAGGCGATGCGTCGAGTGTGGCGAATCCTGAGGCGTTGCAGGGCGGGCGCCGGCGGTAAGGACAGAGGCGGCGGCGTTTGCGTGATTTGGTCCTTGCCACCAAACAACCTACCGTTGCCGACTTTGCCGTCAGGTCAATCGTATAGCGCGGCTTCAAGCAACTGCGGCATGTGCTCGAGGAACTGCTCACCGTCAGCGCGGCCGAGGTTGTACGCGTGCTGCATCTGGGACGGGCTCGTGTAATCCCAACTGGAGATGGGCACTTTGCGCGACGGCTGCACATACAGCCGCTGCTGCGCACCGTGCGGCACGACGAACATCTGGGGTCGGGGATAGAGGCGCGTGACCATCACGAGCACGTTGCCCGGCGTGTCATCGAGCGCGCCGACCGGCACGTTGTCGACCATCCCGCCATCGAGGACCGGCCGGCCGTTGCGCCGCAAGACCGGCGTGAAGGGCGGCGTCGAAGACGATTGCAGAATCAGATCCGCGAGATCCTCAACGCTTGCACAATCCTGCGCCCGCACGAATTCCGGGTGAAAACCAAGCGTCTGACCGAGCGTGGGATGCAGCGTCTTGCGGACGTATTTCTCGATGTTGTACGCGATCAGCCCTGCCGCGACCGCAGTGCGCGCCCCGAGCCAACGCGGCAGATGCGACACGCCGATGCGGATTTCAGGCGCCTGCGCGAGTGACGCAAACTTTTCGCCGTAGATGTCGAGGAGCGCCTTGCGGTAGATCCGATAGTGAAGAAACACTGACTCGCGACGAAGCAGATTGCCCCAGTAGGCATTCCGGGTGTTGTGGCGCAGTGCGTCTTCGTAGTAGCGCATGACCCAGTCGGAATCGCGCGTGTAGAGCATGCATGCCGTGGCCGCGCCCGCCGAGATCCCCGTGATCACGCGCGGCCGGATTTTCAGTTCCGGCTGCACGATGTCCCAGAATCCTGCCTGCCACCAACAGCGATTGCCACCGCCCGCGAATACGACCTGATCGAACATTGCTTCGTTTTCCCCTGGAATCTGACGCGCGGCGTTTAGGAGAGCAGCGCGTAGGTGGTGGTGGCGTGGACCGCCATCTTGCCGTCCTCGTCGAACAGTTCGACTTCGCCGAATACGAGGTTGCGGCCCATCCGTAGCACGCGCGCGGTGATCAACACGTCACCCTTGCGCACTGCGCGCATGAAGCTGATGTTCAGCGAGACGGTGGTCATTGGTTTGAAGCCGTCGAGAGCGGCGGAAATGGCGACGATCATCGCCGTATCGGCCGCCGCCATGAAGACCTGGCCGCAGATCACGCCGCCGGAGTGGCGCAGCTCGCCAGAAAACGGCAAGCGCATCGTCGCACTCTCCTCGTCGACCTTCACGGGGGTAAGGGCAAGCGTGCGCACCCACGGCGCCAGCACGCGGTCGAATAGCTCTGCTATCGCTTTGTCATCCATCGCTTGTCCCCGTTGAACCGCGTGAGGCGTCGCGCGGCGTGGTCTGGCAACATAATACCGGGACGGTAGAAAGTGCGCGTTTTTGGAATCTGACGGGCCCGGCGCTTAAGCAAACGACCGGTGTCACGAATTTTTTTAAGAAATCTGCTAAAGGGGTCTTGGCAACTTAAAAAAAGTCCTTCATAATTCGCAGTCTGTTGGGGGCGTTAGCTCAGTTGGTAGAGCAGCGGACTCTTAATCCGTAGGTCGAGTGTTCGAGTCACTCACGCCCCACCAAAGAATTCAAGCAAAAAGCCCGGTCCTCGTGACCGGGCTTTTTGCTTTCCGGGATTCGTCTTGGCACTGCGTATCCACATCCCTCGGGCGCAACTTCACGACAACGTGCTCCAAGGCAATCTACTACAGGCTTGTTGCTGACAGCCTTCCGCCTCGCCTAAAACCCTGCTCACCCAGCCCTCGCCAAAACGCGGCGTCCCGATCGGATCAACTCGCCCGCCTCAATTCCCTTGCATCTTCCCAGAATACTGTATAAATTCACAGTGTGTATGTCCATACAGGGGTAGAGCAATGAACCAGCTTATCCGCATCCTGAACGACGACGACCGCGAGACACTCGCCTGGCTGTGCAAGCATGCCGGCGACGCTCGCGTGGCTGCTGCCGCACGACATCTGGGAGGCAACGGAAAACCGTATCTGTCCGCGGTGTGCCGCTACCTCGGCGTACGTCCGCCCATGCCACGCCAGCACTTTCGCCCTATCGAAGACTGCACGGTCGGCGACACCCATCTCGCCCAGATCCGCCAGTTGCTCGCACAGCGCTGCCTGCCCCAATCGAAGCACCTTTGAAGCAACGCACCGCCCCACGCTCTAAGGAAAATAAGATCATGACCACCGCCACGGCCTTCGATGAAGATGTCCGAAACATCGATCCCATTGCCCTCGAACGCGCGCTCCGCAGCGCATCGCTCGACCTTCAGCAGGTCATTGTCACGGTCGCGAAGCGTCATCTGAATAGCGGCCGTCGCGCCTACCCGATCGGCGGTGGGTTGCCGACGTGGCGCACCCTGCAGACGATCGACGAACAGGTGTTCGAGAATCCCGGCTTCCGGGTGAGGAATAAAGAGCACGTCAGGGAGATGTTCGTCCGCTTCGGCGACAGCCGTCTGGCCGGCTCGGATCTTGATGAGCCCGTCGACTGGAGACGCGACGATGACGACCTGCCCGTGGTTTATCTAACGGTCCGTTCGCTGATCCAGTCCGATTCGACGGACGGTGGTGGGTCGGACTAAGGGGAGCGGAAAACAAGTTTCGTAGCGCGGATCACGTTGCGCAGAGCAACTGATCCGTTTCGCTTCGGCGTGGCGTCGATGAAACCTGTGCGGCTGCGCCCGGCCGGACGCAGCCTTCGCCATGCTTACTCGTCCATCATCCGGACTTTGACCTTCTTGCCCTTCACCTTGCCAGCGCTGAGCTTGCGCAACGCATCGCGTGCGATGCTGCGTTCAACGGCAACGTAAGTCGAGAACTCCGTCACGTTGATCTTGCCAATCTGCGAGCTGGCGAAACCCGCTTCGCCGGTCAGCGCGCCGAGCACGTCGCCCGGGCGGATTTTCTCCTTGCGGCCGCCGAGAATCTGCAGCGTTTCCATCGGCGGCAACAAGCGCTCGTTGCTGGTCGAGGTCAGCTCCGATAGCGGATGCCACTCCACCTCACGCCCCTGCGCCTGCTCGAGACTGCCGACACGGCCCATCTCGTTCATGCTCGCGAGACTGAGCGCCCAGCCCTCCTGATCGGCGCGGCCCGTACGGCCGATGCGGTGCACGTGCACCTCGGGATCCGGCGTCACATCGACGTTGATCACCGCTTCAAGCTGCGCGATGTCCAGCCCACGGGCGGCAACGTCAGTCGCCACTAGCACCGAGCAGCTCCGATTCGCGAACTGGATCAGCACCTGATCGCGCTCGCGCTGATCGAGCTCACCATGCAGCGCGAGCGCATGAAAACCCTGCGCACGCAGCACGTCGAGCAGATCGCGACACTGCTGCTTGGTATTGCAGAACGCCAGCGAGCTCACCGGGCGGTAGTGATTCAGCAGCAACCCGACCGCGTGCAGGCGGCCGTCTTCCGTCACTTCGTAGAAGCGTTGACGAATCTTGCTGTTGTCATGCCGTTCTTCGAGCTTCACTTCCTTAGGATTGCGCAGGAATTGCTGGCTCAGCTTGACGATACCATCAGGGTACGTCGCGGAGAACAGCAGCGTTTGCCGCTCCTTCGGGCACTGACGCACGACGGTCACGATATCCTCGAAGAAGCCCATGTCGAGCATACGGTCGGCTTCGTCAAGCACCAGCGTGTTCAGCGCGCCGAGCGCGAGACTGCCACGCTCGAGGTGATCCATGATGCGCCCCGGCGTACCGACGACGATATGCGCGCCTTGTTCCAGGCTCGCGGTTTGCGGACGCATCGGCGTGCCGCCGCACAGCGTCAGCACCTTGATGTTCTGTTCGGCGCGCGCGAGGCGGCGGATTTCCTGAGTGACCTGATCGGCCAGTTCGCGCGTCGGGCACAGCACCATGGCCTGCACGTCGAAGTTGCGCGCGTCGAGGCGCGCCAGCAGTGCGAGCGAAAACGCCGCGGTCTTGCCACTACCGGTCTTCGCCTGGGCGATCAGATCGTGGCCAGCCAGCGCGATCGGCAGGCTCGCAGCCTGGATCGGCGTCATCTCGACGTAGCCGAGCTGCGTGAGATTGGCGAGCATCGCCGGCGCCAGCGGCAGCAGATTAAAGGGAGCGCCCGGGGGCGCGGTGGCGGTCGTGAGACTGTTCATGTGTCGAAGGCTCGGCTGGGCTTACTGGAGGGGACGGCCATCGATCTGCTCGTAGACCACCGAGCCATCGTCCGCGTCGAAGCGCTCGACGTAATTGCGCGCGCCGCACATCGGGCAGCGGAACAGGAGCCCTTGGCCCTCGTTCTTGATGACAACGTCTGCCTGCTCCCACCGCGCTTCGCAGGACTGGTTTCTACACTTGAACACGTTGATTCTCCAACTTCGATTCGTTTAATGGTGCGGCCCTGCAGCAGGCGTCGCGCGTGCTGTAGGGCAATAGGTCCGAGCGGGTCAGCGCCCGCTCAACCCAGATGGGTATGCCGCGAACGGGGGGCGCTCACTTCCATGTCGGTGAGCCCGTGGACGATGCCGCAATCCTCGACAGCCTGTTCGGTCTGGCATTGCTCGCGCAGCGACGTTAGTTGCGCCTTGAGTTGCTTGAGCTCGTCGATCCGCGTATCGACATGCGTAATGTGCTCGTCGATCAGCGTGTTGATCGCGCCACAGCCGT
>Ga0302316_10003164_pt1 | contig 11357 bp, 15 predicted proteins | sample III_Palsa_N3_2_FD_200456 | JGI IMG/M metagenome (GOLD analysis project Ga0302316, IMG submission 200456) | Peat permafrost microbial communities from Stordalen Mire near Abisko, Sweden - III_Palsa_N3_2 | ecosystem: Environmental > Terrestrial > Soil > Palsa > Peat permafrost | place: Sweden... | reverse complement strand
GGCGCGATTGCGCGTGATAGTGCCGGCGTTGCCACGCATCAGCAATCACACTGATCTGGACGCCTTGCGCGCGCATCCCGATGTCGAACTCACATTACTCGGTCCAGGCGAGTTGCCGGTGGCCTGCGACCTGATCTTGCTGCCCGGCTCCAAATCGACCCGTGCCGACCTGGCATGGCTGCGCGCGCAGGGCTGGCCGCAAGCCATCGCCAGGCATCTGCGCTACGGCGGCAAGCTGATCGGTATTTGCGGTGGTTTTCAGATGCTGGGGCGCGTCGTGCACGATCCACACGGCCTCGAAGGCGAGGCCGGCTCAAGCGAAGGACTGGGGTGGCTTGATATGGAGACCGTGCTGGAGACGCAGAAGCAGTTGCGTCGTACGCATGGCCGACTTGCATGGACGGATGCTGCGGTCAGTGGCTATGAAATCCACTGCGGTATCAGTCACGGCGATGCGCTGACCTGTCCATCGAGCTTGCTTGATGACGGGCGCAACGATGGTGCGCTGTCTGCAGACGGCCAAATTCTCGGCAGTTACCTGCATGGCTTGTTCGATCAGCCGCAGGCATTGATCGCGCTGCTGGCGTGGGCTGGTGTGCGCGACGCTGCAGCAGTGGACATGCATGCCTTACGCGAAGAGAGTATCGAGCGGCTGGCCGATGCCGTGGAAAATCATCTGGATAACGCCGCGCTGCTTAGACTGATTGGAGTCGGAGAACTATCGTGCGCACGCTGATACTTGGAGGTGCCCGCTCGGGCAAGAGCGCGCTGGCCGAGAAGCTGGCGCATGAATCCGGGCAAGCGGTCGTCTATATCGCGACCGCACAGGCGCACGATGTGGAGATGGCTGCCCGCATCGCACATCATCGTGATCGTCGCCCGGCGCACTGGCAAAGTGTGGAAGAGCCGCTGGCACTGGCCGATACCTTGCGCGCATATGCCAAAGCTGATCGTTGCTTGTTAGTCGATTGCCTCACCCTGTGGCTCAGTAACCTGCTTGGCGATGCCGACGACAAACGCTTTGGACGTGAATGCGAAGCCTTGCTTGATGTGTTGCCTGCGCTGCCCGGCGAGTTACTTTTTGTCAGCAACGAGGTCGGCCTCGGCGTGGTGCCGATGGGTGAGTTGACGCGCCGCTTCGTGGATGAAGCGGGGCGTCTGCATCAGGCCATGGCGACCCGTTGTGAACGTGTGTTGTTTGTGGCAGCGGGGTTGCCGCTGTCTCTCAAAGGAAATCTTTTATGAGTCACCAATGGTTGTTCCAGCCGTGCGCCGTCAGCGACGCGGACAGCGAAAATGCCGCCCGCGATCACCAGGCACAACTGACCAAGCCACCGGGTTCACTCGGCGCGCTGGAAACGCAGGCTATTCGTCTGGCCGGGTTGCAACGCAGTGCCCGGCCAGCGGTGCAGCAGGTATGGATCAGTGTTTTCGCCGGTGATCATGGCGTCGCGGCAGAGGGCGTATCGGCCTTCCCACAAGTGGTGACCGGCGAGATGGTGCGCAACTTCGCGCATGGCGGCGCCGCGATCAGCGTGCTCGCACGGGCTCTCGGTGCCCAGCTGGAGGTGGTGAACCTGGGCACGGTGAACGATCCTGGCGAACTGCCTGGGGTGCGTCGGGCGATCATTGCGTCGCAGACGCACAATTTCTGCGAGCAAGCGGCGATGACGCCGGCACAGCTTGATGCAGCGCTGCGCACAGGTGCTGATAGTGTTGCGCAAGCTCACGCAGCTGGCGCGCAATTGTTCATCGGCGGGGAAATGGGTATTGCCAACACCACGTCTGCAACGGCACTGGCCTGCGCCTTGCTCGGCGAATCACCAACCGCACTGGCTGGTGCAGGCACGGGACTGGATACCAAAGGTATCGAACACAAGGCCGCGGTGATCGCCCGCGCATTGGCCCGGCATTCCAAAGATGCGGATGCGCTGGTTTGGCTGCAGTGCGTGGGTGGCTTCGAGATTGCCGCGCTGACGGGTGCCTACATAGCGGTGGCCCAGATTGGCATGCCGGTACTGGTCGACGGTTTCATTACCACCGTTGCCGCACTGGCGGCGGTGCGGATTAATCCCGCTTGCCGTGCCTGGATGTTTTTCGGTCACCGCTCGCGCGAACAGGGGCATGCGCGCGTGCTGGCGGCACTGGATGCTGATCCTCTGCTGGATCTTGGCTTGCGCCTGGGCGAAGCCAGTGGTGCAGCGACAGCCGTGCCTCTGTTGCGTCTGGCCTGCGATCTGCATGCAGGCATGGCGACGTTTGCCCAGGCCGGAGTGAGCAACGCATGAGCGGAAGTATCGATCTGCTCCGCCACGGCGACACTGGCCAGACCAGCTACCGGGGTCAGCTCGACGATCCACTCAGTACCTTGGGTTGGTCGCAGCTGCGTACGGCGACTGAGGATCGTCGATGGGATGCCATCGTCACTTCGTCGCTGTGCCGCTGTGCTGATTTTGCGCGAGAGCTGGCCACGGCGCAGCACGCGCCCCTGCGTGTCGACAGTCGACTTGCGGAATATCACTTCGGCCATTGGCAGGGTGTAAGCATCGAAAGGCTGGCACAGGAGCAGGGCGATGCACTGGGACAGTTCTGGGCCGACCCGGTGACAAACCCACCACCAGGTGCCGAATCGTTTGCGGCATTTCGCGATCGCCTGTGTGCTGCATTGAACGATATCGCCCAGGAAGCCACCTCGCACCGCGTGCTGGTGGTAACCCACGGCGGTGCCATCCGTCTGCTGCGTTGCGAGTCCGAGGGGCGCGATTTTGGCGATATGGCCAGCATGGACGTGCCGCACGCTTCGCTACACCCATTGGATTGGCGAGTACCAGCCTGATGCGTGCGTTGCTGGCCGCGCTTGGTTTTCTTACTCGGGTGCCGGTGCCTGCGTGGGTATTCAAAGATGCCGGGGCAACGAATACTTCGCTCGCCTGGTATCCCGCGGTAGGGTTGCTGATAGGGAGCGTGCTTTGGGGTTTGGCGTGGATTGGCAGCAGCTTGCCACCACTACTTCTGGCCGCAGTGCTCTTGCTCGTATGGACCGGATTGACCGGTGCCTTGCATCTGGACGGTCTGGCCGACAGCGCCGATGCCTGGGTCGGTGGTCTAGGTGATCGTGAGCGTACGTTGGCGATCATGAAGGATCCGCGTAGCGGTCCGATGGGCGTGACTGCCGTGGTGCTTGTGTTATTGCTCAAGTTCGCTGCACTGGCGAGCTTGCCGCTCGCCGAAACGGCAGTGTGGCTGGCGCCGATGCTTGCGCGTACCGCCATCACGGCAGCCTTTCTTTCGACGCCGTATGTACGTAGCCAGGGTCTTGGCAGCGCGCTCACAAACTCGCCCCGATTGGCCTGCATGGTCGGCGTATTGGCGGCTGTTGCAGTTGCTGCATGCAGTAAATGGCATGGTGTACGTGCTTTGCTGGCCGTGTCAGCCGTGTTTGCATGCTGGCGATTTGCAGGCATGCGTCGCCTGGGCGGCATGACGGGCGATACGCTGGGCGCATTGACCGAGCTCGCCGAAGTAACGGTACTGGTCGTGCTGGTCTAAGCGGACTCCAGCCTGACGACGTGCCGAGTCTCCAGCGGCCCGAACTGAAGACGGGCGTCATAGGTGGCGTATTGCAACTGGCTTACTCGCAGCGACGATGCTGGCGCATCGATCTCTCGCAGTCGCTGGCGAACTTCCTCTGCCGTGGCTTTGCGTTTATAGAGCCCCAGGGTGACGTGCGGCACATAGATGGTTTGCCGAACGTCTGTCGCCGCCACTTCCAAGGCGCGGCGCCACTGGGTCAGTTGCCCGGATTGATCCATCACCGGAATGAAGGCGGCACTGGCGAAGCTATCGGGGGCGCCCAGTGAAAGCGAACATGCGGCGCCGCGCAGACCCTGCAGTGACTCGATTTGATCGTGCAGTTGCGCGGGTGAGAAGTCATCATCCGCAACGCGTGATGGTTGCTCGAAGCCGCAGACGAACAGCGTCAGATGCGGTTGGCGCTGTTGAGATGAATGCAGCAAGTCAGCAAGCTGGAGCCGCGCGGCTTCGATGTAGACCAGTAGCACCGGATCATTCACGGGAATGATCCAAACGCCATAGCGTTGCCGCTGCTTATGCCACTCCGGATAGTCGCGCAACTCGGCAATCACGGTTTCGGATGGGCCATGTTTCAAGTCCGAGATCAGCATGAGCCCATGCTACCCGATACCATGGGCTCAACGATTTAGGTCCGAGGTGGTTGAGGATGAGCACGATGAATGTCGGCAATGAAGCCGATGCCACTTTTTCGAATGCGGAGCGAGATGCCGTATATAAGTGCATTTTCAATCGCCGCGATGTTCGCTCTCAGTTTCTCCCCGACTCCGTTCCTGAGGACGTGCTGGCCCGCATTCTGCTCGCCGCTCACCACGCTCCATCGGTCGGCTTCATGCAGCCGTGGGATTTCATCGTGGTGCGGGACGCCGGCGTAAAACGCCGTGTTCACGATGCTTTCCAGATTGCGAATGCGGAAGCAGCCTCAATGTTCAGTGACGAACGCCGACAGACGTATCAGTCACTCAAGCTGGCGGGCATTCTCGATGCGCCGGTGGGCATCTGCGTGACTTGCGACAGAAGCCGTTCCGGTCCCGTCGTTCTTGGTCGCACGCACCAGCCGGAGATGGATCTTTATAGTGCGGTCTGCGCGGTACAAAACTTGTGGTTGGCAGCGCGGGCCGAAAACATCGGCCTGGGCTGGGTCAGCATCGTGCATCCGCAACACCTGCGCGAAGCGTTGGGTATTCCGGATGCCATTGTTCCGATCGCCTACCTGTGCATCGGCTACGTCAGCCACTTTCTTAAAAAGCCGGAATTGGAAGCGGCCGGCTGGCTTCCGCGCGTGCCACTTCGCGACGTCGTGTGGTTCGATCAGTGGCATGTCGAAGATGGTGCGGAATCTCTGCTTCAACACCTCTAAGAGAATTCAGGTGCGCATCCCATTAACGGTTGATGGCCTTGTTCAGTAAAGTTTGATCGCGATGTGGCTGATCAGAATCGGTTGTCAACTAGCTGCTGCCTTCAGACGCCAGCTTCCAAACCAGCGATGTAAGATTTGATCAGCGTCCAACATGGCGGACGAAGCGGGCACCTATAGATGCTTGACCTTTGGTCTAACCTGATGAAGCACGCAGCGCACCGCGTACGCGAAACGCGGCAGTTATTCGTAGACCTACCTGCGCGTGCTCTTTTGGAATACCGTGGTCGTAGTGAAGCTGTGTATCCCAGCTCATCATCAGAAGGCTACCGGCTTCAAGTTCAATACGAAGTTGTCGTAACAGCGGCTCGAAGATCAGGCTATTGCATTGCGTCGATCAGATACGGGCCCAACAACTTCATTGCCTCTTGTTCCAAGCGTCCATAGCGAAGCCAATCCGGCGTTTCGACCACGGCGCTATGAGTCAAGGCTTCGATCGTGCTTTCAACGACGAAGGCGATCATGTACCGCCGTTCCTGCGGAAGATGCGGCGTCCTGTTTCGCAGAAACTGCTCGATCATCGTCTGGAGCTTTCCGGAGACGTCAACGGCCTCATCCGGATAGGCCTCGCGCGGTATCTGCTCGGAGAGAACCTTGTGCAGCGCGGGATTGATGCGATGCGCCTCAATGCCGGCGCGGATCAGCGCCCGCAACGTCTCCTCAAGTGACGAGTTCACATCGCGTGATAGCGCGTCGCGCACGGTCGCCAGAATCTCCTCGACATGGTTGCGGATCAAAGCCGCAATCAGAGATTCCTTGTTTGCAAAATACTGATACAGCGTCCCGATACTGACGCCGGCGCGCTCGGCGACTGCGTCGGTGGTGCTGCCCTGATAGCCCCGTGCGACTAAAACCTGAGCTGTCGCCTCGATTAGCGTGTCCACCGTCGCCTTCGAACGAGCCTGAACCGGCCGCTTTCTTGGAGCAATACAGGCACTTCCCGTCTTCATGGTCACCATTCCCGGAAACGCGAGTTCACGATGTGAGGAATTCCTCGGATTATAGCTATTAGTCATTTCTCCTTGAAAAGGCAATAGCCATGAAGCGCATAGATCTCAGTTTCAACTCAGGGCAGGAGCGCGTTGCGGCTTGGCTCTATCTACCGCACCGGCCTGGTCCCCATCCCTGTGTCGTCGTTGCCCACGGCATCGGTGCCATTCGCCAAGTGCGTCTAGCCGCTTACGCCGAACGCTTCTCGGCGGCCGGCTACGCGATGTTGAGCTTTGATTACCGGCATTGGGGGGAAAGTGCCGGCCAGCCGCGCTATCTGTGCTCCATTCGCCGCCAATTGCAGGACATCGACGCTGCCATCGATTGTGTCCGTGCCCGGTCCGAAATCGACCCGTCGCGGGTGGTTCTGTTCGGAACCTCGTTTGGTGGCGGGCACGCGCTCGTCATCGGCTCGCGCCGGCCCGATCTGGCCGCCGTGATCTCCCAATGCACGGTGAGCGATTGCCTGGCGGTGGCGCTGCGTGCGGCGCCTCGGCAAGTATGGCAGTGGGTGTCAGCGGGAGTGATCGATCAGGTACGCGGTCTGGTCGGGCTGTCACCAAAATATATCAAGCTGGCAGGCGAGCTCGGTCAGAACGCCTTGATGACCAAGCTGGGCGCAGAAGCCAGTTATCTGGCGATGCTCGACGGACCGTCGCTGTGGCGCAATCAGATCGCCGCGCGAATCATGCTGACGCTGCCGTTGTACCGACCGATCCGATCAGTGCAACACATCAAGCCGCCTTTGCTCATGTTGGTTTGCCAGCGCGACGAAATCTGTCCTGCCTCCATTGCGATCCGAGCCGCCGCCTTGGCTCCGCGCGGACGCTCCGTTTCTTTCGACTCCTCGCACTTCGAAATTTACTTCGGCCAGCTCTTCGAAGCGGCAACAGCGGAAATGCTGCGCTTTCTCGACGCCGAAGTGGGGATCGCGGCAGTGCCAGCGACCGTCGTCGCGCACGAGTTCGTCTTCGGGTTCGCCGCAAACCATGGAGCCTGACAATGAAAGCCGCTGCTTTCTATCTTCCGCCGGTGCTCGCACTTGTCGCGCTATCTTTCCTGGTCATGCTCGGCATTTTAGTAACTCGCTCCGTCGACCTCATTAAGGGAACTAAGCCGATGTCCTACTACGAGGACTTCGACGGCGTCGGCGCTTCGATCGCAGTGATGCGGCCGACTAGGCAACTCGTCAATCTCTTCGAATTCCCGGTGCTCTTCTACGCGGCCACCGGGATCCTCATCGCTGCCGGCATGCAGGATGGCCTCCTTCGAACGTTATGTTGGGCTTACGTTGCGCTCCGGTGGGCTCACGCCATCAGCCATCTGGCATGGAATCGGTTATGGGTCAGAAGTCCCTTGTTCGCAGCCAGTAATCTCGTTCTGCTGTCTATCTGGGTTCGAATGTCGCTCACTGTGTTTGCATGATGCTGAGGCATCCGGTGGCTAGCCGCTCGCACAGCAGGCGCACGGCCAAGCTGGAGTCGTGAGTTAGTTGATGTATTGCGGGGGAGGGTGTGACATTCCTGACGATGGAAGGCGAGCAGGATTTGGTTAACGCTATCGTTTGGCGCGGTGTCACCGAAGTACGCGAACACGCCGAGCGATGGCTTCTGACTACAACCTTCAACAGCGAAACTGACCACGGCCGGCAGCTACGCTGACCAGCGAATCCCGTCTGTCGACTGTCAACAACATCCACTGATGGTCATGATCGACGAATCGTTAATTGTCCTCAATTCATTGGGCCTGTCAGCGTAGGGCAGCACCCAACGACGAGACGAGCTGTAGTCGCGGCACGTACTTACCAGCACGGCATCGCGCCGCGTTGGATGGACCGATTCAACTCATACGTGACAACTTGCGTAGCGGCTTGCACGTGCCACATATGACCGGTAGCTGAGCTCCATCATGGCCAAATGCTTATCGGTGACCTGGCCGACAACACGACCAGGAATGCCACGAACGATCGAATTGTCAGCAATTACTTTTCCTTCAGGAACGAGAGATTTGGCCGCAATGAGGCAGTTGCAGCCAATCTTGGCTCGATTCAGGACAACCGAGCCAATTCCAATCAACGATCCATTACCAATCGTGCATCCATGCAGCATGGCCAAATGGCCGACAGTGACCCTATCTCCTATCACCAACGGGATTCCAGGATCCGCGTGCAACACGACATTGTCCTGAATATTGCTCTCGCTGCCCAAGATGATTTTGTCGTTGTCGCCCCTCAAGACGGCACCAAACCATACGCTCGATGCACGACCGATATGGACGTCCCCGATGAGCTTTGCGGAAGGGGCTATGTAGGCTCCTTCGTCTAACAGAAGCCGCGATTCTTCCAGTGCAATGTAGAAAGAGTTCATTTACTGTCCGTTTCCCTGGGGAAATGTAAGCAATGTCATCCGAGTTACCCTGTAATTAGGTTGCTCGACTGTTCGAAGGGACGCTGAGCGTCCAGTTCTGCGTAACGAGTCGTTCTCCGAGCTGGTTCGACGTGATGACTAGAAGGTCGAGAAAGCCGCGTCCGCTGTTGCTTCGTGAGATACGAGTCCCGAGGACCTCGGCTTGAGCTGTCAGAACATCCCCCGGACGCATCGGCTTGTGAAAGCGCACGTCCTTGAGCGCAACGCCAACTATCGGTGTGGTGCCGAGCAGCTTTGCGTCCACCAACAGCCGCATCGTGATGGCTAACGTCTGCCAGCCACTGCCTATCAAACCACCGAACATTGATGCCTGGGCCGCTTCCTCATCGAGGTGCATAGGCTGAGGGTCATATGCCTGTGTAAACGATCGCACCAGCTCAGCCGTAGCGACGAATTCGCCGGAGCGTATCCGTTGTCCAGCGACGAAGTCTTCAAGGTGCTTTTCAGCGTTCACTTTAATTCTCTCGAGCCATGGCCACCATCGAGTCAGGATGTGGCGATAAGGAATACGGCGGCCTAAGCGCACCGGCGACTGAAGTCTTTCAAGGGGCCTGCAGAAGCGCAAACAAGGGGCGGATAACCCCCGTCAGGAGTTCACGATCCGGACTCGTTCGAGCCAACACACGAATCCCCAGTAGTGCTGCCAAGAAGAGTCGCGCCAGGTCAGCGCTGGGCAGCTTCGTTCGAATCGTCCCATCCACCTGTCCGACGGTGATGCAATCCCGTAGGTACTGTTGGATTTTGTCGAAGACATCGGTGACTACATCGCGAAAGTCGACGTCGTGCGGGGCTAGCTCCAAGGCGGTGTTGACCACAAAGCAGCCCTTGTGCAGTTTGTCGTCCAACGCCTCAGTAATGATGGCGTCGAAGTAGCGCTCCAGTGCGCGTACCGGTGGTCTCTCACCGTCGAAGATCTCGGCGCACGTTACGAGCGCCGATTGAACGTAGCGATCGAGAACAAGGCGATAGATGGTTCGTTTGTCGCCGAAGGCGTTGTAGAGGCTTGGGGTGGTAAGCCCCGTCCCATCAGCTAAATCGCGCATGGATGTGGCTTCGAAGCCGTTTACCCAGAAATGCCGGGTCGCTGTTTCCAGCACCGATTGTTCGTCAAATTCCCTAGGCCTGGCCATTCTCACCTATCCCGTCACCGTCAGCTTAACCCTGCGTTCAAGCATTTTAGCACGACAGTCATAAAACCTTTGCAAATTTTATTACACTCGTTACATAATTGCTGCGTCACCCCCGAGTCCAAGCCAGACGGGGAAGGTTGATACCCATCAAAGAACGCTTTCACAGCCACCAGGAGGTTTCCCACATGACTAACGTCGCCTTACTTGTTGAGATGAGAGCCAAGCCCGGGAAAGAGGAAGACCTCGCGAACTTCCTTGCTGGCGCCCAGCCTCTGGCAGTCGCCGAACCGGACACCCTGACGTGGTTTGCTCTCCGGCTGGATGTTGAGAGGTTTGCGATTTTCGATACGTTCACCGACGACGCCGGCCGACAGGCGCATCTCAACGGTCCCATCGCTTTGGCGTTGATGGCGCACGCAGAAGAGTTGCTGGCCGAGCCGCCAACTATCAAAACCGCCGACGTGCTCGCACACAAGTTGCCCGGATAGGTCGGAGCTCAATTCAATGGGCATCGCGGCCTGCTGACGAGCTCGCTGCCCATGTTTCTTTCCCTTTAAAAAGGAATCAAAAAGATGAACCAACACAACCACAGAGATGGGATATTCCCCTTTCCATCCACGATTCAAACGCGCGAGATCGAAGCCAATGGCGTCACGATCCACGCGCGTGTCGGCGGCCAGGGCCCAGCCGTCGTGATGCTGCACGGCTTCGGCACAACAGGCGACATGTGGGGGCCGCTCGCTGCCGCACTCGTTGACGATCACATGGTCATCGTGCCCGATCTTCGGGGTCTTGGGCTTTCCTCGAAGGCACAAGGTGGCTACGACAAGAAAACACAAGCTGGGGACGTGGCGGGTGTGATGGATGCGTTGGGCGTGCCGACGGCTGACTTTGTGACCCACGATATCGGCAACATGGTGGCCTTCGCCTGCGCCATGGGCTATCCCGAGCGGGTCACGCGCTGGGTGCCAATCGATGCGCCGCTGCCCGGCGTCGGGCCCTGGGATCAGATCACTCAAGATCCCAGCATGTGGCAGTTCGGCTTTGGTGGCCCGGATATGGAGCGACTGGTTGCTGGTCGAGAACGTATTTACCTCGACCGATTTTGGAACGACTTTTCGCGCGACCCTGGCACGTTCGATGAAGCGAAGCGCCAGCACTATGCAGCGCTCTATGCGATGCCCGGTGCGATCCGTGCAGGCTTCGCACAGTTTGCTGCCTTTCGGCAGGATGCGATCGACAGCAAGGCCTTCCTCGCTCAAGGCAAACTTAAAATGCCGATTCTGGCACTAGGAGGGGAGGCAGCCTTCGGACCCATGATGGGTGAAGTGATGCGTTTCGCCGCAACGAATGTTCAAGACGCCGTCATTCCAAATTGTGGCCACTGGATTATGGAGGAACAACCCGAAGCGACCACGAAACTTGTCGTCGACTTCCTGAGAAAACTCCAATGATTGGTCGCAGCGTGCGTTTGTCGGGAATAGATAGATTGCACGCCACAAATATCACGCCCGTCTTTGGGTAGATCCATGCCGGTCGTACGTACTTCATCGTCATTTTCGATGCTCGAAATCTTGCACGCGCTGGGACGCGATCAGGCGTGCAGGGTGGGTGCCAACCGGGACGCTGCCGAAAACGAATTGCCAGCGGAATCCCGCAGGTTCTCTGCGCTCTCTGCCGACGAGCTGCGTCAGCGGCTCCATGCTCAGGTTGCGCAAGTCAATGCGAGCGATGCGCAATCACTCGCTGATGCTCACAGACCCGTGTTGCGCGAAATAGTGTTGTGGTAATTAGGCGGCGATT
>Ga0302316_10003158_pt1 | contig 11364 bp, 8 predicted proteins | sample III_Palsa_N3_2_FD_200456 | JGI IMG/M metagenome (GOLD analysis project Ga0302316, IMG submission 200456) | Peat permafrost microbial communities from Stordalen Mire near Abisko, Sweden - III_Palsa_N3_2 | ecosystem: Environmental > Terrestrial > Soil > Palsa > Peat permafrost | place: Sweden... | reverse complement strand
ACGTATTATTCTTGCATGCAGCCTTCTCTACGTGAAGACATCCTCAACGCCGGCCTGAAAGTCATGTTTCAGTCTGGATATGTGGGAGCCACAGTGCGCGATATTTGCCGCATGGCAGGAGCTCCACATGGTTCGTTTACGAATCACTTTCGCTCCAAGGAGCAATTCGCCAAAGAGGTTCTAGACCGCTATTTTGCCAACCTTCAAGGGCATGTTCGAGAGGCTTTGGAGGACAAATCTCTTACTCCCCGGCAGCGTCTAGAGCGTTATCTGGAGATCATCAGTGGAGTCCTGGCAGACGAGAAGTGGAATCGCGGTTGTCTGATTGGTGACTTCAGCCTTGAGACCGTCTCTCAGAGCAAACCTTTACGTCAAAGGCTGGAAGCAATCTTTAAGGAGTGGCGTGGGCCGTTTGCTTCATGTATCGCTGAAGCCCAAGCCATCGGTGAGATCGAGTCAACCTTTGATCCGACGGATCTCGCCGAATTTCTCCTCTCTTCATGGGAGGGGGCAATTCTTCGCATGAAGGTGGAACGCGGTCCTGCCGCACTAGAACGATTCCGAAAAATCATCTTCCAAACAGTATTCAAGGAGCAAAAATGACGGTCGATTCTGATATTGCGTTGTCCCAAATCAATGTTCTGAATTCCACTATGGCGTACCGTGAGGCGGGGGACAGCGAAGCCCCGGTGGTGCTCTTTCTACACGGGAATCCCACCTCATCCTACATATGGCGGAAGATTCTTCCGATGGTCGCACCGATGGCGCATTGCATCGCCCCGGATCTCATTGGGTTTGGACAATCGGGAAAACCCGACATTGATTACCGATTCTCCGATCACGTGCGGTACCTCGATGGGTTCCTCGAACAGGTAGGAATCACTTCAGCGTTCGTGATCGCGCAAGACTGGGGATCTGGACTGGCATTCGATCTGGCAGCCCGTCGGCCCGATTTCATTCGCGGACTAGCTTTCATGGAGTTCATCCGGCCGATGCCTACCTGGAATGACTTTCACCCAGATCAGATTGGGACCTTCCAGAAGTTCAGAACTCCTGGTGTAGGCGAGGAGATGATCCTTGAAGACAACGCATTTGTCGAAGGAGTGCTTCCCGCGGCAACCGTTCGGAAGCTGACGGAAGAGGAGATGTCTGTTTACAGAGCACCTTTTCCGACTCCTGAATCGCGAATACCTACTTGGCGATTTCCGAACGAGTTGCCGATCGAAGGAAAACCAGCTGATGTTTATTTGACGATGGAGAAAGCACATCACGCTCTGGCTGAGTCGTCTTACCCGAAGCTGCTTTTCGTGGGGAATCCAGGCGCTCTGATCTCGCCCGCTTTCGCTGAAAGCTTCGCGAACGGGCTCAAGAACTGCAGAGTGGTACAACTTAGCTCCGGTATGCACTACTTGCAGGAGGATCATCCCGATGTGATCGGTGCCAATATCAAAGAATGGCTCATCGATTTGGGCATCGGTTCCAGCCCAAGGCAGAAAGTTAAGTTGTCATGAACCGAAATCTGATCTTTCTGTGTGCGGCAATGATTCTAGGAGGTACTGCTTTGACTAGGTCCCAAGCGGCTCCAGAGATCAAAGGAACGCCGATACTCACCGCGGAGGTCTCGTGAATTCACACGGACACATTATCGGGGAAACCGGTTAAGCTTCACTATTATGGCGAAGAAACGAATCGGGATACATGTAAGCACGGCAGGCGGGCCGTGGACGGCGGTGGAGCGAGCGGTTGAGTATGGGGCAAACACGTTTCAGATTTTCAGCTCCAGCCCGCGAACCTGGAAATCCGGAGTCGTAAGGCCTGAGGACGCCGAAAAGATGCGGGCGCTGCGGGCGGAGTTCGACGTAAACCCGCTGGCAATCCATGCAAGTTTCCTGATCAACCTCTGCTCGCAAACCGAGAGCGTGCGTGGGAGCTCAATCGACGCACTCCGCGCCGAGGTGCAGCAGGGGCTCGCGCTAGGGGCGGAGTACCTGGTGCTGCATCCGGGTAGTTGGAAGGGATTGACCCGGGACGAGGGCCTGCGGCTGGCGGTCGAGGGTGTGGAGCGTGCCGTCGATGGGCTGGACTGGCTGGGCAGGAACTTTGAGGTGCTCATCGAGAACATGCCCGGGGCGGAGTTTTCGCTGGGCGGAAGCTTTGAGCAGGTAGCCGAGCTGGTGGACCGGCTGAAGCCCTGCGCGCCGGTGGCCGTATGTCTCGATACCTGCCATGTGCATGTGGCAGGATATGACATCGTGTCAGCCGAAGGGTACGACGCGACGATGAAGCTGGTGGGCGAGACCGTCGGGTTCGACGCGGTGAAGGTATGGCACTGCAACGACGCCAAGGCGGCGATGGGCTCAAAGCTCGACCGGCATGAGCATATTGGCGAAGGGACGATCGGCGCGGAAGCATTTCGGCGACTGTTACATGATGAGCGGTTTAATCACGCAGCGTTTATCGCGGAGACGCCCGGCGATGACCCGGGGGACGAGATGCGGAATGTGATGGCTCTGCGTGTGTTGTCGGCGGGATAGAGCGGCGTCGCTTATCACTCGTCGTCCAGTACCGCGTTGATACCGAAGGCCTGAACTACTTTGGAGAAAGGCCGGTGGGTTGAGGTGCTCCAGTATTGGGTTGAGGCGGTCCGGTGTTGGGTTGAGGTGGCCCAGTGTTAGGTTTAGCTGGTCCAGGGTTTCCTGGAACGCTTACGAGCTGCAGCGTGGGGATTCTGTCCTCCACGGCAGGTAAGGGTGGAAACGGCATGTGCGGCTCTGCCTGATACCAATACGCAACGGAATAGTAATTGTCCGAGCGATCATTCGCATTCCCATGCTCGATTGTCGCTTTCATGTATTTCGTAAAAGGGATAGGCGAATCGATGTGAAATCGATAGACGCTCCATCGTCCACCCGCGAAAGGCTTACTGATTACCGGTGCTCCATAGGATGGATTCGAAAAGCCTGATGGTCCGAAGCCCCAGGCACTTAGAAAGTAATCTTCCGCCCCAGTACCTCCGGGAAGCAGTGGTTTATCCGGGTCGTCAATAAAGAACATGGGGTCGCCCTCTCCCCACCAGCCATCTTGGTTCTGCAGGACAGACATAGTTAATCCGACGAAGTGTCCGTGACCTTTCGCCTCGAGCCAGACATAGTTGTCTTTAGCGTCCAGATTTTTCCCATTCGATTGGCTCGGCAACAGCCCGTGATTCGGCTGTGCCTGCCGATACTGAGCGTGAAAGTACAGGGTTTTCGGAGGCAATGGGTGAGTGTATTTGTGATAGTCGATGTTGAAATAAAATTTGGGCACCGGCATCTTCCCCTCGTTGGTCACCGTGATGCGGGCGTGCCGTTGGTACGGCATCGGAAAGAAGCAGTTGAGTGCCCGGCCGTCCCCTCCTACGGAGAGCATTGCCGAATTCCAGATATAGTACTCACCTAAGCCGAGACCGAAGAAGTCGCCGATAGGAGTCTCCACACTTGGTGTCTCTTCTCCATCCCAGTAGATCCGCAGCACAATACGCTTCAGGTGATAAGGTTCGAAGCTGGCGATCGTAAACCAGATATGAGAGACCATTCCCGGGCCATCCTGATCGAGGACGGTCAGGGTTTGTCCGGGACTCATGGTTTGAAAGTCGATGTTGCCGCCGGTTGGGTCTGAGCTCGAAGACAGATGCCAGGTATAGTTTTGGTCCTGAGTGATAGGCGGTAACTGGTTGCCGGCTTGCCCATGTGCGCGGCTTGCCGTGGCCACGAGAAGCAGCAAGATCCATTCGAGTCGTCTCATACGTTCGCATTAGTGTAATCCAATAGACAGATCACGAATGCTGACGGGTGGGGGCGACGATGCTATATTCTGGCCGCGCGGTCGAAGCTGTGGCGCCGAACAAAGTTGAGAGGTGAATGTGAAAAACGAGGCATATCCTTGGTGCGGAATTGCCGGTTCACTGGTTTTTCTGCTTCTTGTTCCGCTGGTTGCTCGCGGGCAGGCTTCGATGATTCCTCCGGCATTCTATGCAGTGGAGGGAGCTCCATTTACGGCAACGATTGAATCGGTATGGAAAGGCAATTCACAGACGAGACCGGGGCGAAGTTTGAGCAGGGTGGTTCGGGATACCGCTGGGCGACAACGGTTTGAGATACCGACGATCGAGGAAGCGATGGTTACCGGGCAGCAGCCACATGTGGTGATCTACGACCCGGTAATGGAGAAGGTGATCAAACTGGATATGCTGCACCGGACAGCAGTTGTGACGCCGATGACGCAGGTTGGGAGAACGATAAAGATCGATCCGGCGGTACGGCGTGGATTCCCTTGCCGGGCTGCTCAGGGCGGCAAGAGTCTCGGTGTACGGTGGGTTGCGGGTTTGGAAACTTGTGGCTTGGGTTTGCCGGGACGGGAGCTTTGGCTCTCCACGAACTACCTGATGCCGTTGATGGAAGTGCGGAGCGATATGCAGCGAGGAGAATTAACGCAGATATTGATGAAGCTGGATGTGACGGAGCCAGATGCGGAACTGTTTGAGGTTCCGGCGGGATATTCGGTAGTGCATCCGTAGCATTGACGCGATTGTGTGCTGTTGAGATATATTCCAGCGGGGCCTGAGTCCAAGGCTACTTTCCATTTCCCGGAGCACCAAAGCAGGTTACCTCCATCGCTCGATAAGGCCATGGCCGACAAGTGTCGGATATGCTCGGGGCCAGTAGGCGCCGAAAAATCTTATGAGAGATGGTGAATCAGGGAAGCTTGCTGTGCCATAGTTCGGGTCGAAGAGTTTGAAGCGCCCAAGGCTTGTATCGAAAGCGATAGCATGGCCGGTGGCTCCGGGCTCCAGCACGCCAACGAAGTAAAACGCTTGCTGCGCGAGTAGAAAAAACCGGAGCTGCTGCCAGTTGATATTCGTAGTGGGCCATGTGATCGCACCGTCTCGACGGAGTCCATTCGCTACAAGGAATTCCGTGTAGACCTGGCCGGCCTCGTGCTTCTGTTCTTCCATCCAACTTACTTCTTCCATGCAGGCGGCCGCATCGGGAGCAGCTCTTCCTGCAGCTAACTCTTTCTTGTTGCGGATCCATACCGCTGCGAATGCGGCGCACGCGCCTTGATTAAGGTATACCCGGCCGTCAACAATCAGGCCTTGATCGAATGGGACCAGTAATCCGTGGAGCGCTTCTACACCGTTCTGGAATTCTGCAGGAGTAAGGGCCATGGGTTTCTCCTTTGCGCAGGACTATAACACCGATTGCTGAGGCCACGACGTTCTTGGCCGATCGAAACGGCAGGTGCTGCACGATATATGGTTCTCGAAAACGATCCGTTCGCCAACCAGCACCCGCTTCGCTATCGGGTGGTAGATCTCCATGATCTCCGGAAAGTTTTCGAGGGTAGGTTTTTCCGAGAGCCACCGGATGGCTGTCGCCGATCAGTGGAATGTAAGCATCGTTGTAAAAGAGCAGAAGCTCCGAGCCCCACCGTAGAGTCACCGGCAAAGCCGTCTTGTGGAGATAACTGAGCACCTCTACCATGGGTTGAGGTGCATCTATAGCATCCGCCCACTTTCAGCATACTTTCAAAGGAAAACGATGGTCGCCATTCAAATCGAATATCAGGGAGACTTGCACTGCAAAGCAGTTCACGGTCCTTCTGGAACCGAGCTCACCACTGACGCCCCCAAGGATAATCAGGGTCGCGGCGAGAGCTTTTCTCCCACGGACCTGGTCGCAACTGCACTCGGCACCTGCATGCTCAGCGTTATGGGAATAGCGGCCCGTACGTTGAACCTCGACATAACCGGCGCTACGGCAACCGTCGAAAAGGAAATGACCGCTGCACCGCCGAGAAGGATCCAAAGCCTGACGGTCAAGATCCACGTGCCGCAGTCGCACAGCTCCGAAAACAAGCAGAAGCTCGAACGCGCCGCTCACACCTGTCCAGTGCACAAGAGCCTGCATCCGGACATCCAGACTCCCATAGAATTCGTCTGGGGGTGAGCCAAAATATTCTCGTCTAGCCGCTTAACGGAGCTTTCTCTCCGCAGTCGGCCACGCGATCGGACGAGTACCCCACTCATCGCGCTGAATGGCCCCTCGACATTTTTGATTGTTGAATTCCCATTTTGGGAATTTGCCAAAGTCCATCGCAAAGGCGCGATAAATGCACGTTCGGCACAGTCAGTTAGTTAGGCCAGGGGGTTAAGGCGTCGTGCACACGCGCGGCGCTTCTCGACACCTTTTGGGGGCGTTGATAGACTGCTGGCCATGCCGGCCGTCCCGCCAAAAATGATACGAGCGATAACGCGAGTGCCGGGTGCGTTGAATTCACCGGCGTCCGTACAGTTGGCCTGTTGGAATTGGGCTCTGCACGCGTCCCAGGATCCGGCGCCGCCGATTGGCGACATTTACGATTACGTCAACGACAACGGTGTGGCGCCCGGGGTCGGGACACACCCTTTAATTACAGCAGGACATCTCCTTGCTCTGGCCGGGGTGCGCGCCACGTACCTTCCCTACAAAGGCGCCAATTACGACGCTGCCAAGAGGGCCATTCTTACGGATTGTTCCAAGAGCATGCTGCCGATTCTGTGCGGCATCTATGGAATGCAAGTGTCCGCGGTGCAGACCGACGTGGAAGTGGGTCTCAAATTCGAGGCTCAACTGGTGCCCAGGGATGTGACAACCTGGATCCCTGACCCCAATCCGCTCGCGCCGCCCGGTCGCCAGATTGCAGGTCCTCGCCGGCCGGAGACGGCCCTCGAACTTGCCGAGCGGCACGGGAATCTGGAAGTCGGCTATGAGCATATGTGGATCCGTTTCAAGAAGAAGACCACCGTAGAAACCTGGGTGAACCTCGGGGTTCTGTACGCGCACCACGCCGAACAACCGGCGGACGCCCATAAGACGGTTCACCGCGTATACGTTTCAACACTCCTCCAGGAACACCTAAATAAACTGACAGCACTGCTGAGGACACACAAAAATGCGCCGATGTATGCTCATCCGCCTGCACGGCAGCCCTGGATAGCGGATAACACGGTGAACCAGTGCACCTGGTGCCAGGTGGCCTTCGGTTTCGCGACCCGAAAACATCATTGCCGCGCCTGTGGCGAGATCTTCTGCAGTGACTGCGCCTTCAGGACGGAGATGGTCATGCAACCAGCGAATCCTGCCAACGCGGTTGTTGCCGCTGCCGTCAGCCGCGTCTGCGACACGTGCTATACGGGAAATCTTTAAAAAGAGTTCTGTGTGACGCAAGTCCGTACGAGCTGTTACCTGGGTTGCGCCCAGAGGTTATTCAGAAAAAGATAGCGGGCGCGCTGGGTGTCGGGCTTGGCTGCCGAGGGGTTGTCGAGGTGCATCACCTGCCAGTCGGCGGCCTTATAGACAGGCCACGCGGGCAGGCCCGGCCCGTTAGGGTCGCCGGTACGCGCAAAGTTGGTCCAGTATTGCTGAATCTGTTCGGAGAGTGCGCGGTCTTCGGGACGCCAGGTGGCTCCCTCGCGGGCGTCAAGTGTGCCGAAGACGTAGGCGATGTCGTCGGAGTGGTATGCGCCAAAGCCGAGCGGGTGGAATTTGTCGGCGGGGGCGGCCAGGTCGAGGCGATAGCGATAGACAGGCTTGCCGCTAGTGGCGGTGTCGGCTTCAATCCACTGCCATGTTGCGTGGACGATGAACTTGTCGCTGTCGAAGTCGCCCGCGGATTTCAGGGCTTCGGCGTCGTTCGAGGCAGGGTAGAGCGCGAGGAAGCTGTCGGCTTTTTCGGCGAAGGCTTTGTGGGCGAGGTCGGTCCATCGTGCCGCAGTCATGGGAGTTTTGGCGACCAGGACGGCGCCGCGGGTTTCGTCGGCGTTCCAGCCGGCCAGTAGCGGGATGTGTGCTTGCTTGCCTGCAGCGTAGGTGTCGGCTATGGAGTCAGTGAGGAAGTAGCCGTCGATGTCAGGCAGAAATGCGAGGCTGCCCTGAAATGCCTTGTTTTGCGCAAGAGTTTCCGCGGAGAGTTTGCGGAGGTCCGCAAGGCTGGTGGTGCCGAGAGTCTTTTGCACCAGCTCGGTATCATGTGCTTCAACGGCTTCGCGCGGATTGAAAGGAAGCGTATGGCTATAGAACGCGCCACCACTTTCGCCGATGGCCTTGGCAATGAGGTCTCTGCTTAATGGCGAGGCCATTTGCGCACTGACCGAGAACGCTCCGGCCGACTCGCCGAAGATGGTGATGTTGGCGGGGTCGCCGCCGAAGCCACGGATATTGCGGCTAACCCAGGCGATGGCGGCGGCCTGATCCATCAAGCCATAGTTGCCGGAAGCGTGGTGCGGCGAAGCTGCGTCGAGCTCGGGATGAGCAAGGAAGCCGAGCATGCCGAGGCGATAGTTCATGCTGACGACCACGACATTGCGGTGGGCGAGGAACTGGCCGTCCTGGCGCGGCTCGGATGTGCTGCCGCCGACGAAGCCGCCGCCATAGATCCAGACCATGACGGGCAGCGAGCCGGGCTTAGCGCCGGCGGGCGTCCAGACATTGAGGGTGAGGCAGTCTTCGCTGGGGCCGGGGTCGGGGAAGAGCATATCGGGATAGTTGGCGAACTGAATGCAGCGGTGGCCGAAGTCTTTAGTGGCCAGGGTGCCGTGCCACGGCGCAGCCGGTTGCGGCGCAGCCCAGCGGAGGTCGCCGATGGGTGGCGCGGCGTAGGGAATGCCTCTGAAGGCAAGGACCTTGCCGTCAGCGGTGGGTGCGCCTTCGACGGTGCCTTTGTCGGTCTTTACTTTTAGTGGGTCGGCAGCGTGGGCTGGATGGATGCAAAGGGCAAGTGCGAGGAAGGTAGCCGAGATCGAGTGAAACGCGCGCATGAGGACTCCCGAGGCCAAGCTATCACAGGGTTTGGGTTGGAAACCCCGATCTCCAGGTGCGAGAGATCGGGGGCACCCGGATTTGTGCCGCGCTGTGGCTGGTTGACGGGTTCTTTACAATGGAAGCTTATGGCTGATGTTGAAAAGAACGAGCGTGATAACCGATATAACCCGGCAGAAATTGAACCCAAGTGGCAGGCGCGGTGGGACGCGGATCCTGCGCTTTATGCGGCAGAACCGCATTCGACCGGCAAGCCCAAGTTTTATTGTCTCGAAATGCTGCCGTACCCCAGCGGTCAGCTCCACATCGGACACGTTCGCAACTATGCCATCGGCGACGCGCTCGCGCGCTTTATGTGGATGCGCGGCTACAACGTGCTGCACCCGATGGGGTGGGATGCGTTCGGGCTTCCGGCGGAGAATGCCGCGCTGAAGAACAATACGCCACCGCGTGAGTGGACGCTGAAGAACATCGCCGCGATGAAGGTGCAGATGCGCAAGCTCGGCCTGAGCTACGACTGGGCCGGCACCGAGGTCACCACCTGCCTGCCCGAGTACTACCGCTGGAACCAGTGGTTTTTCCTCAAGATGGTCGAAAAAGACCTCGCCTACCGCAAATCGAGCAAGGTGAACTGGTGTCCCGACTGCGCAACCGTTCTTGCCAACGAGCAGGTGGTGGGCGGATGCTGCTGGCGGCACGAAGACACCATCGTCGAACAGCGCGAGCTGGAGCAGTGGTTTCTGCGCATCACAAAGTATGCTGACGAGTTGCTCGACGGCCTGGACAAGATGCCCGGCTGGCCCGAGAAAGTGCGCACGATGCAGCGCAACTGGATCGGCCGCAGCGAAGGCACGCATGTCGATTTCCGCGTAACGGCGATGGCGAACACGCCACCGATCACCGTCTTCACGACGCGCGTGGACACGATTTTTGGCGCAACTTCGATTCAACTTGCACCGGAACACGCGCTGGTGAAGGAGTGGGTGAAGACCGACTCCACGCTGGCCGCCGCCGTTGACGAGATGATCGCGCAACAGAAGGTAGCGCGCGAGACAGGCGACATCGGCAATATCGAAAAGCATGGCGTCTCCACCGGCAAGACGGCAGTGAATCCGTTCAACGGCGAAACCATGCCGATCTGGGTCGCGAACTATATCCTCGCCGACTACGGCACCGGCGCCATCATGAGCGTTCCCGCGCACGACGAGCGTGACTTCGAGTTTGCCCAGAAGTACGGCCTGCCCATCAAGCGAGTCATCGCACCGAACCTCGACACCGAAGACCTCGCTCTGCCATACACCGGTGAAGAAGAGGCTGTCCTCGTCGACTCCGGTGAGTGGACAGGTGAAGCTTGCCTCGAAGCGCAGGACAAGATGGCCAGCTTCGCTGAAGAGCACGGCTTCGGCAAGAAGACCACAACCTATCGGCTGAAGGACTGGGGCGTAAGCCGCCAGCGCTACTGGGGCACACCGATCCCGATGGTCTATTGCCCGGAGCATGGCGTCGTTCCTGTGCCCGAAAAAGATCTCCCCGTCCTGCTTCCCGAAAAGATCGAGATCACACAGGAAGGCGGCAGCCCGCTCGGCAAGGTGCCCGAGTTCGTGAACACGACCTGCCCGATATGCGGCGGTCCCGCGCGTCGCGAGACCGACACGATGGACACGTTCGTCGATTCGAGTTGGTACTTCTATCGCTACACCGATGCGAAGAACGACCACGCGCCATTCGATTCTGACAAGGCAAACTACTGGTTTCCCATCGACCAATACATCGGCGGCGTAGAGCACGCGATCCTGCACCTGATCTACTCGCGTTTCTGGACGAAGGTGATGCGCGATCTTGGCATGATCAAAAACGATGAGCCGGCCGAGCGGCTGTTCACGCAGGGCATGGTGATCAAGGACGGCGCGAAGATGTCGAAGTCGAAGGGCAACGTCGTCTCGCCCGATGACATGATCTCTCGCTACGGTACCGACGCAACGCGCATGTACGCGCTGTTTGCCGCGCCGCCGGACCGCGATCTCGAATGGCAGGAAGAAGGTGTCGCCGGCGTGAGCCGCTTCGTGGCTCGCGTGTACCGCCTCACCTCGAAGTTTGCGCCGGTCGTCTTGCAGGTAGAAAAAGGAACACACGGCGACGAGATCGCCAACGTCGCCTTTGGAGCACAAACACCTGTGGGCGAGAAGCTCATCCGCACGCTGCATCAGACCATCGCAAAGATCACCGAAGACTTCAGCGGTCGCTGGCACTTCAACACCTGCATCGCCGCGATCATGATTCTCGTGAACGAGATTCAATCCTCCGAAGCCGCGATGGACGCTGGCGATATTTCGCCTGCAACGATTGCTGAAGTGTTCCGCACGCTTGTGCTCCTGCTCGCGCCGTTCGCGCCGTTCGTGGCAGCGGAGCTTTGGGAGCAGATGGGCGGCACGGGCGTACTGTTCCGGCAGCGCTGGCCGGTAGCCGACGCGGAGCTCGCACGCGAAAGCGAGATCGAAATCCCCGTGCAGGTGAACGGCAAGCTCGT